>Ga0316187_10002477_pt1 | contig 16053 bp, 15 predicted proteins | sample CroRivburrow1_MG_FD_204927 | JGI IMG/M metagenome (GOLD analysis project Ga0316187, IMG submission 204927) | Coastal sediment microbial communities from Maine, United States - Cross River worm burrow 1 | ecosystem: Environmental > Aquatic > Marine > Coastal > Sediment | place: USA: Maine... | reverse complement strand
TGACCCCGGTGAGCGATTCGCGGGTTGCAGGTCAGGGGTTCGCCCGCAGGTAGGCTGATAACCGGCCGTATTCCTCGGTTCGCGGCACATACCCGGCGGGGTCCTGGACCAATCGCTCTAGCAGTGCGTGATGGTGCCACGCGACTGCGGTCACTTCATCTTGCTGCAGGTGCAGCTCGCTGAGGGCAATATCCTTATGCATAAGGTAGATATGTTGAAATACCCGTTCATGCAAAATTTCAGTATGTAATTGTGTTTGCAGGGTGAATAGCCATTCGGCATCCTTCGCTGAGACGGTTACTCCCAGCTCTTCCAGCGATTCACGTTCCAGGCTTACCTCAAGTGAGTCATCACCCACCACATGGCCCGCAGCGCTGACGTCCCACAGTCCAGGATGCAGTTCAGCGTCCTCTGATCTTTTCTGGAAGAGTAATTCACCGGACGAATTAAGCACCCACAGGTGCACGGTCGCATGCCAATCGCCATCGCGATGTACCTCTGCCCTGGGTTTAAAGGTATCGGTCGGTTCGCCCGCAGCCGTGTAGATACGCAATGACTCCTGGGGCGCCACGGGATTCTTACCAGCGCATTGACAGGGTCACACCGCCACCGGTGCTGTCGGCCCAGGGTATCAACTGTACCTGGTCATCGAACGGGTCGGTGAAAAACCAGCCGGTGGCAGTGCCGATCACCGCACCGGCGACCACGTCGTACCAGTGGTGCTCTCTTGCGCGTTCACGTCCAATCCCGGTAAGGGTCGCCACGGCGTACGCCGGAACGCCTATCTGCCAGCCATAGCGGCGATGCAGTGTGGTAGCCGAGGAAAATGCATTGGTCGTATGCCCGGAAGGGAAACTGTCATCGCCGCTCTCGTCCGGGCGCTCCTCGTCGATCAGCGTTTTCCCCACCAGGGCGATGGCCGCGCCGGAACCTATACTGTAGGCCGCCTGGCGCAAACCCTCCCAGTCATCGCGTACTGTGGGTAGAATCAGGGCGGTACCTATCAGTGAATAGACCCCCACATTGCTGATATCGTCCCAGGTGTCTTCGCTGTCGCTATAGGTCGGGAAACTGGCGCCTGACAACACGGTGAACAACACGAGCAGATGACGAAATTTCATGGTCTGTCCTTCGCTATAGCCAAGCTGGAATCGGGGGCTCTACGAACTATAGTACATTGTGCAAGGCAATTGTGGTTGCCCTGGCTCAGGGCCCCGGGTTTGTACTAGGTTTGCGAACGTTGATAGCCGCGCGCGGTCAGGGTATCTGTCACAGCCGCTTCTGCGGCCGCCACCACCTCAGCCAGTGGTCGAGTAGCGTCTACTTCTACAATATGTGCGCCATTAAAAGTCAGCTGTGGTGTGATCTCAATTTTCCTGGCCAGCGCCTCGCGGCGATGGTCCGGCTTGCGTGCGAAGGCGGTGTCCAGGTCAACGTTCAGCCGTATAACCAGGTCGGGCCGGTGACTGGTCATCCACTCAAAAGCTTTTTGTTCGCGTCGCGCCAACCACTGTACGAATCGATTACCCTCGGCATTTACGGACATGTCGGGGCCATCGAACGCACTGGGAAAGTCCAGTTGCGGGAAGCGATCCGCGATAATAATCCTGCCCTTGCGGCGCAGTGCCAGCATCCTGCGAAAGCGTCGTATACGCCTGATAGTAAAGGCATACATTACTATCGCCGGGAAGGTGTCGGGGGATTTGTTTTTGGTGCGGGACTTGCGCACGGTGGAAGCCTTGCGCTCTATAAAGCCCCCAAGCGATCCGCCGACGAGGGGGAGATTGGCGAGTGAGCGGCCGGTATTGCCCTGCTGTTTGCCAAGATGGGCGGCGGCGGCAGGGCCGTAACCCCTGACCCACTCCAGTACGGCTTCACTGACTGTAGATTTACCCGAGCCGTCGCAACCGACAATCGCTATCAGTGGTGGCAGAGGGGCATCACCCGGCATCAGGATATGCCGTCGTAGGTGCTGGTGAAATAGCGTAAGCCGCGACTTATCATGTAGGCCAGCAGGCTTGTGGCCCAGAGGTAGTACCAGAACAGGTTGTTGGGCAGCTGGCCGGGATCGAATCCGCGTTGGGCGAAATCGCAGGCGGCGACCACGGTCACCAGCCAGATGATTTTTTTCTCTTCCCGCTTGATGCAGCGGCGTATCCAGAAGGGGTACTTGGGCTTTTTCCAGCCGCGCAGGCGCGGCATCAGAAAGGGCACTTCTTCCGCCCACTCGGAATGTGCCTCACCAAATTCCTCGCGCAGGAACTCCTCCTCATAAACCGAAATGCGCTCGTACACCAGGATGCAGACGAAAAATACCAGGGCGCCATACTCCCAGCTGCCGGACAACATGGCGATACCGGTGAAGTTGAGTATACGGCCCAGGTACAGGGGATTACGTACCAGGGAGTAGGGTCCGGTGGTGTTGAGTTCAGGGGCTACGGCAGCAACTTTGTTGGAGCCCGAAGTGCCCAGTGCCGCATGGCCGCTGGTGACAATGCGCAGCAATGCGCCGGCCGCGGCGATTCCAAATGCGGCGCAGAACCATGCGAGGTTGGCGCCGTTGGAGTCAAAGGGACCCATCGCCCCGTGAAAATAGGCAATTATCACGCTGAGAATACCCACATACTTCAGGTATTTTCCGCGTATCTTGAACAGGGCTTTGCCGCTCCTGGCGAGTTCTAGTTGGTGATACATGGGTATAAGACCTTGAAAGCTTGTGGCAGGCGGCGGGTGGTGGTGCCCGCTGGACTGAATGGTGAGCTATGAGTGATGTGGCGCAGATTATAGCAAAGCGCGGAGCCTTTGTAAGATGCCAGTTCGGCTGGATTGACTACCACCGGGGGCAGTTCCAGGCAGGCTGATGCGCAGTTGCCGAAGACTTTCTGGAGGGCGGTTTATTCGGACTGTATAGCTTGCAGGCGTCGCCTGCCCGGGCAATGGCTATAGGGAAAAAATTGCCGTAGACTGCTACGTTATAAAGACTAATTCCGGTTATTTCGCCTGTCAGTTTCTGCCTCATCCTTACCCGATCACCAACTTCTTCCCCGCGTTATTGCCGTAACCGGCTGTGATGGGGCGGGTAAGTCCACACTGAGTGAGGACCTGCGCGCCAAATTGCAGATGGAGGGTCCCGTCGAATGGCTCTATCTTGGCCAATCGTCGGGAAACATCGCCGAGTGGATAAGAGGCCTTCCGATAATAGGGGCGCGGGTGGGCCGCTACCTGGTGGCCAAGGCGAACCGGGCGCACAGCGGCAAGACCAGTGGTCCTGATACGGCGACCACACTGGTAATTTACATATTGTCTCATTGGCGTGCGCACAAGTTTCGCCGTATGTTGAGGATGACTCGCCGTGGTGCGGTGGTGGTTACCGACCGCTACCCCCAGGCAGAGGTGCCCGGCTTTTATTTCGATGGTGCCGGCCTTGGTGCCGTGAACGTGGAGAGCTGGCTGGGACGAAAACTCGCGGCGCGCGAGCAGCGGCTTTACCAGTGGATGGCAAGCCATATTCCGGCGCTGGTGATCAGGCTCAATATCGACGCCGATACCGCCCACCAGCGCAAACCGGATCACAAACTGTCGATGTTACAGGACAAGGTGGCTATCATTCCCAAGCTGGACTTCAACGGCGCGCGCATTCTTGATCTCAGCGGACTTGATCCCTATGATCAGGTGCTCGAGGCGGCGTTGATCGCCGCCAACGCTGCTGTCCATCCACCACAAGGCTGACTTCACTTTGCTGACCACTCGCTGTCTCTTTGTCATGCTAGACTGCTGTTATTAGAGTGATAACGAGCGCGCTATGCTTGATTTTTTGACCCGCTCCAGCGAGAAGCAAATACCGCTGCCGGGGGTTTACGCCATAATCGGTTGTGATGGCACTGGAAAAACCACCTTGACCCATGATCTGTTGGCCAGTCTGCGTGACAAGGGCCCGGCTGAGCGACGCTATATGGGCCTGGTCTCAGGCGAAATGGGCGATAAAATCAAGGCGCTGCCCTTCATTGGCGTCAGACTGGAAGACAACCTGCATAAAAAGGCCAACCGCGCCCTGGATATGGAAAAGAAACTTCCTGGTCTGGGTACCGCGTTAATTATGTATATGCTGTCCCTGTGGCGTGCGGCGCAATTGCTGCGGGTGATACGCCTGTCACGGCGTGGTGTTAAGGTCATTGCAGATCGCTATCCACAGGTCGAGGTTCCCGGTTTTCATTACGACGGCCCCGGCCTCACGGTGCATCGCACGGACAACTGGCTGGTGCGCAAGTTTGCGCGTCAGGAGCAGAAAATGTACGAGTGGATGGCAGGGCAAAAACCAGCCCTGGTCATCCGTCTCACTATCGATGTCGATACCGCCCTGCACCGCAAGCCCGATCACGACATCGTTGAACTGCGGGACAAGATTTCAGTAATGCCTCGCCTTACGTTCAATGGCGCGCAGCTTTGCGATATTGATTCCACGATTCCCTATGCGCAGGTGCTGGAAGCAGCACTCCAGGCGATCAACCAGGTCCAGCCCACCTCCGGGTAAACCCCGAGGGGATTTCCTTCTTTTCCTCCCTGTGGGTGTTCAGGAAATACTGGCAGGATCACTTCTGCGGATGAGAAAGACCATCACCAATGGTGGCAGTACTGCGGCGACGCAGGCGGCCACGCCCGCGCCGATCAAGCCCATTTTCGACGTCAGCAGGCTGAACAGTGTCAGGTAGATGAGCGCAGACCAGACCGACAAGCGCAGGACCTTGGCCGCGTGACCAATCGCGTAGGTCGCGGCGCGCAAAGATGATGCGATGAGTTCAAATGTAGCCGCCAGTAGCAGCAGGGTGAGTACTGGCGCGGCCCCCACAAACTCATCGCCAACAATTTTGCTCAGCACCGTCTCGCCGAAAAAGTAGCCAGCCAGTGCGAATAGCAAGCCTATACCGCCGCCAAACATTGCTGTGCGGTACGCAACCAGTTTGAAATCCGTGCTGCCCTGGTTCCAACTCCTGGTCAGATCGAGAAACACTACCTGTCGAATCAATATGGCCGGTTTAGCCAGCAGGGTGGAGAACTGGCGTGCCAGGCGCAGCAGTCCCGCCTCGGTTGGCCCCAGGAAGTAGCCGGCCATCAATATCGAGACGTGCTTGGGTATCAGATCAATATTGGATTGCCAGTAGGTGATCCACACAAAATGGCGCAAACCGGAAAACTCCGCCATGGTGGCATCGCTGTTATCCTCACCTTCAGGTGGGGGACCGATATGTCGAGCGTACTCGCGATTACCACACCAGATCACGTAAAAATTTTCGCAGATATACGCTATAGCCAGGATGGCTATGTAGGCTGCAAACGGACCCTCCAGCCACCAGGCCGCAGCCACGCCGACTAATCGAATAGCTGGGCCGATTGTTTCTTTTCTTCCTAGAATATCGAACCTGTCAAGGAGGCGAAGAATACCGATACCCGTGACATTGCGAGAGGTCAGTAACACCAGGCCGTAAGCCATGAGCAGAAACACCTGATCCCGGTCCAGGCCCATCAGGGGTCCGATCAGGGGTGCCATGCCCACTGCGACTGCGGTGGCGATGACACTGGTGTAAAGGTCCAGTCGCCGGCTAATGCCGATCAGGCGCCGCAGGGTACGGGTATCGTCGGCATCGTAGGCGGGAACACCATAACGTATGATGGCCTGGAACTGTTTAAAATTAAGCAGGCCGCGTATCAGCAGGATATAAGTCTGCATCACCACTACCATACCGAACTCAGCTGGACCCAGTGCTCTGGCCATGAGTGCAGTGGTGGCCAGCAACATAATTGCGGCTATGCCACGTCCGCGCAGCAGCAGAGTAAAATTACCCAGTACCCTGCGCATCGGGCCCTGCGCGGGCTCGCCTTCTGGTGATTTTTCCACGCGACGCTTAGTCGTCATCCGTGGTGAATTGGATATTGATGCCGCCCTGGCCGCCGGCGGAGTAACGGTCGGTTTCCACGTCGTATTCAATCTCTTCGCTGGTAAGCGTGCTATCTTTGCGAGTCAGGGTCGCCGTGCCGTGCATAATGAGTTTGTCGGTTGCCCTGAAGTACTCGACCAACGAGGCTGTACCATCAACACGCTCCTCCTCATCGGCGCTGTTTGGGTCGTCTTCGTCGTCGCGTAGAAATGAAATCCTTGCCGGTTTGCCGGTGACGACGACGCGATCCGGGTTATCCAGCTTGCCATAAACCACGGCGGTATCACCGAACAAATACCAGTCGGGCGCGCGCAGCTCGAATTGGCCGCTGAAGTGCACAACGTCTACCTCGTCCCCCTCCCAGGCGCGTTCCGCAGTCACTGTGACGGTGTCATCTGAATTGAAGTCGAGAGAATCAGTGAGTCCGGGTTTGATGCCGCAGAAAAAAACCAACAGGCAGAGTGCAGCGCGAGTGGTGTACTGTGATGATCGGGCTATAGGCATGATGTAACCTGAAGGCACGCGTCCTCCATGGTGACGTTAAGTAGTGGATTTTTACGCCTTTTGAGGATACCCGGCGGAGGTGGTATGTCAATGAAAAAGGGGTGTGTGCTACTCCGGTCAGTGGAAGTGGATTACAATCTCTGCAGCCGGCATAAAGGAGTAGTCTTCTATTGATTATTGACAGACACCTGGTACGGCAGGTGGCGATGCCCTGCTTTCTGGTGTCGGTTGTCCTGTTGGTCATCTTCGTGGGCTATTCGCTCTCCAGGTTTCTGACCCAGGCGGATGCGGGCCTGCTCAATACCGGTGAGGTCGTTCGTCTCACGCTGTTGAAGGTGCTCATAGCGCTGGAGGTGCTGCTGCCAATAGGACTGTACTTTGGCCTTATGCTGGGACTGGGAAAGCTGCACAGTGATTCCGAGATTATAGCCATTCACGCCGGTGGTATCAGTGAGTCCCGCATACTGCGGCCCATAGTAAGCCTGGCAATTCCCCTTGCCCTGCTTATCGCCTTCCTGTCGATCTATGTCCGGCCCTGGGCCTATACCCAGACTTATACCATGCTGGCTATTGCGGAAGCTTCCTCGGACATCAATCGGATCAAGGCGGGCCAGTTTTACCTGACGCGAAAATCACCCATCGATTCAGCTGATTCCGCGGTAGAGGAACAAGTGGTAGGCCCAGGATTGGCAGTGGATTCTACTGCTGCGGAAGAGCGTGAGAGAGCCATCTTTATTGAGAGAATCTCTCCAGAGCTTGATCTGGAACACGTGTTTATTCGCACGCGAACCGGGGATGAGTTGCAGGTTATTTCCGCGCAAACCGGTCTCCTGGTAGAGCAGCCTGAATCCAGTTACCACACCCTTGAACTGGATAACGCGCGAATTTTTAAACGGGTAGCGGATGGGCCGAATTTTTTTGCACGGATTGATAAATTCACCATGAAGGTGGCTAACGAGCAGCCCGAGCCACTCGCCTTCAAAGCCAAATCCGTGCCCAGTGAACAGCTGTTACAGTTTGAGCATCCCAAGGCCCAGGCGGAATACCAGTGGCGCCTGTCAACGCCAATTACCACCCTGCTGCTTGCCCTGCTGGCGGTCCCGCTGAGTCGCAGCAAGCCACGCCAGGGGCGCTATGCCAGGCTGTTGCTCGCCTTTGTGATTTATGCGGCCTATTACAATTTGATAGGCATCAGTCGCACCTGGGTAGAGCAGCAGGTGACCAGCACTATCTGGTGGGCGCCCATTATCCTGGCTGTCATTGTGGCGCTGTCTTACCTGCCCTGGCATTCACTGCGGGTTGCGCTCGCGGTAAAGAAAAATGACTAGAATCGATCGCTATATAAGCCTGAGCTTCCTGGGGGGTTGCCTGCCGGTACTCATGCTTTTATTGTCCCTGTTCAGTTTCCTTGCCCTGTCTGAAGAGCTCGAGGATATTGGCGATGGCAGCTATGAGCTGGCGGATGCGCTACTGGTCGTTGCTTACAATTTACCGACACTGATAGTCAATTTGCTGCCGGTGACGGCTTTACTGGGAGGTCTGTTGGGGTTGGGGGCGCTGGCGAATAACCTGGAGTTGATTACCATGCGCGCCGCAGCGATGTCGCCCGCGCGCATCGCGCTGCCCATTGTAAAGATGGCAGTGGTGTTTATTGCCCTGGTCATATTGCTACAGAGTTTTGTTATACCCAGGGCGGAATACAACGCCGCAGGGCACAGGGCAAAAACCCTGATGGAGCAGGGCCCCCTCGAATTGGAGGGGGAGACGGCCGGGGTCGGTGTTGATACGGAGTTCTGGACCCGGAATAAGGGCCAGTTTATACGAATTGACCATGTCGAGCCCGGTCGCAGCCTGGCCGAAGTGGAGATTTATCAGTTTGATGAACAGGGTAATCTGGCCAGGATGTTGCAAACCACCCGTGCCCAGCTACTGCAGGATAAGACCTGGCTGCTCCACCAGGTGTATGCGACACAATTTGAGGCTGCACATTCTCAGACGGAGTACAAAGACACACTGCTGTGGGACGCATTGCTCAATGAAGAGCAAACCCGCGCCTTGATTACTCCCGCCAGTGCCATGGCGCCCACTGATTTGTGGAAATCTATCCAGAGATTGGAACAGAATAATATGAATTCCGAGTCTCATCGTGTGTTGTTCTGGACGCAGATGAGTATTCCGCTGGGGTTGTTGGGCATGGCATTATTGTCGCTCCCGTTTCTGCTGGGTTCCACGCGCAGCGTGCCGGTGGGCAAGCGCATTGCGATGGGCGCTTTGATAGGCATCACCTACTACCTGGTGCAGCAGATCAGTGGTCACCTTGCCGGTGTGTTGCACTGGAATGTCGCCCTGACGGTTCTGGCTCCCAGCATACTGATATTGGCGATCGCCTTGTTTTTGCTGAAGCGGGCCAATGATTAAAGCGGGTAGTTCGCCCGGTCCATGCTAGAATTTTGTTCCCCCCCGCAGTTGAAGTGATGAATATGATAGAGCAGCTTGGTCGGTACCATCCACTGTTACCGGATATTGCAGTCGTTTGTATTTTGCTGTTGGCCGCGTTGCTGGCCTACCTGCTGACATCCCGGCTTTTGCTGGCGGCGGTACGCTCTGTGGCAAAACGTACGGCCCACACCTGGGATGATGCCCTGATCAACAACCGGGTGGGCGCCAAGCTGGCGCAGCTGGTGCCGGCATTCATTATATTCACGGGTGTGGATCTGTTGCCCATGGTCAATGCGAAGGTGGAGGCCTTTGTATTGAACCTTACCAGTGCTTATATGATCATAGTCGCAGCGCTAACCGTGGTCGCAGTCCTTAACGCGGCCAATGAGATCTACGAGTCAAATCCCGAGGCCCGCCAGCGTCCCATCAAGGGGTTTATCCAGCTTCTGCAATTAACGGTTATGATCCTGGCGGTATTGTTGTTTATTGCCGCCTTGCTGGATCGCTCCCCCGTACTGCTGCTCAGCGGCTTTGGCGCGATGACAGCGGTACTGTTGCTGGTGTTTAAAGATACGCTGTTGTCCCTGGTAGCCAGTGTGCAATTGACGGCCCAGGATATGGTGCGAGTCGGCGACTGGATTGAAGTGCCTCAGTTTGGCGCTGATGGTGATGTGGTGGACGTGGAATTGCACACCATCAAGGTGCAGAACTGGGATAAAACCATCACCACGATTCCCACCCACCGTCTGATCAGTGATTCCTTCAAGAACTGGCGGGGTATGTCCGCAGCCGGGGGGCGTCGCATCAAGCGAGCCCTGTACCTGGATGCGGCGTCCATACACTTTATGACCGAGGATGAACTGAACCGCAGCAAGCGCTTTATGCTGCTGGAAGAATACCTGGCCGGAAAAGAGGGTGAACTGTCCAGGCACAACCGGGATATTCCAGGTGCGACAGGGGAAGAACACGATGCTGCCGTTAACATGCGCCGTCTGACTAATATCGGCACCTTCCGCGCCTATGCCTGGCGTTACCTGAAGCAGCACCCGATGATACGCCAGGATATGACGTTGCTGGTAAGGCAGTTATCGCCGGGACCCGAGGGTGTGCCGATCGAGTTGTACTGCTTCACCACCACCACCGCCTGGGGCGAATACGAGGATATACAGGCGGATATCTTTGATCACCTGCTGGCAATTGTTCCCGAGTTTGGCTTGCGCCTGTTCCAGCAGCCGGCCGGTACGGAATTCTCAATTAAGCAGCAGTAGTTGGAAATTCAAAGGCGCTGTATCGTCGTTTTTTTGCCGCCAGAGCAGTATGTATCGTAACCTTGGTTTGAATCAATCACAGGAGAAATAGTATGAAGGCAGTATGGCAGGGGCAGGTTGTGGCGGAGTCACAAGACACGGTTGTAGTAGAGGGCAATCACTATTTTCCCAGGGATAGCCTGTTGAACGAATATATCCAGGACAGTGCCACCACCAGCAACTGCCCCTGGAAAGGCACCGCACATTACTACTCACTGGTGGTCAATGGCGAGACCAATGCCGATGCGGTGTGGTACTACCCACAGCCAAAATCAGCTGCGGCTGAAATCGACGGCAGGGTAGCGTTCTGGCGAGGAGTCCAGGTCAGCGACAGCTGAGGAATGCATGACTGGCTGCGGAAAGGCCCCTAGGGCTTTTCGACCTCTGGTAATACGACACCAATGGAACCCGAGGGCGCCTCGATATTGAGCCAGTTCGCCAGGGTGGCGGCGATATCGTAAGGCGTTACCGCGCGGGAGATATGCGCCGGCTTGAGACCGCCGCCGGCAAATACCACCGGCACATGTCTGTCGTAGTGCCAGGGGGAACCGTGGGTGGCGGCGACAGAGAGACCGTCGAAGTCTGCAATAAACTCCTGGGACCCAAACACGATATGGACATCACCGGAGCGCTGGGGCTGGTAGTTGGCGGCCGCCATCCTGGCCAGTGGGTTGTCCGGCAATTGCCCGGCGCTGATATCCGTGGCCGTGTAGGCGGTAAACACCTCCGGACGCTCCATGACCAATTCCGCGACCGCTTGTTGTACGACACTCAAATCCAGTCCCCTGGCCGCTACCAGTTCTTGATCTAGATAGACGTAGGGCGTAAAGAAGGTTTTGACCAGGTCTGCATCCTCCCCGGTTTTCTCCCGCAGCTGTTTGTTCAGCGCTGCTGCGTCAAATGGCGCGGGATCCACATGGGTCACGTCGTCGCCCAGGGAACGCAGGTAGCCCGGCACTTCCGGCCCACCGTGATCGGCTGACAGCACGATCAGTGTATGCTTCAGTCCAACCTTTTTATCGATGAAGTCGAATAATTCTGCCAGCCTGCGATCCAGTTGCAGCAGGTTGTCCTCCATTTCCAGACTGGAAGAGCCGAACAGGTGCCCGACATAGTCGGTGGAAGAAAAGCTGATCGACAGGTAGTCGGGTACCGCGTCCTGGCCCAGGTCTTCGGCTTGCAGCAGGGTCTTGGCGAAATCCAGGGTCAGCTGGTCGCCCGCCGGGCTAACGGTGAGCAAGGTGGTGAAATACTTGCTGCTGCGTTCACCCCAGGAGTGCGGAAAGGTGCGGCCGTAGCCGGGGAAGTCAGTCTCCCAGTCATTGTCATCTTCGGCGATGCGCTGGTAAGTTTCCGGCGATTGTGACAAAGCCCATGCGCGGTTGGCATAGGCATCAACTTTGCCAGAGCGATTCCAGTCCGTTACCCAGCCTGGGTAGGCATCATAGTAGTAACTGGAGCTCACAAATTCCCCGGCCGCCTTGGAGAACCAGAAGGCTTTGCCGGAGCGTCCCGCCAGGGGCACGGCGCCGCGGTCCTTGACTGAAACGGCGAAGATCTTGCTGCTGTCGCCGTAGCGCGCGGCCAGTTCGTCCGAGAAGCTGGAACTCAACAGGCCTCGCGGTGAGCGGCCATCGGTATTGGCTACGCGCTGGGTGGGGTCGATTTCGCTGGATTTGTCCACATCCGCATCGGCGCTGAGCAAGTGGTAACGTGGGTCTTCTATGTTGTAAACGAGGTTACTGCTGGCCCGGTCATACCAGATATTGCCGACCATGCCATGTATCGCGGGTATGGTACCGGTGGCCAGCGAGCTGTGGCCCACGACGGTTTCCGTATTGGCATGCTGGTAGGCGGCATTGGTATACCAGATGCCTTTGTCGGCAAGGTAGCGAAAGCCGCCTTTGTCAAACTGCTCCATATGTCGCCAGGGCAGGTCTCCGCGCAACTGGTCGACGGTAATCTGCAGGACCAGACGGGTTTCCGGGGCCGCGTGTGCGCTAGCAGCGACGAATAAAGAAAGCAGTATATATAACCTTTTGAACATAAGAACTCCGAAAAGTCCTGGCAAAGGCGCCAGGTGGCGTCAAGTGTAGAGAACCCACTACCCGGGAGCAACTGCGCCTTGCCGGCATAGACCCCCACAGCATGGTGCAATATCAGCCGTTGCAACACAGATACCTGTGCCCCAGGCAATTACTTCACGCTAAATAGGTGTTATCTTTTTGTGCAATACAGCAACGGCTCAGTTTGCCGTCGCGTGCTCATGACCGAGGATTAATCAGTGGGAAAACTACGTAGAAATTTTGCCAGTGGGGCAGCCATACTTCTTTTGCTGTTTGCTATTCCCTCGCCCGCCTTGGCCAAAGGCCCGGATTTGATCGTTTACGGTGACTATGTGCTGACTATGGACCCATCGCAGCCACTGTTGAACGATGGCGCCGTTGTGGTTTCCGGGGATCGCATTGTGGCCATCGGGCCGCGAGCCGAGATAGATCGCCAATATGTGGCAACCAAAACCATCAGTGGTATTGGCAGGGTACTTATGCCCGGTTTAATCAACGGCCACACGCACACTGCCATGACGCTTTTCAGAGGCATGGTGGATGACCTCAATCTCATGACCTGGTTGAACAACTATGTTTTTCCGATGGAAGCCAGGTTTGTGACACCGGATTTCGTGCGCACCGGCACGGAGCTGGCCTGCTGGGAAATGATTCGCGGTGGCACCACCACGTTTGTGGATATGTATTTTTATCCCGATGAAATTGCCGGGGTGGTAGAGCGTTGCGGACTGAGGGCGGTGGTGGCGGCACCACATATCGATTACCCCAGCCCCGGGTTTTCCGGTTGGGACGATTCTTTCGCCGCGGCCACAGATTTTGTTGGCCGCTGGCAGGGCAAGCATCCGCGCATAACCCCTGCCTTTGCGCCCCATGCGCCCTATACCGTCTCACCACAGCACCTGCGGGCGACGGTGGAGAAGGCCGAGGAAATGGATGCGCTGATCTCAATGCATTTGGCCGAGGCGCCGGCGGAGACCGACTATATACAGAAGAATTTCAACACCACACCGGTGCAACATGTTGCGGGCCTGGGCATGTATCGCCAGCGCCTTATCGCCGCACATATGGTGCAGTTGAACGAGGCTGATATCGCACTCACGGCTGAGGCGGGCGTGGGCGCCATCCACAACCCGACCTCCAATATGAAGTTGGGCGCCGGTGTTTCGCCGGTCCCGGCAATGCTGGCCGCCGGGGTCAATGTGGGGCTGGGTACGGACGGGGCCGCGTCCAATAACGACCTGGATATGTGGGAGGAGGTGCGCATGGCGGCCCTGCTGCACAAGCTCAATACGGGCGACCCCACAGCGCTGCCCGCCGAGCAGGCGCTGGCAATGGCTACCCGAATTGGCGCCCATGCCATTCGCATGGGGGATGTTATCGGTCAGCTCAAAACGGGTATGCAGGCGGACCTGATCCAGTTATCGCTAGGTAAAACCAGGCATCTTCCGCTGTACGATATCGATTCGCACCTGGTTTACGTGCTGGATAGCACGGATGTGCTCACCACCGTGGTCGCGGGAAAGGTACTGATGGAGGATCGTAAAGTGCTCACCATTGACGAGGACGAGCTCCGGGCGAACGTAATCAAGGTGAGCGGGGAGATACGCGCCGCCCTGGAACAGCAAGCCAGGGTACAGGACAGTCCACAGGACAAGCAGCAGCCGGAGTAGGCTGGGCTGCTTAAACGCGCGCTACAATTCCACTTTAATAGACGCGCTCGCCCGATTGGCCTTGGCGCGTGCCTCATCGATAGTGTCAGCAAGCGCCAGCGTTACGCCCAGGCGGCGCTGACCTGACACCTCTGGTTTCCCGAATAGCCTCAGGTCGGTGTCCGGCTCGCTGATGGCGGCATCCAGTCCGGTGTAGCGCATGCTGGTGGAGTCGCCACTGACCAGGACCACGCTGGAGGCTGCCGGGCCGTGCTGGCGAATGGCGGGAATGGGTAAGCCCAGGATGGCGCGGGCGTGCAGTGCGAATTCAGATAAATCCTGGGAAATCAGGGTCACCATGCCGGTGTCGTGGGGGCGGGGTGAGACTTCACTGAAGTAGACATCGTCGCCCTTGATGAATAACTCAACACCGAACAGACCCCATCCCCCCAGCGACTCAGTCACCTTGTTGGCTATTTCCCGACTCCTTTGCAGCGCCTGTTCGGACATTGGCTGTGGTTGCCAGGACTCCCTGTAGTCGCCGTCCTGCTGCCTGTGGCCAATGGGCTCGCAGTAGCTGGTGCCGTCGCGATGCCTGACGGTTAACAGGGTGATTTCATAATCGAAGTCGACGAAGCCCTCGATAATGATGCGGCCGGCGCCGGTGCGACCGCCCTGCTGGGAATAATCCCAGGCAGCCTCAAGTTCATCGCGGCTTCGCACCAGGCTCTGGCCTTTTCCTGATGAACTCATGATGGGCTTTATCACGCAGGGAAGACCAATTCCCTCTATGGCCTCCAGGTAGCTTTGCTTGTTGTCGGCAAACAGGAAAGGCGAAGTGGGCAGGCCCAGTTCCTCCGCGACCAGGCGACGTATGCCCTCCCGGTTCATGGTCAATTGTGCCGCCCGCGCCGTGGGTATGACGTTATAGCCCTCCTGTTCCAGTGCTACCAGGGTATCAGTGGCGATGGCTTCGATTTCCGGGATGATATAATCGGGCTTTTCCAGTTCAATGACGGCGCGCAGGGCATCGGCATCTGTCATCGACAGGGTGTGACTGCGATGCGCTACCTGCATTGCCGGTGCGTTGTCATAACGGTCAGCAGCGATCACCTCTACCCCCAGTCGCTGCAACTCAATCACGACTTCCTTGCCCAATTCGCCTGAACCACACATCAGGACTCTGGTGGCGGTGGGGGATAAAGGTGTACCAATTGCTGTCATTCTCTGCTCCTTTCTTTAAATCGGTTCGTGCAGTCTGGCACCCTGATTTCAGGGCGCTGATTATGCCAGAAAAAGTCCGGGACAAGTTAACAGGCCACAGCAGGCCCGTTAATACGGCTTTGATATGCAGGACCGCTGGGTTAAGCTCCGCCCGGTCAGAATTGTGTTTCTAACTGTTTTTTACAGGAGTTTATGGAGTGAAATCAGTAGTTGTCACCGGGGTTTCCACCGGTATCGGACACGGCGCAACCAGGGTATTGATAGATCAGGGTCTGCATGTATTCGGATCGGTGCGCAAACAGGCCGATGCCGACAGGCTGGCGGCGGAGTTCGGCGAGAATTTCACCCCGTTGCTGTTCGACGTTACCGATGAGGCCGCGATTGGGCGCGCAGCGCTGCAGGTGCGCGAGGCCCTGGAGGGTGGGACCTTGTTCGGACTGGTCAATAATGCGGGCGTCGCTGCCCCGGGGCCGATGCTTGAGATGGATCCGCGGGAGTTTCGTCAGCAACTGGCGATTAACCTGGAGGGGCCGTTTCTGGTAGTCCAGGCATTCGCGCCAATGCTGGGAGCCGACGACTCCCTCAAGGGAGAGCCGGGGCGTATCGTCAATATCAGCTCAGTCGCGGGTGTGCGGGCCCTGCCTTTTCTGGGTGCCTATGCGGCCTCCAAGTTTGGCCTGGAGGGTTATTCCGAGGCTTTGCGTCGCGAGCTCCTGCTGTTCGGCATCGATGTCATCGTTATCGGCCCCGGCCCGGTGAAGACCTCCATCTGGGACAAGGCGGAGGAGATCGACACCTCGCGCTACAAAAACTCACCCTATGCCCCATTACTGGAGGGTTTCCAAAAGGCATTTGTCATCAAAGGCCGCAATGGGTATTCCCAGGAGCGCCTGGGGAATCTGATTCACAAGGCGCTGACCACACCGCACCC
>Ga0316187_10002474_pt1 | contig 16067 bp, 12 predicted proteins | sample CroRivburrow1_MG_FD_204927 | JGI IMG/M metagenome (GOLD analysis project Ga0316187, IMG submission 204927) | Coastal sediment microbial communities from Maine, United States - Cross River worm burrow 1 | ecosystem: Environmental > Aquatic > Marine > Coastal > Sediment | place: USA: Maine... | reverse complement strand
TCGCCAAGGAAGTGTTCGAGGCGATGTGGGCCGGCGAGGGTAGCGCCGACGCGGTAATCGAGGCGCGCGGTCTCAAGCAGATCACCGACAGCTCCGCCATCGAGGCTATCGTCGACAAGGTCATCGCTGCCAACCCGGGTCAGGCCGAGGAATACCGGGCCGGCAAGGACAAGCTGATCGGCTTTTTCGTCGGCCAGGTCATGAAAGAGACCGGCGGCAAGGCCAATCCCGGCCAGGTCAACGAAATTCTGAGAAACCGGCTGGGCAAATCCTAGTCAAAGTCCGCCTGACAGGAATTTCGCCATGGCTGCCGACAACATCACGCCGTTCGTATTCGATTCGCTGCCGGTCCGCGGCGCGCTGATCAGCATGTCCCGAGCGTGGCGCCGCATGTTGCGCGATCACGAATACGACGCGCTTGTTCGTGAGACCCTCGGTCATGCCGCAGCCGCGACAGGGCTCATTGCACAAAGCCTGAAATTCGACGGCGCGATCACGCTGCAGATCCAGGGCGGCGGAGGACTGCGAATGCTGGTCATGCAATGCACCAGCGAGCTCGAGCTGCGTGGCATGGCGAGCGCACGCGAGGACGCGGCCGCGGAGTCGTTCGGCGACCTCGTGCAGAATGCGCACTGCGCCATCACCGTGGATGCGGGTGAGCGTCCGTACCAGGGCATCGTGGAGATGGAGCGGTCTTCGCTCGCCGACAGCCTCGAAAACTATTTCTCCCGGTCCGTACAGGTGCCGAGTCACGTTGCGCTGGTCAGTAATGCTTCCCTGAGCGGCGGCATCCTGCTGCAACAGATGCCCGGACAGCACGGGCTCGACGAAGACGACTGGAAGCGTCTCGGCTTCCTGGCCGCTACGCTGCAAGCCGCAGATTTCGATACTGCCGGCGGCATGGAGCTGGTCGGCAAGCTGTTTGCCGAGGACGACGTGCGTGTCTTCGAGCCCAGGCCGGTCGTGTTTCGCTGCCGCTGCTCGCGCCGCCGCACGGAAGAGGTCCTGCGCATGCTGGGCGAGGTCGAGACCCGGGACGTGCTGGCCGAGCGGGGCCAGGTGGACGTGACCTGCGAGTACTGCGGCCGGCGCCGCACGTTCGATCCGATCGACGTGTCGCGGCTGTTTACCGCCAACGCGGTCAGCGGACCCGACTCAGTGCAGTAGTCCCGCCGCGCTTCAGTTACCAAACGCTTCCGCGCCGAAATCCGGGCACGCTTCGACGGGATCCGGCGTCTGCAGGTCTTTTTCGCTGTCAACGACCCAGCACGCGTCGAAAATCGAGCAATAACAGTAGGTGATCGAGTTGTCCGGCTGCGCCAGCGCACCGAGGAATTTCTGCACGAGCACCCGGTCCATGGTCGAGACCATGTCGATCGTCTCGCCCGGTATCAGCACGCGGCGGCTGACGTAACTCTGTCCCAGTCGGTGCGTGCCGGTCTCGCCGACAAGTTCCATCGCATGGTGCCAGTCGCGCAGCGGCGCACCCCTCAGCAGCACACGCATCGAACGCATGCGCGCCGGGCCGACGCCCGCATTGGTCAGTGAAACTCTGAATTCGGCCGCTGTCTCGGACAGGTGATCGTGGAGCGTCAACTGCACGAACGGCCAGACGGCAGCGGCGGTTTGCTTGCGGGCGGCGTCGGACTCGGCAAGCGCCGCATACAGCGCGACGACGGCGATGAAGACACCGACGAGCGAGAGAACGGTTTGCCAAAACGTCAGGCGGACGAAGGCTCGCTCGCTGACGGAGGTGTCGGGTTCGGACTGCGGCGCCGTGTCGCCGTCGTCGGGTGCAGATTCGTGCTCGTCTGTCATCAGCGCTCGGAGGCAGGTTCGGATAGTCGGGGTTAAGCATAGCGCATCGATTGCCACCGCGGGGCGAAGGCTGCTACACTCTTTGGGCATAAATATAAAGAAATATTTATATTTTTATGAGCTATGCCACCGAAGACCTTGTCGCACGATTGAAAGCCCTCGCCGATCCGGCGCGGCTGCGCATCGTCATGCTGTGCGCACAGGGCGAGTGCAGCGTGTCGGAGCTCACGCAGATACTCGGCCTAAGCCAGCCGCGTGTGTCCCAGCACCTGAAGCAGCTCTGTGATGTCGGCCTGCTCGAGCGTTTCCGGGACGGCCATTTCGTCTACTACCGGGTCATATCGGGAGGACCGCAGGCCGCATTGCGGCGGCAGCTGCTCGCGCTGATTCCCGCGGACGATGCGAGTTTTGCGGCGGATATCGGCAGGCTCAGGGAGTTGCGCGGCACCGGTATGGCTGGCTCGGACGAGCGGGGCGGCGGGAATCGCCGCCTGCATCGCGCGCTGGTCGAGCTCACCGTGGCGGCGCCGATCGGCGACCTCGTCGACATCGGCTGCGGGCACGGGCGCATTCTCAAACTGCTGGCGTCACGCGCCCGCCGCGCAGTAGGCGTGGATATCGATTCGGACGCGCGGCGTTTCGCGCGGGCGGAGCTGCTGCTTGCCGGCCTGCCCAACTGCACGTTGCGCCAGGGTGACATGTACCGGCTGCCGCTACGCGACGACGATTTCGATACCGCGATTCTCGATGACGTGCTGTTCGACGCCGAGCGCCCAAGGGACGCAATTGCCGAAGCCGCTCGCGTCCTCAGGCCCGGCGGCAGACTGTTGCTGCTCGCTGCCACCGGGCACAGCGAGTTCGGCGAGCACGCCACCCGGCTCGCGAGCTGGTGCGCGGGCAGCCAGTTGCGGCTTGCACGCGCGCGCCCAGTCCCTGCGAGACAGCCGGAGTGGCTGCTCGCCGTTGCCACCAAACAAGACGCGGCCACCGCGGCCGCCTGACAGCCGATCATGACATCCTCCACCACCAACAACGTGCAGGTCTCGTTCGAGTTCTTTCCGCCGCATTCCGAGCAGATGCAGGAGACGCTCTGGGAATCGATCCAGCGCCTGCAGCCGCTCGCTCCGAGTTTCGTATCCGTGACCTATGGAGCAGACGGTTCGACCCGTGAACGTACGCACGACGTCGTCCAGCGCATCGTCAATGAAACCGACCTGACCGTTGCCCCACACCTGACCTGCGTCAACGCCAGCCGCGGAGAGATCGACGACATTGCGCGCGAATATTGGGACATGGGTATCCGGCACCTGGTTGCGCTGCGCGGCGATGCGCCCGCAAATAGCGGGACGTATACGCCGACGCCGGGCGGTTACGCCTATGCCGCGGATCTCGTTGCGGGGCTCAGGAAGGTTGCCGACTTCGACATCTCGGTGGCGGCGTATCCCGAGGTTCATCCCGAGGCACCGAGCCCGGAGTTCGACCTCGACAACCTGAAGCGCAAGCTCGACGCCGGCGCCTCGCGCGCGATCACGCAGTTTTTCTTCGACACCGAACTGTTCCTGCGATTCCGCGAGCGCTGCGCCGCCGCCGGCATCGATTCGGTGATCGTGCCTGGCATCCTGCCGATCACGCGCTTTGCGCAAATGACGAAATTCGCGGCCCAGTGCGGCGCGAGCGTGCCGGACTGGCTGCGCGAGCGCTTCGACGGGCTCGACGACGATCCCGGGACGCGCAATCTCATCGCGGCGAGCGTCGCCATCGAGCAGGTGCGCCGTCTGCAGGCCGAAGGTGTCGACGAGTTTCACTTTTACACGCTGAACCGTTCCGAGCTGACCGTGGCCATCTGCCATGCGCTGGGGATCAGGTCGAAACAGGTTGCAGCCTGAGGACTTTTCATGAATCGCACGGAACGCATCAAATCGTTATTTTCGCTGCTCGAGCGGCGCATCGTGCTGCTCGATGGCGCCATGGGCACGATGATCCAGGGTTACGGGCTCACCGAAGACGACTACCGCGGCGAGCGCTTTGCCGACTGGGAGAGCGACCTCAAGGGCAACAACGACCTGCTGTCGATTACGCGGCCGCAGGTGATCCGCGAGATCCACACGGGCTTCCTCGAGGCAGGCGCGGACATCATCGAGACGAACACATTCAACGCCAACGCGCCGTCGATGGCGGATTACGGCATGGAGTCGCTGGTCTCGGAGCTTAATCTCGCGGCGGCAAGACTGGCACGCGAGTGCGCCGACGCGCATGCAGAGAAGGCCGGCAGTCCGCGCTACGTCGCCGGCGTGCTCGGGCCCACGAACCGCACGGCGTCGATATCACCCGACGTGAACGATCCGGGTTACCGCAACATCCGCTTTGCCGGTCTCGCCGCAACCTACGAAGAAGCGGCGCGTGCGCTCATCGAGGGCGGCGCCGACTTCCTGATGATCGAGACGATTTTCGATACGCTGAATGCCAAGGCGGCGATTTTTGCCGTGAAGCGCGCATTCGAGGAAACCGGCGTCACCTTGCCCGTGATGATTTCCGGCACGATAACGGATGCATCCGGCCGCACCCTGTCCGGCCAGACGCCGGAAGCCTTCTGGAACTCGATACGCCACATCGATCCTTTCATGATCGGGCTCAACTGCGCGCTGGGCGCGAAGGATCTGCGTCCGTATGTCGACGAGCTGTCGCGCGTTGCCGATACCCGGGTCAGCGCGCATCCGAACGCCGGCCTGCCGAACGAGTTCGGCGAATACGACGAGACACCCGAGGCGATGGCGGAAGTCATCGGCGAGTTCGCGGAGAGCGGGCTCGTCAACCTGGTCGGCGGCTGCTGCGGCACCACGCCGGCGCATATCGCGGCCCTGCGGGAAGCCGTCGCCGGCAAACGCCCGCGCGCCATCCCCGACATCCCCGTGCGCTGCCGCCTGTCCGGTCTCGAACCCCTCAACATCGGTCCCGACGACCTGTTCGTCAACGTCGGCGAACGCTGCAACGTCACCGGTTCGGCGATCTTCCGCAGGCTGATCGAGGCCGATGATTATGCCGAGGCGGTGCAGGTTGCCCGCCAGCAGGTGGAGAACGGCGCGCAGGTCATCGACGTGAACATGGACGAGGGCATGCTCGACTCCGAGCAGGCGATGGTGACGTTCCTCAACCTGATCGCGTCAGAGCCGGACGTCTCGCGGCTGCCGATCATGATCGACTCGTCGAAGTGGTCGGTGATCGAGGCGGGCCTGCGCTGCGTGCAGGGCAAGGCCGTGGTCAATTCCATCAGCCTCAAGGAGGGTGAGGAAAGTTTTGTCGAGCAGGCGAAGCTCGTCAGGGATTACGGCGCCGCCGTGATCGTCATGGCGTTCGACGAGCAGGGTCAGGCCGATAGCGTCGAGCGTAAAGTGGCCATCTGCAAGCGGTCCTACGACATCCTGACGCAGAAGCTGGGATTCGATCCTGCCGATATCATCTTCGACCCGAACATCTTCGCCATCGCCACCGGCATCGAGGAGCATTCCGCTTATGGTGTCGCATTCATCGACGCGACACGGCAAATCAAGTCAAAGCTGCCTCACGCCATGGTGTCGGGTGGTGTCAGTAACGTGTCGTTCTCGTTCCGCGGCAACAATGTCGTGCGCGAGGCGATTCACTCCGTATTCCTGTATCACGCAATCCGTGCGGGTATGGACATGGGCATCGTCAATGCCGGTCAGTTGGCTATTTACGAAGACCTGCCCTCAGACCTGCGCGATGCGGTCGAGGACGCCGTGCTCAACCGCCGGGAAGACGCGACCGAGCGGCTGCTCGAGATTGCGGAGAAATACAAGGACCAGGCGTCCGGCGGCGCCGCGAAGGCAAAAGACCTTTCCTGGCGCGAAGCACCGGTCGAGAAGCGTCTCGAGCATGCGCTGGTCAACGGTATCGATGAATTCGTTGTCGAGGATACCGAGGCAGCGCGGCTCGCGGCGGAACGGCCGCTGGCCGTTATCGAGGGACCGTTGATGGCCGGCATGAACGTCGTCGGCGACCTGTTCGGCGCGGGCAAGATGTTCCTGCCGCAGGTGGTGAAGTCGGCGCGCGTAATGAAGAAGGCGGTGGGCCACCTGATTCCTTTCATCGAGGCCGAGCAGGGTGGTGAGGTAAGTTCGAACGGCAAGATCGTGCTCGCGACCGTCAAGGGCGACGTGCACGACATCGGCAAGAACATCGTGGGCGTGGTCCTGCAATGTAACAACTTCGAGGTCGTGGACCTCGGTGTGATGGTCAGCTGCGAGAAGATCCTCGAGGCCGCGCGGCGTGAGCAGGCGCAGATGATCGGCCTGTCCGGGCTGATCACGCCCTCACTCGACGAAATGGTTCACGTGGCCTCGGAAATGCAGCGGCAGAAATTCGAGCTGCCGCTGTTGATCGGCGGCGCCACCACGTCGCCGGCGCACACGGCCGTCAAGATCGAGCCGCAGTATGAAGGGCCGGTGATTTACGTGAAGGATGCGTCGCGCTCCGTCGGCGTGGCGCAGGCGCTCGTCGAACCGGATACGCGCGCGGCGCTCGTCGAGAAGACGCGGCGCGAGAATGCGCGCCGCCGTGAGCAGCACTCGGGGAAATCGCGCCTCAAGCCGCAGCTGTCGCTGGACGAGGCGCGCAAGCGCCGCCACGAGATCGAGTGGAGCAGCTATGTGCCGCCGCAGCCCGCGTTTACCGGCGTGCGCGTTTACGACCGTATCGACCTCGCGCTGCTGATCGACTACATCGACTGGATGCCGTTTTTCAACGCCTGGGAATTCCACGGCAAGTATCCCGCGATACTCAGCGACGACACCGTCGGCGAGGCGGCGACGGCGCTCTACAAGGATGCCCGCGCCATGCTCGAAAGCATCGTGCGCGAGGAGTGGCTGCAGGCCCGCGCCGTGCTCGGCCTGTTTGCCGCCAACAGCACCGATCACGACGATCTCGTGGTGTATGCCGATGACGAGCGCAAGAAGACGCTGGAGCGCTTGTGCCACCTGCGCCAGCAGCGCGCAAAACCGGAAGGCCAGCCGCAGAACTGCCTGGCCGATTTCGTCGCGCCGGCCGAGTCCGGTCTTGCTGATTTCGTCGGGGCGTTCGCCGTGACGGCCGGCATCGGTATCGACGAGCGGGTCGCGCAGTTCGAAAAGGCGCACGACGATTACAACGCGATCCTGCTGAAGGCGCTCGCCGACCGTCTCGCGGAGGCGCTGGCCGAGTACCTGCACGCACAGGTGCGCAAAGAACACTGGGCGTACGCGCCAGACGAGCGCCTGGGCAACGAGGCGCTGATCGCCGAGCGCTACCGCGGCATCCGGCCCGCGCCGGGGTATCCCGCCTGCCCGGACCACACCGAGAAAGGGAAACTCTGGTCGTTGCTGGACGTGGAGAAGAACATCGAGCTCAGGCTGACCGATTCGTACGCGATGTACCCGACCGCCGCGGTCAGCGGCTTCTACTTCTCGCATCCCGAGGCGCGCTATTTCTCGGTCGGCAAGATCGATCGCGATCAGCTCGAGTCGTACGCCGCCCGCAAGGGCATGAGCGTGGCTGAAGCGGAGAAATGGTTGTCGCCGATTCTGGGCTACGATCCGGCCGCCGCCGATGCGGCCTGATCAGCTGCAGCCCGGGCAGTCCGGCCGCTTGGGTATTTTCACCGAGTGAAACCTGCCGCTGTCGCCTTCGTAGAGGCGCAGGACGCCGCGCGGCGAGTCGATGCCGACCAGGAACTTCAAGGCCTCTACCGCCATCATGGTGCCGATGACGCCGGGCACCGGCGCGAACACGCCGTTACCCGCGCAATCCAGCAGCGACTCGTCGGCCTCGGTGTACAGGCAGCGGTAACAGGGCGACGCGGCGTAGTCCGGCCCGAAGACCGCAAGCTGTCCCTCGAAGCGGATCGCTGAGCCGGACACCAGGCATCGCCGTGTCTCGACACACGCGTCGCTGACCTGGAATCGCGTCGCGAAATTGTCCGTGCAGTCGAGAACAACGCCCGCATTCGCTACAGCTTCCCTGAGCGCGCTGTCATCCAGCCGGTCGGTTAGGGCCCGGATGCGGATTGCGGCGTTCTGCTGCGCCAGTTTATCGGCCGCTACCGCGGCTTTCGCCTTGCCGATGTCGCCGGGGCCGAACAGCACCTGGCGGCCGAGGTTGGTAGCGTCTACGGTATCGAAGTCAAGGAGGTTCAGCTCGCCGACGCCCGCCGATGCGAGATACGTCGCCGCTGCGCAGCCGAGCCCGCCGACACCGACGACGAGCGCGCTTCCGGATGCGATTCGCGCCTGGCCCTGTGCGCCGACCTGCGCCAGCGCCACGTGGCGGGCGTCGCGATGCACGTCGGCCGGAGACATGGGTTAGTCGTCGGCGGTGACTTCGACGATGGTCACGGCCTCGACGGGTACGTCCTGGTGACCGCCCTGGTTGCCCGTGGCAACGGCAGCAATCGCATCGACGACGTCCATGCCGTCCACGACCTTGCCGAATACCGCGTAGCCGAAGTCGCGCGTTCCGTGATTAAGAAAATCATTGTCGCGAAGGTTGATGAAGAACTGCGCCGTCGCGCTGTTGACGTCCATGGTGCGCGCCATGGCCAGCGTACCGCGGCGATTGCTCTCGCCATTGTCGGCTTCGTTCTTGATCGGTGCGCGCGTCTTCTTCTGCGACATGTCGGCTTCCATGCCGCCGCCCTGGATCATGAAATTCGGAATGACGCGATGGAAGATCGTGTCGTTGAAAAAACCGTCGGCGACGTACTGGCGGAAATTCTCGCAGGTGATCGGCGCCTTGTCGTCGAATAGCTCGACCTTGATGTCGCCGTGGTTGGTCTTGATCGTAATCATGGTGTCTCGCAAGTCTGGATATGCGGCGCTTTGTATCACAAAGCCGCCGCGGCTGCATGGCGTCAGCGGCGCCTCGCAACGGTGACGCGCGGCAGCCCGGCGTAGTCCGAGTGACAGGCGACATCGGTCCAGCCGTGCTCGTGGAGCAGTTCTGCAACGCTGTCGCGCTGTTCCGCGCCGTGCTCGAGCAGCAGCACGCCATCGGGCTCCAGCAGCGCGCCGCAATCCCGCGCCAGGACCCGAATCGCATCGAGGCCGTCATCGCCCGCGCGCAGTGCACCTTGCGGCTCCCGGTGCAGCGCGTCGAGCGCCGGGTCGTTCGCGCGGACATACGGTGGATTGGACACGATGACAGTGAAGCGCCGACCGCTGACGGCCCCGGTCCAGTTGCCCTCGAGAAACTCGATATTCGGGATCTCCAGCTGTCTCGCGTTCTGCCGTGCAACGTCGAGCGTCTCGGTGCTGATGTCGGTCGCGGTGACCTGCGACAACGGCCGCTCTTTCGCAATGGCAATGGCAATAGCGCCGCTACCCGTGCCGAGGTCGAGGATGTCCCACTGCGCGCGCCGCGGAATCTCGCGCAGCGCGAGATCGACGAGCAGCTCGGTCTCGGGGCGCGGTACCAGCGTCGCAGGCGTGACGAGGAGTTCCAGCGACCAGAACTCGCGGCTGCCTGTAATGTAGGCCATGGGCTCGCCGGCGAGCCGCCGCTCCAGCGCCTCCCCGAAACGGCTCACGGTTAGCTCGTCGAGCGGCTCCTCGGGATGTGCAAACAGGTAGCTGCGGGGCATGTCGATAGCGCGCGCGAGCAGCAGCTCCGCGTCGAGTCGCGCCGAGTCGCTCAGCGCGTCCAGGCGGCGCGTGGCGTCCTCCAGTATGGCACGGATTTGCAGGGGGTCGGTCATGATGATCTGATCGAGGCTGTGGTTGCGGCCCCGCTTCGCGTACACTCGCTGCCAGTTTCCATAGTAACTATACGACGATGACCGTCTATTCCAATATCCTCGACATGGTCGGCCGGACACCGATGCTCGAAGTGACGAAATTCGACACCGGACCCTGCCGCCTGCTGCTCAAGCTCGAACTCGCGAATCCCGGTGGCTCGATCAAGGACCGCATTGGAATTGCGATGATCGAGGAAGCCGAAAAGCGCGGCGACATTTCACCGGGCGACACGCTGGTCGAGGCGACGGCAGGCAACACGGGCATCGGCCTTGCGCTGGTTGCTGCGCAGAAAGGCTACAAGCTCATTCTCGTGCTGCCCGACAAGATGAGCCAGGAAAAGATATTCAACCTGCGCGCGATGGGAGCTGAGGTCATACTCACGCGCTCCGACGTCGGCAAGGGGCATCCGGAGTACTACCAGGACCTCGGCAAGCGCATCGCCGAGGAGCAGGGCGCCTACTTCATCAACCAGTTCGGCAACCCGGACAATTCGCTGGCGCACGAACAGACGACGGCGCCGGAGATCCTCGAGCAAACCAACGGCGAGGTCGACGCGATCGTGCTCGGCGTGGGTTCGAGCGGGACGGTGTCGGGTCTCGGCAAGTACTTTGCCGAGCACGCGCCGAAGGTCGAACTGGTACTCGCCGATCCGGTTGGCTCGATACTGGCCGACTACATCAACAAGGGTGAGCTCGGCGAGGGCGGCAGCTGGCTCGTCGAAGGCATCGGCGAAGACTTCATTCCGGTGATCGCGGATTTCTCCCAGGTCACGAAGGCGTACTCGATCAGCGACGCGGAGTCGTTTGCCGCCGCACGCGAACTCCTGAAAAAGGAAGGCGTGCTCGCAGGCTCTTCTTCGGGCACCTTGCTCGCCGCGGCGCTCAAGTACTGCCGCGAACAGACGGAGCCGAAAACGGTCGTGAGCTTCGCCTGCGATACCGGCAACAAGTATCTCTCCAAGCTGTTCAACGATTTCTGGATGGAGGACCAGGGCTTCATCACGCGCGAACAGCACGGCGACCTGCGCGACCTGATTGGCCGACCGCACAGTGCGCAAGCGACGATCACGGTCGGGCCGACGGACGTCGTCACCACCGCGCACAACCGGCTTCGCAACGCCGGGTTTTCGCAGCTGCCGGTCATGGACGAGGGCAGGCTCGTCGGTGTCATTACCGAGGACGCCATCATCCAGCATGTCTTCGGTAAGCCGGACCTGATGAATGCACCGGTTGCCGAAGCGATGGAATCCGCCTTCATCAAGCTCGACAAGACGACCAGCGTCAACAACCTTGTCGCGATGCTGCACGTGCAGCCGTACGCGGCCATCATGGACGGTGACGAGTTCCTCGGCCTGATCACCCGTTCCGACGTCCTGAACTACATGCGCCGGCAGATCTGAGACCATTTACTATGAGCAACGATGATAAGAAACGCGGGTTCGCGACGCGCGCCATCCACGCGGGCCAGAGTCCGGACCCGACGACCGGCGCCATCATGCCGCCGATCTACGCCACGTCCACTTACGTGCAGGAAAGCCCCGGCGTACACAAGGGATACGAGTACTCGCGTACGCAGAACCCGACGCGCATGGCCTACGAACGCTGCATCGCCGACCTCGAGTCGGGCACCCACGGCTTCGCATTCGCCTCGGGCATGGCCGCGATCGGCACCGTGCTCGAACTCATCGATAGCGGCAGCCACATCGTCGCCATGGACGATCTCTACGGCGGCACGCGGCGCCTTTTTTCGGGCGTGCGCGCGCGCAGTGCCGGGCTGGAGTTCAGCTATGTCGACATGAGCGATGCGAGCCTGGTGGCCGACGCGCTGCGTGACAACACCCGCATGATCTGGATCGAGACCCCGAGTAATCCGCTGCTCAAGCTTGTCGACCTCAAGGCCGTCACCGGCATCGTAAGCGACAGGGAAACCCTCGTCGTCTGCGACAACACGTTCGCGACGCCCTACCTGCAGCGGCCGCTCGACATGTGCTGCGATATCGTCATGCACTCGGCGACCAAGTTCCTCAACGGCCATTCCGACATGGTCGGCGGCATTCTCGCGACGGCGGACGCCGGCATCGCGGAGCAGCTTGCCTACCTGCAAAACTCGATTGGCGCGGTCGCGGGACCGTTCGACAGTTTCCTCGCGCTGCGCGGCCTCAAGACGCTCGACGTGCGCATGGAGCGCCACTGCAAGAACGCCATGGCGATTGCAAAATGGCTCGAACATGACCCGCGCGTCGAGAGCGTGCTGTATCCGGGCCTGGCGTCACATCCTCAGCACGAGCTGGCGAAGAAGCAGATGCCGGGCTTCGGCGGCATCGTGACATTCTTTATTAAAGGGGGGCTGGCCGACGCGCGCCGCTTCCTGGAGCGCTGCCAGGTGTTCTCACTCGCCGAAAGCCTCGGCGGTGTCGAGAGCCTGGTCGACCACCCGGCGATCATGACCCACGCGTCGGTTCCGGAGGAGGAACGCGCCAAGCTCGGCATCTCGGACCAGCTGATCCGCCTGTCCGTCGGTATCGAAGCGCTCGACGACCTGATCGCCGACCTGGACCAGGCGCTGGGATAAGTCCTTTAGCCCGAGGCGTCTCCACAGACGTCGTCCGGGATGACGGCTGTCCCGTGCTCACTATCTTCGGACAGCTTGCGGTCGAAGAATTTCAGTATTTTTGACCGCAGGTAGAAGAGGTAGGCGGCGGCCATGTTGTGACTGGTAGGCAACGTGATGGCCTCCGGGCTGCCCATGGCATCGCGCAATCTCAGCTGGCTGTCGTAGGGAACCGTCGTGTCGTACTTCGTCAGCACCATCAATACCCGGTCGGCGTTTACGTGTGGCGCAACAGCCAGGGTGTCGGTTTCGATCTTTTCGGTGAGGTAGTCGATCAGCTGCTCGTCGTCCATCGATAGCCGGGCCTTGGCCGCTTCGGTCGCCTCGACGATCCGCCGTTCGTCCGATGTCACCAGCACGTAAGGCAGGCTGCCGCCAACGAGTGCGGGCGACACCGCTCTCACGCGAGGGTCCATCGCGGCCAGGTAAAGCGCGTTGAAGCCGCCCAGGCTGGCGCCGAAAACAGCGATCCTCGAGGCATCCAGGTCCGGCCGGGTTTCCACCCAGTCGATAACCCGGCGATGGCGCTGGATGGTGAGGCGGATGGCCGGCTCCGGATCGCCCAGGTCGTCGAGGAGGGTCCTGCGCTGCACCGTATCGATGATGACGGCCGCATAACCGTTGTTCGCGAACTTTGTCGCAAACGGCCGCATCAGGTGCTTCTGCCCGTTCAGGATCGGCATCAGCAGGACGACAGGAGACGGCGAGTCGTCGGTGGGTTCGTAGAATTCGAAGGTAATGCGGAAATCGTCGTCCGCAGCATCAAGGCCGGCGTTAATGCTGCCCTCGAACACCCGGTAGGACCTCTTCTCCTTGATGAAGACCATCTCGTTCTCTACTGGAGCCGGCTCGTAGCAGAACTGCTCCAGGTAGGAACGCGGCAGCGGCGACGGTGTCTCGTAATCGTCAGTCAGGGTCTCCACCGATGCACAGGCGCATAGTTGCGCTACCAGGGTGACCCCCGCAATCAGCCTGAGCGTCCCTGTCGTGTCGCGCACCCTAGAGCCTCGCGCACTCGAGATGCAGCGTTATCCAGTCGGAACCCCCTGACACATCGCCGAGGAAATTGGACCGGCCGAAAATGCCGGAGCGATGTACGACCGTAACACCTGCGAAGCAGTTGCGAACGGGCTGCGCCTTGATGAACCGTCGCAGCGGCACATCGAGCTGCATCTCCATGTAGCTGAGCAGGTGAGAGGTATTCTTGCCTTCTTTTTGCTGCTCGCGCTGCTCGGTAATCGGTATCTTCGAGGCATACGAAAGGCCGAAGCCGAATCCCCAGCGGAACCACGGCTCGTTGCTCCAGGCCTCCAGGCCACGGGACATGGCCATGATGTACATCGCGTAGCTGTTGTGCCGGCCGTTGCCGTCGTTGGCTTCGAAATGCCGGTGTATCGCCAGGCGCCCCGTGATGTCGGCACGCGGCCCCGCCGCAATCAGTTTGCCCAGGGTAACGCCGCCGATCCGCGTGTTCGCATGCGTACTCCTGATCAGTACGCCCTGCTCGATTCCGCCGACAACATTGTCCTCGGCTGCGTAACCGAAATTGACACGCCACGACCATTCCGATGCGCGTTCCGGCGCGTAATCGACTGCCGGCTCGAGTGAATTACCGAAAACATAGGCGCCGCCGACGTAAAACGCAGCCCTGTTGCTCGCGTCCACAATCGGGCTGTTCTTTACCGCCGGATCGACGTCGCCGAGGCTCATATTGGCGAAGAACATCGTGCGATCGCTCAGCGCATAGGACGTATTCAATCCAAAGGAAAACCAGTTGGAACTCCCGGGCGTGTATTCCGGGCGCCCGGGCCGCGCTTCGTCGCTGCCTACACCGTAGTAATAATTGGTGAGGTCGTCGTCGTACCATTCCCAGCTGACGAAAGGCGTAATCGAGAGGCGTCCGTAATCGAGCCTGTATCGATACGATACCTCGGCGCTTTCGCCCCGGTGTCTGGCCAACGTGTCGGTAAGCCAGGCAGACTGCAGTTCGCCCCAGTCTCCCCGCAGCCTGATCTCTGCGCCGCCGTCCAGTGAATGCTCGCGCGGCTCGAGACCCTCGAGCACCTCGCTCTCTCCCGGGTCGAGCTGGTGGAGGCGGGCGCGCGCCAGGAGATTGAGCTCGATAGCATCCCTGTTCATGACATGGATACCGGCAGCGGTGCCGCGGAAAAAGATGTACTTGCCGTTGTACAGGACCAGCGGAATCAGGTCGGATTTCCACTCGTCGCCGTCGTCGGTCGTGTAGTACGGGTTCTGTGCAGCAACAGATGCGGCACCCAGCGCGGCTGCGCCCGTCGGCCAGTCCGAGATGGGAATCTCAGTGACTTCTTGCCCGGCGAATGCCAAACCGGCAGCCAGGAGACAGGAGGAAAGCAGTGCTCGTCTAGGCAACATTCAGACCAAATCGTCGACCAAGGGTGCTCGGCGCGTCATAAAGCGCACCTGAGAAGGACTGTGATTCTAACCGTTGGATCGAGAAAGTGGGACCTCCCGTACGGATGCCTACTCAACATTGGGGGGCATGCTGAAGTCCCGCCGGAGGAAGTACTCCTGTAACTCCGGCGTCAGATCCCAGTCCATGGCATCGAAGCAGGTCGACGTCCCGTCCTCCGGAAAGCGCTCTCCCGTTAGCCATTTAAACGGCACGTAGATCAGGGATGTATACCACCTGATGAGAGTGCCGATGAAGCCGGCCGGCTCGACGCCGATCCTGAAGTCGTCGAACGTCCCGATCACCGTTACCGGCGTCGATGCACTCAGGAACTTCTCTCGCTTCGCTTGCGGCCAGACCAACAGGTCGAGTGTTTCTTCGCCCAGGTCGATGGTGCCGCGACCGCGGATGATCGTGTCGGTGGAGTCGAGCAGACTGGTCTGCGACGTCATGACTCCTTCGTCGATTTTGAAACGTGTAGCGAGACAATTCAGGCGGGCGGACTCACCCCCTTTTGGCACGGGCAACAGGGCCAGGACGAGGTTAGCCGTCCAGATGTCCAGGACCCCGGCTTCTATGTTCTGCGGCCAGGCCGCGAAGTCGATGTGACCGTTGGCATTATCGAGCAGCAATTCGAGCGGCGCTTTGCCGGGCATCATCGCGGTATTCGCGCGGATCTCCGTGTCGAGGTACAGCAAGCCTCGCGCTTCCGACTCGTGGTCCAGCAGCCGCAGCAGGCCGCCATAGCTGAGCGCATCCGCACTGACTTTCAGCCCGGCGTCGAGGCGGCCGTCAGCTACGCTTGCTGCGTAATTGGCGCTAACACCTCCGCCCGGCAGCACGAACTCGAGCGGCTGCAGGCGGAAATCGTTTTCGTCCACGTAGAGATGCAGTTCGGCATGCCCCAGCGGACTTTCCCCGGCATACAGGTCGTCGACGATGACTGTCATGGTGAGATCATTATCTTCCTTGAACGACTGAATCAGGTCCCTGGTCATCAACAACACGCCGCGTCTCTCTTGCGGGTCGCCGGTGGGGGCCGGGTCGGCACTCTCCTCAACCGGTTCGTCACCTGGTGCACCGCCTGGCGACATTGCTTCGCGAAATTCCCGGGACCAGTAGAGCAGGTCATCGGTTTGCAGACGTTGAGCGCTAAGCGTTACGTTCGAATTGGTTCGCGCGCCTGCAAGGACCGTAATGCTGCCGTCGGCTGAACTGCTGCCCAACCGCATAAGCAGATCCGGCATTGTGAGCCGCTCCCCGCTTAATGCGACAGTGCTGCTGAGTTCGTAGTCCGGGAGCGGCGCGACCAGGGTGGCCAGTTCACGATCCTCGCTGTCGACCACCGCACCCGAAATCCGTATTCGTCCTCGTAACTCTTCGCTCGCTGTAAGGTCGATGTTTGCATCGAGCATTGCAACATTGTT
>Ga0316187_10002472_pt1 | contig 16073 bp, 15 predicted proteins | sample CroRivburrow1_MG_FD_204927 | JGI IMG/M metagenome (GOLD analysis project Ga0316187, IMG submission 204927) | Coastal sediment microbial communities from Maine, United States - Cross River worm burrow 1 | ecosystem: Environmental > Aquatic > Marine > Coastal > Sediment | place: USA: Maine... | reverse complement strand
GGTCATACGGTTGATTTCCGGCGTCTCGCCGAGCAGGGGATGACACTCGTCGGACGGACGGAATCATGCAAAGATGGTGTGATGCGCTTCGCGACGGATCTCGCGGACAATATAGCTCAAGGGAATGCGAACACCCTGTCTGTGCTGGACGAGGCTGACGCTTATGTTGCCCGCAATGGCCTCGACCTTCCGCAGGAGCCTGAAGCCCGCAAAGTTGGACCGGACCCACAGTGCGTGACCGATCCCATTCTGCAGTTGAACCTGGCAGAGGCCGGGATCACTTCGGTTATCTGGGCAACAGGCTTTGCTGTTGATTACAGCTGGTTGAAGGTTGACGCGTTTGACGAAGCAGGCAAGCCGAAACATGAGCGCGGTGTTTCGTCTGAGCCCGGGATCTATTTCCTGGGATTGCCGTGGCTATCGCGCAGGGGATCCTCCTTCATCTGGGGTGTCTGGCACGACGCCATGTATCTCGCGGACCAGATTTCGATACAACGCCAGTATCTGGAGTACAGCCCTCGCGCGTAGCGCGAGTCTGCAGGAAGATAACAAATTCCGCGCTGACCCATTGATGCTTATCTGTCATCAAGTTTGCCCTGTAGAAATTCGGTGATGCGCTGGTAAGCCAAAGGATCGTGATCGTAAAAGTCGTGTCCCCCCTGGAAAAACTGTAATTTTGATTGCTCAATTTGCCGATTGATGGCTTCAAGGTTTGCCGGTGGCGCTATGCCGTCGTAAGCGCCACCGGCGATAAAAACCGGTAGTTTAAGCCGGGGTAAACGCGCGAAGGTATCGTGGTCGATACGTGCCTCGAGTTGGCGCCTGGCACCGGTTTCCCGACCAGGTTCGTCGGCACCGGCATTGCGGGCATTGCGCTGCGCCAAAATAGCCTGGTAGCGCTCAGGGTTTTGTTGCTGCCAATCGGCATCTTGACGGCTATCAGTGATTGCCACCAATATGGAATTCATTTCGTCTTCGGGTAATTCGGGCAATTCATGGAAGGGATAGGAATGGCCTCCAGTACCACCGCTGCTGGTACAGCAAAGCACCAGGCGATCGATGCAATCGGCATGACGCAGGGCGAGCTCCTGCGCCACCATGCCGCCAAACGAAATACCCACCACATGGCAACGGCCCCAGTCGAGGGCCTGTATTAATCCGGCGGCGTCGTCGGCATAGTCTTCCATGCTATAGCGGATATCCGGTCGTTCGGTTTGCCCAAGGCCTCGTTGGTCGAAGGCGAGAATTTCAAAATGATCTGCCAGTGGCGAGTCGAAAATATCGGGCTTGTTACGCAGGTCGGCACCGGTGCCGGAGATGTAGAGTAAGCGCGGGCCCTGGCCCGATATTTCATAATAAACTTGAATATCGCGTACGCTGATAAAGGGCATGGCAGTTCCGGCTGCAGAGAGGCGTTGCAGTGTACCGATAAAATACGTCGAATTCACGGAACCTGTTTGAAATTATGGTGGTATGCCTAAAAGGGGTCGGTGACATTTGCGAGTGATAATCATTTGTTAGCGACCCTTTAATCTGATGGCCCCCTGCAGGGGCAGTTTAGAGAGGTCAAGATCAGAATAAGAAGCTAGAATAGCCGCAATTGATACAGGACGAGAGTGAAAGCTATGCGTTGGCGAGAAGGCCAGGAAGTAAACCCGGACAACCCCTATCCCGAAAGTACTCAGATGATGTTGGAAATGGCGTACTGGATGTCCATTCCGATTGGCCTGGTTTTATTGTGGATGGGGATCAAGGGTCGTGTGATGTGGCTCAAGGTGTGGAGCGTTGGTTTGATGGTCCTTGGTATCGGAATTCTTGTTAACGGGTATTTTGCTTAGCCTGGCCCAACGGCTGATCCTGATATCCGGCGGTAATTGAAAACTGGCCCGATTCAATCAGGCTAAACTGCCCAACTGGGACTGACGGGGTACAGGGTTCAAAACGGGGGAGAGTTGGGGTTCCCCGCTCCTCTGCCAGCTAAGTACCCTTTGCTTGCAGTAGCCTGGAGTCGATTACCTTCGGATTACCCTCGTAACCAGGAATGTGCCGCCCGGATTTCCCCCACGATAAGCCCTCTGGAGTTTGCTATTTCCGGGGCAGTATGGGCCTGGAGCCGTTTTTTTTCTGCATCGGTCAGGATGCCTAGATGATCGAGAATAGCGAGTAATGCCGAAGATCGAGCACGGGCGTTGCCATCGGAAATCTTCAATGCAATCCCCAGGCCCTGCTCAGGCAGGGCTGCGGTGAGAACTCCCTCTGCTCCTGTTTTTGCCAGCACCCTTCCATTGGTAACCTGGTTTAGCTCACTGACCACGGTGCCATGCCCGGCCGCATATAGCGGCTCCCGAATGATCGCCTGTTGAATCCGGAGAATGGCTTGCGCGCGACCGTCACTTGAATCCGATGGTTTGGCGAAACGGGCGACGGCTAGGCCAAGGTTAAGCAAGGGCATCGTGGGTGCTGGAAATCCGCAGCCATCGACCCCCATCGGTTGGTCTCGGACATTAATTCGAGCCAGGTCAGACAGGCTTTGCAGCGATAACTGCTGTAAGGGATGATCAAGCAGATGGAAACCATCCAATGGCATTTTCAAATGCAACGCCGTGGTCAGGAATCCAGCGTGCTTGCCTGAACAGTTGTGATGAACACGGCAACCCTGCTGTCCTGAAACCAGGAGTTTATGGGCACTTTCGATATCGTCGGGCAAATCAGCGCCGCAGGCCAGGTGTTCTTCAGTTAACCCGAGGCGATCTAGCCAGGCACTGACTAATTCCTGATGCATTGGTTCGCCCTGATGAGACGCGCAGGCCAGGGTTATCTCGGCATCACTCAAGGCATAATGCTCGCTCGCACCGCTGTTAACCAGGTCGATGGCAAGCAATGGTTTGAGGGCGGATCGCGGAAATATCAGTTTTTTGATATCACCCCAGCTATGCAAAACATTGTCTTTGTAATCACAGACCACCGCACTGCCAAAATGCCGGCTTTCCACAACGTCATTACGCGTAACTTCAACCAAAAGTTGATCGGACATTTAAATGGAATCCTTCAATCAGAAAGAGCGGCAGGAGCTACAGGTTATTACCGCGTGAGTTGCACAGTCCAATACCTGATTCAGAGGAAGTGTTGCGATAAAGCCATCAGTCGCAGCTGCAAGAGTTTCTCTGGCAAGATCAGAGTATCTGGCTGAGAAACAGCCGGGTTCGCTCATGCTGGGGATTGGTGAAAAATTCATTGGGTTCATTCTCCTCAACGACATCTCCCTCGTCCATGAAGATCACGCGGTCGGCGATGGTCTTGGCAAAACCCATCTCGTGGGTCACCACGATCATCGTCATTCCGGTCTCAGCCAGCTCAACCATGACATCCAGAACTTCCTTGATCATCTCCGGGTCGAGCGCTGAAGTCGGCTCGTCGAACAGCATTATCTTGGGGTTCATACACAGCGAACGGGCGATCGCGACACGCTGCTGCTGGCCGCCTGAAAGCTGGCCGGGAAACTTGTCGGCCTGTTCGGGAATTTTGACCCGCTCAAGATACTTCATGGCAGTTTCCCTGGCCTCGGCTTTGGGCATATGGCGAGTCCAGATCGGACCGAGGGTGAGGTTTTCAAGAATGGAAAGGTGCGGAAACAGGTTGAAGCTCTGAAACACCATGCCTACTTCGGTGCGTATATGATCGATGTTCTTCAGGTTTTTATTCAGCGTTATACCATCGACCACGATGCTGCCCGCCTGGTGCTCCTCAAGACGATTGATACAGCGGATAAGGGTTGATTTCCCCGATCCTGACGGGCCGCAAACAACGATCCGTTCACCCTTGTGTACGACCAGGTCGATATCCTTCAAAACGTGGAATTCGGCATACCACTTATTGACCTTGTCGAGCTCAATGATCACTTCACTGGATGCCGCAGACGCCAGTTTCTCCCTGGCTTCCTGTGTTTCCAGACTATTTGAATTGGTCATGCTTTCTCCCCGGGCACTGCCGGATCAGTGCTTGTGATCAGTCGATAATTTCTGTTCAAGACGACGGCTATATTTTGACATGGCGAAACAGATCAAAAAGAAAAGCGTCGCGCCAAAAATCAACGGCTCGTTGTGCAGCCCACGCCAGGCACCATCCACGCTGACCGCGCGCAACATACCCAGAATATCGAATAGCCCGATGATGGACACCAGCGTGGTATCTTTCAGCAGACCGATAAAGTTGCCGACAATATTAGGGATCATGTGTTTCAAGGCCTGGGGCATGACGATCAATCCCATGGTTCGCCAGTAACCCAGCCCAATGGTATGGGCGCCCTCGAACTGACCTTTGGGAATAGTCTGCAAACCGCCGCGCACGGTTTCGGCCATGTAACAGGCATTGAACAGGCAGACGGCGATCATCACCTGCACCAGCTTGTTAAGCACAATACCTTCGGGCATAAACAGCGGGAACATCGCCGTCGCCATGAACAGCACCGTTATTAATGGTACAGAGCGGAACAGTTCGATAAACGCGGTGCTGAGAACGCGTATTACCGGCAGTCTGGAGCGGCGCCCCAGGGCAAGAATAATGCCCCCAGGCAAGGCCGAGGCGATGCCGACCCCCGCGATCACCAGGGTGAGGAACAGGCCACCCCATTGTGTCCAGGGCACGCCGTCAAGGTTCCAGCTCATTTGCCAGACAAAAACCGCGACAAAGCTTACGCCGAAGAGGCATAAAAGAATATTGCGCTGGCTCATTTCCGGAGCGTCTTTTATAGCCGGCAGCCGAAACAGAAACTCACGCAGTCCGCCGCCACCAGACACGCCGATGATTGAATGCAGGGTATTGCAGGCCAGGCAGACGATGGCTGCGGTCACCATGATCTGCATGAAAATGCCTTTCTCGCCGCCTGCAAAAAGATAGCCCGCCATAAAAGGATAGAGGAACACCACGCTCAGGCCGATCAGGATTTTTGCCTTGACGCGCGGCAACCACAATGGCGCCATCCAGATAGCCAGCACAATCAGTCCAAGATTGAGGCGCCACAATTCTTCACGTGGGTAGCGTCCATAGATAATATTGTCCATCCAGGCCAGAACGCCCGCCCAACAAGCGCCACTGATATTGATATCGAAACATTCGCGCCGGCTTTCGGCGATCCACACCGCATCGGCGATCCCCCAGACCCACAGGTCTCTCACGGTTATGAAGACAATATAGAGAGTAACGATGGTGAGAATGCTATTGAGCACGGAACTAAACAAATGCCGGTGCATCCAGCCGATGACCGACCTCTCAGTTAAGGGTGCGGGCCTGGCGGGAGTTTTTTCAAGCTTTACGATGGCCATGATCAGCGCTCCACCAGTTGCACACGTTTATTGTATATATTCAGCAGCCAGGAAATCGACAGGCTGACGAACATGTAAAACGCCATGGTCATACCGACTATCTCAATCGCGTGCCCAGCCTGGTTTAGCGATGTCTGCATAAAGACCGCGACCAGGTCCGGATAGCCGATCGCGATGGCGAGGGAGGAGTTCTTCACCACGTTCATCCACAGACTGATCATCGGCGGAACAATGGCCGGCATCGCCTGCGGAATAATCACCAGGGTCATTGACCGATTCGACCTGAGACCAATGGCCATCGCCGCGTCTTTCTGCCCCTTGCCGACCGACAAAATTCCCGCGCGCACGGCTTCCGCTAACTGCGCGGCATGGTACATAGTCAGGGCGACGAAAAGAGCGAGGAACGCCGGCGGTAAAGTGGCGCCGCCAACGAAGTTAAATCCCTCAAGTTTCGGGATATCCCATTCGAGCGGTGAGCCTGTCATCAAATAGGCGAATGCCGGCAGCAGAACAATCAGGCCGATGGATGACGTCAGAGTCGGGAAGATCTTGCCGGTTTCGTCCTGGCGTTTGTGGGCCCAGCGCTTAAGAAAAAACACGGCAGTTATCGCGACGACCAGGGCCAGCCCGGTTAGCCAGAGTAAATCACCCGGCTCGGGCCATGGCATATAAAGCCCGCGGTTATTCAGCAGCACAACTTCCGAGCCCGCCGACAGGTCGATGCTTTTCTTGACCTTGGGCAACAGCGAGAAAATCCCGATGTACCAGAAGACTACCTGTATCAGCAGCGGCGTATTACGAAAAACTTCCACGTAAGTAAGTGCCACCTTGGCGACCAGCCAATTGCTGGATAGTCGCAAAACTCCAATCGAGAATCCCAGTATGGTGGTGGCGATGATTGATAAAAAGGAGATGTAGATCGTATTGAGAATACCGATTATAAAGATATCCCCGTAGGTGCCGACCCCGGCCTCGTAAGCAACGAGTTTAAAATCGGGGTCGAATCCTGCTTCGACACTCAAAAAGTCAAAGCCAGAGCCCATTCCGCGGACTTCGAGGTTATGCGCAGTGGTAGTAAAAAGGTACCAGCCGAATCCGCCGACAAAGGCGAGTGTCAGGAATTGATAAAATACCGAACGAACTCGTTCATCATTGAAGAAGTCAAACTTCTCCACTGGCTTGAGAGCTACGGGTTTGTTGCTATTGATATTGGCCGCCACGATATCTACCGCGGATACCAGGCGCTGCCACGCACTAACTGATGCCAGACCAATCTTGTTAACTGGCCTGGCACCATTACAAGTACCTGGGATTAATACCGATGGTAAAAGCGTCTAGCGCATCGGCGGAGAGTACATCAGGCCGCCTTTGGTCCACAGTGCGTTTGCTGAACCTTCGCGCGGGATACCGATGCCCAATTTACCGCCACCCATATAGGCTTCATAGTTTTCACCGTAGTTACCGACCTGCTTGATGACGTTGTAGGCCCAATCTTTGGTAAGCCCCAAACCTTCATGAAGATTTCCCTCGACACCCAGCATGCGGCGAATCTCCGGATTCTTTGAATTGGCGCGCATATCGTCAACATTGGCACTGGTAACGCCCATTTCTTCGGCGTTGATCATGGCAAATTGTGTCCATCTAACAATATCCGCCCATTGGCTATCGCCTTGTCGCACCGCCGGTGCCAAAGGTTCCTTGGAAAGCGTTTCAGGCAGAATAAGATGATCGGCAGGGACCGGGAATGCAGCCAGGTTTCCGGCCATCGATGACTTGTCGCCAGTCGTCGAATCACAGCCACCCTTCAGGTAAGTGTCGTCACGGACGTTGAAATCCTCAAATGTAACAGCGCTGATATTTAAATTATTGGCGCGGCTATAATCGGCCAGGTTGAGCTCGGTTGTGGTGCCGGTGAGCACACATACCTTGGCCCCTTTAAGTTGCATCGCACTGGTGATGCCGCTGTCCTTGCGAACAGTGAAGCCCTGGCCATCGTAGAAATTCGGCTGTAAAAAATCCAGGCCAAGCTGGGTATCACGAGACATAGTCCAGGTTGCGGTGCGGGATAACATATCCGATTCACCATTCGCCAACGCGGTAAAGCGCATCTGCGAACTGACCGATTGTATTTCCAGTTTATTCTGGTCACCAAATATGGCAGCCGCAACAGCATGGCAATTCTGGACATCAAGGCCGTACCATTTGCCGTTGGCATCCATATTGTAGTAGCCGTGTGATGGCTGGCCGACCTGGCAGCGCAAATGCCCGCGTTCTTTTACTATATCCAGGGTGGACCTAGACTCCGCCGAAGCGGTGGTGGTGCCGGCTAGCAGCAAGGTAGCAGCTACTGTGGCCGATGTTAGTATGGTTGTGAACTTCATTGATTGATCTCCTCTTGATAATTTATAGTTTTGTTATCTGTGTGTTTTATATAGGGTTAAAGCTGGAGAAATGAGTCACGTCAGAGCCAGGCGACTTGCCCGGTCTGGCCATTTTACCTTGTCCCGTATGCCACATTAGGGTGCATCAGCGTTTGCTGTCCAATGCCTATAACAGTGATAGTTATGCAAAAAATGCATCACAGCTCATTCGATGGTGTTGTTTGTGGTCGGTTTTTTTCAGGTGTTATTCGTGGCTAATACGGATTAACGATACGCTGATTAACCCGCATCATTGTGCAGTAAAGCCTGCCAGAATTTTTCGGTCCCGGGCTCGGCATTTGGCTCGTATCGATATATTTTGATATCCAGCGGAATTTCTGCGCTCGCTTCAGCTGCAAGCATCAGGCGTCCTGCTTCAAGATCGTCAGCGACGATCGACCTCGGGATCCAGGCGACGCCATAACCCTCGACGACCATAGCCCTTATAGCAGTGGCAATTGTGGATTCATATACCGGTACGAACTTGAGTTTGCCAAATCTATCTTCAAGGAGCTGCCTGATAGGCCACAGGTATGGCTTGGAATGGGTATGCAAATAGGGGATCGTGCTACCGGGCTTGCAGGATGGGAGCCAGTAAGTCGGATTACCGTGATTATCGGGGCTGACCACGGGAACCAGGGATTCCGTCCCTAATCGAATAGAGCTAAATTTCTCGGCAAAATTTATGATCGTTTTAGAAGGGTCTTCATAACAGATAAAAAAATCAACGCGCCCATCTTCGAGGGCGGACAGATATTCGCTAACACCTTTAAAATCTGTTCTGACACTGAGTGATTTTGACTCAACCAGTGGTTGAAGCTGTTTCAACCAGGCCGGTACAAAGAATTGCGCCAGGGTACTGACTGTCGAAAAACGGATTTTCCCCACGTCTGCGCTGATTTGTGAGAATATGTTGTCACGTGATTGATAGGCCAACAGAACAATCTCCAGCGCCACCGGCTTAAACACCTCTCCTGCGTTGGTTAACTTCACCGGCTGGACAGTCCGATCAATCAGCTCCGCTCCAAGCCAGCTTTCAAGAGTTTTAATACGTCGGCTGAATGCTGGTTGGGACACGCATCGTCGTTGTGAAGAGATGCGAAAATTTCGCGTATCACAGAGAGAAAGAAAATCCTCTAGCCACTTAAGTTCGATTGTCGTTACTCGCTTTGGTAAATCAGGCAGTCACTGGAAGAACTGAAACCAGCGTGCGGTTGAAAGAGTTGAGGGAGCATAGGAAATATTAACACCCTATTTTCACTATTCCACCAATTAAAGAAAGAGATTCGCGAAGCCGTTCGGTCCTGAGCACATCCGAAATCTGACCAATTCCCGCCAACGCTTACAATATTGCTCCTTTCCATTGGATAATGCAGCCGATATTAGCCACCAGGCATGCCGACTAGCGGCTAAAAATCGACGTAACCGATTGATTCCAGTAGAAAACAGACCCCTAAACTCGGTATATCAGCGGCGATAATCGACTCAGTTCAACTGTGCGGTTCAACGTGGATAGAAACGTCATGTATATCGAAACGATCTGCCAACAGGATCTCGAGTTCGTCCGCAATTTCATGAGCGGCTACCGTAGACAGCTGTGCATCTACCTCGATTACGAGATCCACTGCACGCGCCGAACCCACCCAACGTGAACGGACTCTGCGTATTGCACGCACACCATCAATACTTTGTACTACCGCACGTAGCTGCTCTGCCTCGATTGCCCGTTCATCCAATAAAACCGGGAGGGTTTTTTTAAAAAGTTCAAAAGCGAGATAGAGTATCAAGCCCGCAACTACCAGGGCACATAATTGGTCTATCCAGACCCAGCCCATAGCAGATAATTGCCAACCAACAATAACACTGGCGGTAATCAACACATCGGAGAATGTGTGATTTGCATCTGCTAACAGGATGTCAGATTTCAAGCGCTTGGCCCAACTGCGCTGCCATGTCGAGACAACAATATTAATTGTTAATACGCCGAACATTAACCCTAGCTCTAAGCGACCGGTTGTTATTTCAGTTGTTTCGCGAGTCATGGCGTGTAGAACCAGTTCGAAAGCCAATATCGCAAGCAAAGCGGCTAGGCCGAATACAGCGACTGTCTCGAACTTACGATGGCCATAAGGATGTTTAGTATCAGCAGGTTTAGCAGAATGGCGAGTTACAAGCCACGCGACGATATTATTGATGATGTCAGTAAGTGAGTGAACAGCATCGCCCAGCACCGCCAGCGAGCCAGTAAATATACCAACTACCAGTTTAATGATTAGGACAGTGAGATTGGCGAGTCCTTCGATGAGGATAATGCGAAGTATTTTGGTATCACGCTGATCCATACAGCCCATCATAAACATTTTGCCCTGAATAGCTCGTAACAAATAAAACGATACTTTCTAGATATATCCAAATGTCAGGTTATGGCCGAACTGAGAAGCTCGGTGCCTGCGTTTCAGGGTCTCCTTACGAGAAAGCTGACGCATAAAAGGTCTTGATGGGCGGAAATGACCGACCCTGAATCGACAACCAATAAAATCACTATGAAGTTGACAATTGGCACATGGCAGCCATAGTCGAAGCTATCTTGGACTTCTGTTTTTGCTGGCTAAATATACAATAACAAAAATTATGCGGCATCCTTCTAATAATTACTAAAATTGTGTCGCGTTTTAATTATACGGTTAGACATAGAATTCTTTTCGAAGATACATGGGGCAAGAGGGCAAAATATGACTGAGCATGAGAAAACAAAAAGTGATGCCGAGGCATTTTCAATGCTGCTCGATTTATGGAAGGGTGAAAACCCAATAAAAACAACAAAACTCCAGATGCTACTTGCGGTCAATGGGATTCTAATATCTGTCGTACAACTAAATGGTGGATTCGTTTCAACCAACTTACCGTTGTTCATCACTGGCTTTGCTCTCTGTTTGGTATGGACGTTATCTATTGGCAGAACTTGCCTCTTCCAGAGAGCATGGAAGATAAAAATGTTGAAATTGGCAGCTCAACATACTGGCGATCATCGCTTTCAAATCCTGGATACCGACGTGGCAAAACGAGAAGCTCCGCTGTGGTTGCGTGTTTTCGGCGGTGTCTCTTCTAAATATTATCTACTAGCCTCTCCATTCGTGTTTGCTATTGGGTGGCTGGCAGCAACTATTTATATATTGTAAATCGATAAACCTTAAGGTTGGTCAACTGTAAACCTAACACGTGGCTCAATATGGAAGCTCCTCATGCCGCACCGGTTATCCAGGAACTTAAAATCTGCTTCGTGTTCAGAGTCGTTCATGCACCTCGCCGCGAGTGACCGTTCCTGGCCGAAGATTGCCTCCTACCAAGGTTCTATGAGAGTCCGCTTACGAGAAAACAGACGCTCTAACTCGATGAATCAGCGGCAATAACCGACCCACCTGAAACGATTTTAAATATTGAGTTACCCTTGTTTGTTTGGGTGAGATTTACCTTGTTTGGGTGATGAATGTGACCTTAGTAAATCATATCATTGTCCTATGAAAATCTTATCGGATTAGGATTTGCACGCAGCAGAAAGCACAACCAAAAAAAGACACCGCGTCAAATAAACTTGAAGCCATCTCATTAAGGTGGCTTTTTTTATGTTTACCCGGTGTCCGAAAGTGGCCGAATCAACTGGCCGAAAATTGCCTCCTGGCCCTGTGAATCGAGAGTCTCTTTTGGAGAAAGCTGCTGCTCAAACTTGATTAATCAGCGGCGAACCGCAGCAGCAAGCTGTACTTGCACAGTCAAATAATGGCAGGCATATCGTGAATAAAAGTAACCTCTTGCAAGCACTTGTCATTTGAGTATTGGCTGATATCTAGCATCTTTTAATTCCTCTCTTGCGAAACCAGCCGGCACAATCTTGAACTCGTAGGAGTCCGCTGGAAATAATCCCTTATATCTGAAGGGCACATAGCGAAGGTAATAGTACAGTCCAGATTCCGTAATAATATTTACAGTACCCTGTATCTCGCCACTAATTTTAATTCTTGCAGTGAAGGTGGTCAGACCTGGCTCAACTTCTATGTGGGTATATGCACTGGGTTTCAGTTCAATCAATTTTTTATCTCCATAATAAATGTTAGGCGGCCACTCGATATATTCCATTGGAATCGTGATAGGTGGGGGTGGCTGATAAATTATTACCATTGCCTTCGATGTATCTTGAAGAAAAATTTCTGGGTACTTTGATCCAGTAGCCATGCAGTTTGAAATCAAAACTGTGACAAGGCAGAGAGTTACGCATTTAAGCGTAGCTGTGTACTTTATTTTGGATACAGAAAATCTGCGCAAAACAACTCACGCATTATCTAAACGATGTTGAATTAACAATTTCATCAAGTCATGACACTTACCGTTTTAATAATATAACTATCACATAAATGATTTATGACCCAGATCATCTGGGTCTGAATTGAACGGTCCTGTTCCAGGTTTCTATTTCAATTCGGATACTATAGTTCTTTCGTAAACCCAGTTTAATAACGAACAATACCGCGGAATCGAGCACGCTTGCTTGGCCCGATCATGTAATCTAAAGGGTTAGTGTCGGTTGACCGAATTTTCCGGCTGAACGTCTGTTCCTGGCGGAAGGTCGCCGCCTGTGGAATGCTCACAAGCGTCTGTTATCGAGAAATTTCTAGCACAGCAAGTGGCTTGTCCGGCTGCAGGCGATTGTTATGTGTTTCGTTGTCGCAAGATGACAAAATGGTCTTTAAGTCGATGCGTTCCATGTTCGGGTGCAATCATATCGATCGCAGTCACTGTTAAAAAGAACTCGATTGGTCCGTAGAACTTGGCATTTGTAAAGACCCGAATCAGCTTGAGTATTGTTATTCGTACCCAGTTTGGGATTCGAGTTATCTTTGGCTCTGTTCCTGCAACTTCAAAAGCAATTGTGGCAATTTCGTTATAAGTCAATGTTTCAGGGCCGCCAACCTTGATTACTTGATCTGTACCTTCTATCGCGTCTATGCAAATTGCCGCAAGGTCTTCACCATGAATTGGATTTGTTTTTTGCTCTCCGCTTCCAAAAATATAGATACTTCCCTTTTGTGCCATTTCATAAAATTCAGACATATCTGAAAAGAAACCATTTGGACGAATGACACAATATTCGAGACCCGATTTTTCTAGCTGTTCAACGAATCTTTCCTTGGCAGCGCAAATTTTCAGGTGACGCAGGGTTTCCCCATTTAATACCGACACATATATAAATTTTCTTACCCCGCTTTCACGAGCCTCATTTAGCAAATTCAGATTGGCCTGGTAGTCAACATCCATGTAAGTAAGGCCATCTTTTTGGCGTGTAATGCCTACCGTTGAAATGACTGTATCAATTTCGCTGCAACAACCCTTTAACATCTCTGGGTGTGTAATTTCGGCATGGAATAAGTCTTCAACTTCGATTGCTCGTTGTGCCAGTTTGTCAGGTGTGCGCACGATGACACGTAGATCGTAGGCATTTTGAGTTATTTTTTTTGCAATATGACTTCCCAAGTATCCAGTTGCTCCAGCCAATAGTATTTTTTTCATGTCGAAGCTTTGAGAATCACATAACAACTGAGTTTAAAGATTTTCACCTGATAGCATATTATCGCGGAAATGGTCAGCGTTCGCTATTGGTCGTTTCGAGAAGCCCAGCAAGTTCATCTGAGCGTCAGCTTAGACGCTCAAACTCTATGCATCAGTGGCAATAACCGCCCCATTCGAGACTCTCAATTGCGACAGCCCTACCTGGTTGGGCGAGCAGTACGAGATTAATAGGAACGTTACTCCGTAGGGTATAATGGTTTACTAAGTATCAGCATATGGTGCATCTAGTTAGAGGGAATGATGCTTTTCATATAATAGTGACAAAATTAAACTATAGGACTATTTTTGGCCCCAGGTTTCAGCCCGGTTGAGTTCGAATACAAGACCAGGAAGCTGAAGCTAGACTTCGAGAGACATCATGAGCCAAATAACGTGGGGGATATTGATTGTAGTTGGCGTCCTTGCGATTTCTGGCTGTTCAACTCTACCGAAGCATGCCGAGCCGAAAGTTCGGATTATCGATGGTGGTGCAGAAATATCAGATGGCATCTCCTACCGCAAATTAAAGCGAACTGACTTCAAGGGCAAGCAACCTCCGCAGGGTTTCGATAAAAGAATGGCTGCCGTAACCTGTGTGTACACGAAGCCGACAATCGATAAGCAGGCAATAGAGGTCCAACTTGATCAAACTACTCAACTATTAAATGTCACATTCAATAATGTTCAATATCGTGCTCTGATGAGTCGAAATTGCTCGTGGTGGAATCCAGACACAATTGATTCGATGGAAGACTATGTTCTCGAGCATGAGCAAATTCATTTTGCGCTTTCTGAGATTGCAGCTAGACGCTGGAGTAAGGCTCACCCAATTCAGTTCCAGGTAAAAGCAGGTAGCCAGGAAATCATTGCACAAAATCTGAAGAAGCAGTTTCAGCGGCAATTTGAAGAAAAGATGGGGGAACTTCAGGCTCGAAATCTGAAGTTCGATGAAGATACCTCGCATGGTAACATTCCCGAGAGGCACGAAGAATGGTTAAGCCTAGTCCGTTCGGAGCTTGCGACTAGTGTCGAACCACAATCAACTGCTTCTAAGCTTGAGTGCGAAATGAGTGAAAGTGCTCATAGTTCGATAATTGCTGCCACCAGAGCTTTGAAATCTATCGGAAATCACCCGGAAGCTTTTGAGCTTATCCAACAGGCAAAGAAAGCGGCCGTAGCACCGGAATGCGATAGTGTCAGAGCCAAAATCCTGGCTGATAAAGCAGTATGGCTGGTCGAAGATAATGACGACTAGTTCTGATCGTTTTTAGTGAGTTTTAGTGACAGTCAACTAACTCCCCGCACGAAAATTTGTTAAGTCGGCAGTCATCTTAATTTTCAAACGCAGACCCTGAAGGCTTCTGCGTCAGAGGCCGAGAGCGATTCTTAATAGACCTTGGGAATACTGAAAAATATGAGCCGGGGCATATCTCGGACAATTAACAAGATGCCCGGTATACTCTCGCGAAGGATGGGAATGGTAACTAACCAATGTCAGACAAGGTCTCTGAATGGCTTGATGGGCTTGGGCTAGGCCAGTACACGGCTACGTTTGCTAAGAATGCCATTGACTGGGAGTTGTTACCTGACTTAGATCAGGACGCCTTGAAAGAAATCGGGGTGGATGCATTAGGACACCGACGAGTAATAGAGGAAGTGCATTAATGCCGGGGGATCATGCGAGATTAAGTCCATCAGCTGCTGAACGGTGGTTTGCCTGCCCAGGTGCACCCAATGCCGAGGCGGGATTGCCCGAGAGCACAAGCCCGGCAGCCAGTGAAGGCACCCGCGCACATACGATACTTGAACAGGCATTGACTGAGCGCAAACCCGTTAAACATTTCCGAGGGCAGGCCGACGATGATGAAATGCTGCGGCATGTCGGTGCTGCATGGGCGTTAATTCTGGGATATCAGGGATCAACCGGTAGCCTTACCATAGAAGTGAAAACTGATGCAGGGGAAAGCATGGGCCGCGATGATTTATACGGCACTGCGGATGCGGTGATTTGGCATGGCAGCCACCTTACTGTGCTGGATTTGAAATATGGATTTTGGCCGGTTTCACCTGTGGCGAATAAGCAGTTACAGATTTATGCAGTTGGAGCCGCAGCACAGGCAGCAAAGACAGTCGAAACCATAACTCTCGGCATTATCCAGCCACGCACCGATGGGCCACCCTTGAAACTGCATACGATGACCAGGGCGGAGCTGGTTTTATTCGCGCATGAATTGAAGCAGGCTGCATCGGCTACGGATAGTCAAGACCCACCCCGTAAAGCAGGCGATCACTGCCGGTTTTGCAGGGCAGCAAGCCAATGCCCGACACTGGCGCAAGGTGGCATGATTTAACGCATGTGTTGCGTCGACCGGTTGAGATCACCGTTGATAGATGGCGCGCGCCTTCCAGGTGTTCGCCGCCATACTAATCGGTTATCAACCGCACCTCGGCTGGTTAACGCAGACCTGCTAGAAAAGATAGGACAGCTTTAATTTGTTGATACTGAACTTTTTGCTTTATCGAGCTAAATTTTGCAGTAACGAAATTCTGGAACGGCCCCCTGGTGACTGGAATAATTGCCAGGAGCCGGGTTAGCGTCCTATTTGGAGATCATGAATTCCTGAACTATAGAACTGAAAACAGCAGGTTTCTCCAGGTGTACGCAGTGTGCACCCTGTGGGAGTAAACACAATTGGGCGTCTTTAATGTTTTCGGCCAGCTCGATGATGCC
>Ga0316187_10002471_pt1 | contig 16075 bp, 13 predicted proteins | sample CroRivburrow1_MG_FD_204927 | JGI IMG/M metagenome (GOLD analysis project Ga0316187, IMG submission 204927) | Coastal sediment microbial communities from Maine, United States - Cross River worm burrow 1 | ecosystem: Environmental > Aquatic > Marine > Coastal > Sediment | place: USA: Maine... | reverse complement strand
TCGAGACGAGCGATTTCGAGGCGGTCGCACTCGATCGCCGTGTCGTCGGCAGCCCCCGTCGGGTCGAGCATGAACTGGTGGCTGCTCCTGGTCAGGGGGCAGTGGTCTTCGCCACCGACGGGCCCCCGGACCTGCCGGTGCAGTGCAATCGAGCGCCTGTGGTTTCCGGCGTGCGGCCGGCCGTCGTCATTGCCGATAACTGGGCCGACCGGGTGCAGGCCGGAGCCAAGCTGCGATTCGACGCTTCAGTAGCGCCCGCCACCGGCGCCAACCTCGTGGCCACCGTCGGGCCTGCGGACGCACCGAAGGTCACCATCGCCACTCCCCTGTCGGGCTGGACCCCGTGCGCTGGGGAGCGAGGAACCGGCTTGGCCGTAGCCCTGGCCCTAACAGCGGATCTCGCTCAGGATCATCACGTCAGCTTCGTGGCCGCCAGTGGACACGAACTGGATCACATCGGTCTGCAGGACCATCTGTCGCAAATCGATGCCAACGGCGACACGGTGATCCATCTCGGCGCGTCAGTCGGTTCGGTGCAGTGGTCGCCGGAGGGTACAGCCACCCTCGACCGTCGACGAATGGTCTTGACCACCGCTTCATCGGCCAAACTGCGGACTCAGATCGGCTCCCTGGTGGCCGAGGCCAACTGGACACTGACCGACCTCGACCCCTGGCCCGGCGAGGGCGGCAACTGGCGACGAGCCGGGGCCTCGGTGCTGTCGTTCCTGGGTTCGTCCGAACTCTTCCACACCATGGGCGACGTGACCGCCAGGGCCACAACCCCCGAAGCCATGGTCCTGGCCTGCGACACCGCCATCGCCGTCACCAGGGTGTTCCTCGGCGGGGGCAAACCAAAACGCTGACCCAGCGTGCGGCCATGTTCAGCCGCTGGCGGTCAGGATGGCCTGCAGTTCCGCCACCCGAACCGGGCGGGAGTTCGGAGTCACCAGATCCCGGAGCGTGCCCACGTTGCACCCGGCCGAGCAACTGTAGCTGACGTCCCACGTGATGCGTGATGCCAAGTCCCAGTCACCAACCGCGCTGCTGTGGCGATAGGTGATCGTGCAGTCAGAGTCCTGTTCTTCCCCCGACCGGTTGAAGTCGTAGACAGGACCCTCGTTGGCCCCACAATCCACCACCTGGTCAGCCCCCTCGAACACGACGTTCACCGGCGTAGCCGTCACCGTTGCCGTATGCCCGAACACCGGAGGCGACGTCACCGACACCGGCGCCCAGATTGCCGGATCGACCCAAAGCCACGTGGGGAGTTGCGTAATCATCGGCGCATCCTCGTCGCCAAACGGCGCGCCCTGACCAACCTGGATCGGCAACCTCACCGACGCATAGGTGCGAAGAACAAGCCAATCAAAGAACGCCTGAGGTGGCCGCTCAGCCTCAGGCCAAGCATTCAAATATCCAGCAAAGAGCGCGCCACCAGTATCAACACTCCTCGGGCAACTCACCACCGACCATCTTTGATTTTCGACGTCAACGTCTATATCGCTATCGCCGACCAAGACAACAGGAACGTCATACCCCTCGTGGGGCCACAACTCCCCCCAAGTCCACACCGACCACGTGCAACCAAACACCCACTGCGGAGCAGGTACCGTTCCAATCTGCTCCCCACCAGAGCCCCGCTCAACGATCGTCTCCACACCCAGGGTGTCCCCCTCAGCGCTGGCCCCCTGCCGAACCTTGTCCGTTCCGTTGCTGTCGGGCCCGAATCCTTCCTTACTGCCGGACGACGACCCGCCACCACCCTCTGAACCATCTTGACCAGCGGCTGGCGTTGACAAAGTCAACATGGCCATGACGCCGACGATCGATGCGAGAATAACTACTACGAATAGTCGCCTGGATCGCATTCTTGTGAACCCCCTGTGATGAAGTCTTCTACCAGCCAATTACCACCTATCTGCACCAATCGGACCTCAACTAGTCCGAAGAGGCCATCGCCGCTACCAAGAAGGTCGCCATCAGAACTGAATCGTTCCGTGGGGTCCAATGCGCAGTCGAGGACGGAGGCGACACCCCCATCGATGATCACGTCCACAACGTTCGATTCCGGACCAGAACTGACCAACCTCTCGCCATTATCCAATCGATCTGCGATTGACTCTTTCATCCTCGTACTTTGAGGATCGATTGTGAGTTCGTCGATCAATGGAATCGCAGCCTCAGGACCATCCACTCGCTCGTCCCGTGTGAACAATTCGGTCATGAAGCGGGTGTGAGCGGCACGCACTTCGGCCTCGACCTCGCTGAAGGTCACGCTTGGGGCCGACGACTCGGTTGTCGTGACAGCGGTGGTTGTAGTCACCACTTCCGCTGAGGTCGACGACGTCGACTCGACGACTTCAGTGGCGCTCGGGCTGGCCGCGTCATCCGACCCCGACGGGTCGGCCACCGAATCGCCGCCAGAGCATCCGACGATGAGCCCGACGAACGCCACAACCACGGCACCCTGAGTCATCCGCTCAGTCCACAACCTACGGATCGACAAGTGTCCCACTTCGCACCTCAGATCACCCGACACGCTACGCCCCCACAGCAACCCACGACGCACAACAAGAAAGGAAGTTCCCCCACCAACTACCCATCCCTCAACGTCGCCGTGAAAGCCCCCGCTCCCACGGACCAGATCCTACACACAAATCGCACAGAATCAAGCAAAACGCCTCGCAGACCACCAACGACGGCACGACATACTCGCGCAAATGCCACCGCACCCGTCGTCGGCCACCGTCAACCAGGCCAAGGAAATCGGCACCGCCGGAGCCACGTTGTAGGTTGCAGCCATGGTCACCACACCAACCCTTGAGGAGTTCCAGTCCGAGGTCACCACCTTCTTCGATGAGGTGTTGCCGGGCGTGCTTGACGGTGTCGACGGCACGCTGGGCCGGGCCCAGGCTTGGCGGGGGGCGCTGTTCGACCACGGCCTGGCTGCCAACGACTACCCGGTGGAGTTCGGCGGTCGCGACCTGAGCGCCGAACACATACAGCTCTACCGCAACCTGACCCGAGGCCGGGTTCCCCGAGAAGATGCCATGTTCGGCATCGGGGTGGGTATGGCCCTGCCAACCATCCGTGACTACGGCAGCGACGACCTCAGACAGCGTTTTATCAAACCAGGTCTTCGGGGTGACGAAATCTGGTGCCAGATGTACTCCGAACCGGGCTCGGGCTCCGACCTGGCTTCGCTGTCGACCCGAGCCGAGCTCGATGGCGACGAGTGGGTGGTAACGGGCCAGAAGGTATGGACCTCCGGCGCCCAGAACGCCCAGTTCGCCATCCTGTTGGCCAGAACCGATCCCGACGCCCCCAAACACCGCGGCATCACCATGTTCATCCTGCCCATGGACCAGGACGCCATCACCGTGCGCCCCCTGGTCCAGATGACGGGCGAGTCCGAGTTCAACGAGGTCTTCATCGACGAGGCCCACATCCCCAAGGACTGGGTCGTCGGCGAGGTCAACGGTGGCTGGGCCACCGCAGTGGCCCTGCTCGGCCACGAACGACTCCAGACCGGGGCCGCATCCATGAGCGGTTCAGCTACGCAGCGTTCCAAGGCAGGTCGCTCCCCCATCCCCGTTCCCCAGTTGATCGAGTTGGCCCGCCGGGCCGGACGCCTCGATGATCCCCTCGTCCGCCAGGACCTGGCTCGCCTGTATTCGGGTGAGAAGGTGGTGAGCTGGATCGGACCCCGCAACCTGCACCCTTCCATCGGCAAGCTGTGGCGAACCAAACAGGGACGGGCGGCAGCCGAACTCGCCATCCGCCTGGCCTTTCCCTCCGCTCCGGCCTGGGGGTCGGACCTGTCGATCGAGGCCAACGAGGAAGACGACTACTTCCAGTACCACTTCCTGAACGCCCGGGGCATGAGCCTGGGTGGGGGAACCGACGAGATCCAACGCAACACCCTGGGCGAGCGAGCGCTGGGCCTGCCCCGCGAACCAGGCCCCGATCGCAACACCCCGTTCCGGGACCTGCTGAAGAACTGACCCGGAGAGAGAGACAACAAACCCATGGACTTCACCCGATCGACGCGCTCGCAGGAACTGGGCGAGCAGCTCGCCACCTTCATCACCGGACGGGTCATCCCGGCTACCGAGATCTACGACCAGGCCCGGGCGGCCGCCCCCGACCAACAACCACCGGTCATGGAGACCCTCAAGGCCGAGGCCAGGGCGGCCGGGCTGTGGAACCTGTGCGTTCGTCACCCCGACTACGGACCAGGGCTGAGCTTCGTCGACTACGCCCCGCTGGCCGAGATGATGGGCCCCCACCCCCTGGCCCAGGAAGCCACCAACTGCGACCCACCGTCGAATATCAACGCCGACGCCTTCATCCCCTACGGCAGCCCCAGCCAGAAGTCGCAGTGGCTCGAACCCCAACTGGACGGCCAGATCAAGTCGGCGTTCGCCATGACCGAACCGGCCGTGGCCTCCAGCGACGCCGCCAATATCGCCACCACCGCCGTCCCCGACGGTGACGATCACTGGGTACTGAACGGCCGCAAGTGGTACATCAGCGGCGTGCTCCACCCCCAGTGCGCCTTCATGATGACGGTGGCCGCCACCGACCCCGATGGTCCGGCCCACGGACGCCACACCCAGTTCATCGTCCCCGTTGACGCTGAGGGTCTGACCATCGTCCGCAACCTGCCCAAGTTCGGCTACCTCGACCCCGACGGTCATGTCGAGTTGGTCTTCGACAACGTACGGATCCCGTCGGATCAGATCCTGGGCCAGGTCGGTGGCGGATTCGCCATTGGCCAGGCCCGCCTCGGCCCGGCCCGGGTTCAGCACACCATGCGCATACTCGGCATCGCCGAGGAGGCCCTGCGTATGATGACGGAACGGGCCCAGACCCGCACCACGTTCGGAGCGTTGGTGTCGAGCCGAGCCAACGTCATGGACTGGATCGCCGAGGCCCGCATCGACATTGAGGCTGGCCGACTGATGACCCTGCGCACGGCGTGGCTCATGGACACCGAGGGCGACAAGGCCTCGGCCCCCCACATGTCACTGATCAAGGTCCAGGTCATGCGCACCGCGACCACCGTGATCGATCGGGCCATCCAGGTCTTCGGGGCCGCCGGGGTCTCCGACGACACCCCTCTGGCCCGGTGGTACGCCTCGCTGCGATCGCTGCGCATCGCCGATGGCCCCGACGAGGTCCACCTCATGGCCATCGCCCGCCGCGAACTGCGACGCCACCCGGCCTGACCCAAGCCGGCCGGGCTCAGGCTCGGGCTCCGGCGCCCCCGCTGGCCGGGGCCTGGAACCCAGGATACGGTCGAGTTCGCAACCACTCGCCCGGCACGAGAGGATCACCCGACGATGGCGGATTGGCAGCTTGCCCAGTTCAATGTGGCCAAGGCCAAGGGCCCGACCGATGGTCCGGTGATGGCCGAGTTCATGGCCAACCTGGACCTCATCAACACCTTGGCCGACGAGTCCGAGGGCTTCGTGTGGCGTCACCAGACCGAAGCCGGGAACAGCACCGAGGTGCGGGCCTTCGACGACCCTGATCTGCTGCTGAATCTCTCGGTCTGGGCGTCGTTGGATGCCCTGAAGGCGTTCACCTACCGCTCTGATCACCTAGCGTTCCTGCGTCGTCGCAGCGAGTGGTTCGACCCGGCCGAAGGCTTGGACCCGATCGTGGCCTGGTGGGTGCCCGCGGGCCACCAACCGACAATCGAGGAGGCCAAACAACGCCTGGAACAGGTCACCGCCGAGGGGCCGAGCCCCGAGGCCTTCACCTTCCGCCAAACCTTCGATCCACCAAACGGCTCCCCGAGATCGGACTGAAATCCGGGTAGACGACGTCGAAGCGCAGGGTCGATCCCCTCCGGCGGCAACCGTTCATCGAGCGTGGTCAACGACAACTGCGCTGTGCCTCAGGCCGCCCGACGAAAGAGGCCAGGCCGAAAGCCGCGAAGTAGGGTGCGCCATGGCTCTGATTCAGCCGCAGGCGAGCGACACCGAACAAACCGGATCCGACAATCCGCCCGTCGAGGTTATCCAGTCGCGAACCCTGAAGGTGCTGATGAGCAGCCAGGTGTTCGGCGGCATGGGCCTGGTCGCGGGCTACATCCCCGCCGCCCTGTTGGCCCAGGAGATCACCGGTAGCGCCACCCTGGCCGGGCTGGCCGCCGCCATGTTGTCGGTTGGCACCACCGGGGCCTCGTTTCCCCTGGCCAGTTTCATGTACCGGCGGGGACGGAGGCCGGGTCTGGGGATCGGCTACCTGATCGCGGGCCTCGGGGCCATCGCCGGGTTCGGCGCCGCCATGACCTCGTTCTACCCCTTGCTCCTGCTCGGGGTGACCCTGATCGGGGTCGGCAACGCCTGCAACCTGGCCGCCCGCTACGCTGCCGCCGATCTGGCGGCCGAGCACCACCGGGCCCGGTCCATCAGCATGATCGTGTGGGCCACGACCATCGGCTCGGCGTCGGGATCCTGGGTGGCGCTGGCGGTGGCCACCGGAGCTGCTGCGGCCTTGGGGCTGCCCGCCCTGAGCGGACCCTACGCACTGTCGCTGTTCGTCTTTATCGGCGCCGCCGTCATCGTCCAGACCCGCCTACGCCCCGATCCTCTGGTGGTGGCAGGCGGCTTGAAGCTCGGCCCGCGCACCGAGTCCAAACGAGCCGAGCTGCGGCGGGCGACCGGCCTGATCCTGTCGAGCCCCCGCGCTCGCCTGGCGGTGGGGGCCATGATCACGTCCCAGGTGGTGATGGTGGGGGTGATGACGATGACCCCGCTGCACATGAACGAGGGGCGCCAAGCGACCTCGACCATCGGGCTCATGATGATGTTCCACATCCTCGGGATGTACGCCTTCTCCCCGATCATCGGGTTACTGGCCGATCGCTTCGGCCGCCTCCCCATGATCACCATTGCCGCCGTCATCCTCGTAGTCGGAGCCGAGGCCGCGGCCCGAACCCCTGCTCCGCAATCGGGTGGCGTGATGGCGGGCAACTTCCTTATCGGGCTGGGTTGGGGCTTCGGAGTGATCGCAGGCTCGACCCTGCTCACCGAGTCCTTCCCCGTCGCCGATCGGGTCAGTGTGCAGGGGGCCGCCGACCTCATCATGAGTGGCTTCGGCGCGGCCGGTGGCCTGGCGGCCGGGACCATCGTCGCCACCAGCAGTTACGCCAACCTGTGCCGCTACGCCATGGCATTCGCCGCAACCCTGCTGGTCGCCATCGCCTGGCACCGCATCCAGCAGGGCCGGGGGGAGGGCCAAGGGCCCCAACCCGAGCTCCAATTCAATATCGGTTCCTGAACAGGCCCGCCAAACCTCAAGTCCATCAGCTCAAGCAGCCCCCTCAGGAGCGAAAGGTGGCGGGCGGGCGACCCATGATCCGCTTGAACGCCCGACTGAAGGCGGCCTCGGACTCGTAGCCGACCTCGGCGGCCACCACCGCCACCGTGTGACCTCCGCTCTCCAGTAGATCGACGGCGTGGTACATGCGCCAGCGGGTCACGTAACCCATCACCGGTTCGCCAACGATTTCAGTAAAACGGGCGGCAAAGGCCGAGCGCGACATCGCCGCCCGCTCGGCCAACAGCCCAACGGTCCAGCGCCGGGCAGGCTCGGCGTGGATGGAGGCAATGGCCGCCCCCAAGCCGGGGTCGTGCAGGGCCCCCAGCCACCCGGTTCGGGCCGCCGGATCACGTTCGATCCAGGTGCGGATGGCCTGGATGACAATGATGTCGCACAGGCGGCTGACCACGGCCTCACTGCCGGGATGGACCTGACGGGTCTCGTCGGCCATGAGATCGAGGGTGGCCCGCATCCAGTCGCCACGGAGGCTGTTGCGGCTCTCGATATGGATGATGGCGGGCAGGGAGGCCACCAGATGACGGGCCGTTGGATGGTCGAAGCGCACACCGCCACACACCAGGTAGGTCGGGTCGCCCCCACCCCCGTAGCGCAGTCGTGCGTAGCGCTCGCTCACCTCCTCATGGGGGAGATCGAGCACGTTGGGGGTCGAGACCCGCTCCCGGCCCCAGGCCCGATGGCCCAGCCCCTGGGACATGAGTACCAGGTCGCCGCTGCGAGCGAGCAGCGGCTCGTGGCCGTCGACCTCAACGGTGCAGGAACCCGAAGTGACCATGTGAAACCAGAGGCAGTTCTCCATCGGCGGCAGCATCAGGCCCCAGGGCTCGGTCAACTCCGACGGACAGTAGAAGACCCCTGACATCCGCACATGGCGCAGAGCCTCACCCACTGGCGACACCGTCGGAGCTTCGAGCACGCCATCATTGTCGCCCACGTAGACCCGCTAATCCAATAACGCTGGACGATGGAGCAAGACAAGCGGCGTCACAGTCATGGATTGTCCTGGTTGATTCCGTCAACGTGGACACCATGACCAACACCACCACCTCCCAACCGTCCACCGTCAACGACCCCGCCCAGCAAGCCCTGGTACTCCGGACCATCAAGAAGAAGTCGTTTGCCGTGCTCTCCACCGTCTCGAACCAAGGGTTCCCCCACGCCGCAGGGGTGGTCTACGACACCATCAACGCCGCCGATCACGGCCCGATCGTGCTGTACACCCACACCATGCGGTCGAGTCGCAAGGCCCGGAACATCGAGGCCCACGGTCGGGCCGGCGTGGTGATTCCCGTCCGCAAACTGCCGGTCGGACCTCCGTTCACCGTGCAGTTCCAGGCCCGGGCCGCGTTGCTGGCCATGGACGACCCAGAGATCACAGCCCATCTCACCGCCGGTCGACTCAAGAAGATCTCGGGCCACGGCGAACTCGACGAATCCGACGGCTGTTTCATCCGCATCGAGCCCCGAGGCCTGATCCACAGCTACGGCCTGGGGGTCTCAATCCTGGCCCTGGCCCGCGATCCATTGCACGCCGGAGCTCGATCCGTCGCCATGGGCTGAGCGGGTCACAGCCACGCCGACACCCACCTCCACTGAGACTCCCGCGGGAGTGTCAACGGGCACGAGGTGGACTGCCGTGGCCGCAAGACGCTAAAAAGTCCCCCCCCAAGGGCCACGGCGACCAAGGGCCACAAGCCCGCGGGCTCTACTCCCCGGCTCCCGAGGTCGGGGCGGTGGTATCGGGGGCCGCACTACCCGGGGCCGGGCAGGCGCTGTCCGGGGCAGCAACGCCCTTGGTTGCGGTGGCCGGTGGATCGAAGGCCATCGTGTCGTGACAGACAGCCGTCAGCCCGGCCTGGTCGAACAACACCTCAAGTTGCCCGGCCATGGCCTCGGCCGGAAGGTCGCTGGTTGGCGGCGGCATGTAGGCCAGGACCAGCTGTCCGCCAGGCACCAGGCGTTCAGCCAGATCGGCGATCGTGGCCGCCTGGTCGTCCCAGAACATCGAAGCGTTAACCCCGTAGATCAGGTCATAACCGCTCAACTCCGCCGGCAGCCGCTGGGCGTCGCCGACGCGGAACCTGACTCGGCCGCTGGCCACCCCGGTCCGGTTGCGGCGAGCGGCGTCCCGGCTCATCAGCGACGACACGTCCACTCCGTCGATGGTCCCCGATCCAGGTTCGATCACGGTCCACAGCTCCGCGATGGCGAGGCCGGGGCCGTGCCCGATCTCGAGGATCCTTGCGTCGGGGCTGGGCCGGAGGATCTCGGCCACCCATCGGTTGCGCTCCACGTTTGAGCTTCGGGTGGCCATGATCCGCCCCGCCAATCGGCCCGCGAGACCTCGGGGGTGGCTGAACTGGCCGATCAGGCGCTTCTTGATCATGGCTTCTTCTCCGGGGCAACAAGCTGAGAGCGAAGGGCTTCCAGCACTTCGGCCGCGGCGACGAGCGACTGGGGGTCGAGCGGGCCGTCGAGGGACTCGACCAGGGCTCGCTCCCGGGCCAGGGTCTCGTCGATGCACTGGCGACCGGCGGCGGTGAGCTCCACCAGGTGGGAGCGGCGATGAGCCGGGTTGGGAATGGTGTCCACCAGGCCGTGACCGAGCAGGCCATTGACGATCACCTGGACGTGCTGCCGGGACACCCCACGGGTCCGGGCCATGTCGGGCACCGAGGCGGTGCCATTGCGAGCCAGAAGCTCCAGCACGGCCCGCCCGGGAGGATCGATCCGTTCGCCGTGGAGATCGACGGCCAGCCCAACCAGATGGTGGTAGGTCAGGCGGACCTGGTCAGTCAGGCGGCGGTACTCTTCGTGCATGACAAGCACATTGTCATACTGACAATCAACTTGTCAAATATTCAATGATCGCCGCCTGACTAGGGTGACCGTTCAGACCAGGACGAACTGCAGTTCGGTGATCCATGCCGCCGGGTCATCCTGCGGGCACTCGAGGTAGACCTCGCGGCTGATACCAACGGCGCTCTCCCCGGCGACCTCCATCCATCGACCGAGGTTGGCGTAGCTCTCGGTGATCGTTTCCATCGAGCCCCGATGCACCAAGGTGACCGCCCGCGCCGCGGCGGGGAGTTCACGGGCTCGGATCACCTTGGAGTCGATCACCGCGTCGGCGGGAATGACGACGCCGGCGATGACGTCGATGTCACCGTCGAGCCGCTCGTCGTAGAGGCCGTAGGTGGGACCGGCTGGGGCCACGCCAAGCCGACCCAGTTCGGCGAACAGGCGGGGGTAGAGGTTGGCGAAGATGGGGCCGAAGTCGGCGTCGAACCCGGTGGCCGACTCGCTGGTGATGGCCACCCGGACGGCATCGAGTGGTTTGACTACTATGGCGGTGTCGAGATCGTTCATGTTCAGTGCTCCTGTCATCAGGTCAATACGGGCTGCCACCCGGGACAGGCGCCGACGCTCAACCTCCGCGGCCCGCTCCACCTCGGCCTGACGCAGGCGAAGCATGCCCACCAACTCCTCACTCCTGATCCCCACCTCGACCATGCGGGTGATCTCGGCCAGGGTGAAGCCGAGGTCCTTCAGGGCGAGGATGCGATTGAGAGCGGGAAGCTGGGAGGCAACGTAGTAGCGGTAGCCGGTGCTGGCATCGACCCTGGCTGGATGAAGCAGACCGACCTCGTCGTAGTGACGAAGGGCCCGCACCGACACCTTGGCAATATTGGCGAACTGACCTATCCCGAACATGGCCCTCCTATTGATGACGTCTTCCGCTACGGGAGAGTCAAGCACCCAGTCCGGTAACGTTCGCCGTCATGGACAAGGTGTTGGTGGCCAACCGCGGTGAGATTGCAATCAGGGCGTTCCGGGCGGCAACCCAGCTCGGCATACGAACGGTGGCCATCCACACCTACGAGGATCGGGCGTCGTTGCACCGGATCAAGGCCGACGAGGCCTACCAGATCGGCGAACGGGGCCATCCGGTGCGGGCCCATCTCGATCCCGACCTGATCGTGGCCACCGCCCTGCGGGCCGAGGCCGACGCCGTCTATCCCGGCTACGGATTCCTGTCGGAGAGCCCCGATCTGGCTGAGGCGTGCGAGGCGGCCGGTCTCATCTTTGTTGGCCCCACGGCCCATCTACTTCGACTGACCGGCAACAAGATGCGGGCCCGCGACGCCGCCGAGGCCGCCGGTCTGCCGGTCACGGACCAGTCACCCCCCATCGACAACGGGGCCGACGCCGAAGCGTGGGCCGAGCGGATCGGGTTCCCCCTGTTCGTCAAGGCCGCCGCCGGGGGTGGAGGCCGGGGGTTGCGTCGCATCGAGAACGCCGCCGATCTCGCCCCCGCCATCGACGCTGCCCGCCGCGAGGCGGCCAGTGCGTTCGGCGACCCGACCGTCTTCCTCGAACAGGCCATGATCGAGGTGCGCCACATCGAAGTGCAGGTCCTGGCCGACGCCACCGGCGAGGCCGTGCACCTCTACGAGCGCGACAGCTCGGTGCAACGCCGCTTCCAGAAGGTGATCGAGGTGGCCCCGGCCCACAACCTCGACCCGGCCATCCGCCAGAACCTGGTCGACGACGCCGTGCGCTTCGCTCGGGCCATCGGCTACCTCAACGCAGGCACCGTCGAGTTCCTGGTGGAGAGCCCCCGCTCCGGCGAAACCCGCGGCCGTCACGTCTTCATCGAGATGAACCCCCGCATCCAGGTGGAGCACACCGTGACCGAGGAGGTCACCGACGTCGATCTGGTCGAGGCCCAACTGCGGATTGCCGACGGGGAGACCCTGGCCGATCTAGGTCTGACCCAGGACGCCATCACCGTCAACGGTTTCGCCATGCAGAGTCGGATCACCGCCGAGGATCCGGCCAATGAGTTCCGACCAGACACCGGCCGCATCGTGGCCTACCGGGCCGCCGGCGGTGCAGGCGTGCGCCTCGACGGGGGCGGCGGCTACCAGGGAGCGGAGATCACCCCGTTTTTCGACTCCCTGATCGAAAAGGTCACGTGCCGGGGCCACGACCGTGACACCGCGTTGCGCCGCATGCGGCGAGCCCTGGCCGAGTTCCGGGTGCGGGGTGTCTCCACCAACCTGTCGTACCTGCGGGCCATCCTCGACGACCCCGACTTCTCCACCGGGCCCGTCAACACCGACTTCATCGACCAACGCCCCGACCTCACCGCAGCCTCGGTCGGCGCCGACCGGGCCACCCGCCTGTTGCGCTACCTGGCCGAGGTCACCGTCAACCAACCCCATGGCCCGGCCCCCACCAGGATCGATCCGGCCGAGAAACTACCGCTGGGGCCCAATGGCCGACCAAACGGGAGCGGCCTCAACGGTGACCCCGTTCCCGGCTCACGCCAGCGGTTGCAGGCCCTGGGGGCGGCCGGTTTCGCCGCCGATCTGCGAGCCAGCCAGGCCTTGGCCGTCACCGACACCACCCTGCGAGACGCCCACCAGTCGATCCTGGCCACCCGGCTGCGCACCATCGATCTGGTGGCCGGCGCTGCCCAGTGCGCCCACCAACTACCGGAGCTGTTCAGCATCGAATGCTGGGGTGGGGCCACCTTCGACGTGGCCCTGCGTTTCCTCCACGAGGACCCGTGGCTACGACTGGAACAACTGCGGGCGGCTGCTCCCAACATCTGCACCCAGATGCTGCTCCGGGGGCGCAACACCGTTGGCTACTCGCCCTACCCCGACACCGTGGCCCGGGCCTTCGTGGCCGAGGCGGCGGCCAGCGGGATCGACATCTTCCGCATCTTCGACGCCTTCAACGACATCGAGCAGATGCGACCGGCCATCGAAGCCGTACTGGAAACCGACGCCGTGGCCGAGGGCACCATCTGCTACTCCGGCAACCTGACCAACCCGGCCGAGGACATCTACACCCTCGACTACTACCTCGGCGTGGCCCAGACCCTGGCCGACGCCGGGGTGCACATCCTGTGCATCAAGGACATGGCCGGGCTGCTGCGGCCCCAGGCCGCCCGCACCCTGGTCGGCGCCCTCCGGGAACGTTTTGACCAGCCCGTGCATCTCCATACCCACGACACCTCGGGCGGCCAACTGGCCACCTACCTGGCGGCGTTGGAGGCAGGGGTCGACGCCGTCGACACCGCCGCTCCCCCGCTGTCGGGCATGACGTCGCAACCGTCGATGGCGGCTCTGGTGTCGATGACCGACGACACCGACCGCGCCACCGGCCTCGACCTCGACGCCATTGGTGACCTGGAGGCGGTGCGGCAGGTCTACGCTCCGTTCGAGGCCGGGCTGGCCTCCCCGACGGGCACCGTGTACCGCCACGAAATCCCGGGCGGTCAGTTGTCGAACCTGCGGTCCCAGGCCCGGGCCCTGGGCTTGGGCCACCGTTTTGAGGAGGTCGAGCGGCTCTACGCCGCAACCAACCAACTGCTCGGACGCCCCATCAAGGTCACCCCTTCTTCCAAGGTGGTCGGCGACCTGGCCTTACACCTGGTGGCCTCGGGTGTGACCCCCGAACAACTGCTCGATGATCCCGCCTCGGTCGACCTGCCAGACAGTGTCGTCGGTTTCCTCCACGGCGAGCTCGGCACCCCGCCCGGCGGTTTCCCCGAACCATTCCGTACCCGGGCCATCGAGGGCCGCACCTGGCACCCCAAACACGAGGCCCTGAACGAGGCCGACGAAGCCGCCCTGACCGGCGCCGCCAACCCCGGCGAGCCCAACCCGGTTCGGCGGGCCACCCTCAACCGACTGTTGTTCCCCGCTCCAGCGACGTCGATGGTGGAGCATTCCGAACGCTACGGCGCCCTGTCGGTGTTGCCGTCATCGCTGTTCTTCTACGGCCTGGAGCCCAACGACGAAGACGTCGCTGTGGTACTGGGCCGAGGGGTGCGGCTCCTGCTGTCGCTGGTGGCGGTGGGCGAGCCCGATGATCAGGGCATGCGCACCGTGCTGTTCCGGGTCAACGGTCAGGGCCGCAACATCGACACCCGCGACCTCTCAGTGGCCGATGATCGGCCCGAGGTGGAGAAGGTCGACCCGACCCGACCGGGCCACGTCGGTGCCCCCTTCCGGGGCGTGGTGACGGTGACGGTTGAGGTGGGCCAGACGGTGACCGCAGGCCAGGGCGTAGCCCTGATCGAGGCCATGAAGATGGAGTCGACGATCACCGCCCCGGTGGCGGGCACCGTCGAGCGGGTGGCGGCCAACGGCCAAGGCGGAGGACTCGAACCCGGCGACCTGATCCTGGAGATCCGACCCAGCGGCACCGCCGCCGAACCCCCCGAACCCGGATCCAACTAGCGGCGACGTGGGCATCGGCGCTACTGGTCGAGTTCGGAGCGCACGATCCGGGTGCCTGCGACCATGGCCACCATTTTGGCGTAGGCCACGTCTCGCTGCAGGTACTTCATGCCGCAGTCGGGTGACACCACGAGCCGGTCAGCGTCAACATGTTCCAGCCCGGCCCGGATGCGTTGGGCCACCAGTTCTGGTGTCTCGATGGTGGCGGCCCGCAGATCGAGCACGCCGAGGTGGATGCGTTTCGACGGCAACTCGGCCAGCAGGGCCACGTCGAGTTGAGGCTGGGCGGCCTCGATGGAGATCTCATCGGCGGCGCTGGCGTCGAGTTGGGACAGAAAGGCGTAGCCCGGGGGTTTGTCGGCCACGTGGGCGCCGTAGCCGAAGCAGACGTGCAGGGCGGTCGGCCCGGGGGCGCCGGCCAAAGCTCGGTTGATAGCTTCCACCGCGTAGGCGGCGGCAGCTTCTGGGCGGGCCTGGACGTAGGGCTCGTCGAGTTGCACCATGTCGACCCCGGCGGCGAACAGATCGAGCACCTCGGCGTTGACGGCGGCGGCCAGGGCCGTGGCCAGTTCAGCGTCGTCGGCGTAGTAGTCGTTCTGGGCCTGTTGAGCCATGGTGAAGGGGCCGGGCAACGTCATCTTGATCGGTTTGTAGGTGCTGCGCCGCAGCAGTTCCACCCCGGCGACCTCGACAGGATGGCGCCGCTGGATCGGGCCAACCACCCGGGGCACCGGTACCTCCTTACCAGTACGGTCGATGGCGGTTCCGTGGTTGTCGACGTCGATCCCGTCCAGGGCGGTGGCAAAGCGGTTGGAGTAGCTTTCCCGCCGCATCTCACCATCGGTGACCACATCGACCCCGGCGCTGACTTGGTCGGCCACGGCCAGCACGGTGGCATCGTCGTGGGCCTCGTCACGGTGTTCCTCGGGTATGCGCCAGAGCTCCCGGGCCCGAACCCGGGCCGGTAGCCGGGCCCCGAGCCGGTCACGATCGATCAGCCAGGCCGGTTGGGAGTAGCTCCCAACCAACATGGTCGGCAACAGCGGTAACTCCATCGCTCATTCACCTTTCGCCACACGTGTGCGGCCACGTGCTCGACCACCTGAGTAGCAGCCCTGGTTACTGCGGCGCCAAGCGTGGTGGAGTCCGTGAACCACGGCTATCTCGATCGAGCACGTCAGGGCAGGCTCAGACAGCTCAGCGTCGATGCACGATCGATCACCCCCAGCCCGGCTCAACGATGGTGGCAACCGGAGTTCCGGAACTGAGGTCAGTCACGATGTTGCGGTGCTGAACGGCGATAAAGAACGCCTCGCCATCAGCACCAGGAGCAGGGGCGCCGACGGGAGGAGTTTGGATTGAGCAGGCAAGAACTGGCGGGACGCCTCGGCGTCGCTCACAAGACGATCACCGCGGTGGAGGATGGCGAGCACGTCCCCTCAGTAGTGTTGTCCGCCAACTTG
>Ga0316187_10002470_pt1 | contig 16076 bp, 13 predicted proteins | sample CroRivburrow1_MG_FD_204927 | JGI IMG/M metagenome (GOLD analysis project Ga0316187, IMG submission 204927) | Coastal sediment microbial communities from Maine, United States - Cross River worm burrow 1 | ecosystem: Environmental > Aquatic > Marine > Coastal > Sediment | place: USA: Maine... | reverse complement strand
TCTGGGATTTGCTGATCTAAGTCTGAATGGAAGCACACAAATTAAAACCCCAAATATCGATCAACTTGCTAAAACCGGGGTGATGTTTTCAGAGGCGTATGTTTCCTCACCTGTATGCAGCCCTTCACGAGCCGGATTACTGACAGGCCGAAATCAGGTTGAATTTGGGCATGATAATAATATCGGAGGAAATCAGCCCGGCTTCGATCCTGAATACCTGGGATTGCCCTTATCTCAGAAGACGATTGCCGATTTATTGGCACTTCAGGGTTATGTAAGCGGATTGGTTGGAAAGTGGCATCTAGGAGACCTGCCTAAGTATCACCCTCTTAAAAGAGGATTTAATGAGTTCTGGGGGTATACTGGAGGAGGTCATGACTATTTCAATTCATCACCGGATGGAACAGGCTATAATTCTCCTATTCAAAGTAACTATAAAAACCCTGATCCGATAACTTATATTACTGATGATGTAGGAAATGAATGTGCAGGATTTATAACAAGACATCAGGATCAACCTTTCTTTTTGTTTGCTTCATTTAATGCTCCTCATACACCCATGCAGGCAATTGAAGAAGATCTCATACTGTACGAAAATATTAAAGATATAAAGAGACGTACTTATGCTGCGATGGTACATCGATTGGACATTAATGTTGGTAAAATAATAGAAGCAATAAATGAGTCAGGATTGTCTGATAATACTTTAATTGTATTCATAAGTGATAATGGAGGGCCGGTAAATTCAAATGCCTCCATTAATGCACCCTACAATGGCCAGAAGGGAATATTACTTGATGGTGGAATACATGTTCCTTTTATAATGAACTGGCCACAAACACTGCCAGCTGATAAAACCTATGCAAATCCTGTTTCTTCACTTGATATTGCCGCCACCTTCTATGAGTTAGCAGCAGGGGAAATCAATACTAATTTTGATGGAGTAAACTTAATGCCTTACCTTTTAGGTGACAGGAATTCTTTGCCCCACAAAGAATTAAAATGGCGGTTTACAATAAGTGCAGCTATAAGAGAGGGTGATTGGAAGTTGATACGACTTCCGGATCGATTGCCCTATTTATTTCATTTGCCTTCTGATATATCAGAACAAAACAATGTCGCTCTCGAAAATTTAGAAAAAACAGAAGAATTACTAAGAAAACTAGGGGTTTGGGATGTAGGCCTTCCTCATCCGGTATTTTTAGAAGGGGCGGAATGGAAAAAGCGTCAACTTGAATTATACGATAAAGAATATCCCTTAACTCAGCCTATTTCTAAATAATATAAAGAACCATTGAAAAAGAATCTTGAAGCTAAAACTGAAGATCTTTTCGGGTAAATGTCATGATAATGTCGGGTTATAAACGTGGTAAAATTCAAATATAATTAAGACATTTACAATAAATTATTTTTATGACTACTGGACAATTAATACGAGATTTCAGACTAAAAAAAGGATTGACTCAGGAAGACCTTTCTGAAAGTACTGGGCTAAGCGTTAGGACTATTCAACGCATTGAAAAAGATGAAGTTGTAGCAAGAGCTTTCACTTTACAGAATATCGCTGATGCTTTGGATATTGAATTCAATTTGCTAAATAATAGCATCGATGATTCAACCTCCGAATCGGATGTAAAAGAAGCTAAGGTATGGCTACCTCTTCTGCATTTAAGTGGTCTTTTTTTATTTCTCTTACCACCGATAATTATCTGGATTTTAAAAAGAGATGAAATCGTAAAAATGCGGGAGCATGGTATAGATGTAATCAATTTTCAATTGAGTATGTGGATCATTATGGTACCTTGTGGAATTTTGGCATTTTTACTAATCACTATTCCTGTAATAATATTTATGGGATTCTTCAGTACAGTAATCATCGTCATGAATACCTTTAAGGTGATTAATAACCAACCTTACAAGTATCCAATGAGTATTAAATTTTTAAAATCATAAGTCAATAAGACATACTTTCGGCTTTTCTATGAAAGGATATAATTAACAAACATATATAGTACTGAAGGACATAGTAAACACCCCAGACCAGTATAAAATGTTGCCGTAATCGCACCATAAGGTACCAGCTTTGGATCAGTGGCAGCAAGTCCTGCAGCTACTCCACTTGTTGTTCCAATCAGACCTCCATATACCATCGCTGAAGAAGGATTGTTCAGGCCAATGAATCTTGCAACGACCGGGGTGGCAATGGTAACAATTATTGCTTTTACAACACCGGCTGCAATACTGATTGCGATCACTTCTGAAGAAACACCTATAGCCGCACCTGTAACTGGACCGATTATGAAAGTACAGGTACCAGCTCCTATGGTAACAACACTTTTTGGATCGGTATAACCCAGAAAAAAGGCAACTGATGCCCCCACAAAAAATGAAATCAGGATACCAAGAAAAAGTGAAATGATTCCAACAAATCCCGCTTTTTTAATTTCTGTAAAACTGGCTCCCATAGCAGTAGAGACAATGGCAAAATCTCTCATCATGGCCCCTCCCAATAAACCCATTCCTCCAAATATCGGAATGTCTGCTATTCCTTTTTTCCCTCCACTGATGCTCCCTCCAATATAGGCTAGTACCAATCCTGCTATTATAGCAATGGCCGAACCGGGAATTTTTTTATTGGTAAATTTTTTAGAAAACCAATATGATAAATAAGTGACAATGCCTACGAAACAAAAGGCAAATACAAGGTTATTTTTTTCTATAAATAGGGTTATGGCGTCCATCTGTCAGGCTTTCTCAATATTTTGAGATTTTTGATCATTTGAGTTCTTTAATTGGACAATAACCGGAACAAGCAACATGCTGATTCCTGTTGCCAAAATCCCGGCCAGAATTGCTACAATGCCTCCTGATAAGGCAGAAACTACATTTTGTATTGATGACATAGCAACAACGATGGGGATATACATTGCTGCCCAGAAAGCAACACCCTGTTCTGAAGCCTTTGGAAGAAATCCCTTTTTCTTACTCCAATCGGAAATTAGGATTAGAAAAATCATTGCAAATCCAACACCACCAACATTTGTATTTATATTTAGAAGATTACCTAGCAAAATACCAAATATTTGTCCGGCGAGGTAACAACCTGACAGTAAAGCCACACCATAAATTACCATATTAATATCTCTTTCATTAGATTTTTATTATGAATCTATTGTGAATAATAACTTCACATCTGTTTTGGTCACTTTTCCCATAGCATTCCTGGGTAGTTCTTTTAATATCTTAAATTTCCGCGGAATTTTATAAGATGGAAGTTCTTTTTTTATCCATTCTTCAATCGCCTCTACATCCACTGGATCTTCCTTAGGGACAATAGCGACTACAACCAGTTCTCCCCATTCATCATCGTCAATTCCAACCACACAACAATCTGCAATTTGTGAATGCCCTCGTAATACATCTTCAATTTCCAGGGCCGAAATTTTATATCCACCTGACTTGATTATATCAACAGACATCCTTCCCAATATCTTATAATATCCATTTTCTATAATGGCTACATCTCCCGTTTTAAACCAACCTTCATCAGTGAAAGCTTCTTTAGTGGCTTCTGGCTTATTCCAATACCTGGTAAAAACATTTTGTCCTCTTACAATAATTTCTCCTGATTCACCGGGTGAAATTGGATTATACACTTCATCTACCAATTTTACTTCAACACCGTCAAGAGGAAAGCCAATATGTCCAGGAAGTCTCGTTTGATAGTATGGATTACTGATTGCCATACCAATTTCAGTCATACCATATCGTTCCAGAAGCGTATGGCCACTTATGGTTTGCCATTTTTCCAGTGTGGTAACTGGAAGGGCGGCAGAACCTGATACCATAAGCCTGAACTTTTTCAGTATGTCATATAAAACCTCCTGTTCTTCAATCGACAGTTTCTCCCAATATGTAATAAGCTTGTAGTAAATCGTGGGAACAGCCATATAGACATTGATCCTCCCATTTTTAAACAATTCGAAAACATTTTCCGGGGAAAACTTTGGAAGGAACTCACATATTGCTCCCGACCACAAAGCACAACTTACGACATTTATGATACCATGTACATGGTGAAGCGGTAAAGTACAAAGAATGTGATCATTTTTACTCCATGCCCAGGCATTTACAAGAGATGTGATCTGTGCTTGAATATTTTTATGAGTGGTTACAACTCCTTTTGGTAAATTAGTAGTACCACTGGTGTATAGGATCATTGCACCCCGAGAGGAATCTATAAAAGGCAGATTAGTTTCTGATACTTGAAAAGATTCAGATACATCGATAAGTCTGATCGAGTTCTGCTTTGCATACTCCTCCAGGATCTCAATGTATTCTCGAGAAGCAACAATCGTATCCGCTTTTGTATCCTCAATAATGTATCGGATTGATGGGATTGGGTAAGATAAACAAATGGGGACGGCGATTCCTCCAGCTTGCCATATGCCCCATTGAACTCTAACGTAATCGAAACCTGGATTCACCAGGAAGGCTATGCGTGACTCGGATAAATCACTTTTTCCTTTCAACAAAATGCTTGCAAATTTACTCGCTGAATCAACCAGTTTCTGATAGGAATAGGATTCGTCACCTACGATAATAGCAGTATCAGCTCCATATTTTACTGCTCGAGTCCATATTTTATCCATTCTTACTATAAAATCATTTAAAAATACTTTTGCTCTTACCACAGATTAATGACCATGAATGTATATATAATTAAGATAATTGCCAAAACAAAGATTTGACAGAAATGGCATAAGAATATTCATTTTGCAGGATCAGATTAAGTTTTGCTTTCAGGTGTATTTATAAAAGAGGGCTTATAATCATAATAAATCTAAAAAATATTTCGAATCCTGTGACATTTTATTATTACTTGCGAATAATGGAGTAAAAAATAGTTCGGTTTGAAGAGTATGAAGTCACAGGAAGATCATTTTTTGGAGGTAATTGAAGAAAATAAGAGATTAATTTTCAAAATAGCTAATTCTTATTGCAAAGACTCAGAAGATAGAAAGGACCTGGTCCAGGAAATAGTTCTCCAATTATATAAAGCTTTTCCAAAATACAATGACACCTATGCAATCACAACCTGGATATATCGGATTGCTTTAAATATATCCATATCATTTTACAGAAAAGAAAAAAGCCGAAAAAAAACAACTGAGAATTATAAAAATGTGATTGAACTGGCGGATGACAGTGAAGATTTTAAAAATGAACAATCAAAATTATTATACGGCTTTATTGATAATTTAAACTCAATTGATAAGGCCATCATCATCCTTTTCTTAGAAGGCAGAAAAAATAAGGAAATAGCTGAAGTAATGGGTTTTTCTATTTCAAATGTTTCGACTAGAATGAACAGGATAAAAAGTAAATTAAGTTCGAATGTTAAATCAATAAATTTATAGAAAATGGAATTAAATGAATTAATAAGCATATGGCAAAGTGGAGATGCACAACTTGAGAATAGCTTGAAAATTAATAAAAAATTGCTTAAGGAAGTAAGTATTAGTAAGATAAAGTCCTATCTGGTAGAATTCAAGTTGAGTAATATCATTGAAATATTCGTAAATTCAGTATTCATGATATTTCTTATGAATTTTATAGTAAACCATTTCCTGGTTCTTAAATATTTGATACCATCTGTTGTTCTTTATATAATAATAGCAGGAAGCCTGGGATTAAATATATACAAACTGGTTTTGTTTTATAGAATCAATGTAGAATCATCAGTGATTCAAACTCAGAAGAATATAGAGCGATTAAAATTCTTCGAGATTCTTGATAAAAATGCACTATATATCATTATACCCATTTTTTCTACAGCCTTTTTAATAGTCATGGCAAAAGCAATATTAAATTTTGACTTATATCAATTCGGGAATTGGTTGATTATATTTACTGCGGGTAGTTTTGTTATCGCCCTTGTTATAGTATTTGTATTGAAAAAATTCCCAAATAGGAATTTACAGAAAGCAGCTACCTTTCTTAAGGAAGTTACTGACATGGAGCATGATAAATAAGGGGCTTAACCTGAATTATAATTTTGTTTTATTATAATAGGTATAGAAATGGATGTCGATCATTATGACATCCATTTTTTTAGTTTTATTTCGGGTATTTTATGATCAAATAAAAAACCTTTAAATTTTAGTTTTTTAATTATTACATTTCGGCAATATATATGATTAAAGATTTTTTTACCATGAAACTGAAATTAACAAATAGTCTATTCCTGATTGGAATACTTTTTAGCTGGAGTTGTAAACATAGTTCTCAAGTTGAGATTGAGTCTGTTCAAGCCGATGTAGTAATATATGGAGGAACATCCGCTGCAGTTACTACCGCAGTACAAGTAGTGAAGATGGGTAAATCAGTAGTTGTGGTCTCACCTGATAAACATCTGGGAGGATTGACATCATCAGGTTTGGGGTATACAGATACAGGGCAAAAGCAGGTTATAGGTGGACTTGCAAGGGAATTTTATCAGCGAATTTATCAATATTATGACAAACCAGAAACCTGGAAATGGCAGAAAAAAGAAGATTACGGTAATAAAGGACAAGGAACACCTGCTATGGATGGAGAAAATCGAACTATGTGGATTTTTGAACCGCATATTGCAGAAGCTGTATTCGAAGATTTTGTTGAGGATTATAATATACCGGTCTATCGTAATGAATTCCTGAATAGAGAAAGCGGGGTAGAGATAACAGAAGGAGAAATTGTTTCAATATCCATGCTTAGTGGCAAGAAATATCAGGGTAAAGTATTTATTGATGCAACCTATGAAGGTGATCTGATGGCTGCATCAGGTATAAATTACTTTGTAGGAAGAGAGGCTAATACTGTTTATAAAGAGGAATGGAATGGCATACAGGTAGGAGTTTTACATCATGGCCATCATTTTGGGGATATGAATATCAGCCCCTATAAAATACCGGGGGATTCAAGCAGTGGGGTATTACCACGAATATCAACGGCCAATCCTGGAAATAAAGGTGAAGGAGATAATAAATTGCAGGCTTATTGTTTTAGAATGTGCCTGACTGAAGTAGAGGAAAACAAGTTGTCTTTCAAAAAGCCGGAGGGATATGATTCAACACAGTATGAGTTGCTTTTAAGGATATTTGAGTCGGGATGGGTGCACACGTATGATAAGTTTGATCCAATACCTAATTTAAAAACTGATGTGAATAATCATGGTCCTTTCAGCTTTGATAATATAGGTATGAACTATGATTATCCGGAAGCATCTTATGAAAGAAGAAGAGAGATCATTAAGGAACATGAAAACTATCAGCAAGGCTTATTATATTTTATAGCCAATGATCCCCGTGTTCCAAAAGATATTCAAAATGAAATGAGGAAATGGGGATTGTCAAAAGATGAATTCATAGATAATGGAAATTGGCCTCATCAGATATATGTACGGGAAGCCAGGCGCATGATTGGTGAATTTGTTATGACGGAAAATGAAATTTTGGATAAAAGCCCGGTCGCTAATTCCATTGGAATGGGTTCATATACTATGGATTCACATAACATCCAAAGGTATATAACTCCAGAAGGTTATGTTCAAAATGAGGGAGATATTGGAGTACATCCTCCAAAACCGTATAAAATTGATTTGGGATCTATTCTTCCAAAAAAGGATGAATGCTCCAATCTTTTAGTTCCAGTTGCTGTTTCAAGTTCACATATAGCCTTTGGTTCAATACGAATGGAACCCGTGTTTATGATATTGGGGCAAAGTGCAGGTGTTGTAGCTGCACTGGCTATTGACCAAAATGCAGGAATTCAGGAAGTCAACTATACAGATTTAAAAACAAAACTAATTGAAGCTGGACAAGTATTAGAATATGGAGATTAATTTTCAAAATGCAATCGAGTTATTAACTGCATTTCAGGCCTTTTTATTTGCAGTATACTTATTAACTTCCGGGAAGAAAAAAAATATTAGTAACATTCTCATTGCCTTATTCCTCGTAATCCTGGGATTAAATGTTAGTCATGTTTATGTGGATTATTTTTTGGAACCTGCCTTCCCCACTCTACTTATTCTTTATAAAATGACGGTTTTTCTCATGGTTCCTTCCTTGTTTCTTTATATCAAATCATCTATTAGCCCTGATTTCAAGTTGGAGTGGTTTGATGCATGGCATTTGCTTCCATTTGCAGTATTTAATATAATACTCATCCCCGACTATTACCTGGAAAATTTAAAAGAAACCCCTGTTGAAAATGAGTTTCATAATTTATATACAATATTCTTTTTTATAGGATTTTATTTGCAAGCATTTGTATACCTGATAGGAGGTTTTATGCTTCTAAAAAGGTTGAAGGAATTATATTTTGAGAATTTTTCAAATACTGATATGAGTAGGTATCATTATCTATACACCCTCAATTCTTTAGTGATTATCGTTTTTATTTTATCAGCGATAAAAAATTTTATAATGTATAGAGTTGAGGGATCCATAATCGATTATGCTTCACATATTGTGCTTTTTGCGATTTTGATATTTTTCTGCTGGATCATATTCAAAGGACTTCATTCACCTGAACTATTTGTTGGATTTGATGTTGGGCATCATACAATTAAGGAAATGATAGAAGAGGAGGAAGTAGTTACTACAAATAAAAAAGGAGGAGATATATCTCCTGAGATGATAATCCAATATAGTAAAATGGGAGATAAAGTGAATATGTATATGGAGGATAATAAGCCGTATCTTAATGCCTCATTATCGCTTTTTGACTTAGCTCAAAATATTGATGTCCCTGCCAAGGAATTGTCAATTTACATCAATCACTATTTGAATAAACACTTTTTTGATTTTATTAATGAATACAGAATTAATAAGGCTAAAGAAATCTTAAAAGATCCCAAAAAAAATGACTTTACTGTATTGGAGATTTTGTATGATGTTGGATTTAATTCAAAATCTTCTTTTAATACTGCATTTAAAAAATATACAGGATTGACTCCAACTCAATTTCGGAAAAGTGATTAAAAAAAATATTATGATATACCGTCTGTTTATTAGAGTTTTTACTTTATTCCTTCTTTTTTCTATAAAAGGTTATTCACAACATGATAAAATACCAAATTACCTGAAAGAATATGATAAGGAATATATTAAAGAACCTCGGAAAGCAAATTTAAAGTGGTTTACAGATGCTAAATATGGATTGTTCATCCACTATGGATTATACAGTCTTCTTGAAAAAGGAGAATGGGTTCAACTGCGAGATACAATTCCAGTATCTGAATATGCTTTGTTAAAAGATAAGTTTACAGCTGATAAATTTGATGCAGAAGCAATCACAGATTTGGTATTAGCTGCAGGGATGAAATATATTACTATTACATCCAAACATCATGATGGTTTTTGTCTTTTCAATACGAAAGAAACGGACTTCAATTCACTCAATTCACCTGCCAATAGAGATTTGATTAAAGAACTTTATGATGCCTGTAATAAGAAAGGGATTGGTCTGTTTTTATATTATTCGTATGCTGCTGATTGGAAGCATCCTTATTTCTATTCCAGAGAGAGTGGTTGGGTAAATGCCAGGCCAGCCTATAAATACCCGCAACCTGAATATAAATTTGAAAAAGATTCTGATTTTGCTATATATGTAGAATTTGTTCATAATCAAGTGAAGGAATTGCTGTACCAATACCCAAACATTGCGGGTATCTGGTTTGATCCCATTATGGGATTTTATCACAGACCCGATATATTTCCAATCGATTCCACCTATGCTATGATCCGGAATATTTCGCCACATGCATTGATTTCTTTTAAACAAGGAGCCAATGGAGATGAAGATTTTATTGCACCTGAAAGAGGAGGGAAAGCAAGGGTAGGCCAGAAATTGGAGGTTGCAGAGGTAGTTTATGAAATGAATATAGATAAACCTCGGGAGATATGTAATACCCTCCAGCCACATGCATGGGGATATAATAGACATGATGATGGGCAGCATAAACAAACCGAGGATGTGTTGAAAATGCTTGAAGATGCTGGCAAAATGGATGCCAACCTATTATTGAATGTAGGTCCATTGGGAGATGGCTCTTTTCCGGAAGTTGATATAAATACCTTGAAGCAGGTAGGAGAATTACTAAAGATTGAAGAGGAATAATAGAGTAATGACGGATATAGAATTATTGGTTGATTTTTATAAGAATGTAGAAAGACAAGGCCCGGGAAGTTCAGTAGAGACTAAAAAAGCGTTGAACTTATTAAACTTTAATCCTGAAATCAAATTAAAAATAGCTGATATAGGCTGTGGAACCGGAGCTCAAACTATTACATTAGCTGAAAAGACAAAGGGTAAAATAATAGCTATTGACCTGTTTCCTGAATTCTTAAACGTATTAAAGGCTAATGCAAAGCATTTAAATTTGACTAATCATATTACTGTAGAAAACCAATCTATGGATAACCTGAATTTGGGGGAAGAAGCTTTCGACTTAGTTTGGTCTGAAGGAGCAATTTATATTATGGGATTTGAGGAGGGTTTAAAGGCATGGTCCACTTTATTAAAAAAAGACGGATATATTGTGGTATCTGAAATATCCTGGTTTTCAGAAGACAGGCCAATAGAATTGGAAGCGTACTGGAAAAGAGAATATCCACAAATAGATAAAATTTCAAATAAGATAAAAGTTATAGAAAAAAGCGGATATACACCTGTTGGCTTTTTTAAAATACCTGATTATTGCTGGATAGATAACTATTATCAACCAATGCAATTACTTTTTTCAGAATTTCTTGATAGGCATAAACGAAGTGATGCTGCTGTTAGATTAGTAGATGAGGCCCAAAAAGAAATTGAGTTGTTTGAAAAATACAAAGCGTATTATGGGTATTGTTTTTACCTGGCTCAAAAATTATAGAAAACCGTTTTGTAACTGAATAAAAAATTTAAAAAATCACTTTTTAACCAATCCTTTCTTAAGATTCTCTTAATTTCGGTTCATAAACTCACTTAATAGCCTATGAAAGTGATGAACACCCTTCTCTCTTTTAGGAGAGAATCTTCCCGTTGAATAATATTGGGATTTTAATCCTTTATTAACGTTTTCAACGACAAATTCATCTTCACGTTCTACTTTGTCTAACAATGCGCCGGCACTTTCTTCGATTTTAGATTCATCCCACATATAGGTAATGAAAGATACTTTGGTTCTATCTCTTGAAATAGGTTTTACGATATTAATTGATAAGCCCCAGGGATAAAAATTAAACATCATATTTGGGAATATCCAATAATAATATGCCGCAACATGTTTTCCATGATCCGGGTGGTCTATAGGAAGATCAAAGGTCTCAACCTCATCATCAGAATATCCAATTTGCAGATTGCAATATTTATATATCTCAGTGGTATAATTTCCATAGTCCAGCACTTGATTTAAATCATTATGGACATAAGGGATATGAAATCCTTCAAGGTAATTATCACAATACAGGGCCCAGTGGGCATTTACATGATATTCCCTTGAACGTATAGGGTCAAATACAAATTCGTCCAAAGGAAGAAATCCTATTCGTTCATTCATCTTATCAATGATTTCCTGAAAATTATATGATCTGTCGAATCCAGTGAAGATTAAAGGCCCCCATTGAATCAGGGGGAAACGATGCAGATGATCGCAATCTCTGGGGAAATCTATAGCCTCTTTGAATTCGGGCATATATTCGAATTCTCCACTGAGCTTGAATTTTCTTCCATGGTATTTGCAAATTAGTTTTTTCGTTGATGTATTATCCTTAATTATCAAGTTACCACGGTGTGTACATACATTTGATAGACAGTGGATTTGATTTGAAGAATCTCTTGTTAGAAGTAAGGGCTCATTTAAGAAATGATCCAGTGGATAGAAAGGTTTAACCTGGTTTGGCAGAATAATATCAGCTATGTCTCCTGCAAATTGCCATGTCTTAAGAAAAACCTTACTTTTTAAATCATTAAAAATCTCATCGTCCTGATAAAAGGATCCAGGCAGTGTTTCAGCTTTTTCAATCTCAGGATCGATATGAAAATTATACCTCATTTGGATTTGTATACTGTTTTAGTTTTTTTATTAAAAATAGGGTTTTATTTTTCTGATATGAAATCTGAAAATGAAAACAGTGATATTTATCAGAAAACCCTGATATTTTAATTATTTAATAAAACTTATATTGTTAAAATGGAAACCTGTCATTCTGAATATGGAGCAATAAGAAGTATTTGTCTGAAACCGGCGGAAAAGGCATTTGTTAATCAACAACAAATAAGTGAACAATGGGAATCATTGAATTACCTGGGGAAACCCGATTTTAAAAATTCTATAATTGAATATGACCATTTTGAAAAAATAATTCAGGAAACAGGAGCTGATATTAACTATTTTCCTGAAAATAAATCAGTACATATCGATTCAATCTATTGTAGAGATGCATCAATTTTCACTGATTTTGGAGCCATATTGTGTAATATGGGGAAAAAGGAGAGAAAAAACGAATCCAGTGCTGCTCATTCTTTCTATGAGGAAATAGGTCAGGATATTTTGGGCGTTATTAAAGCGCCAGGCACACTGGAAGGGGGTGATGTTGCCTGGCTGGATGATGTTACATTAGCTGTAGGAAGAACATACCGTACCAATGATGAGGGGATAGAACAACTCAGAGGATTACTTGAACCAAAAGATATCAGGATAGTGCAGGTAGATTTGCCACATTATAAGGGCCCATCAGATGTTTTTCACCTGATGTCAATTCTTAGCCCGGTAGATAAAGACCTTGCTGTTATATATTCACCATTGATGCCTATTAATTTTAGGACGCTTCTACTGGATATGAATTATAAATTAGTAGAGGTTCCGGAAAAAGAGTTTGATTCCATGGGGTGCAATGTGCTGGCCCTGGGACCACGTGATTGTTTAATGGTTGAAGGAAATCCAGTAACACAATCCAGATTAGTAAAAGCAGGAGCAAGAGTAAGAACATACAAAGGATCAGAGATCAGTGTCAAAGGTGGGGGCGGTCCAACCTGTCTAAGCCGACCAATACTAAGAGAAATCTGAAATTCGAAGGCAGGGGTATAGTGTTGAGGACTTATTTTCTATAAATGTTTGTTCTTGTCCAAATAAAATCAATCTCAAGCAGAGATAATCTGCCTGAGATTGGATTTGAATTAGGATCTAAGGCAACAGTCTATTTTACCTGATAGGATACCAATTCTTTGTTATCAGTTGAATAATATACCTGGCCAGTAATATCATCAACAGCATAAACCGGTTCCCGGTCTTTACCCAGATCTATTCTGCCTTCTATCTTTCCAGTCGATTTACTGACTTTCAAAAGTTCAATATTTTTATCTTGCTTAGACATGATAAACATAAAATCACGACCTGACATTGTTGCTTTATATCTTGCATTAGCCTGTTTAAAGGCCATGGTTGCATAGGAAGAAGCTTGATCTCCCAATTCACCATATGCATTTCCTAATTGGTTGACAACCTCACCTGCGATTTCATCTTCCTGTCTTACTTCATTTTCTACTGAAGCCATTACACCGGAAACATAATAGGAAGTTGCTCCTACGTAAGCTCCTCTAACAGCTTCTGCATACAATAATGCCCGTTTCCAGCCTGGTTCTTTTGGAGCAGGGAAGTAGCCCTGGAATTTAACCTTCCCATCAAAATCAAATTTTGCAACATTTTGATCTGAATATAGAAATACACCATCTTCCATTACCTCAAGATTTCGGGGGGATTCGCCTCCTGAAAATTTCAATTGGAATCCTGAAAGTTCACTTACCTTTTCAGTTTGTTCATCAACTACCATCAAAGTTTTAGACTTATAATTAAAAGCATAGATTTTGTCATTGAACTGAGCTGTTAGTTGTGGAGTTGTTTGTATACTCTTTCCCCATTTTAAAGTACCAGTGGTTGGATCTAAAATATTCATTGATTCTGTAGTCACATATAGAATTCCTTCTGAAAGGGGTACGATTCCTACTACATGACCATCTACTTTTACGGGCTTTTCAAAAGTAATTACACCTGCAGATGGATCTAAGTAGTTCAGGAAATTATTATTGGTTGTTTGAGAAACCAGTAACATCCCATCACCAGCATCCAGATAATCATATATACCTCCTTTTATGGCTATTCCTTTCCCTTTCTTACCCCATAGGCCACTTTGCGATTGATAATCGAAGAGGTTTATTTTTGTTCTGTTTCCATTGTCAGGAAGTACAAGTATACCTTTCTCAGTAAAGACTACCTGGCTTAATTGACCCTTTACCTCGAGTGCCTTATCCCAGACAAGGCTACCGTCACTGATATTATAAGCATTAAAGACGTTGACATAGTTGATCGTTGAGCCTCCGGTAGAAGAAGTAAATCCTGATTCAGATTCTTTCTGAGAACCCAGATAAAATATGTCACTTCCTTCCGGTCTGTAAAATCGAAGATCAATGTCCATACCCTCCGACATGTTTTCTGCTGCAGATTTCATCAAATCTCCGAGAACACCAAGTTTTTCTACCTGAGCAGATTCAGCTGAATTAACTTCCTGCCATATAATTGTACCATTATCCGCATTCAATTTATAGTTGTTGAATAGTGATACAATCAGCAATTCATTATTCTCCAGTTCATTTACTGCGATAATTCGACCGAATTCTTCATTCATGGACCATGATACAGTCCCATCCGACATCCTTACTGAAACCATTATGGGATCACCACCAGGATTCTCTCCAGCAACAAGGATCGCATTCGAATTATAAAGTAAAAAATAGTCTTCAATAGTACTAATTCCTGCTTTCTCAGAATTAAAAATCAGATTGCCACTGAACTGGTCAATCAATTGAATACTATTACTTAATGTTAAAGTAAAGAATGGACTATTGGGAAGCTCATTGTAAGCTCCATGATTTAGCCCGCCAAAATCAGCATTGGTCCAGGATACTTCTCCAGTTTCAGTATTTATCCCTGAAAGGTGATCACCGGAGCAAACGATTAAATTACCCAGGGCCGTTACTTCCTGCCAACGTATGTTTGAAGACAGTTCATTTTTCCATTTTACTTCAATCTGAGCATATGCTGCAATGTTGGTGATAGCTGCCATAAAAATAATGGCTAAGCATTTTCTAATGCTAAAAAAAGTTTCCATAGTTGGTATAGTTTAAGGTATTTAACTCAATTAACGTTCATTTATTAATTTAAGTGCCTTCAATTTAATGACTTTGCCAGTTGGTAAGCTGGAGCTCAGTATGTCGATTAAAAAAGGATTACTTATGCTTAAATAAATTCCCGTTCAAATCTTTATTATTATTTAGTCAAGAAGGTAACCTTATCTCCTCAGGTTTGAGTCTTAGGAATGCCTATATGCCAAGGTGATTATAGGTACAAAAATCAGATTATAGTACCTATATGGATTCGGCTTTGAACATCACTCGTAACATAGGTGCAATTTTATATATGAAACTATATCATTGTTTCTCATATATCAGGGTTACTATATTTTCACCACCTCTGAATCCGGTTGATTTTTGATAAATTGAAAGTTCATTACCCTCTTTTATTAAACTCCATTCTTCACTACTTTTCATTTCAATAGAGTTATCCCCTCTTGTGAATGTCACTTTTGAAGCTATTTTTAATAATCCATTTTCTAAATCCCAGCTTGCTTGAGAAATGCGTGGAGAATTCCAGAATATCGATCTCATTTCTTCTCCAGCCAGGTTGACTTCTTCTTCTACAATCCTGTCATCTCCCCATTCAACAATATTGAATTTCTTAGCATGAAGAATATCATCGCTCTGGTTAATACTCATTTTATAAGGAACATTTCCTACACCCGAATTACCAAGTATACTTTTATCCTCATTAAATACCCATTCGCCTGAAAAATCTACAGGATACTTGTTTACTAAAGGTAAGTCTGGAAGGTTACATGCTTGACGATAGGGGGCTATAACTTCCCAATAAGCAGTATCTTCCATACTCAAAATCCGCGGATCACTTACTAATACCTGATGTTGTTTTTTAG
>Ga0316187_10002469_pt1 | contig 16079 bp, 12 predicted proteins | sample CroRivburrow1_MG_FD_204927 | JGI IMG/M metagenome (GOLD analysis project Ga0316187, IMG submission 204927) | Coastal sediment microbial communities from Maine, United States - Cross River worm burrow 1 | ecosystem: Environmental > Aquatic > Marine > Coastal > Sediment | place: USA: Maine... | reverse complement strand
AAGGCCGGCCTGGATTTGAGCTACACCCAAGTCACGGCCCCGATTACCGGCCGTGTCGGCCGCAATCTCGTAGATCTGGGTAACCTGGTCGGTGAAGGTGAGCCAACCCTGCTGACAACGGTCACCCGCTATGATCCCATGTATGCCTACTTTAACCTCAACGAACGGGATCTGCTCAAGGTGATGGCCATGAATCGTAATAAAATCAAGGAAAAAGGTCTCGATCCCGCTGAAGATCCGGAAAGCGAGCTGGACGTCCAGGTTTTCCTTGAGCTCGCCAATGAAGAAGACTACCCCCACCAGGGAAAACTGGATTTTGCAGAATCCGGTGTCGACGAGGGAACCGGCACGTTGCAGTTGAGGGGGGTCTTCCCCAACCCGGGCCCAGCGCCGGTGCTCATCCCGGGTCTTTTTGTCAGCCTCCGCATGCCCGTCGACAAGCGGGACAACGCCCTGCTGGTGACTGAGCGCGCCATCGGTTCCGACCAGAGCGGACGTTTCCTGCTGGCGGTCAACACCGAGAACAAGGTGGAGAAACGGCCGATTCGCATGGGCCAGCTGGTGGACGGCCTGCGCGTAATCGAGGAGGGGCTGCAACCTGATGAAGCGGTCGTTGTCAACGGGCTGCAGCGGGCCCGGCCGGGAGCGAAGGTCGACCCGGAGCAAACCGACATGAAATCCCTCACGGCTTCAGCCCTTAAGGCTGCTGCAGAAGCCGGGCAGGACAAGGCAAAACCTGCTGCGGCACCGTCTCAGGGCGGCGACGCTCAACCCGACAAAAAAGCGGAGAAAAAGAAATGATGAATGGTGGATGTCGCTCTCCGAGGCGTAGGCGCTACAACCCCTACGAGCCCGCTTCCAGCCCGTAGGCTTAATAGGCTTACAGGCCGGAGGGGAGGCTTCGCTCCTTCATTTATTTGGAGGATAACTTTAAAATAGAAAGAATACCTTAAATCGACATTCGAAATTCGTCGTTCGTCATTCTAAAAAGGGTTCCTAAAATGATTTCCAAATTTTTCATCGAACATCCCATCTTTGCCAGTGTCATCTCCATTGTGATCGTGATTGCCGGCGCGGTTTCCGTGGGTGTGTTGCCCATTGCCCAGTACCCCGAGATTACACCGCCCACCGTAGAGGTATCCACCAACTACCCCGGCGGCAACGCGCGGGTGGTGGCCGAAACGGTCGCCGCCCCCATCGAGCAGGAGGTCAATGGTGTTGAAAACATGATTTACATGTCTTCCACCAGCGCCAGTGACGGTTCTTACACCCTGACGGTCAGCTTCGAGGTCGGCACGGATCTGGACATGGCCCAGGTGCTGGTGCAAAACCGCGTCAAACTGGCGGAAGCCAAACTGCCGGAGGAAGTCAAGCGCCAGGGCATCAATACCAAGAAAAAATCGACCAATATTGTGATGATCATCTCCCTGTTTTCGCCCGATGACCGTTTTGATGAGCTTTACCTGAGCAATTACGCCACCTTGCGCCTGCGCGATGTACTCAGCCGGATTGACGGCGTCGGTGACGTCAGTGTATTTCCGGCCAGCGACTACAGCATGCGCATTTGGCTCGATCCTCCCCAACTCAAGTCCCGCAACCTGACCACCGAGGACGTGCTAGCCGCCATCGGAGAGCAAAATGTTCAGGTGGCCGCCGGACAAATCGGCCAGCCCCCCGCCCCTCCCGGCCAGAGCTTCCAGTACACGGTCAACGTGCTCGGCCGTCTCACGGACATCGAGCAGTTCGAGGACATCATCATCAAGACCGGCGAAGGCGGGCGCATCACTCGTCTAAAGGATATCGCCCGTATCGATCTAGGGGGCAAGAGCTACGACCTCACCTCGGGCCTGACCGGCAAGCCGTCGGCCAGTGTCCTCATCTACCAGCTGCCGGGGGCCAACGCGCTGAATGTGGCCAAACAGCTTTATGCCACCATGGAAGAGCTGCAGACCTATTTTCCCGAAGGCTTGCAGTACACGATTCCCTATGACACGACCATCTTCGTCGAACAATCGATTCGGGAGGTCTTTGTCACCCTGTTCCAGGCGGCGGGCCTGGTGTTCCTGGTGCTGTTCATCTTTTTGCAGGATTGGCGGGCAACCGTGGTGCCGGCGGTGACCATCCCGGTATCCCTTATCGGCACCCTGGCCGTTATGCTGGCGATGGGGTTTTCACTGAATATGTTGACCCTTTTCGGCCTGGTGCTGGCCATCGGTATCGTGGTGGATGACGCCATCGTGGTGGTGGAAGCCACCGCAACCCACATTGAACAGGGCTTAAAGGCCAAGGAGGCTGCAATTAAAGCCATGAACGAGGTTTCCGGCCCCGTGGTGGCCACCACCCTGGTTCTACTGGCCGTCTTTGTTCCATCCGCGTTTTTGCCGGGCATCACCGGGCAGATGTATCGTCAGTTCGCCCTGACCATCGCTATCTCCACCATTTTCAGTTCCATCAACGCCCTGACCCTCAGTCCGGCCTTGGCAGCCCTCTTACTTCGTCCGCCGAAGAAGCGCAAAAATGTGTTCTTCCGCGGATTCGACGCCGTATTTCGCAAAACCGAAAACGTTTACGCGGGTATGGTCAAGACCTTCGTGCGCCGGACGGCAATCATGCTGCTGCTGTTTTTGGGGCTGCTATGCCTGACCGGCTGGCAGTTTACCCGCCTGCCCACGGGCTTTTTGCCCATCGAGGACCAGGGTTACGTAATGGCCAGCATCCAGCTGCCCGACGCCTCCTCCCTGGAGCGCTCCCAGGCGGTTCTCGACCGGATCGACGGCATTCTCAGTAAAACACCCGGCATCCAGGACTGGGTTTCCCTGGGCGGCTACTCGCTGATTGACGGCACCAACGCCTCCAACATGGCAACGGTTTTTGTCGTCATGAAACCCTGGGAGGAACGCCCCGGCCCGGATCTCAGCATGGCGGCGATTTTGGCCAACCTGCAGCGTCAATTTTTTCAGATCCAGGAGGCTATCGTGTTTGTCTTTGCTCCCCCGGCCATTCCCGGCCTGGGAGTTGCCGGCGGCTTCCAGATGCAGCTCCAAGATCGCGGCGATGTCGGGCTGGGAGAACTGCAGCAAATGGTCCGGGAGATCGTCCAGGCCGGCAATGCCCAGTCAGGCCTGACCAATTTAAACAGCACGTTTCGGGCTGATGTACCCCAGCTTTTCGCCGAGGTCGACCGCACCAAGGCCAAGACCATTCAGGTTCCGCTCAGCAGCGTCTTTAACACCCTGCAGACCTATCTGGGCTCCTACTACGTCAATGACTTCAACAAGTTCGGCCGCACCTGGCAGGTCAAGGTCCAGGCCGACCATCAGTTCCGCATGGAACCCGATGACATCCGCCGTCTCGATATGCGGGATGCCGGGGGTAAGATGGTTCCCATCGGCACTCTGGTGAGCGTCGATCAAATCCTTGGGCCCCAGACCATCTTGCGCTACAACCTTTACCCGTCCGCCTCCATCACCGGTGAGGCGGCACCGGGCTTCAGCTCCGGCCAGGCTCTGAATCTGATGGAACAGATGGCCGACCGCATCCTGCCCGCTTCTATGGGTTATGAGTGGACCGGCATGTCATTTCAGGAGAAAAAAGTGGGGTCGGAAGCCATTATGGTCTTTGCCCTGGCGATTGTCCTGGTATTCCTGGTGCTGGCGGCCCAATACGAAAGCTGGAGTAATCCTGTGGCGGTAATTCTGGTGGTGCCTCTGGCGGTGCTCGGCACGGTCGTCGCGCTGGTGATGCGCGGCTTTGACAACAACGTTTATACCCAAATCGGCATCGTGCTGCTCATCGGCCTGGCCAGCAAAAACGCCATTCTGATCGTGGAGTTTGCCATGGCCGAGCGGGAAAAGGGCAAAGGTATCCGGGAGGCGGCCATGGATGCCGCCAAACTGCGGTTTCGTCCCATCCTGATGACGGCCATTTCTTCTATCGCCGGGTTTATGCCCCTGGTGGTCGCTGCCGGCGCCGGCGCCGCGAGCCGTCAGGCCATCGGCACGGGCGTGGTGGGCGGCATGGTTGCGGCGACCGTCATGTCGCTAATCTTTACCCCTGTATTTTTTGTAGTGATGCAGCGCCTGAGCGGGTTTGGCAAAAAAAAGCCGGAAAAGGAGCAAACGGCGCAGAAGAAAATTGCAGCACCGCCGTCACCCAAAGAGGCCGGATAGCGGTAGTTTATTCGTCTTTGATGATCTGGCCTCGTGATACAAACGAAATCCCCTGCCCGGAGTGGGTTCCGATCATGACCCCCTCGATGATGGGGGGATTCACTTTTTGGGCTGCCTTCCATTTGACAATGAAATTAGCTCCTGAGCCACCGGTTTTATCACCCTCCATGATGATGTAACGCGTCGACATCAGGGCAGTCATCTTTGCCGGTTCACTGAGATACTCCTTGAGCAGTTTTCCATCTGAGTCATAGTAGGTTACCGCCACCAGCGTGATGGCATGCGTCGGGTCCGTGTTGCGGATGCTGAGAGTCGCCGCCAGATCAAAGGGGCGGGCTTTGATACCGCTGTAAATGTGGGAGTATATGGGTACGTAAACCGTTTGGCCGTCTGATAGCTTGATGTCTTCGGCATTGACCATGGGGGCCGAAAATACCGACAAGACCCATATCAATAAAAAGCAGATCATCATTCGGTTTACTTGATTTTCTTTCACTGTGATTTTTCCTGTGTACGAAGGGTGCGTTCGGGCAGAGAGTTCAGAAGATATCCAGGAGTTACGAACAATTCATTGTCGATCTCAATCGAGGGCGATCGTCACAAGGATCTTTTCACGAACCAATTTCCCATCCTGTCTGACGGCTAAACTCATACCGTTTTCCCCCGGTGTGATGACCCCCAGAGTATAACCGGCTTCAGGTTTGTTGCTTTTCATTCTTACGCCCTCTTCCTTCCAGCCCACCAATTTAAGCGGAAAAAGGACAGTCGTTTCCGTTTTCCCGCCGGCAACCACAAGGTCCGGCTCTTCTTTGAGGCCCCTCAACTCCTCAAACGTCAACCCTTCCCAGCCGAATAAGCCGTATTTACGCTTATTTTGCAGATAAAATGTATCCGACCAGTCAATGATGAGATCCTTGCCGGTTTTGTTGGTAAACACCAAGCGAAATGAATTGTAATAATTGTATCTTTCGGCGTTTAGCGGTTCCAGCGTCGCCTCATAGAGATCATTGCTAACGGTTTTCATTGGGGGACTGCTGCTGTAGATCTGTTCTTTGGCACATCCTGTTAAAACCAGCGCAAAAATTGCTATGCCCAATGCAATCCTTTTTTTCATTCTGGCACCTCCTCAGTGTTAAATCCTGTCGGCCGGCAGGCACGTCGATGGAATGACTAGTCCAATGGAATACGGTTTAAGCCCCTAAGCCCTGAACGATATTAGGCTTACCAATTGAAAAATACACCGCCGCTAACCATAATGGCCTCTTGATCGTAGAAGTCAATGTTGGAATTGGTTTCCACGAAGGCGGCACTGACAAAGAAATTCATCGGATTACTGCCAAACAGACCCCAGTCCCAGGGATTTTTGTAATAGAGGGAGCCTTGGACACCGTAGCGGTCGTCGTCCTGTTTTTTGTCGTAAATCGGGTTCCTATCGTCATAATCCGCCTGCCCGATAGAGGCGTTGCCGGTGAAAGTAAACGTATCCCCTCTATAACCATAGGTGAGCTGGAGATCATAAGCGTCATTTTTCATGGCATCACCGTCCCGATCGTTATAGCTGTAAATAAATGCCGGGTTCAGCGTATGTTTTTTACCAATGCGTAAGCGATACACGACCTCCCCGATATGGCGATCTCCGTCGCGCTCAAGAAGGTTTTTTTCAGCGCGGGTCAATCCTAAAAAATTACCGCTACTTTCATTGTTGACCTCGATTTTGCGATAGGTGTATTGCAGCTGCAGTTGGCTGCCGAAAATCCGGTCCCAGGCTATCCGCACGCCATTGGATGTCCGGCTGGTGTCATCCCGATTCTTGTCGACCACATAGGGGTCTCTCCAAACTTTGGCCGGAATACCGCTAAAAAGGATACCCCCTTGCAGAAGGCCGAGTCTACCGATTTCCTGTTTGACACCGAACTGCTGGGAATAATCGAAGCGGATCAAATCCGTCAGATCGGTTCCCAGAAAGATCTGGGTGCGGGTGCTGGCAAAGGTATATTGCAGTGAGAAAGGAGCCGTGACAAGGACATTGGATTGTGAATCCGGGTCGTCGTTCAGGGAGTTGGTTTTTTTGTCCGACAGATCATATCCCAGAAAACTGGCCACCATGTTGCTCTTATAATTCAGATAGCCGACGCTGGGCCGGATGAATCCACTGAAACCGGATTCTTTGGGAATGGGATCCAGAGCTGTGGCGGGATTGGCACCCAGCAGCAGAATTAGGGTCACAACGGCAATGGCAAGCAAGTTTGTTTTTTTCATCCGATAACTCCTTCTTTAAAGAATAAGGGTGATGCTTTTTGAGTATGTATCAGCTTCAGTTGCAGCACACCATAATGAGGTGTCAATTAAAAAGAACCAATAACGATACAGATAACGTACGCGGGCATTGTTGTCAACATATATGCTGGGATTAAAGTGACAAATACCAGATGTCCCTGGCTGACACGGATAGGTAGGCTCATTTCTTTAGGAGTCATTTGACTCGAGTGTCGATAACGAAGAAGGCGTAAAACGAATCGGCCCGCAACTGGCGGCGAGTATGGCGATACGGATAACTGGAAATTGGACATGATGGTGGTCACGACCAGCGGGTCATAATCTGCGATGGTCGAATTAGTGATACCATGAATTCAGGTCAGATAGTGCAGTACGCAAGTAGAGTACCAGTGCGGTCCGCTCTCAAAGAGCTCGATATCAAAGACATTCGCGGTTCGCATTAAGCCTACGTATGACATTCGGCACGAAGGCGTATAACATTTCGCCATACAACGTAAGCTTTTTTGCAGCCGCGTCCAGAACTCCTATCCGGCGGGTGCCGGCTTTAAATCCTTCCGGGTGATCGAATCGGGCGTATCTTGACGGCGATAGCGGCGCCAGGCGACCCAGCCTCCAACGCGCAGGGCGAGCCACCCGATCCAGGCCTGAATGACGTTCGCATGATGCGTGCCGGCGACGGCCATCAGACGCCAGATCGCATCTGCTTTTGCTCTTGAGGTAGCGCCGGTTTGGTAATACCAATCATGAACGACGCCGGCAAGGTCGACCTTTGACCAACGGACGAGTATTCGTCCGTACCAGGGTATTGAGCTGAAATCTGTTATCGTACCGGCAGGAATTGTTAGGGGGTCACCCTCGATTTCCACATTGAGATCGCGCAGCAGAAACCGTCGCCCGTCTTCCCTTCGCTCGGTCTGCAACATATTTCCAACGATTCTAGTATGTTTTTTCATGGCTAACTCCTTATCGGGCAGTGTTGCTATTTACTTGTTTTGTAGCAGGCATCAGACACCTTGTTGATACTATCAAAAACGATTGTTCGAATTTTTACGAGCAATACCAGCCTTAGGTTCCCGTTGCCCATTGCCAACAGATATGGCAATTAATATGCCACATTGTGATATTTTGTTATTTTTTTGAGATGGGTGAATATAAATTTTTGATATGTTGATGGAATTTTGTTTGAAATAGTCTTCGCGGAGAGGCTGTGCGGGAGGGATGGGCTCGGTCTACTGTAAAGAAGATTTGCAATTTTGGATTGGCCATTGCAAATTTGATTGACAGGCCGCGTTTCAAACCATTTTTGATATGGCCGCAAAAACGCACAAAAATAAACTATCAGGGGTTGTAATTTCAAGAGGCCATAAAGAATAACCAGGAAGACTATCATTGCCTCCCCGATGAAATTCTTTGGTTCCATATGTAATCTCCCTGATTTTGCTTAAAAGTTTGAATACTTGTCGATCCACTTAATCTGTATTAAAATTTATACTATTTATAGGATTTTCAGTTTTCGGAGGGTAAGCCATGGGCATTATTAAAAATGAGGATCCGGCAGCCGGAAGCACAGGATTGAGAGCGCTGACCGCATTTAAAAATCAACTTGAAAAAGTGAAAATAGTGAAAATCTGGGTGAACAAGGAGATTGGAAATTATCCGTCACCGATTCCGGCCTGTGATGTGCAATTTAATTATCTTCTCAAGGAGCGCTCCAAAATTTCTGTGGCACTCAAACAGGTGGATAACCTGCTGACGGAATGTCAAACGGAAAACTTAGAAATAGAGACCATTGAAGAACTCATCAAAATGTCGAGTCAGATCGACGACGGTATGGCTGCGAGATTAAGAGCTGCCTTTAGCCGAACTAATTATAAAATAAAATAGTCCAATTGTGTAATTTAATTGAACTGCTGGAAAATTTTTAATTACCTAAGCCGCTTTTATCATGTATAAAAATGAACTTTCAAAATAAATGTCCTGACAAATAATCACACAAGGAACTGTTTTGTAACTGCCGGTTAACGGCAGCAAATAAACTGTTGTCAATGATCCTGTATCCGCCTCAAGCCTCCACCCCATACAATCTGCACGTGTTATTCCAGATAGTTTCGGCCAGTTGCTCCGGATCCTCCTGTTTGACCTCCGCCAGCTTCAGCAGGACCGATTTGACAAAGGCGGGTTCATTGCGTCGATGTTGATTTTTCTCCGGCGCCGGAACCAGATAAGGGGCATCGGTTTCCACCAGGAGGCGATTCGAAGGAATGAGGGGTGCCAGTTCACGCAAGCGGGCTCCCCGGCCTTTTATGGTTAAAATACCGGTGATGCCGATATAAAGTCCCAGGTCCAGATATTGTTTCAGTTCATTGCGGTCACCACTGAAGCAGTGGACGACGCCTTTAAGTTTCTTGACGGCATGTTTTTTCAATATCTCAAGAAAACGGCCGTTGCTGTCCCGCTCGTGGAAAATCATCGGAAGTTCCAATTGATCAGCGGTTTCAAGCTGTTTTTCAAACCACATTTCCTGATCTCTACGGGGTGAGTACATGCGGTTAAAATCCAGCCCGATCTCACCCCAGGCACGCACCTTCGGATTTGCTGTAAGACGTATCAAATCTTCGATCACGGACTCACGGCAGTTTTTAACATCATGGGGATGGACGCCCACCGATGCATAGATTTCCGGATGGGATTCGGCCAGTTCGACGGCACGGGCCGAGGTTTTGCCATTCACACCCACCGTCATCAAGCGGGCGACACCGGCGCTTTGCGCCCGCTTGATTACCTTATCAAGGTCCCGGTTGTAGCTTTTATCATCCAGATGACAATGACTATCGAAAATTTTCATCGCTCAAATCATTATTGCTGCGTTAATAACCCTATGGGCATCTGTATCCAATACCTAATACCCAGTGCCCAGTATCCAACATCCAGTATCCAGCATCCAGCACCGAGTATCATTGGTTGTTGAGATTTTCAACATTTTACCTTGATTTAACCCAATTCTTTTGAGAGTATTTTATATTCCAGTAAATCGTTTATGCAACATTGTGGTAAACCGTTGTTTGAGAATATAACGGATTGGAGGTTAAAGATGTTTAAGGTTGTCAAACGTGAAGAGATGTCCGAGGGCAATGTGATCCTCAATGAGATCGAAGCACCGAAGATCGCACGCAAGGCAAAACCCGGTCAGTTTGTGATTCTGAAGGCCAATGAAGATGGAGAGCGCATTCCGTTGACCATGGCCGAAACAGACGTGGAAAAAGGGACCATTACGGTGATATATATGATCGTCGGCAAGTCTACCGCCCTGTTTAAATCCTTGCAGGTGGGGGATGCCTATCAGGATGTTATCGGACCCCTGGGTAAACCAACCCACATTGAGAAGCTGGGCAAGGTTGTATGTGTGGGCGGCGGCACGGGGATCGCTGTTTTGCATCCGATCACCCGGGCCATGAAAGAAGCCGGCAATCACGTCATCAGTATTATCGGAGCCCGCAGCAAGGATTTGCTTATTATGGAAGATCATATGAGGGCCGCTTCCCATGAGTTGCGGATTTGTACCGACGATGGCTCTTATGGACACCATGGATTTGTCACCGAGGTCTTAAAGGAAATACTCGAAGGTGAGAAAATCGACCAAGCGGTTGCAATCGGGCCGGTACCGATGATGAAATTTGTGTCTTTGATTACCAAGGATTTCAATGTGCCGACACTGGTCAGCCTGAACCCCATTATGGTGGATGGCACCGGTATGTGCGGCGGTTGTCGGGTCACGGTCGGGGGTAAGACCAATTTTGCCTGTGTGGACGGACCTGAATTCGACGGGCACCAGGTAGACTATGATGAGTTAATGCTGCGGCTTCAAGCTTACTGCGAGGATGAACAGGTTTGTTATAATGAATTTTGCATGATGCAGGAGTAGTAATTGATGGATCAGCATTCTCAGAGTTGTTTGGGGGGAAGAATCTATGGCTGAAGAAGCAAAGAAAAAAGTAAAAAAAGAGAAGATACCCAGGGTATCGATGCCCGAACAGGAGCCGGCTGTCAGAGCCAAAAATTTTCTTGAGGTTCCGACGGGTTACACACCGGAAATGGCCATGAAAGAGGCGGCAAGATGTATCCAATGCAAAAAACCGGGCTGTGTTACCGGTTGTCCGGTGGAAATTGATATACCGGGTTTTATCAAGCTTATTAAGGAAGGAGATTTCACCCAGGCCATCCGGCATGTATGGCAGAAAAACAGCCTGCCTGCGGTTTGCGGCCGGGTTTGTCCCCAGGAAATTCAATGTGAAGGACTATGTATCGTCGGAAAGAAAGATGATCCGGTGGCCATCGGCCACCTGGAACGCTTTGTTGCGGATTGGGAAAGGGAAAACGGTACCGGCGAGCTACCCCCAAAGGCCAAGCCCACCGGTAAAAAAGTTGCCGTGGTAGGTTCCGGCCCCTCCGGTTTGACCGTTGCCGGCGATTTGATAGTCAAGGGCCATGAAGTCACCGTGATGGAGGCATTTCACAAATCAGGCGGTGTGCTGGTGTATGGAATTCCGGAATTCAGACTCCCTAAAGCCATTGTCGCCCAGGAAGTCAATTTTCTGGAGCGACTGGGCGTTAAGGTCGAGTGCAATGCCGTGGTGGGAAGAACGGTAACCCTGGATGAGCTTTTCGAAGAAGGATACCAGGCCATTTATATCGGTGTCGGCGCCGGTTTGCCGCGGTTTATGAATATTCCGGGTGAAAATTTTATTGGAATTCTTTCCGCCAACGAATATCTGACCCGGGCCAATTTGATGAAAGCCTATCTGTATCCGGAGGTGGACACCCCGATCCCGCGGGCCAAAAATGTCGTCGTGCTGGGGGCCGGTAATGTGGCCATGGATTCCGCCCGGACCGCGATGCGTTTGGGTGCGGAAAAGGTCAGAATCGTATACCGCCGTTCCAGACAGGAGATGCCGGCCAGGATTGCGGAGATCCACCATGCCGAAGAAGAAGGCATCGAATTTTTCCTGTTGACCAATCCCACCCGATATCTCGGCAACGAGAAGGGCCGATTGACCGGCATGGAATGTTTGAAGATGGAGCTGGGCGAGCCCGACCAATCGGGTCGTCGCCGGCCGGTTCCCATCAAAGGGTCGGAGTTTGAACTGGAATGTGACATGTGTGTTGTGGCGGTCGGTTCCGGCGCCAATCCCCTGTTGACGGAGTCGACGCCGGATCTGAAGTTGAATAGATGGGGGTATATCGACGCGGATCCCGAGACTGGTAAGACGTTTAAAAAAGGCGTTTGGGCCGGCGGTGACATTGTGACCGGCGCGGCCACGGTGATTTTGGCCATGGGGGCTGGCCGCAAAGCTTCCGATTCGATCCATGAATATTTGATGCGGGGGTGGTGAGCAAACAGATTTCAGATGACAGATGACAGAAAGCAGAGGCCGGACAGCATCACGCATGGGACTTTAACGGCCCAGGATCAGTTCCTATATTTATATTTAAGGGCGATGACAACGCACTATTTCAGGCCCAATATCTTACCTATCTTGTGAGACAGGTCCGTCAGGTTAAAGGGCTTCTGAATAAATCCACTGTAGCCGTCGTTTAGAATCGCCTGGGCTTTGCCATTGATGCTGTATCCACTGGAAAGCAGCGTTTTTATAGATGAATTGATCTCTTTTAACAGGCTATAGGTTTCCCCACCACTCATATCCGGCATTATCATGTCCAGGATAACCATATCAATTTTATTCTGATCTCTTTTGTAGATCTCAAGGGCTTTTTTCCCGTTCGGTGCCGTTATAACCTGATATCCCAGCTTTTCTATCAGATCTTTGCCGATCTCAAGGATCATTTCTTCATCATCCACCAATAAGATAACCCCGGAGCCCCTCAGGAGCTCTTTTTCTTGTCTTTGCTGCCGGCTGACAAGCTTTTCTGTAACCGGAAGATAGATATTAAAGGTCGTACCTTCGCCCTGTTCACTGTAGACACGGATAATGCCGCCGTGATTGTTTATGATTCCATAAGCCGAAGCCAGTCCCAGTCCGGTCCCCCTGTCCTTCTCTTTGGTGGTAAAAAAAGGATCGAATATTCGTTGCTGCGTCAGCGCATCCATCCCGATGCCGGTATCCGTAATGGATATTTTCACAAATCTACCAGATTCTATACCACGGGGTTTCACATCGCCTTCATCGAGGATCACATTTTCGGTATGAATATACAATTCGCCGCCCTCGGGCATGGCCTGCCAGGCATTGACATAGAGATTTAGCAGGACTTGTTCAATTTGGTTCTTGTCAATTGCCACTATCCAAATTTCTTTTTGAAATTTCTTATGAATTTGGATCTCTTTTTTTGTGCGGCCAAATATCCCGACGCTTTTTTCAATTAATGGATTTAAGTCCGTGGGCTCGACTTCATATTTACCGCCTCTGGCAAATCCCAGCAACTGCTTGGTCAGTTCGGAACCATTGTTAACATATTTTTCAATGTTATTCAGCCGTTCAAAGTGAGGGTGGCTGTCATCGATATCCGACAATAATAAAGAGGCACTTCCCTGTATGCCCATTAGTAGATTATTAAAATCATGCGTAATACCGCCCGCCAACCTGCCGATGGAATCCATTCTCTGAGCTTGTTGGAGTTGGGACTCCATCTTTTTTTGCCGGGTGATATCACGCATGAAATTCAGCGTCGCCGGTTGCCCCTCCCACGTTATTTGAACCGAACTGAGCTCGACTAACAGTGTATCCCCCACTTTGTTTACCACCCTGTGAGAATAGGCTCCGGGAATATCCCGGTCTCCGGCTAGTCTTTTTTGATGCCGTATCAGTACCATATCGCGGTCAGCCGGATGGACGATATCGGCAAACGGCTTCTGCGCTAATTCTCCGGCGGAGTAACCGACAAGTTCAGAGACCCTGGGATTAGGGAATTTAATGATCCCATCCTGGGCGATAAAAATGGCATCATTGGCGTTTTCAAACAACAGGCGATACTTTTCCTGGGATTCCTGCAACGCTTGTTCAGCCTTTTTACGAGGGGTAATGTCGATAATGGATGCAATGCTCTGTTTCGTCTCCGGGATTATTCCTGTTTGAATAAATACCGTTTTGACATCCCCCTGCCTGTTCCTGATGTTGAATTCATATTCGGACGGTGTTTCATCAGATGGATCTCTTCTTGCTAAATGATAATTGATAGCCTGCTCAAAATCTTCAGGCGCGACAAAATCAGTTGTCTTCATCCGGCCCTCGATTTCTTCTCTCGAGTAGCCCGACAGTTCTTCACATTTGGCGTTGACCTGCGATATGGTAAAGTCGTCTTCGGCCACAAAGGTTGCGGTGCCGGTATTTTCAAAAAGACTTCGGTATAATCGCTCACTTTTCTGCAATGCCTCTTCAGAGCGCATGCGCTCTGTGATGTCGCGGATAACTTCAATGGCACCAATTACTTCGCCGTGGGCGTCATAAAGGGGCTTGGCGCTTTTCCAGAATAGTGAGGATTCGGGCTTGAAAGGGGGGTTGCGCGTTTCTGAAACCAGTGTGTCGCCTTCTTTCTTAACGTACTGATATGTTTTTGCAATCTCTTCATTCCAATCAAGCGCCAAATCGATTAAGATCGGGCGCCTGATGCCATAAAAGGGGATTGCATATTGATAGTTTCCTTTCCCCAATATCTCATCTGCTTTAATACCGGTTAATTTTTCAATTGCGCGATTCCAGGCGACTACATTTCTTTCGATATCGATGACAAAGGTTGCATCCGGTAGAAAGTTAATGATATCCGCAAAGCGTCGCTCGGAATTGCGCACATTCTCCTCTGCTTGCTTTAGCCCGGTGATATCATAGCTAAGAACAATAATGCCCTTCACATTTCCCTGTTCGTCTAAATCCGGCGCATAGTTAACCTGAGCCCAGCGCCGGCCCTGGGCCAGATTAAAAACATTTACGTAAGACGTCGATTTACCCGCTCGCACTTCAGCGATGTATTTAAGCGCATATTCATAGTTTGATTCGCCGATGATCTCTTTTATATGTTTGCCGATAATTTCGTCGCGGGATCGACCGAAAGAAGTTTCAAATTTCTGATTTACAAATCGATAACGTAAATCATTAGCACCCACATAGGCAATATGACCGGGCAGATGGTCGGTCAATACGCGAAGTTGATGCTCTCTTTCACGCAGATATCGTTGATCACTTTCCATATTATCCCCGACGACTGCGTATGAACGGCTATTTGGTTTTCCGGTCATTAGAAAATTCTCATGGTGTAAAGCGGTATACAGAAACTTTGTTATTGTGGCTTGAGGATTTTTAAGTTGAAAATTTTAGCGCGTATTTTATTCAACAGATAATTTTTTTAGAGAGTTGGAATGTTCAATTGCGCCGACCGCTCTGTTTAAAGTCGTCTTTGGGAAGAATTGAATTTGCTATTGAGAAATGATTCAACATAATGAGATTATAGTAAAAAATAGCTTTTAGGTCAATCAAAATGATAAAAAAAGCCGGGAAGTACTAACCTTAATCAAGCTGCTGTTGACCACGGCGCCGCGTTCGTGTATTTTCCGGTTGGTTGTATCATTCCGCATCATGAAGAAAGGAGCGTCAAATGCAATTTATTCGCAAGCGCGTGTTGGCCGGCGAAGTCATGCTGGGCGTGGGGGCGAATCTCGGCTCCAGCCTGACCGTCGAAATGATCGGAGCGGCCGGCTTCGACTGGACCTGGATCGATTGTGAACATGGTGCCGGTGATTACAGTGAATTGATCCCACAGATTCAGGCCGCCGGCATTTACAATGCTCCGCCCATCGTTCGGATTGCCTGGAATGACGCGCCTCGCTTCAAGCGCGTTTTGGATCTGGGGGCGGCCGGCATCATGGTGCCCTATGTCACCTCCGCCCGGGAGGCCGAGCAGGCCGCCGCAGCGATGCGATATCCGCCGGAGGGTATCCGCGGTGTGGCCCGCTTCAACCGGGCCTGCGGTTTCGGCCAGGACTTTGACACCTACTTTGAGCAGGCCAATGACAGTCTTCTAACCGTGGTTCAGATCGAAACCAACGCGTCAGTTGAGCGGGCGGAAGAAATTGCAGCGGTTGCCGGGGTAGATGTATTGTTTATCGGCCCGCTGGATTTAAGCGTCAACATGGGTATGGCCCAAAACTTTGAACACCCGAAATTTGAGCAGGCGATGGACAGGGTTGCTGCGGCCTGTCGCCAACACGGGAAAGCGGCCGGAATTCTGCTGCCCAAACTGGATTTTCTAACACCTTGGATTGCCAAGGGATTTACTTTTCTGGTGGTTGGATCCGACGGCGGATGCGTGGCGGGCGGTTTGAAATCGATTGCAGACGCCTGCAGTCAATACAGGAAAGGTTGAACGGTTCAAGGCTCACGGTTCATGGTCAAAGGATTAAAACCGATGGACACTTGTTACCTAAGTTTAAATCTCACTCGTTGAAAAGTTATGGGAACAGGGGAGCAATATGGCAAACACCAAAGACTTCAAATATGAACTTGACACACCCTGCCTCACCATCGATATTGATATCCTTGAGAAAAACCTGGCGATCATGGAGGCCACCGCCCATGCTGCCGGTAAGAATCTCAGACCGCATGCCAAAACCCATAAGTGTTCCCA
>Ga0316187_10002468_pt1 | contig 16080 bp, 13 predicted proteins | sample CroRivburrow1_MG_FD_204927 | JGI IMG/M metagenome (GOLD analysis project Ga0316187, IMG submission 204927) | Coastal sediment microbial communities from Maine, United States - Cross River worm burrow 1 | ecosystem: Environmental > Aquatic > Marine > Coastal > Sediment | place: USA: Maine... | reverse complement strand
CACGCCAACGCATGCGCCGACCGCATCGACCTTGGAGTCGATCGATGACACCGCCATCTTCGTGCGGTACCCCGCTTCGCGTGCGATCGCCTTGATCTCGATCGTCCGGTCCATCACCTCGGGAACTTCAACCTCGAACAAGTACTTGATAAAGTCAGGATGCGCCCGGCTCAGATAAATCTTCACCTGCGCCCCCATGTCCTTTACATCAAGCACAAACGCACGCACCCGATCACCAGGCATGAACTGCTCGCCGGGAATCTGTTCGCTCCGCAGCATCACGCACTCGGCCCGGTCAACCTGCACAATCAACGCCCCGCGGTCATACCGCTGAGCCGTCCCTGTTACCAGTTCACCCTGCCGACCTGAGAACTCTTCCATCAGCGATTGACGCTCGTCATCGCGGAAACGCTGGATCATCACCTGCTTGAATGTCTGTGCCGCGATCCGACCAAAGTCCTCAGGGCTGATCTCCAGCGGCTCCTCATACCGGAACAAACAGATCTCCCCAGTCAGCGGGTCAACCGTGCACGAGAACTCCTCGGCATCAAGCGTCCCGAAATACTTCCGGCATGCCGACACCATCGCCGCCTCCAGATCAGAGATCAGAAGGGATTTTTCAACATTCCGCTCACGCGCAATGCCGTCGAGGATTCGCATCATTTCTTGGGTGTTCATCTGTTGTGCTCCGAGTTGTTGAGTTGCTAAGTTGTCATGCGGATTCCCGCGTGTAATTCTAAAAACGCAAACGACCGGAAACCTCATAAGAGTTCCGGTCATGCACACCGAGGACGACCCCACTACAGGGTCAAATCCCGATCGGGATGGATGGTCAGATCAGATCATGATCCGCATCCTTCCCGTTAGGCGGGGGAACTGGCTGGAGGAGCCAATCACCGACATTGTACATAACCATTGTTCATACAAGAATCTCCAAACAACAGGCATTCCTCGCCTGTTGCTGGTAAGTCTAGAACACAACCCACACAGGATCAAACCCACACCTATATATACACACCCAGCCCCGGTCACCCAGGTCCACCCTAATCCCCGATCCGCTCGCCCTTCACGACGCTCCGGATCACCCGCACCGCCCGATTATTCCGATGCTGTCCCACCTCAGCGAGGAACTTGGGCTCCCCTTCGATGTAGATCACCGCAGGGTTCTTCGCTTCATGGGTCGTCACAATCATGTCCCCAACCGAGAGTTCAGAGAGCTCCCGGAGCGTGATCGTGGTATTCGCGAGTCCAACAGCCGCCTGGACACCGGACTGATCCAGATTCGCGACGATCCGATCCTCAGATGTATGGTCGTCATCGCTCCGCGAGACCGCAAACCAGCTCTGGCTGCTCAGTTCATCCATCACCGGCTCGATCACATTGTACGGAATACACAGATTCATCGTCCCCGCTCGGGACGACATCCGCATCTCCAGCCCGATCACCATCACAACCTCGTTGGGAGGCACAATCTGCACCAGCTGCGGATTCGATTCGTGAGCAACAATCGTAAACTCGAGTTCCTTGACGCTGCTCCACGCCTCGCTGAGTGCTTCGAGTCCACGATTGAGTACATTGGAAATCAATCTTTGCTCGATCGGTGTCATCGGTCGCTGCGGGATAAACAGATCCTGGTTCGTCCCTCCCAGCAGACGATCAATGATCGGGTAAATAATCAACGGCGAGATTTCCAGACACATCTGCCCTTCGAGCTTGTCCGTCTGGATCATGTTGTAGCTTGTCGGATTCGGGAGCCCCGAGACGAACTCCCCGTAGGTCATCTGCTCACACGCCGCGACCCGGACCTCCACGATCGTCCGCAAGAAACCCGACAACGACGCCCCAAAGTTGCGTGCGAACGCCTCATGCAGGGTCTCAAGAGCCATCATCTGGTCCTTGGACACCCGCTCGGGACGCTTGAAGTCGTATTGCCGCACCTCAACATTATCCAGATCCTTCCGCGTCCGCGAAAAGATGTTGATCTGAGGCAACGGCTCGCTGGAGTCGTCGTCATCAACCGCCGCCATCAGCGAATCAATCTCATTCTGGTCAAGCATGCTCATCGAGCGACAACTCCATAAAATCCAACCCCACCCCGCACAGCCGCAGGGCAAGCCAATTGTGCTCTCTATCGGGCATCCAAGCTCGAATTCTCCACGATTTGGCCAATGAATCATCCGCTCCTTCACATTCAATGGGAACAAACCACCCAACTTCGCGGTTGACCCTCCCCGATTCACACAAGCCGATACCATCACATATTCAGATCCCTCGTTCTCGGAGACCCACATCGATGCTCAGTCGCATGATCTCAATCCTCGTCCTCCTCACGCTCCCGGCTCAAGCCAACGCACAACCCGGCTTCGGTGGGGAAAACCCCGTTACCGTCTCGGCAACCCCCTCCACAACCACCGTCCAGCCAGGCGGCACCCTCGTCATCGCCGTCACCCTCGACCACGACGACGGCTTCCACACATGGCCAAACGAACCTGTCCTCCCCGAAGAACTCGGTGACTTTCCCGCTACCGCGACCGAGATCGGGATCACCGATCCAGCCGACCTCGCCGCCGCAGGCATCATCGTCGGACCAATCCAGTGGCCCGGCACCCACACCGTTCAGGTCCGGTTCCTCGGGCCACCGATCGATCTCCAGACCTACGACGGAGCCGCCACCGCCTACATCCCGATCCGCATCGCCGACGACGCTCCACTCGCCGACATCACCCTCACCATCGAAGCGTTCTACCAAGCATGCGACGACATCACCTGCTTCCCACCCACAGCCGATGAGCAATCGGTCGCGATCACAATCGCCGAATCCGCCGCCCCGCCGGTGCAAAGCGAGCTCTTTGATGGATTCGATCCAGCCGCTTTCGAAAGTATGGATGGAGTTCCAAGTACACCAAACACTGAGCAGCCGATTCAAGAATCATCAAACGCCGGTACATCCACCCAAACTTTCTTCGGCATCCCACTCCCGGGCGGTGGCGCAGCCGGCTTGCTCATCCTCGCGCTCCTCGGTGCCGCCGGCGGCCTGATCCTGAACCTCACCCCCTGCGTCCTCCCAGTCATCCCCATCAAGGTCATGACCCTCGGCCAGCACGCCGGTGAGAACCGACTCCGCGCAGCAGTCCTCGGCTTCTGGATGGCCCTCGGCGTCGTTGCCTTCTGGGCCGCCCTCGCTATCCCCGTCCTCACACTCCAGAACTTCACAGACCCCTCCAGAATCTTCGGCATCTGGTGGCTCACCACAACCATCGGGGTCCTCATCGCCCTCATGAGCTTCGGACTCATGGGCATGTTCTCCATCACCCTCCCACAGAAAACATACATGTTCAACCCGAAAGCGGACTCCCCGTCCGGGTCATTCATGTTCGGCATCATGACCGCTATCCTCGGTCTTCCCTGCTTCGGATTTGTCGCCGGTGCCCTCGTTCCCGCCGCGATCACCCAAGGCACCGCCTTCGTCGTCGTTCTCTTTACCTCAATGGGTGTCGGGATGGCGCTGCCATACCTCGTCCTCTCAATCTTTCCTCAACTCCTCTCCAAACTCCCGAAGACCGGCCCTGCGAGCGATCTCGTCAAGCAGATCATGGGTCTGCTCCTGCTCGCAGCCGCGGCGTACTTCATCGGCTCCGGACTCATCGCCCTCGTAGCCAGCAAGCCCTACCTGGCCAAACTCCTCCACATCTGGGTTGCCGCTTTCTTCGGCATCGCCGCGGGGCTCCTCCTGATCGTCCGCACCTTCATGATTACGAAGAAACCACTCAACCGATTCGTCTTCGGACTGATCGCCCTCGCCGTCGCCGCGCTCGGGCTCCTCGTCGCGACCAGTTTCACTGCAGACGCACGAGAAGAACACGAACTCCGCCAAGAAGCCCTCGCCGGAGCCGCAGGCCAAGGTATCCTGCTCACAACCACATGGAACGACTACTCCCCAGCACTAATGGACCGGGCACTCGAAGACGGCTTCGTCGTAATCTTGGATTTCACTGCTGAGTGGTGCATCAACTGCAAGGTCCTCGAGAAAACCGTCCTCGGCGTAGACCCCGTTAAACCCCTCCTCCAAGCCGACGATACCGTTATGATCAAGGTGGATCTCACCGGAAAGAACCCAGAAGGATCAGCAGCACTCGCAGCACTGGGCAGGACCGGGATCCCAACACTCGCCATCTTCGGTCCTGGGCTCAAGGAACCCTGGATCGCCAACGCCTACACCCCCGAGCAGGTCGCCGATGCCATCAATCGTGCAAAGGGCAAATAACCCCCCTCCGGACGCCCCAATAACCCAGACTTCCAATCTTCATCCCGATTTGGTTTGACGAACGCCCATATCTGGTCTATTTTTATCTCTGCCGACACCCACAAGCGTCGGCGACAACCAAACGCGGGTGTAGCTCAGTGGTAGAGCGTCACGTTGCCAACGTGAATGTCGACGGTTCAAATCCGTTCACCCGCTTTAAACCCCCGGTGCCAGATGGTGCCGGGGGTTGTCAATTGTGGACAAGCATTGTGTCTGTAAAGACTTGGACGCTAGCGGTTCACGCTGGGGGTGTATCTTTGATGCTCGGGGTTTGTCAGCTTGTGACAGGAAAAGACAGCAACGGACGATTTCATACTGTGCATGGTTTGGCGCACATGTTTGAGTTGGTAGGGCTGACAACGGCATGTCCATGCAAATCCCCATTCAGCGACGGTGATGCAGATTCGAATCCTCCCTCTCAGACTAGAAGTGGGCGGCCACGAAAATCGGCTTTTGAGTAGTCAATCCCAAACTCAATGCAAGGCAAGGGATCTTATTGTCAGCAACCATCTACTCCTTTCAGAGCAATCCCCGGGTTCTGATTCAGGTTGTCACCAATTTGCTGGTATGACAGTTTACTAAGTTACACACTGAAATGGCGTTAACGCCTCGTCAAAGTTGAACTCGCCCGCAACAAGCCGCCGCTGTAGGGTTTCAAACTGGGGGCGCTCAAATACCACATGCTCTGGAGGGGGTTCAGAATCTCATTCGCCTCCGGCATCGTTGCGACACCAAGGCAAATGAGTATTATGTGGCAACTCTTGTGTACGAATTGAGCACGCCTCCGAGCTTTGTCTTGCACACGATCGTACCTGATTTCGGTGGTGCATGCGATGGCGGGATAATCAGTTGGTTTCCGATGCCCAGGTGGGGTCGTTCGGTGTGATAGTGCTCGAGGTATTGCTCATCACCGGCGCGTCACGCGGGATCAGTTTAAACTGAATACGATGAGCTAATCACGAGATGTCAGAAATGAGTTCTTGACGATCACTGAGCCAACCGCGCAGTCCTCGATCATCTGAATCCTCCTGCCTAACTCGTTGATAAGGCGGTCGGTGGTCACCAGGCGTAACTCGGCTTCGTTTGGTGCTTTGTGCGTGCCAACGAGCAAATTGTGAGCATTTAAGTTTAACTCGCCAGCTAGCTGGCCAATAAAGTCAGCAGGAATTCTGCCTGCCCCATTAAAATATCTTCTAACGGATTCGGGATGGTACCTGGTCAGTTGAGCAACCGACCGAATGGATCGCCCCTCACACGCTGCGGCTATTCGAGTCGAGAGATCAGAATCACGCCGATCTCGTTCATCCCCATGATGCGGTTTGAGTTCGAAATCACTCTCCATTTTCTAACTCCTCGATAATCGCTTCAGCGGTTTCTCTGAGTTCGAACTGGGTGTCTTCATCAAGGTTTACCAACTCGGGCTCGTGCTTGAGAATGTCGATGAGGATGTACGCGTCATCAAGCCCGATTTCGACTTCTGAATAAGAAAGATTCGGATCAAGTCCAAACATTGGATACCCCAGAATGAGCAAATCAGCATTCTCATTTATTGAATCACCATGATTTTCGATTACAGCCCCTTCAAGTGTGGGATCGTCCAACACATTTGAGAGGCTCTTTAGAATCATATCTAGGATGTGTGCAGCCCCCGGCACATATCCATTCAATCCGGATTGGTCTTCATTGTTCTGGTCAATTTCATGGGTCGCCAATACAGTGTTTACTTCTAGATTGAAGGATTGCATGTCAGAATTTGCAATTCCATTGCTATTTGTCCCCATAAAGATGCAAAATAGGGGTATCAGCCAGTGTGAAATTCGGTTATTGTTGATATATTGTGGGTTCATGATTGGGCCTATCTTGCTGGGGGCACCATTGCCCACCAACAAGTGGTCACTCACAGACCCTGCGCAACAGCAGTTAAATAATTTTTGTCTCCGACCGCACACCCCATGACCAACGAAAACGATCAGTCCGAATTGCCCAGTGGAAATCCACCAGCCCGGCGAGAGCAGCAGCGTGGCTATGCCGCTGACTTGATTGAACAGCAACGCTCATCATTACTGACTCGGATTCATACCTTGCTGGGCGATGATTCCAGACGGATGGCCAATACCGATGACATCCTTTCCACGGCGTGGAGGCGGATAGACCGGGTCATCATGCGGGGGAAGCTCAGAGCGGAAACAGACGAGCAGCTCTACGCCTTCGTTCATGCGGTCATCGAGCGCACAATTCTTGAAAAGGCAAGGTCGTCCAAGCGTTTAACCCGCCGGGAGCGCATTGCCCAACAGATCCAGGATCAGAATACTGTCCTACCAGAACATGTCACGGTCTATACCGCAGAGAAAGTTCAGCAATTGGGGCGATTGATCACCAACCCTGTTGATCGGGAGATCATTCTGCTGCGCGGGCGAGATTTGTCATTTTCAGTGATTGCCGAGATGATGCAGATGGAACCCAGCGCGGTGCGGATGCGGTGGTCTCGAATTCGTCAGCGTGTAAGAGATGTACTTGATGAGGATTCTTCGTTATGATGATCGTGAATAGATTTGTTGAACTCGCCCAGAGCTTCAATGACCATGAGATCCCGATCGATCGGGTATTCAGTGGTGCAGACCCCTCGGAGTCGGACTCCGTTGTTGAAGCCATGTATGTGATTGCGGACCGCCGAGCGAGTTCAGGCAGGCCGGTGGCGATTTCGGAAATTACCAATGGCATTCCGGATTTGGTCGAGAACAAATCAGTACTTGATGCAGCGATCGATATCTGTCTAGATGGTCTGATCTCGCAAGGCTATTCACAAGACGCGGCATACGACGCGCTGCTTCAATCAACGGCTTCGGTGTTGAAAAGGGTCGATATTGAAGAGTCCGCCGGCCTTTCAGCCATTATCGAGCATTCGACAGCCAGTTCACCGCCTCCCGTTCGGAGATTGCCTTCAGATTTTGGGAAGAATGATCTGGATGGTGGGCTGCGTTACGAACTCCGCCGACTGCTGGGGAGTGGTTCCCAAGGGACTATGTACGAGGCGGTGGACCGGGTCTTCGCTGAGGAAGGCCATCCGTCGCTTGTTGCCGTGAAGATTGCACATGATGAGGTCGATGAGGAGCGGAGTCAACTTGAAGGTGCCCGGGCTCGTAGGGTACGGCACAAAAATATTGCCCGGGTCCATGATTGTGGGATCGCCAGTACTGGTGAGTCGTATGTTACCTATGAGCTTGTTGAAGGGCTCTCGCTTGACGCTTGGGTGAAGAACCAGCAAACCCCGCCCTCGCCATTTGAAGCGTGCCGGCTCGTAGCCAAACTGGCCGAAGGTATGCAGTGTGCCCACAATGCCGGTGTGATTCATCGCGACCTTAAACCCTCCAATATCCTCATGACCCGTGAAGCTGAACCGATTGTCACCGATTTCGGGATTGCCCACACATCGACGAGTGATCCAAGATTGTGTAGCTTCTATGGAACGCGTGGGTCATTGGCGTTTATGGCGCCAGAGCAATACCACGGCAGCACGGACGGGGTCATGCCATCCGTAGATACTTACGCGCTGGGCGGGTTGCTTTACTGGTTGCTGACAGGGAAGTTTCCCAATGGTGAAACAATCTCCGATGCACTCACTCGCCTTGATATCAGGAACGAAGGGGGTGCCGTGCGTGAATATAATCATGGGACAGATTATCGCTTGAAGAGAATCGTGGAGCGGGCGCTCGCTCCAGATTTGTCGGATCGGTACAACAGTGCCGCATCGCTGGCATTGGATCTGGAATCCTATCTTGAGAATCGACCCATTCCGTGGCTGGATCGATCATGGACGATCAAGACCAGTCTGTTTGCCAGACGGAACCCACTGGTCGTAACTCTTTATGTAGTTTTTGTTGGGTTGATCGGGCTATCAACCGCGATCTGGATGAACGCCAAAACGCAGATGCAGATACGGCTAGAGCAATCACAAGCCCTTGCAGAAGTGGAGCAGGTCAAGCTCAACAGTCAGATCGAACTTGAGCAGGACCGTGTGCGGCAACTTCGTGAGCGGAATCTGATGGCAAAAAACTTGATCGATGCATGGATCAGCACCGCAGACAATCATGAGGATGAGGTTCTGGCGACCGCGAACATGCTTTTTCTCTACACAATGTCAAGCTGCGGATTTCTGGATGACGACCCAGAACTCGCAGAGAAACTTCTACTCCGTAGAGTCGAGACGGCAGAGGGATTCTTGGGAACACTCACGCCAGAAAACTCATCGCCGATCCAGAGGGCCCAGTGGCATGAGATGTTGGGGGTGTGGTACATCGATCAGGGCGATCCGATTGGCAACGAGCATCTATCTAAAGCCCAAGTATTGGTCAGTGAGTTTGCGCCGGAAGATACACTTTGGCAGGATCGCTTGGCCAAGCTCGGGTCGAACTAAGTTCGTGGCCAAGGATATCACCCTTTCCACGAATCAACCATGAATAGAGAACGGATTCCCATGCTATACTCTGTGGGCGGAGGTGTAACGATGAAACTTTTTTGTATATTATGTTTGGTGTTGAGTGTAGCTGGGAAAGCTGTTATCGCGCAATCTGAACCTAGGACCCAGAGCACCACGACTCGAATCACATCATCAATCAAACTCGACCGCCTCGTTGATCTCACCGCTCAGCTCAACCAAGTCGAAATTGAATACCGCCCGAATACGCTCAATAACAAGTCCGTCACACTCCGGCTCGTCCATGAGGTGACCCCGCACGAACTCTGGGAACTCTGCCTGACGATCTTGCACAGCAATGACCTGACCATCATCCGTCGTTCGGGTCAGAACGATCTCTATGCGGTTGTGACGATCGCCGAAGCCGCCAAAGAGGCACTCCCCGCCAGTCAACTCGACTCAACTCCCTTGGCTCCGGGATACCAATCCGTTCTTCGAAAGCTCGCGACGACAGATGCGGAAACCATAATTGAGGCGTTCAAACCGTTTTCGTCGAGCGATTCCAAACTTGCCGTGAAAGCAGCGCCCGCTTCATCGGGTATCGTGGTATCAGGTACGGCCGATCGCGTCCGCTATGCCCTCGAGTTTATCACAACTCAAGATCGTGGTGGAATCATCCCTGTAGTAAACAGCTTTCCGGTCAAGCATCGCCCAGCGACCGATGTTCTTGCGGAGATCAAGGCAATCACTTCAATTGTCGCGAATCAAGGTGGGGAACCCCTGCGGAGTGACCTGAGTGCCGATGTGAATCGACAATCGATCCGTGTAATCGGTCCTGAATCAGAACTTGTGCGAATCCAAGAGCTGATAGAACGCGCCGATCAACCATCGGAGATCATCACCAGATCCTTTGACCCCCGTGGCTACCCGCTCGACACGGTTGCGTCCTTTATCGAAACGATGGCACGAGATACCTCACCCAGGGGGTCTGGAGAACACTGGAAAGTGATCCAGGATGAACTGACCAATACACTGATCCTCTCAGGAACAGAATCCGAGCTACAGGCGGCAGAACTTGCGATCGAGCAACTCGCGGGAATGCCTGCTGACAGCCGCAAGATCATCCGGATGATCCCGGTCAAGAACCGTGAAGCTTCAAAGATTCGTGAGATCGCTGGGCAGCTACTGAATGCGACCATCCTCGACAGCGGTACAGATTCAGCCGGCTCCGCTGATGGTTTGAATTTGGATGCTGGTGTGCGAAACGAGGGTGTTGATGGGAGGAGAATACTATCAACAGAAGCTCGTTCGCCTGTCCTGGATACTCCGCCGAGTGATCTTGAGCTGGCCGTTGATAATGAACTCAACACCATCATCGCGACCGGCTCGCTCAAGCGGATCGAGCAGCTCGAAGAACTGATCAAAGACCTCGATGTTCGTCAGCCGCAGGTTAGGCTTGAGATCATCATGCTGAGTCTCTCCGAGAGCCAATCCTTTGATCTCGGCGTCGAGCTCGCCGGGAATATTGATACTGGCAAGACACTCATCGGGCTCGGATCACTCTTCGGGCTTTCTTCGGTTTCCCCGTCGAGTGCATCGGCTCAGGCATCGGGGACGGGGGGCTCGGTGGTCCTACTCAGCCCCGGAGATTTCAGCGCGGTCATCCGTGCAATCGAGACGGTGAATGATGGGCGATCCGTGAGTATGCCATCAATTGTGGTCAACAACAACGAGAGTGCGAATCTAAATAGCACCAGCACCCAGCCGTATACGACGACCACGATTCAGGATGGAAACATTACTACCGCACGCGGCGGTGCGGCTTCTGCAGGCACAACGATTACAGTCAGCCCTCAAATTGCAGCGGGCGATCACATTGTGCTGGACTATTCCATGTCGTTGAGCTCGTTTGTTGGTGAAGCATCGAGTTCAGGTGTCGAGCCGCCATCACAGCAGACTTCGCTCAATAGTGTCGCGACGATTCCCGATGGCTACACCATCGCATTGGGTGGCATCGAGATTACTACAGAGGGAGATTCGGACACCAAGACACCCGGATTGTCGAATATCCCGATTTTGGGAAACCTATTCAAGTCACAGTCCGATTCTACAAGCCGTTCTCGGTTCTATATCTTCATCAGGGCAACAGTGATGCGGAGCCCGAGCTTCGAGCATCTCAAGTACATCAGCGAGGAGCTCGCGCACGAGCTTGATGTCGATGATGGTTGGCCGATCGTTGAACCTCGGATAATCAAGTGATGTCCTCTGCCGATTCCAAACTTGCGGGCGCCGATCCGAGATTTCTCGATCACATCGAGCATGAGTTCGCCCGGGAACACCTGCTTTTGTGGGTCATGCAGGGCGACCATACGATCGCGATGCACACTTCTGAGACGAATCCCGCGGCACTCCACAATGTCTCGGCCATGTTGGGGCAGTGGCCGACTCGAGAAATCGTTGATCCCGCAACACTCGCAGAATGGATCGACCAGGCGTATGCGGATTCCATGGAGCAAGTTGATGATCCGGCAGCTCAGTTCAGTGAGTCCAATGTGTTTGAGGAGGAAATCGAGCGGCTGATCGATACCCAAGACGCCGATCTACTCTCAACTTCAGGCAAGTCACCGATCGTGCGACTCATCAACGGGCTGCTCTTCGAAGGGATCCGTCGCAATGCCAGCGATATACACTTTCAGCCAATGCAATCGGGATTGCTGGTGCGTTTCCGGATTGATGGTGCGCTGATTGATGCCCGGACACTCCCGATCCGATTCTCGGCTCCGATCACCAGCCGCATCAAGGTCATGGGGCATATGGACATCGCCGAAACCCGTGCCGCGCAGGACGGCAGGGCCAGTGTCACCATCGGGCAATCCGAGGACGAATCGAAGCGGCATGAGATCGATCTGCGGATCAGCACACTCCCGACCAGCGATGGCGAGCGTGTGGTCATCCGATTCCTCGATTCAAATCAGGGACAGCGTCTCGCGACGCTTGAATCCGTGGGGATGCCAAGCCATATCCTAACCCGGTACAGCGCAGCCGCGACGCGACCGAACGGGATCATCTTGCTCACCGGGCCGACCGGATCGGGCAAGACCACAACGCTCTACGCGACCCTGCGCCACATCGCATCCCACGGCGGGGCGACCGGTGGGGGGGATCTCAACATCATGACCATCGAAGACCCAATCGAATACAAGCTCTCGACACCGGGGCTTTCGATTTCCCAGAGCCAGGTCAATCGGAAGAAGGGGATGACATTCGCCTCGGGTCTGCGTCACATTCTCCGGCAGGATCCAGATGTGGTGATGGTGGGGGAGATCCGTGATGCTGAGACCGCGCAAATTGCGATCCAGTCGAGTTTGACCGGTCACTTGGTGTTCTCGACCTTACACACAAACGATTCGGTCAGTGCGCCGCCCCGGCTGATCGATCTCGGGATTGAGCCCTATCTCATCAGCGCGTCACTCTCTGCGGTGCTTGCGCAGCGGTTGGTACGAAAGACGCATAAGAACTGCAGTGGCAAGGGGTGTTCAGATTGCATGAACACTGGGTATTCGGGGCGAACAGGAATCTTTGAACTGCTGATGTTGACCGAACCGATCCGTGAGTTGATTTCAGAATCTGCATCGGCCACGGTGATCCGAAAGATCGCATCGCAAGAAGGCTGGCAATCGTTGCGGGAGGACGGTCAGCGACTCATCGATGCATCCATTACCACACAAACAGAGATCGAGCGGGTCGCCCTCGATCTTGCCATGGAGACTTCCCTGTGAGTTCGTGGCGGTACAAAGCGAGGAATCCGGACACGCTCGAGATTGTTTCGAGTGTGATCCAAGCGGATACCGACACCGCCGCCAGGTCAGCACTCCGCAAGGCTGGGCTCCGCCCGATCCAGATCAAGCCAATCCGAGGATCGATGCTCGGCCAGTCCACGCTCGCCGATGTGTCCCATCGTCATCTCCGGTCTCGCCGGGTTCATCTCAAAGCTGATCTGTATGACAGCTTGGCGACATTGCTTGATGCCGGGATTCCAATGGCAATGGCTCTGCGGACGATGGCGTCTTCGAGTTCGAGGCGCCGCAGCATATCAACTTTAACCCATTCACTGGCCGACTCCATTCATTCGGGCACAGCACTCGGGGATGCGTTGTCAGAACATCCCGGATGGTTCGATGACGCTGAGATCGCGATGATCAACGCCGGGCAACAATCCGGCGAGATGAGCTCAATCCTGAAGCGGCTCGCCGAACGCCAATCCCGCTCCGGCGAACTCTCATCCAAACTCGCCGGGGCTCTCGCCTATCCATTGCTGGTGACCATCATCGGGATCGGGGTCACGATGTTCCTGAGCACCAAAACCCTGCCCCAGTTGGTCGGGATTCTGATAGATGCGGGCATTGATCCTCCACGGTTGACCATGTGGGTGATGTGGACTGGGCAAACCGCGTGGGCCCATGGGATGTGGATTCTTCTCGGTCTCGTGTTGGCAATGGCGTTCGGTGCTGCCGGGTTTAGGCTGTGGCGTAGACGAACAGATGGAAAGATCCCGGCAACGGTCAGCAAGATCATCCCGAGCGTATTGATCAGGATTCAAACCTCCGAAGCGATGCTGTCGCTGGCAGAGTTGCTTGATACCGGGGTGACGCTCGTTGATGCGCTGCGGATTGTGGCACCGACGATGAGAGGCGTCCTCGGTGCATCGCTCGCGGGCGTGTTCGAAAACGCAGCAGCCAAGATCGAACAAGGGCAGACAGTATCGTGTATATTTGATGATCCGGTATGGTTTGCCGAGGAACACCGCCAGTTGATGTCCGCAGGTGAGGCCGCCGGGGAACTGAACCATACGCTGGAACGGATCGGGAATCGTGACCTTCGTTCCGCCCGGCGATTGCTCGATCGGTTCGCGGCCATGATCGAGCCAGCGGCGATCGTCGGGCTGGCGATTCTGGTCGGGACCGTGGTGATGGCGGCGATCTTGCCGCTCATCCGATTGCAGGAGATTGTGGGATGAATCAGCAGAGAAGACAGATCCAAACCCGCCGGGCGATGACCTTTGTTGAGTTGCTTGCTGTGCTCGTCATTCTCGGGCTCGTTGCAGGCGTATTCACGGTCAGCATCGCCGGCCGCTTCAATCAGAGCAAGCGAGAACTCGCCAAGACACAGATCGGACTCATCGACGGTCAGGTCCAGGCCTACTACACACAAACCAGTTCGTGGCCGCCTGCAGACAAGGGGCTGCTGGTCTTGACCACGCCCGAAACCACGCCATCGTCGGCGTACTTTCTGAAACCGGACCAGCTCTTGGATCCATGGAACACCCCGTTCTATATCGTTGTCCCTGGCCCGGATGGTCATCCATACGAACTCATTTCCTACGGCGCGGACGGTCAACCCGGCGGAACCGATGAGAATGCAGATATCAGTTCACTGCATCTGCGAGATTGAGATGAGTTCCAAGAGGTCTACATCGCGGCTCACTGGGTTCACACTTGTCGAGATCCTCGTCGTACTGGTTCTCTTCGCGTTGATTGCTGGAGCCATTGCTCCAAATCTCTCAGGAGCAAGCAAGCGGTCACAGACCGATAAGCTGATCGCCAACCTGATCGAACTTGATGCCAGAGCCCGCGTGCTCGCGGGGCGGCATCGGGCGTGCTACATAACTTTCGATGAGGCGCAGAATCAGTTGCAACTCACGGTAATCGATGATGCAGCAGAGATTGTGCAGACATTCGATATACCTCACTTTGCCGAGTTCGAGTTCGCAAATGACTCTCAGGCAGTTGTATTTGATCTATTCGGGCAGACCAATGCGTATCGATACCGAGTTGCAGTTGACCAGATCAGCATTCAGATAGATTTCAACGGGCTGACGGGGTGGCACGAGATCACGCGGGAGCTGCCGAGATGAATCGACACGCTGCGTTCACATTGCTTGAAGTTTTGATCGCCTTGGTGCTGCTCGCTTTGGTTGTTGCCGTGTGCGCGCCGTATCTGAGACCAGCGATGCACGAGTCCACAACGACCGGTCTTTCATCCTTTGTTTTGCAGGTCAATGAGCACATCAACCGCTTCAAACTATCACACGCCGATCAGCCCACGATCGAAGAACTTACTGATTTGCTGTCCCCAATCGGATACACATGCACGAGCACCAGCTCACCAAGCACCGAAAACAAAGGGCGATGGATATCAATCACCGATGGTGACTACACCGTACTCCGCTGGGCACATTCAGACCCCGTGCTACTGGAGGAGCTTCCTTGAATGCACGCCCTGGCATCACGCTCATCGAGCTCCTTGCAACACTGAGTTTGCTCACACTCCTGTCCGTGGTTTCGGTTTCGTGGATGACCACCACACTCAAATCGCAGAGCGCAGCTGAGAACAACTCAAACTGGGCTCGAGCATCGGGTGCTGTACTTGATCTGATCGGTCAGGATCTGCTCACCGTCGAGCGGCTGGACACCGACGGGCGGTCGAGAAAGCCAAGAGTCACTGCCGAGGAACATCAACTCAGTATCCGGAGCCGAAGCCAGCTGGGCGTGGGTGCGTTCCACTATGTGTTCGAGCCCATATCCGGCAAGCTGCATCGCCGCTGGAATGGCAAGCAGGAATCGCAGGAGGCGATCGCCCTCCTCGGTCGGATCGACTCATTTTCAGCTCAAATGGATATGCCATCAGAAACACAAGCCACGCCTAGTTTACTGGTAACACTCGTTTCTGATGATGGTCAGCAGATCCAACGCATCTATATACTCGATCGTGAGGATGTGCAATGAGAACTCGCCGCGGCGCAGCGATGTTGATTGTCTTGATGACAATGACCGTGCTCATCGCCGGGACGGCCATCATCGCACGGATGCGGACGACCAACCAACTGATCTCGAAGCACGCAACAGATCGAATCTACGCACAGGACCTCGTATATGCAGCCGAGTCGCCGATTATCGAATGGCTCAGGGAGAACTCCAGCCATGCGGTCGTCAATCCTGATCTGTCCGCTCCCATGATCCAAGTGCTCGACGATCGCGTGAAGCTCGATACTCAAACGGTTCGGATTCAGATCACCGCATGGGATCAGTCTGGGATGATCCCGCTCAATGCAAATGAGCTTGGGCTCGAAATGGATCTTGACGAGGTCCCATGGAAGAAAGCGATCTTGCCCGGACTCGATCATGCGGATTCGCACCCAACGGCGTTCCCTTCGCGGGAAAGCCCGACAGCGATCGGAGGACGCGTTGCCACCCACAATCCATGGCCAACACGATCCGGCACCACGCGCTCCCGATCCGATGCGGTTATCAACATCAATACCGCCCCGGTTGACCTGATCGAAATGGTGTTTTCATCATTCAAT
>Ga0316187_10002466_pt1 | contig 16080 bp, 7 predicted proteins | sample CroRivburrow1_MG_FD_204927 | JGI IMG/M metagenome (GOLD analysis project Ga0316187, IMG submission 204927) | Coastal sediment microbial communities from Maine, United States - Cross River worm burrow 1 | ecosystem: Environmental > Aquatic > Marine > Coastal > Sediment | place: USA: Maine... | reverse complement strand
GGGTGAGAAACCAGCTGGACACGTGGCCAGAGGCAGGCTTCCGGCGGCGACGTTGGTTTTCAGTCCCGAAAGCCGTGAAGCAGATCGACAACAAGGGTTTGCGCGGGCTGATCAAGAAATTGCCGGATGCGGCAGTGCGCGCTGACGCACCGTGGCCGGACGAAACACCTCCGACCACACCCGCTCGACTGGTTCACCTGTTCAGGCACGCCAAGTCCAGTTGGGACAATCCGAAGCTCGATGACTTCGACAGACCGCTCGCAGCCCGCGGCATAAGGGCCTGTGAGTCCATGAGACGTTACATTCTGCGCGGCGACATTCATCCCGATCGGGTGGTGTGTTCCGCCGCGGCACGCACGGTCCAGACCCTGGAGCGGGTTTTACCGGCGCTGGGCGAACAGGCTGTCGTCAATCACTACCGCGGGCTCTATCTGGCGGGTCCGCAGGCCATGCTGAATCGGCTGCGGCGCACCGACAGCGAGGCAAACAGCGTAATGCTGGTGGCACACAATCCCGGCACCCAGTCCCTGGCGCTGCGCCTCATTGGCAGCGGCGAGCCAGCCGATATCGCCCGACTCGAGGCCAAATTCCCTACCGGCGCCCTGGCGACCCTCGTTTACCGGGGCGGCGACTGGAGCGATCTCGGCACCGGAACCTGCGAGCTGCACAGCTTCGTCTGCCCACGGGACATCGAAGGGAGCCTCTGATTTATTCGTAAACGTGCATCCTGGGTCTCAAATGCACAGCTTCAGCGTTGCAGATCTCGGCAATAGAACGACTATTCCCGCGAACTGCCCCGCGATCCGCCCCTTGAATCTGCACATTTCACCCTCCAACCTGCGTCGTCCAGAATAGAACAGAGACTCCCAAGCGACCTGACGCATTTCCGCCAGGTCGCTTGCCGCTGGCGCCAAACCGGCGCTTAGACCGCCTGCTTGCTCATCTGATCCGCGATGTACTCGGCTTGCCGAATCGCCAGGGTCACGATGGTCAGCGTCGGGTTCTCCGCCGCCCCGGTGGTGAACTGACTGCCATCGGAAATGAACAGGTTGTCGATGTCGTGGGTCTGCCCAAACTGGTTGCAAACACCGTCTTTGGCTTCGGCGCTCATGCGACAGGTGCCCAGATTGTGGGTCGATGGATAGGGCGGCACCAGATAGTTGCGCTTGGCACCGGCCGCATCGTAGACCGCCGAGCCCTGCGTGTAGGCGTGTTCCCGCATGGCGACGTCGTTGGGGTGGTCGTCGAAATTGACATTAGGCACCGGCAGGCCGTGTGCGTCCTTATCCGATGGGTGCAGGGTAACGGCATTGCTCTCCTGGGGCATGTCCTCCCCCACCAGCCACATGCCGGCCATATGGGGGTAGCTGTCCATGGCTTCGGTGAACTCACGGCCCCAGGCTCCGGGATCGAGGAACGCCGCCATAAAGGGAATGCCCAGAGACAGGGTTTCCATCTCGTAGCCGCCCACGAAACCCCGATCCGGGTCATTGCCGCTTTCGTCGGAAATGATGCCCGCCATGGTCGTGCCTCGGTACATATTCACCGGCTCTTCAAACACCCCATAAACCGAGCCGGTCATATGGCGCATGTAGTTTTTGCCCACCTGCCCGGATGAGTTGGCCAGTCCGTCGGGATACATGCTGGAAGCCGAGTTCAGAAGCAATCGCGGGGTCTCAATGGAGTTACCGGCAACACAGACAACCTTGGCCTTCTGCTGGTGCTGAGCCCCGTCGGCATCCGCGTACACCACACTGCTGACCTTGCCGTTGTCTCCATGCTCGATGCGCAATACCTGGGAACCGGGCCTGAGATCGAGATTGCCGGTCGCCTCGGCAGCCGGGATCTCGGTATAGAGCGTCGACCACTTCGCGCCTGACTTACAACCCTGAAAACAGAAGCCGAGCTGCAGGCAGGAGCCCCGATTGTCGCGAGGGCGGCTGTTGATCGCCATGCGACCGGTGTGGCAGTCCTTGTAGCCCAGCTTGGTGGCGCCGGCGTACATCACCTTGAAATTATTGTTACCCGGCAGTCCTGGAATGTCGTGGGTTCGGGTCACCCCCATCTTGTCCTCGGCCCGGTCGTAGTAAGGCTCCAGGTCCGCAAGGCCGATGGGCCAGTCCAGCAGGTTGGCGCCTTCGATGTCACCATAGTTGGTCCTGGCTTTGAACTCGTCCTCCTGAATACGCAGGCTGGCGCCCGCCCAGTGGGTGGTTGAGCCACCCACCGTCTTGCAGATCCAGGCCGGGAGATTGGGGAAATCCGTGGCCACCCGCCAGCTGCCGGAGGTGGTTCGCATGTCGAGCCAACTGAGCTGGACGAAGGCCGCCCACTCGTCGTTGATAAAGGTCGCGGGCGTTTGCCGCGCTCCGGCTTCAAGCAGCACCACCTTGACGCCCTTCTGGCACAGCTCGTTGGCGAGCGTTCCGCCGCCGGCACCGGAGCCGATCACCACCACAACCGAATCGTCGTCTTTTGAAAATTGAGTCATGTCTGTTTCCCCCTCACATGGCCTTGGGACTGGCGGATTCGGGCGGTTGTGGCAGCCAGCTCAAATCGTCGAATCCCCGGTGCAGATACCCCCCCTTGGAGAAGGACTCGCCGGGATATCCGAAGTGGGCAAAGGCCAGCTCGTTATTGTAGAGAGACACCACGGATTTGCCCCGGATCTTCTGGAAGAACGGGGTCGTTTCCATGGCCGCAACCAGTTCAAACTGTTGCTCGGGAGGCAGATCCATCCAGGTACCGCCGGCGGCTTCGTTCAGGCTTGCCACGCCTGTTGTGAGCAGCTCCACGGTTTCCGCACCCTCGGCGTCCAGGTCCTTTACAACCAGCGCGTAGACCGCGTCGTCGAGAGTGTCGTGGGGAAATATATAGCGGGTCACCCTGAGGACCGCGGCACCCGTTTCCGCGTCCATGGTCTCCAGTTCAAGCGCCCAGGTGCGACTGGGCGCCAGCAACGCCAGGGCGCCCGAACTGGCGGCCAAGGTCCCGAAAATCATTCCGCCACTGGTTTTCAGAAAACCGCGGCGATCAAAGCCTGTCTGGCTCATGGTCTCACACCTCCAATTATGATTTTGTTCGCTTGTGTCTTGCTTTTTTCTTGGTTCGGGCACGCCCGCAGCAGGACACCCGTTGAAGTATAGGCAAGGCAAGAAAGGTTGCGAGAAATGCGCGCTTTACCTCTTCTGGCCGCTATCGTTCAGGAAAGATCGGCCAACGTTCGTCCGGCACGCCCTGGCTCCTGAGCAAGCGTACAAGCCCCGATAAGGGTCAATCTGTTGGTAGGACACCACTCGCTATCAAGCAACGGGAATCATACTCAGCGGGCCCCCGCCAGGGCCGGAACGATCGGGTGCAAGCGCGCGGTCACGTGCCGTTCCGCGCCGTCTGTCGGTAGAGCAATGCAATCGCCGCCCACCGGGCGACCATCCAGCAAAAGCTCGACCCGGCCAGTACCCAGCCGCTCGGGGTCCTCGATGGTGATGACCAGAACCCCGTCGCGACCCTGAATCCGGACTTCAGCTTTGCCCCAATGCTTTGGCATTCGAGGGGAAATCCCGACACTGCCGCGTTGGAGGCTGACGCCCAGGATGCCTTCTACAGCGAGTTGCCATGTCCATCCGGCGGCGCCCGTGTACCATGTCCATCCGGCTTCGCCAATCCCAGGATCCGCGCCACGCACGTCGGCCGGCAGGACATAGGGCTCGGCACGGTAAAGATCCGCCGCCTGGTCACTGCTGGTCCGGTGGATTGGGTTGATCAGATTAAATATCTCGTAGGCGCGGTCGCCGTCACCCAGCCGCGCGTGGGCCAGACCCAGCCAGGCCGCGGCATGGGTATACTGGCCGCCGTTCTCCCGCACGCCCGGCGGATAGGCGCGGATATAGCCGGGATCGCGCGGCGTTTGATCGAACGGCGGCGTCAGCAGGCGCACCAGCCGCGCCGCTGGATCAACCAGCCGCTCGGTAGCCGCGGCCACGGCCGCCGCGGTTCGCACAGGCGAAGGTCCTCCGGCCAGCGCGGCCCAGGATTGGGATATGCTGTCGATCTGGCACTCGTCGGAGTCCTTGGAACCCCAGGGCAGACCTTCATCGGCAAAGGCCCGCGCGTACCACCCACCGTCCCATCCGGCTGAGTCGGCGGCCCGGCGGAGGTCGTCAGCACGCGACCGCCAGAGCCCGTCGAGCTCGTCGCGCCCCACATCCAGGGCGAGTGCGGCGAACGCATCGGCACAGACGGCGCCGAACCAGGCGAGCCAGACGCTTTCGCCGCGCCCCTTGTTGCCGACCCGATCCATTCCGTCGTTCCAATCACCCGTTCCGATCAGCGGCAGGCCATGAGCGCCCGAGGTGACACCGTGTTCCAGCGCGCGCCGACAATGCTCGAACAACGTCGCGCGTTCGGTACTGGCATCGAACAGGGCGTACCGATCCTCCTCCTCTTCGCTGAGCGGAGGAGCGGAAAGAAAAGAAATCTCCTCGGTCAGGATGGAAACGTCCCCGGTGGCGCCGACATAGCGTCCGGTCGCATAGACGAGCCACAGCAGATCATCCGAACAGCGCGTCCGCACACCCCGCCCCAGAGGCGGATGCCACCAATGCAGAACATCCCCCTCCTCGAACTGGCGCGATGCACAGTTGAGAATGTGTGCACGCACCCGCTGCGGCTCAATGAACAGAAGCGCCATCATGTCCTGAAGCTGGTCGCGGAAACCGAACGCGCCCCCGGCCTGTTGGAAGCCGGCCCTGGCCAGCACGCGCGAGGCGAAGGTCTGGTTTATCAGCCAGCGGTTGACCAGAATGTCGAATGCTGGGTCCGGCGTGGTCACCGTGACGGTGCCCAGGCGTTGCGCCCAGACCGCCTCGTTGGCAGCGAGTGCCTTCCGTGCCTGATCCACGTCACTCCAAAAGAGCGCGAGGCGTGCCGCTTCGGCGGGATCGCCCCCCTCGCCAAGCACAAAGACCAGCTCCTCGGTCGCGCCGGGGGCGAGGTCGATGTGGACCTGGAACGCCGCGCAGGGGTCGGCGACGGCCTCGAGCACGCCGTCGAGGTTCCAGGCAACGAGGCCGGCCGGAAGCGCCCGATCACCCGGTCGGCCGAGAAACGCCGCCCGGTCACAGCTCAGGCTATGGGGCGGGCGGCTCGCGGCGAGAAACGCCGTACGATCGCCGAACTCCGGGTTCCAGCCGTTGCGGGCGATCAAGGCCCGGCACTCGACATCGTAGCCGCAGGCGAGATGCGGACGCGCCGCGCTGGACAATGCTCCGAGCAGCCACTCGGCATAGTAGGTGGCCGTCAAACGGCGGCCACGCCCGCCCGGATTGTGCAGGCTGAGAAGCGCCAGCTTGACCGGGGCGGCGGGCGGAACGAAGACGGTCAGACGCTGCTCCAGCCCTTCTGCGTTGCGTTGCCAGATCGTGGCACCGGGACGATGGCGGATCTGGCAGGGTGTATCGCCGCCGGCGGGCAACGGGGTCGGAGTCCAGATCGCGGCGGTCTCCTCGTCACGCAGGTACAGCGCCTCTGCCTGTGGATCGACCAGCGGGTCATTCGACCACGGCGTGAGACGATGCTCGCCGCTGTTGATGCACCAGGTAAAACCAAGGCCCGCCTCCGAAACGATCGATCCGAAATCTTCATTTGCCAGAACGTTGCACCAGGGCGCTGGTGTCCGGCGCCCGTCTTCGAGATGGATCACATAGTCCCCGCCGTCCGGTGCAAACGCGCCGTAGACGTTGCCATAAACACCGTCGGCGGGGCGCACGAGCGCCGGCGGTGGCGCCGGCTCGGGCGGAGGCGGCCCGACCGGCTGGAAATGGGGTGGTGCGACGCGTACCGAGCGCGGAACGGCCAGCGCCGCAGCAAGCGACTCTGCCGCCCCGTCGAGCGCGAGTCGCGCCGTAGCCTCGAGGGTCCGCCGCTCCGTCGCGCCGAACCGGTCCGCCGACAGCAGGTGGATGCCCCCCGAACCGCCGAGGCCGTCGGGAATGCCTGCCTCCCGGAGGATGGAGTAGAGCCGTTCGCGGATCGGCTCCTGATAGCCGGAAGCGCCCTCGCGCAAGATCACCAGGTCCGAGCGCAGGCCCCGCCGCCGCCACCATTGATGCACTCGCACCACGGCAGGAAGCAGCTGCGCCTGCGCATCGTCCAGCACCCGCACAAGTACGATCGGCAGATCCCCAGACAGGCCCATGCTCCAGAGCTGCGGCTGGGCGGGAAGACCGGTCTCCGACCCTGGCGCCAACCCATGGGGCGGCGGCCGGGGAAAAACCAGATCACGGCACAGGGCCTGCGCCACTGCCAGTGCTCGGGAATCGAGGCCGAGACGCGAAGCCTCGAGCGCAGCGGATCGCAGCGCATCCTCCATCGCCCAATCGAGAGCCTGCGTGGTCGCGTAGCGCTCAGCGATCTCGAGGGCGGTCTCGCGCGAGCCGGCGGCAACCGTAACAAAAGCGAGCTGTGCCCGCCTTCCGGGTGCCAGGACGACCCGCGCGCGCAACGCCATGATCGGATCGAGGGTCCATCCGACGCCACCGTCCAGCGCGCCGGCCGCGCCGGGCGGCCACTGCGCTTCACCACCTCGCCCCAGAAACGCCCGGCGGTCAGTCTCGAAGCCCGCAGCCGTCACCGCGACATCGTCAGACAGAATACGGTGGACCATGACCGGCGGTCGATCCGCTGGTCGCCTGGGGCGCCGCGTGTACACGAGCGCGCCCAGCGCCTCGAGCCGCTCACTGCGCACGAACAGCTTGCTGAACGCCGGGTGCCGTTCGTGGGCAGCCGCGGGCGCGAGCACCACCTCGGCATAGCTCGTCAAATCGATTACGCGCGTCCGACCGCCGGCATTGAAAAGGGTGACGCGGCGGATCTCCACGTCGTCACCCGGCGTAATCGCGATTTCGAGGCTGGTCGAAAAATCCTCCGCACGTTCGTGGGACTCGACCTTGTGCGCGAAGAAACGCGTATCCGTCGACGTACCGGGCGCGGCCCTGCCAAACGACCAGATCGCCCCGCTTTCCGGCTCGCTTAGATAGAGCCGCGAGTCGCCCGTACCGCAGACGGCGTCTCCCGTCCACCGCGTCAGCGCCTGGCCGTGCCACCAGAGTGCGCCCCCTCCAGCGTCGGTTATCCAGGATGAAAGACTGCCATTGCCGACAATGTGAAGTTGCGGGCTCGACCCGGTGGGTGCAGCCCAGCCATGCAGCGTCGGTGTCGGCCTGCGGGCGAGGTCGGGCGCGGTGGTTTCCGCCTCCGTCGCCTGCTCCGGCGGAAACTCCCAGGGGACACGTTCCTGCAAAAGCAGCTCGGTCGCGTGCATGTGGGGTTCGCGGACGAAGCGCCTGATGAGGATATTGTCGTTCAGAGCATTGCCAATGGCCGCCGCGATCATACCCTGATGGTGGGCCATATAGGCCTGCACCGGAGCGAAATCGCCTTGCACCGGCCGTCGGTCCGGCGTGAAATCCGCCGCTTCGAAGAATCCATACTGGCTGCGGAGCCCAAGCTTCTCCAGCAAGCGCAGATTGACGGTTGCCGCGGCCGGTGCGACAGCGAGCGCCAAGGCGCTGGCATAGGGGGCGACCACGTAGTCCTCGGCCAGGCCGCGTTTCAGGCCCAGGCCGGGTACCCCGAAGGCCTGATACTGGTATCGATGCGCAGCATCGCGCGCCGCGTAGCCGGACTCCGACACACCCCAGGGCAGGCCGAGTTTCTCACCATAGCGCCGTTGCGTGGCAACGGCGGCCCGTTCGCTTTGCCCCAGTAGCCGACCCGCATCGCTTGGCAACAACAATGCCGGCATGAGGTATTCGAACATCGACCCGTTCCAGGAAAGGGTCGCCAGGGTGCCGCCCGCCTGGCTGATGGGTCGTCCAAGATGGAACCAGTGTTTCACCGGCACGTCGCGCTTGGCGATTGCGAAATAGCTTGCCAGCCGTGCCTCGCTGGCAAGCAGGTCGTAGTGGTGTGGGTCGAGCCGGTCCGAGCTGAGGTTGTAGCCGATGCAGAAGGTCTGGGTCTCGGTGTCGTAAAGCGGACGAAAATCCATGCCGAAGGCCCGGGCGCCGGCGCGCTGCGCGATGCGCTCCAGACTCTCACGCAGTTCGGCGCAGACGAGCATCCCGCGGTCGAGTGCGCTTGTCATGTCGGCGACCCAACGCTGGCCGTCCTCATCATCCGTGGCCAGATCCGACAGAGCCTCACGCGCACGGCCGATTGCGCCGGCAATCTCGTCGAGCCGGGTGTCGGGCCCGGGCAGCTGGTCGATAAAATGCCCCGACGCCCCAATCCCGGCCGGCGGAGCATCGGTCAAGGCGAGCCATGGTTCAAGCGCGTCCAGATCGCGCCGCATATTCCCAAGGTGATGGTCGGTGCGTTCCAGCCAGAGATGTGTCTCGTGCGGATCGCCTTGCTTGACGCTGTCGAGGGCACGTGAGGCGAGCGTATGAACCGCCCGCCAGTCGCCCTCGCCAATCTCGATCAGCGCCGACCGCCAGGTCGCCGGCGCGCTCCGAATCGCCGGGATCCGGGCGAGGATCGCGTCCAGTCGATCGAAGATGACGCTTGGGTCCGCCCCGGGCAGCGCGGAGACGGCTGCGCGCAGAAGGCGGAGTGAATCCTCGAGGCCACTCCACAAGGCCGGAGACATCACCGGTCCTCGGGCGGCCTCGAAGCAGCCTTCACGCAGTGTCAGCAGGCTCACCGCCAGATTGCCGCTGTCAACCGTCGAGACGTAGCGCGGTTCGAGGGATTCCAGCGTTTTTGTGTCGAACCAGTTCAGACTGTGGCCGGCGTAGCTCTCGATCTGGTCAATCGAGTCCAGCGCGCAGATCATGCGGGCGGCGAGCTCACGCAGACCGATGTGACCAAAATCCCAGGCCGTCAGCGAGGCCAGAAACAGCATTCCGACATTGGTGGGAGAGCTGCGGTGTGCAATCTCCTCGTGTGGGCCGGTCTGATAGTTGTCGGGCGGCAGCCAGTTGTCGTCGGGCCCGGCGAAGGTCTCGAAAAAGAGCCACGTCCGGCGCGCGATCTGGCGCAGGTAGATCCGGTCCTCGGTCGCCAATGCCTCCACCGGTGGCCGCCTGGTCCGGCTTATCAGAGCGGCGATCTCGGGCGAGGCAAACCACAGAAGAAGCAGGGGGGCAGCACCCAGCAAGCCGGCTGGATCGACCATGGCGAGGGCCAACGCGATCGTGGTTGCAAGCGCCGGCGCGGCAGCCATCTCTCTCCAGGCCCAAATCCTTTGTTCCGAGACCTGCGCCGCGGAATGCGCAGCCGAAGTCCATTCCAGCATTCGCCGCCGCGAGACATAGACCCGCCACAGGGTTCGCGCAACCGCAGCGGTTGCAAGCACCGCCTCATGGGCCATGAACACGATCGCGAGCAGCCAACGCCCGGCATGATCGGCCAGCTGGCGGCGCCTGCTTTTCGCGGCGCCGCGACGGCGCCCACCCGCCAGGCTGGTCACCAGGTCGGTGAACAAATAGGCGCCCGGTGCGGCCACCGTCAGCGCGGTCCAGATCAGGGCCTGTCCCGGCAACGCCAGCCAGCCCACGGCCGCGAACGCGACCAATGCCGGCGGAATCAGGCTGCGCCGCAGATTGTCAAAAATCTTCCAGCGCCCGAGCGCCGACAGGCGGTTGGGAACACGCGCCCCGTCGCAGCCCGGGGCCTTGCCGGCGAGCCACGGCAGGAGTTGCCAGTCGCCCCGGATCCAGCGATAAGCGCGGCGGGCGTAGGCCAGATAGTTCGCCGGGAAGTCCTCGTAGAAAACGATGTCACTGGCCAGCGCGGCTCGTCCGTGCAGGCCCTCGAACAGGTCGTGGCTGAGGATCGCGTTCTCCGGCACCCGCCCATGCATGCATCGGCGGAAAGCCGAGACGTCGAAGGCGCCCTTGCCAGTGAAGATCCCTTCACCGAAAAGGTCCTGATACACGTCCGAGACCGCACGGCTGTAGATATCGATGGCCGTGTCACCGGTATACAGGCGGGTGAACAGCGACCGCACACCGGCACCGGGCGATATCTCGACCCTTGGCTGGACGAAGGTGTAGCCCCGGAGCGGTCTTCCCGACGCGGGGTCGAATTCGACCCGGTTGAGCGGATGGGCGAGCGCACCGAGCAACCGGTTTATTGCGCCGGGCGGCGCGGTGGTATCGGCGTCCAGGGTGACGACGAAGCGCACCCGGCCGAGGGCGCCGACATCGCCCTCGCGCAAGTCAAACACCTCCGGCGAGTGACCGAGAACAAAGGCGGTAAACTCTTCAAGTTTGCCGCGCTTGCGCTCCCACCCCATCCAACAGTCTTCGGCCGCATTCCATCGACGCGCCCGGTGCAGCAGCGAAAACGGGGTCTGATCCGCATAGCGCGCGTTCAGGTGGCGCACGCCTGCGACCAGTGCCGCCTCGATCCGCGCATCTTCGGGCAGTCGTTCCGCATCCGCGTCCGCAAGGTCGCTTAGCAGCGCAATACGCATCAGCGGGTCCGGGTTCGACAGCCAGTGCGCTTCCAGCCGCTCGATCAGCCGCCCTACCTCGTCCTCCTTGTGGAGTATGACCGGCATCACCAGCGCCGCTTCGCAGCCGGCTGCGAGGCCGCGCTCGACATCGAGCTTCGGGATCACCCGGGGTGGGACAAACCGGGTGACGACCCAATGCGTCAGCGTGACGCTGATAATCATTGCGGGCGTGAGCGAAAGGACAAGCCCTGCCACCCAGGCCGCAACGCCGGCGCCCAGCGATGCGAGCAGCAGCGCCGGTACCACCAGGGCCGCGCTGCCGAAGCCCAGCAGCGCACCGGCATAGCTGATCCCTGGGTGAGCAATCACCCATCTGCGCAGCGCGACGGCAGGCTTGGCGCGAAAGCCGACGGTCCGCTCGAGTTCAACCCGGCCTTCGGCAACCAGCCAGCAGCCGACATGCCCGCCGCGGGGTGCACCTGTATGGGCACGCGCCAGCTCGAGCGCCCGCTCGGCGACGTCCCACTCTGGCGTCCGCGCGCCGAAGGCAATCTCCTCAACCACCTTGCGATAGCGATCCCGGGTGTCGAAATCCATGGCCGGGTAGATTCCGGCCGGATCGGCCTGCAAGATCCCCTCGACTCGGCTGACCTGCTCAAAAAACGCCTTCCATGATGTGTTCGATACCGCAATGAGCGCGGAAATCGCACGGGAGACCCCTTCGGTCGCATCGAGCGGTTCGTGGGGTGGCAGTCCGGGGGTCGGCTCGAACGGCGGCGCCAGCTCCGGCAGGAGTTCAGAGAATGCGGCAACCAGCGTCTCGAGGCAGGCGAGGCGCAGCATTGCCGGAAACGCCCAAAGTTCGGCAATCGTGAGTGGACCGTCCTGTTGATAGGCTTTGACGAAACTGGTGGCGCCCGCAAGGCCGATCTGCATGTGCACGGCGTTGAGCATGCCGTGAGCCAATGCAACGACCCGCGGGATTCCGCGATACTCGGGCGCGGCAAGCCGCGGCAGGCGGCGGTAGAAAGTGGCGGGCATGTGCTCGCGCACCTGCCGTACCGCGCGCCGAACCTGAAACTCGTTGTCCAGCAGCCACTCGGCGGCTTTGGCGGCATGGTGTGGCGGCTCGATGCATGCCTGGCAGGCCCGGTCCAGCCAGGGGACGCACTCTGAAAGGCTCCGCCAGGCGGGCGCCGCCTCAGGTACGCCCATGGCGACACCATGGCCCGCCCGGAGTGCCGAGGCGGCAAGTGAGAGCGCGCTGTCCGGTGGCGTGACGCCCTCAGACGCGGCGGTGAGGGTCACATCAGTGCCCGATCCGGTAGTCTCGCTGCCTGCGCGTTCTCGGCACCGCGATGCGCCGCTGTCGAGCGCCTGCCATCACTTCTCACGAGCAGGATGGGCTTGTCGGCGTGGTTGATCAGATACTCGGCTACGCTGCCCAGAGACAAATCCGGGTGCCCACTGAGACCGGTGCAGGAGAGGACGATGAGGTCCGAATGGTCCTCCACGGCGGCGCGGGCGATGGTATGGCGGGGATCTCCGCTCGCCAACACCTGGGTTCGTGTGGAACCCCGAGCGCGCGGCAAGCGCGACACCACTTGCTTGAGGTACTGTTCAGCCACCCGCTCGTTGCGCTGACGCAGCCGGTCGCGCAAATCGATGGCTTCCGCCTCGAGCGGGCCGGTCTCCGTCAGATCGATATTCGGTGCGGCGTGAACAAGCAGGAACTCGGCGTCGTGAGCTGCCGATATACCAAGCGCGATCGGCAAAGCGCATTCCGACCGGGAAGATCCGTCCAGCGGTGTCATCACCCGGCGATACCGTATGGGATCGGTTTCAATATCCTTCGACGGGACCAGAAGCGCAGATGCGTTGGTGGCATCGACGACGCGGCGCGCCGTGCCGCCCAGCCCGGCGAAGGGCCAGTCGCTGTCGCCGCCCGCGCCCAGGACGGCCAGGTCGACTGAATTGTCGCGCACCCAGGCACAGATGCGTTCCGCAGCCGGCCCGTCGATCACGACCGCCTTGGCTCGCAAATCGCCAAAATGCAACGCACGCTCCCGCAGAGCGCCCTCGACGTCACGGTGACACAGCGTCCAGTCGACCGGATCCGTCGGCATCATGCCTGCCGAGGGCTCGAGAACGCGCATCACGGTAAGTCGCGCACCAAACGCCAAGCCTACGGCTGCGGCATGGGCCAATACGGCATGGGAGAAGGGAGACGCATCCACACAGGCCAGAACATGACGAATGAGGGGCTCGACAACGCCTCCGACAGAGGGCCCCACCGCGTCGTTATGATACGCCGGAAATGCAAGCTCGGACATGATGAACGCCTCCTGAGTCGGCTTCCACCGGTCCGCCTTCAATGCACCCCCCAGATCCAGCCCTCAGCGGGAACGGCCTGAAGCCGCCGGTCTGGCGACGGTGCTGCGCCTGCGCGTAACAACAGTCTGAAGTCAGGAAGGACTTGGTGCGAGGCGGCAACGGGTCCAACAACTTATAGTAGCACTATCTGCCCACCGACCGCCTCGGGACTTGATGCAGATCACCTGTTGGGCGTTTTCAGGTGTCTCTAGAATCTAGAGCAACGAGGGTGCATAGGTGAGCGCGAAATCACGGCAGGCTTATCCGGCGAATAACGCCGTCTTTGCGCAAGATATGCCGGATGGCCGCAGCGACATGTAACGCGATGAGAAACAGCAGCAACAGCCCACCCGCCCCGTGGATCTGGTACAGAGTCTGGCTGAGCGCTTCATCCTTGCCTATAAACCCCGGTAGCTTGTAGTCGAAAAACTGAATCGGATACCCGCCGGCGGCGGTCGCCAGCCAGCCAACGATGGGCATGGCGATCAAAAGCACGTAGAACAGGATGTGAACAACGCGGCTTGCGACGCGATCGAAGGGGGCCAAGGGTGGCTGGTAAGCTGGAACCGGAAGCCGCCATCTCATGGCCACCCGAATCAGCATCAACAGCAAAAGGACGATGCCGAAAGTCTTGTGGTACTTGTACAGGGCATTCGTTACCGCATCGCCGAAGGTCGCTACGGTGCTGTCATATCCCAACACCATGAAAATCAGCCCTACGGCGAGAAGTCCGAACGCCGTGAGCGCAATCAGCCAATGCAACAGCCGCTGCACCAGAGAAAAGCGGTTCAGTTCCAAGATATGGCCCTCCAGAACAACATGATCGACGGAGCAGTTGCTCGCCTTGTCCCGCTGTCCTATCGGATGTCATGCGGTCCGTCACCGCATTCAGGACAAGCCAATGATGAACTGCGTCGTTCAGGCGCCTCTGATTTATTCTGGACGAAGCAGATTGGAGGGTGGAATGTGCAGATTCAAGGCGCTGATCGCGGGTAATAGTTGTTCTATTGCCAGGATCTGCAACGATGAAACTGTGCATTTCAGTCCCAAGATGCGCGTTCACGAATAGATCAGAGGTTCCTTCAAGTGTAGACGCAAAAAGGAGCCCGTTCTGGACGTCGGTGGAACCGGTGTCCAACGCGCTACCGTCCGGGGGCGGCTGCCTGCACCGATACGTGCTCAGTGTCACCTGATCTATACTCCACCTATCCACCGAGACGCTGCGGTCAACATGGTTCCGGGGCTCCCACGCCAAGATGGACTTTCGACGCTGGACGGGAACACGCTTTGTGAGTCGGGCGCCGACCAGGAGCGGTGAATACGCGGCATTGCGGGTCGCGGAAATGGACTCTGCCCATGTTCTGTGGTGGCACGCCCATGTCCAACCCCTCATCGACCGTGATCCGCAGCGGGTCGATCAGGGCTGGAACTGGCTGCTGTACGCACCTTTTTCGTACGTTGCGGGGAACGTGATGGGGCGCAGCCCCGTCGGTTACACGGTGGGCCTCGTAGTTGAGGAGTCCGGCCAGTTCGTACCCTGCGCACTCGCGCTGCTGCTGGGCGAATACCATGCGTTGACCAACCACCGTCAACTCAGCACCTTCACCTGGTACCTGACCACGGCGCCGGTTGAGGCCATGGTCTCCATCGCGGAATTCGATTTGACGGAAGATCAGGTGCCCAAGCGACTGGGCAGCATCGCCCTGGACGTGTCGGTGACCCATTCCCTGAATCACAAGGGCCGGGGTCGCGTTGCGCTGTACGCCGACCAGACCGGCGGGGCGCAACTTCTGCGCTGGTACGAGCAGCAGGGAATGCAGATTCTACCGCGCCAGGCCCGGATTCCTCCGGGGCCGCGTCGCTTCTTCAAACCCAGTGATGGGCGCTACTGTTACTTTACCAGCAAGACCGGGCTGGCCTTCAGCCGCAGCCTTGACTCACTGCGTTGACGTCCCAGAAAAGAGCCAGGGAAACGAGCATGACCACTCCGATCAAAGCATTCGCAGAACTGGCGGCCCGGCACGGCGGCATCGACCCGGATGATGCCTGCGCGGTGCAGACCTGGTTCATGGAGACCCTGCCGACACTCCCACCGGATCAACGTGAAGACCTGCTGTCCGAGTTATTGGACCAGGAGGCCGGTCCCGCTGGCACTGCGCCAGAGCCAAGCTATCCCACACAGGTTGAACTGCCCCGGTTGGACACGGCGAAACCCGTTTCAGAACCCAGGTTCGCGGCCGGGTTCATGGTCTTTCTTAAGCGGTTTCTGTGGCGCGACCGCTAGAGCCAGGAGGCGGCAGCGCTCGCCAGCGTCATCGGTAATTCCCTGCCCCAGCCCCCCATCGGCGTTGGCGCAGGACCCGCCGTGCAAAAACGCCGTTACATCAACCCCCCAGCAGGATCAAACATCCACATGAAAACCCGCATCACCGAGCTGTTAGGGATTCAGCACCCGATCATCCAGGGCGGCATGCACTACGTCGGCTTCGCGGAACTCGCTGCGGCAGTTTCCAACGCCGGTGGACTGGGTATCATCACCGGACTCACGCAGAAATCCGCTGGCGATCTGTCCACAGAAATCGCCCGCTGCCGTGAACTGACCGACAAACCCTTTGGTGTGAATCTCACCTTCCTGCCCACCGTGAACGCACCGGACTACCCGGCGTACATCGACGCGATCATTGAAGGCGGTGTCAAGCTGGTCGAGACCGCCGGCCGCAATCCACAGGAACATCTGCCGCGTCTAAAACAGGCCGGCGTCAAGATCATCCACAAATGCACGTCGGTGCGCCACGCGCTCAAGGCCGAGTCCATCGGCTGCGATGCCGTATCGGTGGACGGCTTCGAATGCGGCGGGCACCCCGGTGAGGACGACGTGCCCAACATGATCCTGCTGCCGCGGGCGGCGGACACGCTCACCCTGCCCTTTGTCGCCTCGGGCGGCATGGCCGACGGCCGCAGCCTGGTGGCGGCCCTGGCCATGGGTGCGGACGGCATCAACATGGGCACCCGCTTTATCGCCACCCAGGAGGCGCCGGTACACCAGAAAGTGAAACAGGCCATTGTCGCCGCCACCGAGCTGGATACCCGACTGGTCATGCGTCCGCTCCGAAACACCGAGCGGGTGTTGAGCAACGCAGCGGTGGAGCGGCTGCTGGAAAAGGAACGCACCCTGGGGGACGCGTTGGTTTTCGATGACATCATGGAGGAAGTGGCCGGCGTCTACCCCAGAGTGATGCTGGAGG
>Ga0316187_10002465_pt1 | contig 16082 bp, 25 predicted proteins | sample CroRivburrow1_MG_FD_204927 | JGI IMG/M metagenome (GOLD analysis project Ga0316187, IMG submission 204927) | Coastal sediment microbial communities from Maine, United States - Cross River worm burrow 1 | ecosystem: Environmental > Aquatic > Marine > Coastal > Sediment | place: USA: Maine... | reverse complement strand
GAATCACTTGTTTTGCACAAGCAAAAAAAAGACCCCGCTTGCGCGGGGTCAAATAAATCTACAGATTTTCCTTATATCTCAATAGCCCTAACGCAGCTACAGAACGATTTGGACATATTGTCCTTTTTATATCTCACTGGCTCACTATGTCTGGTATTCCACTGTTCACCAAGTTCGTTTCCAATGGAGACGCTGAGGATAGTTTTGCCTTGTGGCATAGTCGGTCCAGGTCGCTGGCGCTTCCTCTTGCGCAACTTCTTGGTAGAACTGATTTTTCGCTTTGAGATGCGACCCGGCACACCCTCATTTCTCTGAAATACTTTCTCTTTTGATGGCGAGATGCAAACGTCTATGGCGCCCCTGCCAAAACAATGCTTGCAATTCTTTTTAGAAAAATACCTGTACTGTTTTTCACCATCTTCATTACCTTCAGGTGCAACAAGGTCTGGATTTATACCAAGAGCCTTGGCGCTTTCTCTAAGGGTGTCAATAGACTTGTCGTCAGTAAAGACGCCATCCCCAAAATCATATTCTTCATTCATCTATACTCTCCCTGCTTAAATCCATTAGCTTCTTATTTATTCCATTAATTTTATCACGAAGCACTTTGATACTTGTAGCAACGGCCTTAACCTCTCGCCTTGAGTCCTTTTTTAAAAACTCAAGCGATTCTCTCAGTCCGTCATTCCCAAAATCTTCCTCACGTTCAAATTTACGCTTGTATTCCAGTGCGCCACATGCCCATTTTACAGCATGACGATATGTCTGAAGTGCTTGATTCTTCTGTTGAATTAACAGGTCCCTTGGAGACAGTTGCTGCACCTCGTCGGTATCAATCGGCTGATGCATCTACGGCCTCTTGTGGTTTGTACCTATTAACAGCCTTAAGTGCCTTAATGGCCTGTGCTTGAGTTAACTTCTTAATATCGCCAACATCATCAAGCTTGATTAGACTAAGAACGTCCTTTTGCCCAAGTTTTTTACGCTTGGCGATTCTCTTAATTCCTTCCAACTGGGCATCATTAATCGGGTCATTATCCCTATTATCTTGTTCGTCTTCCACAGACCCACCCATCTCTTCTTTAGCAACCTGTGAGATGTTGAATGCGCGGCGAATTGCCCTAGCTTCAGCTTTTGATTCTGCCGTTGCGAGCAAGTGCTTATTAAATGGAGCCTTGTGGGCCTTATACGAGGCGTCAGCGGAGCCTTGAAAAATAGTTCCATCGAAGAACTCATATGACACACAACACGATGCAATACAGTCTGGGGCTTCGCCCTTAGTACCAGTTAGACCGACACTAGGAGTCTTGGTTGGAATAGATTTAATTGCTTTAATTCCACCCCTATGCTGATGGGCGAGCCTCTTAAGTCCCCTTAGATACGGATACTCTCGTCCATTCTCATCCCACTTCTCGTCTTTGGTTAACTCAGCCATGTAATCTTTGTCTGGGTCAAATGGATTTAGCAACTCTTTAGATTCACTCATGTTTTCTCCTAGTGGTCGTATAGGTCACGAACATCGTAACCCTTATTATATTTATCAACAAAGGCATCCGTCATTTCTACCGCGTGAACGATATAAGCCTCTATTGTATTTGGTATTACTGGTGAAGACCACGAGCGTCTTCCGTGATGGGCTAGAATAATATGCCCGATATGATTGATTTTTTTCTCTGACAATTCATGTGAGCTACCAATGGAATTAAACTCTGCTGCCCACTGCATAAACTTTGCAAAGCCAATAGGAATATGGTGGTGTAACTTTGACAACCTAGTGTGTTGATATCCAGCATCAATTTTTTTGTCAACAAGTACTTGCTCCTCTTTCCACTCATAACACCAAGCCTTACCGATGTCATGGAGAATCATACCAGCAATAACAATGTCCTTTTTAATAGACATTCCAAGATTACGGTAGTGGTCAACAATAGCGCAGGCTAGCTTAGCAGACGTTAAAGTGTGATAAGCCAGCCCGCCTTTGAAAGCATGGTGTCCGGGATTCTCACCACGAGCACCAGGTGCAGTGACAAACTTTTCCCACCTCGTATGATTATCTCGCAAGGAGTAAATTAGGAATGCGGAAATGTTGTGGTCACGAATACTATTAATAAGCTCGTTATATAATTCCAAGAGCTTTTTAGGGTCTCCACGTAAATCTTCTGGCGGTCCATTCATAAACATCTCCTCACAGAAGATAATAGGCGAAGACTAAAATGCGTCAATATAGACAACTTCACCATCTTTAATTTTTTTCATCGCCTGCATGATTTTTTCAAAACTTCTCTTGCAGTAGGCGAGCGAGTGCGCTGTCGAGTGGTCCCTACAGCGAATGACTTTCCAGCCATAGTCCATGAGAGCCCTGTTTTTTCTGTCGTCCTTCTCCATGGTTTTTTGTAGTGCTTCGTCTCCATAGATTGGTTCATAGTGCGCCGCGCCATCCCATTCAATAGCTACACGTTCAGATGGAATAGCAATGTCAATTTCAAAAGCCTTCCTTGGACTATACTCTGTAGTCCGCTGGGCTATATTATAGCCAGCATTAGTCATCATAGCGGCGATAGCATTCTCGTTTTTAGAACCCAAACCAGCATTTTCCCTATTGGCCTTGTGCATTTTTTTAATGGATTGTTCTTTTTCTTCGTCACTCATCCACTCCCATTTTACCTTGGCACGCTCGGCCATCTCCTCACGCTTTTTCTGAGACTCCTCATCAGACAGTCCGTCCCAGTGCTTCTGAATGCCGCCAGAAATCGCCAGGCGCTCTGATTCGGTCCTCTCGCGCCCAAGCATAGGATGGTCATTATCCTCTAGATAATTTTTCTGAGCCTCGCTCTTGGAGCGTGTGTCGATACCGTGGCGCACCAGTGCGCGTCGCACAGTATTGGCGAATGTCCCATATATTTTCGCAATGGCACCAGTGGACAGACCTTGATGTACATATAGGTCATACAAGTTGCTGTGAGTGTCCCATGTTTTGTGACTACTTCTTCTTCCCATTAAAATCCTCCTGAAGCCAACCTTTTGGCCTCTGCCTTAATAACACTTTCTGGCTGTCCATACTTTTTAGTACAAAATTCCATACCTTCTTGTAGGTCTTTCCTAAACATATGACGACGCATTTTGTCATCTGGAATCTGCCATGACTCAACTAACTGTGCGCCATCGTAGATTTGCTCTTTAACATCATCTTCGACTTCGATACCTGGCTTTGGTATTAAAATCTCATGTAATTGTCTACTAACTGTATCAACCGCACTATCAATAGCAGCAGCTTCTTCCTTCAAATATTCCGTTACTTCTCTTGCCGTAAATGGTCTTGCGCGTCCTCTGGTAACAAAAACATATTGCACCCCGCCGTGTGTAATTCTAAATTCTTTAAGCTTTGCCACTTATCACCTTCCATTTTTGTTTCAACGCCGCTCTTATGTGCGTGATTACCCTTAGTTTTTCAGCATTAGTCAAATCGCTACGCTGACGTACCCTTTTTATGTCCTCAGTAGACTTTAAGTATAACACATGATAAGGAATCAACCTAATGTTTTCATCAACTTCTTCCTTAGTCATGCCAAAGTCTCTCTTCAGCGCTTTCATTGAAGAGTTACCATTTACAGCTTTTATGAAGGCTGCGCGTACTTGTGGTTTCATGGTGCGACCGCATCCATTAGGTCGGCCCAGTCAGCCAGGTCTACGCGGACGCTTGGGCTTTTTTGGCTGCGGCATAATCACTGTGCACCATCTCCTTAATCAAGTGGTCAAATGTATACCTGGGCTTCCATCCCAGTACCTCGCGAGCCTTCGTTGAATCTCCAAGCAGAATGTCAACCTCTGCTGGCCTAAAGAACTCTTTAGACTGAATAACATAGTCGGCCCACTTTAGCCCCATCTCATTAAATGCGACCGTTAGCAACTCTTTTATAGAATGAGCTTCATTTGTTGCAACCACATAGTCGTCAGGCTTATCTTGCTGAAGCATTAGCCAAGCGGCATACATATAGTCTTTTGCATGACCCCAGTCCCTACGAGCTTTAATATTGCCAAGTACTAAGTCGTCTTGCAGGCCCAACTTAATGTTTGCCGCTGCCATCGTAATCTTCCTTGTGACAAACTCAATGCCGCGACGCGGGCTCTCGTGATTGAATAAAATGCCATTAGATGCGTGTAGTCCATACGACTCGCGATAATTAACAACGGCCCAGTATCCTGCACATTTAGCAACACCATACGGACTGCGTGGATAGAATTGAGTCGTTTCCGTCTGTGGCATCTCTCTTACCTTGCCAAAAAGTTCTGACGTTGATGCTTGATAGAACCGACACTGTGGGCGCAGGAGTCTTAGCGCCTCTAGGCAATTAAATACGCCACCGGCATTGACGGCCAAGGTGTGAGACGGCTCATCCCAAGACGCCTTAACAAAGCTCTGAGCGGCTAGGTTGTAAAACTCATCTGGCTTGTATCTATCAACCAACCTATTTATGCTGCCAGAGTCGGTTATGTCGCCAAGTTCGACAATGTAATTGGGATTTTCCATAAGGTGGGCTATGCGCCAATTGGCGTCGTCGCCAACGCTCGTCCTCCTGTTTATTCCAACAACAGTGTAACCCTTTTCAAGTAGAATCTCGGCTAGATATGAGGCGTCCTGTCCCCTCGCCCCAGTAATAATGGCTACTTTTCCCATTTCACATCCCTCTTTTCTCTAATCTTCTTGCCGATTTCACGTAGGGCATTTTTGCCAGAACTATCAATTCCAATAAAGTCAGCAATTTTATCAGTGTCCACGTTTGTATTCAAAATCCATTTCTTGGCACGACCAAGTAGGTCTTTATTCATAGCGAGCCAAAACCTTCCTAAATACGTGCCACATATAGTCTGGCCCCTTGCCCTGAACGGCCATTCTACCACCAACATAAGCGATGTTCTCTGCCATATCTCCAATACCAAAAAGATTTGTAATTACTCTGTTTGAACGAGCTTCGGCGTAGTTTACTAGGCCAGCCCAAAGTTGGTCTTTTGCCATTCTAGAATATGCTAATCTAAATTCATCAAGATTGATTAGACCCTCGTTATTCTTGCGACTATAACTATCTATATGATGGAGATATTCGTGGAGTATCGCTTCGACTCCGTAATTCTTAAGTGCATCTTCGCTCATTACGCATTTTTTTGAATACCCACTACCACTCATCACTCCGACAAGTGTACCCCAAAAGTTTGCACCAACCACATATGAACCACCTATAGTTAATCCTCTTACACAGGGAATCTTGCTAGTTATATACTTAGCCTTATTGACAAAATAGTGTGAGCGCACGGCATCAACAGTCCTATTGTATTCAAATTCATATTCTTGCTCGTCAATCTTTCCTTTCAAATCTCCCATTTGAGTGGTACATCCAACAAATAGCAATAGTAGGATGGCAAGTAGCACCCTCATTATTTTGTCTCCTTTGTTTTGACCAAAAAGTTGCCGCCATGGTATTTTTTGCCAAGCCTCTCCAACCATGATTGACAGTCAGTGTCACTTTGCTTTACGCTTAAGCCGAACTCAATGTCTGCCCTTATATTCTCAAAGCCAATAGTTACAATTGTAGCCTCACTCAAGCCATTGACCCGCCTTCTTATTTGTTCTTGCTCAATCATCTTGTCAACTACACTAAAGCTACCAGTTCGTTTATATACGTGATTTTTTAACGTACTATTTAGTATAGCTTCCTCGTTGGCATATCCAGTCGAAGCCTCTGTAAGTCCACCATCTGTAAACAATACAATGGTAAGACTTTTGGCCGTCGCGGCGTTTCTATCTAACGGATTTTTTTCTCTAAGAGCCATTCTTAGTGCTTTTAAACCCCATGAATATATGCCGGTATTTGCCATTATCCATTTCTTGGCTCGATAGAACTTGGTTAACCCCTCTGGACCTCCTGCGTCAACCCACTTGGTTCTTCTCTCCATGCCAGCGTCGTGAAAGACATATACGCGGAAATAAAGACTGTCGCCACAAAATTGTTGCGTAAGGAAATTCCAACCCATTTCAAACTTTTTCTTAACACCCTCATACCTGTTAATCGTACTTGACGCATCAACGACAAACACTATGTTTTGTGAAATCGCGTGTGGCTCAGGCCAAGATTTAGTAACAACCTCCAGGGTTTTAGGAAGCTCTTTTTCTTGTGCTACCGCAGGGCTCATGATTAGAAGAAGCAAAATAAATATCATAAGTCTTTTCATATCGCATCCCCGTAGCTATTTAGTTACCTTCGTCGTCGCCGTAGTCAGAATCTTCAGGTGCGTCGTACATATGGTCTTCTGTTTGCTCAAGGAGGGCTTCGGCTAATTCTCTAGCCTTTCTATCTTCCTCGTCCTTTAGGCGCTCGGCCTCGGCCAATTCTGCGAGCTTAGCATCTTCGACTGCTTGAACGACATTTAGTTTTTCAAGTTCTGCCCTATATTCAGCAAGCCTTATGACGTGCCTTGGCAAGTGCTGAGCCTTAATTCTACAGTAGCGACGAAAATCTAGTGTCTTTGCGCCCGACTCACACAACTCAACAAATTTTTCCAACCATTCTTTACGAGTCATAACTCCTCCTTCTTAAATCATAATCTCATAACTGTCTATAACCCGCTTGAAGTTGTCAATAGTTAGGTCTTCTGGCGAATAAAGGTGCCAAAAGCGACAGCGTGCGCCTATTGCAGACATTATACCCCTTTGAGTATCGTCTATTGCTAAGGCTTCCCCGCCGATTAAACCCATCCTATGGGCGGCTTCAACATATGGTGTAGGACTAGGCTTGACTTTTCCATTAACAGTTTCTCTTGTAATTACAAATTCGAAATATTCCGATATACCAGCAGCCTTCAGTATCGCCTCAACATTATCTACACTACCATTTGTCACAACTGCCATGCGATAACCACTAGTCATCAAATACTCAAGAAGGGCTATTGTATTGTAAGCTGGCTTACATTGTCCCTTAATAAGTTTTTTTGTATACTCTTGTTTCTTTTTGTAAATATCAAAAAGAAGATTTGGAGTCAAATTGTCAATCCATCCAGTTTCATCCAGATAGGCGAGTTGCTTCATAGTCCCACCATATATTTTCCAAACTGGGTGAGAGCGCGGAATTGGAACTTTGCAGCCGAAATCACGTAGGGCGCTCAGTAATGCAACCCTATGCCAATTTGTGGTATCAACTAAAACACCGTGCAAATCGAATAAAACGGCTTTAATTTCTGTCATAAACTCACTCCTACTAGGGATTATAGACCATGGCAATTATTTGTTAATCTTTGTAGTCAAAAACGACATTTTACACAGCGAGCAATTCATCGGACTGTCTCCACGATTTTTCCACGTCCAGTAGACGGAGCCACATACTGTGCAACTACCGCTTTGTGCATAAGCGCCAGGAAAGTCGTGCCAGGTGGCACCACACTTATCACATACGTTGTGACATACTGCGTACACTATGAATATATGTCGCCAAAGATTTCAGTGTTCATCTCCAGTAACTTCAGTGGTATTTCTGGCAATGTCACTTCTTTATATCTATCAAGCACTTTCATCTTTTCAGCACATCCATTGAAAGAGTTGCCCGTAAAACTACTTCCACCACCAGACCCCATTATGTCGCGGCGTGCATCGTCATTGTAGGTAAGTCCGTCTATCTCCATACGGTATTCAAATTGTTCGAATAAATCAAGCCTTACTTCAAGACAAGTATGCCAGGTCGAAAATGGAACAACGATATATGGATATGACTTACGCGGGCGATTAATTTCCAAGTTGGCATATTCTTCCCATTGCTGAAAGAACTGTGGCCAATTAGGATTGAGAGTTTTGTGTTTAATCAAGCTGGCCATGTGATTTTTAATGTCGCGAATAACGAATACAGACAGGTCTCCGTCGTGGTCTAATACTCTAGCTGGCCCCTCAAATCCAATACCAAGCACGCATGGGTTCTCCTCTATTTGAGTCTGGACTCTGCGGCCATTTTTCCACCATACAAGGTCGGGTCTGATAGACGTTGCATTGTTGACAAACAGACTTGGACTTGGCAAATTGCCCATTAGCCAGGTTACGATAGCGTGCTGGCCACTCCTTGGTATGCCTAACACATTGAACGTTTTATTTAACTTGCTCGGTAATCTTACAAACATCCGTTTTCTCTCAACATCTTAATGACCTTGTCAGCACTTTCGCTTACTGTCTCATTATGCGTACTAAGAACAAGGTCTGCGTTCTCTGGAGATGTATATGGGGCATCTTCGTGCAAACCAGTAAACGGATTACCCATAAATTTGCCATCCTTTACCTTTGCATACATACCCTTTGGGTCTCTGTCAACACACTCGGAGATTGGACAATCTACGTGGACAACAAAAGTTCTTTCTGCACCACAAATGTGTTTTACGTAATCGCGCATTTCCTTAGAAGGAGAGATAAACGAAGAGAGAACGATTGAATTTTCTTTTAGGTAGGACGATACGTGTGCCGCCCTCTTGCAATTTTCACTCCTGTCATCATCTGAGAATCCAAGGTCTTTAGAGAACGTTCGCCTGGCAACGTCACCATCAATCCTGTAGATATGCTTAAGTTTTGACGAAAGCTTTTCTTTAACTGCATCTGCAACCGTAGTTTTTCCACTGCCACTTAGGCCAGTGAACCACACTACTGCTCCATCTGTAGATGGAGATACGCGGCGGCCTACATTTGACCTTGCCCATATTGCTTCATGGGCTATATATAGGGCCGTTTTAATCACAGTATCAACAAGCGCAATTGAGCCAGCAAGTATAAGTGAGCCTGTTAGCAAGTATGACAGTAGACCTAGAGCCGTAAAACCAACGATTCTCCAAGTGATTGTTTTAAGGCCAATTCTCCACCATAGTTCTTTAATCATTTAAACTTTGCCTCCAAATATGGAGCAACGCCATCCATTACCATTGAGCGCCAACCGTCTTCACCAGCACGAATTTGCCTGCGAATTTCAGTGGCGCTAACTCTCTTTACATGCTCTGGCGCAGCAGCCTCGTGACAGACTACTTTGTAACCAACGCCACGTCCATAGTTTACCGAAGCGATGTCGGGAATAATTATCAATTCGACCATGTCATCGTTATACTCTTTAGCGAAAGCTCTGGCTAACATGGCCTTGACTTCTAATGCACTAAATGGATTGTTCTCGTCTGTAGGGACATCTCTAATCATGATGAGCACTGGCTCGCCCTTTGCCAAATGCTGGTCTATCAACCACCTGTGGCCCATGTGTGGCGACTGCCAGCGTCCGATGTATGCGTTATACTTCATTTTGATTCTCCATTGGCATATCTATGATTGTCTCAATTGGATGGCGCTTTCCTTCGCCCATCACAACGTTGTCTGGCAATTTACCATCTTCCTTCCACTTAACTATTGTATGTAACAGTTCAGAGAAAGTACTTCGATAATTTACACCCTTAACTGCCAGTGTAAAGTACTCACCGTCATGCCTAAATGTACTACTACACACATACAATTTTTCTGTATTGTGCTTCATTATTTGTACGTCATACGCACGACCAACTAGGTTGAGCAAATAATCAATTGCCTCAAGGACTTCAGCCTTTGTATCTTTTACTGTTTCTTCACTCATTTAAAATCTCTCCAGTTCTCCGCGTTGCATTTTTCTTCTTAACTCTGCTGAATCTAGATGTCCGACACGAACGTTGTGTCTTGTATTAGCTGCCCATTGTGCATCTCGCACATACTGTTTTTTGTGTTCTTGATTGATAACTAACTGACCATCAACTCTACAGAATTTCACACCAATTGTATCAAGCTTCATTATAATTGCGTCGTCTTCACCGGCACCAGGTTTAAATCTATCCCCATAAAATCCAACTCTCCTTAGTGCCTCTATGGACGTTACAATAAGCCATGGATAGAGTGTGCTTCGACCACGCTTAGCAAATCCCAGAAGCTCTTTGGTTGTCCTATCTGGCTGTGGCTCATTAAGGACGTAATAGTCAACAAACAGATATCGGTCTACGTCACAAGCGGCCAACATAGTCTTCAACATTGTAGGTTTGTACCAGATTATATCAGCGCCACTATGTACCGCATAGTTGTATTTTGCTTTCTCAAACCCCAAATTGTACGAATTAGCTGGTGATGTCCACTCTGGCATACCAGTTTCAAAATATCTTACATCTATCCAGTCTGGCTTGTTCTTAAATGGTTTGTCAAACAACTCATATGTTTTGTCTGTAGAACCGTCGTTGACAACTAAAACCTCAACAGGCAGACCACAAGATTCCTGGGCAAATATTGACTCCAGTGCCCTCTCTAGGTGAACACGTCGATTAAAGGTCGGAGTTACAATAGAGAGGCCATTTGGCGGCAACTTTTGTTTTGAATATGGCTGGGAAACCTTAAATATCTTATAATGGCCATGCGAGGCCACCGTGTCCGCTGTTAGCGTCATTACTTTGCTTGGCACCAGAACAAGTGTAGCCATCCATTGATGCGCGACTCTGCCTCAAGGACATGCCATCGCTCTTCTAAAAGAGGCTTCCACCACCCAATAGGCTTATTATTCAAGTGCAACTCGTGACCATTCCATACATCCGAGTGATTAGCTATGGCTATCGAGGCAAATTTACCAGTGTGCTTTGCTAGATTATCTAGTGCAACAGGAGCGTCCGCTTCAGTTAGATGTTCAAGCACATCATGACAAACGACCAGGTCTGCCTTGACACCTAAATCGGCAGTTCTGACATCTCCGCATACGAACTTGTCGTCACCCATCCAATCCCTTGTTTCTAATGAGGTTGAAAAATCAACTCCAGTGGCATCAATACCACGCTTACGCAGGGCGCGAACGATATGTCCAGTGCCACAGCCAAAGTCTATTGCCGTTAGAACTTCCTTAAGGTCGCGACCCATTAGCCAGTCAAACTGATTACTGTTTACTCCTTTGGCATACGATGTATCTAGGTACAAATCGTCGTATACTGGCTTCATATTTTCATTCATTTTTCTATCCTATAAAATCTTAAAGTGGCGACGCTTAAATGAGCCCTCAATTGACTCCCATCCATATGCGCCATTCGTCCATTTGTCCAATCTGCCTACTAAATCATCAACTATGCGCTGGGAACTTTTGCCGTCACCCAAAGAAAAATCGTCTGGTTGAACTGCATTAAGAACTAGCTCGGTAGCCTGCTCAATGTGGTGGTGGCCGCTAAGCACAGTTGTACCACAATCCCTACACTCTGGCCGTTCAGTACACTCTCTAGTTACGACACATGGAGTGCAGAGGATACTGGCACTTTCTTGATTCGTTCCACTGTCCGTATACTCAATTGCAGCATTTGCCTCAAGCATTCCAAATTCAAAATATCCAAGTGGTGGAATTACAATGAAATGGGGAGGATAAACTACGCCAAGTGCCTTAAGACGTGGCATCTCTATGAGAACAACTGGCAGATTCCTTTTTTCAGTGGCCCTGCCTACTCCATGAATAATATGGCTTGCTGTGCGAAAGTCCATATGTTCGTTGCGATGGAGTGTCATGAGTGCATATTCGCCGTTTTCTACGGTCTCACCGACTTTACCGACTGTTCTACTCCCAGACCACTTGCCATTGTCTCCACGCCACCAAAATTTCTTCTCATGGGTGTTTATTACATCGACTATGACGTTGCCAGTTACTACAATCTTTGATGGGTCAATACCTTCTTGAACCAACTGAACCCTATAGTCGTCTTGATATACATACAGAACATCACTAACTCTGTCTATTATTACTCTATTACGCTCCTCTGGCATTTTCCAGTTATACGAGCGCATGCCTGCTTCAATATGAGCAATCGGAATGCCGAGTTTAAGTGGTGCGATACAGCCGATGGTGGCATTTGCGTCGCCAAGGAATAAAACAACCTCGGGCTGAAGCTTCTCCAAAACGTCGGAGAGTTGAAGTATAAGCTTCGAATGCTGTTCATTGTGATTTTTACCCCTAGTATCCAACTGATGAGTGACTTTTGGTATATCCATTTCATCAAAGAAAACGCTGTTTAGATTAGAGTCATAGTGTTGACCAGTATGAATGATTGAGAGGTCTACGTCTTTGTGCGCGTCGAGCAATTTTAATATCTCTGATGTGCGAATAAAATCTGGGCGTATACCAAGGACAACTGCGACCTTATACATATTGCGACTTTGCATGTTCATATAGCTTTAGGTCCCATTCATTAAATGTCAAAATGCTCTTAGCATCATCATCTGATACATCATCAACCTCATTATTAACTGTTACGTTATGTCGTCCAATGTTGACTGAAAAACCATAATCAGTTCGAATCTTGTGCCATAACTCATCAAGGTGCTCGGTAACTCCAACATACTTGATTGTCTTCAGATTCTCAAGTGCAAGGTTGAAATCTTGCTCGGTCAGTGGACTTAAATCGGCATGACCTTTGCCGCATAGCTGTCTTGTTGCCAAATTTCTAACCATCCAACTGTGCTCGACAAATACACTTAGTGGTCGATGTGCAAACTTTGCTCCAGTCTGACCCATATTGCCACGAGAAACTGCTCTCTTTATATGTTTGTAGCTACTCAGTACACGTTGTATCGGATGACGTAAAATCGTGACATATTCGTGAGGGCAGTCGATTTGCTCATGGATTCCATAGTGTACGTGACCGCTGATTACCCATTTTTTACCCTTATGCACTCCTATGTTATAGTTCTTTGTAGCTAATGGTAGAGATGGTGAAATCAAATACAATGGGCGCGATGCCTTTAACGCAAAAACTAGCGACGTTCCGCCAGTTTTAGGTATGTGTAAGAAGTATAGCATTATAGATTCCTTGCTGCCTCGTACAATTTAAGGTCCCACTGATTATGCTCTAGAATACAATCAACCATCTCTGGCCGAAGGTCACCACCAATCAATCCTTTTCTCGAATGGCCAAGGCTGGCGGTAAAGCCATAGTCGGCTTTAAGCTTATCCCAGAATTTGTCTAGTTCCTCTGTAACGCCGACGTACTTAATTGAGCGTAGGTTGCAAAGAGCCTGTTCAAAATGCCACTTATCTATCTTGCCGCTATACATCACTCCTTTACCACAAAGCTGGCGAGTAAATAGGTTTTGGGCAATCCATGCGTTTTTGACATACTCCATAATGCCATTGTCTATAAATGGCGAGCCGACATGTGGTTGTCTCCTACTAACTGACAACTTTGTGAATTTAAAACTACTTATCGCATGTGCCACTGGATGGCGCAAAACGGTTGCATATTCAAAAGGACGGTCAATGTATTCGTGGATTCCGTAGTAAAAATGTCCTGCAACAACCTTTTGACCTCCAAGCTGCTTTAATTTACCAGAGAAACTATGTGTGTTTGCGGTAAGCGGCAAAATAAAGACGGAGGTAGAGTCTAAGAGTGCTCTTCTAATAGACGTTCCGCCAGTTTTTGGTATGTGCAGGAAATATAACACTAGAGGGTTCTTGCCTCATTATATAGCTTAAGGTCCCACTGATTGTACTGCAAGATGCAATTAATATCGGCCTCACTGGTTGTCTCGACTCGATTGTTTCGTGTCTTGTTGGTATGTCCTAATTCTCCACTTAGATTATAGTCGGTCTTGATTTTCTTGAACAACTTACCAAGTTCTCTAGTGAATCCAATATACTTGAAAGTTGCAAGATTTTCCATTGCAGTCCTGTAGTCTGCCCCTGTTACCCGACCGGTATATAGCAGACCAAACCCACATAGATGCTTAACCATTAGATTACTTAGCACGTTAGAGAATTGACCAGTCATAAAGTCGCCTACACACGAGCCGCGAACGGCCAAATTAGTTGTATAGTAATACTTACTCAGCACGCGCTCAACTGGGTGGCGCAAAATGGTCATGTAATCATACTCGCGGCCATCAACCAGGTGATTGTGCAAACCATATGGAATGTGGCCAACTACTATATCTGCCTTACTAGCCCTTTCTCCCCATTCGGATAGTTTTGCCGTGTGCGGAACGACGAGGGTTGAAGGAGTCTTTATTGCATTTCTAAGTGACAAGCCGCCAGTTTTTGCTACATGGACAAAGATTAAGGTGCGGCTCATAGATTCGACTCGAAATCAACTAGCTCATACAACATATTACTAAAAGCTGCTGGCTGTAAAAACTCATTTAAGTCTTCTACTGTGCGCAGCGTTCTATCTATGCACAAATCAGTCTCAAATGGCTCAATGGCTAGGTCTATATTATATGCCTCTGCAATTTGCGAGACCATGTCGAATTTGCTAACGTCTTCAGAAAAAACATGGAAGAGACCATTGGTCCAAACGTCAGAGGTGACGATGTCTAGTAGGCCCTTAGCCAACTCAAGTGTCGTAAGCCCATTCCAATAGTGATTAGTGAATCCCTTAACCGTCTTACCATTTTGGGACTTTACCCATTCAAGAAAACTGCGCTTTCTCCCACCGGATTCTGGACCAAATATACTGGTTCGAATTACCATGGCGTTTTCTGGTTCACCAAGACTCTTTGACTTACCATAAACATCAAGGGCGTCGTGTGGGCTTTGTTCAGTATACTGACCGGCGTAACCAGAGAACACACAATCTGTCGTTATATGAATGATTTTCGTATTTGTAAGCTCACCCCAAGTTGCCAATTGGTGTGGGAAGACAGCGTTGGTATAGATTGGAGTAGATATGTCTGCCTTGTTATCAAAGATGGGCTTGATAGCGCCAATACAATTGATTACATAGTCTGTATCCATGCCAAACAGACCAGACAGCTTTGTTCCAAGGTGATTGAGCGTCCTAGGATATACGTCCAGGGCGGCGCGACCAAAGCCAGAAACTCCAAGGTGCAGGTCACTTTTGAATACATTTTCAACCATGTGACCAAGCATTCCATTTTGACCTAGTACAGCAATCTTCATCTGTTCTCCACCTCAAAGTATCTCTTAACGTCCATATTACTTAAGCAACAGCGAACGTCGTCATCTTTTACTTCTTCGAACGTATGAGTCGAATAAATCAACATCTTGGTGTCATCTTTTAAGCTCATATGTCCATTAAACCAGCCTGGCGGCACCCAAAAGATTCCGGGATTTTTGTCAGACAAAACAGCCGACTTTGTCATTCTCTCTATATAGGTTAGTTTATCATCCTCTCCTATTGGAACTGCTACAACTTTAGCAGCGCCGCTAATTACGTGTATGCCAGTCCATCCATTTCGATGGCCATGCCAGGCTCGTATGCGCCCACTACCCCAATTGTGAACAACATATGTTCGCTTAATTGGACCAGGAAGGTTCATGTTGGGTGCAAAATCGTCAGTCATAGAATACGTGTTCATTTTATCTAATGCACAGTAGACACTTCCTCTGTCGTCAACAAACAGATATCGGTCTACGTCTACAAATGGCTTATAGTCTCTTTTTTGAGGCTCCATTATGATATCTCCTTAACATAGCGAGCGTTGTGATGAGAGGCGCTCCATAAATCTGCAATGCGACCTTCTTCTACCACCCTAGCCATGTCTTCAATACCGTTGTGCAGGTGGAATCTCGGTAGCCAGACTCTTCCTTTTCGCTTTGCCGACACTCTGTAATTCCTTTGGTCTTCAAATGGCATTGATGTTACTTCCATCTGTGTGAGAGGTAAGTCGCAGATTGTTAAAATTGATGCAGCTAAGTCCACCATTCTGTAATTCTTACGTGACAATATATATGTGCCAAATCCAAATGCATCTTGTTTACTATACGTTGACCTGACTGTGGCCATTGCCATTAGCTCGCCAGCGTCCTTGACGTGTAATAGCGGCCTCCATTGTTCGCCGCCAAAGACTTTTAATTTCTGTCCGCTCATTGCTCTATAGGTGAGAATGTTGGCAACTAAATCGCAGCGCAGCCTGGCATGAGATGCGCTTATGCCAAAGAGGGTGCCAAGTCTAAAGATATAGTGTTGTGGAACTGCTCGTACGTGTGTTTCGGCGTTAAGCTTAGTTCCAGCATAAATACTAAGTGGATTTGTCTCACTGTCTTCTGTTAGTTCTTCGTCATTAGAACCATATACTGAACAAGTTG
>Ga0316187_10002464_pt1 | contig 16092 bp, 14 predicted proteins | sample CroRivburrow1_MG_FD_204927 | JGI IMG/M metagenome (GOLD analysis project Ga0316187, IMG submission 204927) | Coastal sediment microbial communities from Maine, United States - Cross River worm burrow 1 | ecosystem: Environmental > Aquatic > Marine > Coastal > Sediment | place: USA: Maine... | reverse complement strand
AGACTCGGATGCGAAATACTTGGCCATCCCCGCTTCCATGTCACAGCGTTCACCGCTGTCGTAGGCGTCGGCAGCATCCAGTGTGAGCAGTCTGGCGGCACGTGCTCGTGTCGCCATCTCTCCCAACTTCAGCTGTATCGCCTGGTGCTCGCAGATTGGCTTGCCCATGGTGTGACGTGTCTGTGCGTATGCTGTTGCAAGACGCAGCGATCCTTCGGACAGACCCACACCTCGCGCGGCAACATTAATGCGGCCAAGCTCCAAACCACCGGTAGCCTGAAAAAAGCCTTTACCTTCCTCACCGCCGATCAGATTGCTGGCTGGAACCCGGTAGTCCTGGAACACCAGCTCTGCACTGTCGATCGCGTTATATCCCATTTTCTTCAGCTTTTTACCGACGGTAAAACCGTCGGTCTTGGGCGCAATAAACAGGCTCATGCCTTTATAGCGAGGATCTGCATTAGAGTCTGTCTTGACCAGCAGAGCGACACAGCTACCCTGGATCCCGTTGGTAATCCAGGTCTTGGTACCGTTAATCACATAGTCTTCACCATCACGTACGGCAGTCGTACGTATTGCCTGCAGATCCGTCCCCGCGTTTGGCTCGGTCAGCGCCAATCCGCCACGAACCTCGCCGCTGGCAAAACGCGGTAGCCAGAGGGACTTTTGTTCCTCGGTGCCAAAGCGCTCCACGGCAACCGCCATCATCAGGTGAGAATTGAAAATGCCCGTAATTGCCATCCAGTAGGAGGATATGCGCATCACGATCTCTGCGTAGGTTCGCGCTGGCAAACCAAGGCCACCATACTCAGGGCTGATGGTTGCGCCAAACAGTCCCATTTCGGTCATCTGCTCGACCAACTCCGCCGGCCAGACGTCGTCGTGGTCATATTTCATCGCGACGGGCGCTACTTCTTTTTCAACCCAACGCTCAATAGCTTCTATCAGTGCGCGCTCGTCATCTTTGTCGATGTGCGCAAATTTTGGTGCCGTCGAATTCGCCATATCAATACTCCGTCCTTTAGAATTTGCCGACTGCAGCGGGATAGCGGGATCAGTCGTCGACCGAGCCGAAACCGCGCTTCCAGACCAGAACACTGCGCTCGAAAGAACAGACCACAACGCCGTCCTGATTCCTGCCGGTAGTTTGCACTGTCACAATGCCCTGCTGCGGCCGTTTCTTTGAATCGCGCTTCGCCAGCACCTCACTCTCTCCATATAGAGTGTCCCCCGGGAACAGTGGGTGGGGCAGTTTGATGTCATTCCAGCCCAGATTGGCAATGGACTTCTGGCTGATATCGGACACACTCATTCCCACGAGCAGGGCAACGGTAAATGGCGAGCAGACCAGCGGTTTGCCAAACTCGGTCTTCTTCGCGTATTCGTAGTCAAAATGGGCAGGGTGAGTATTCATGGTCAGCAGGGTAAACCAGACATTGTCGGTGTCAGTGATGGTCCTGCCCGGACGATGCTCATACACATCGCCTACCGTAAAATCCTCCAGGTAACGCCCAAATGTCTCGCGATACCGCCCCTTTGAAACTTCAATTGCTCCGTTACGCATCCTTCAATCCCTCGTTGGTCATTAACAGTGATTCCATACGGCGAACGATTGGCTCATCAAGCATCATGCCGTTGTGCATGATGGCCTTGCCGCCGGCCTCCCGATAAGCGGAGACCGCTGCTGCGGCCCGCTCAAGTTCCTCTGCACTCGGTGTTAGAGAGCGCTTGACCGTGTCAATCTGGTTTGGGTGTATCACCCCTTTTGCGGCAAACCCGAGTGCCTTCGCCTTCCGCGTCTCGTCAAGCAGACCTGCTTCATCCTTAACATTGATAAAGGGCACATCGACAGCCCTCACCCCCGCCTGGACGCACTGCACTACAAACTGACTGCGCACGTAAAGTAGTGGCTCCCACGCAAGATCCACACCGATCTGGCTTGACATATCCCCTCCGCCGAACATCACGTTGCCGACCCTGGGGGCGCGCCCGATCTCGGACACCGACGACAGCCCTGCCACGGTTTCCACAAGCGGAATAATCGAGACCGGTTTAGTGCCAAAAGCGGCGCTGACTATTTCCAGCTCCGCTGCGCTCTCCACCATTGGCACGAGCACAATGCGCGGGCTGTTTTCGGCAGCAGAAAGTGCCAGAAGATCCTGCAAACCCTCACGGGTACGCAGTCCATTAATTCTTACCGCAGTCCTGGCGGTTGCACCGGAATCGAGGAAGGCAATAACGTCCTCTCGGGCCGAAACCTTATCCGCTGAAGGCACGGCGTCCTCAAGATCGATACACACCACATCGGCGTCACTATCGTGGGCCTTCGCCACACGATCCATTCGGCTACCCGGCACGAACAGCAGTGTCTGGAAACCGAGACTTAAATCTGCCGGGTCAATTGGCATCGAGGAACTCCATCAATTCATCCGAGAAACGCTGGCGCAATGACTTGCCGGCTAAAACGTGTGCCGCGTTGTCAAAGGTAACGCCTTTCGCGTTGGGCAGCGCGTCCTCGATGGGGCGCGTCAACCGCGGGCCCGTCACCACATCCATCCCCGCGTGCAAAATAAGGGCAGGCGCCGCAACCTGCTTGAGCGCCTCAAGAGCGTCATACTCCAGACTGGCCTCAATAAATCGCCTGTGGGTCTGCAAATTGCCTCGCAGCTCCTTCCATGGTCCATTTTCGCCAAGCAGTCGCCCGATGTTGGCGTCGTAAAATTCCGGCTCGAAAGACATCGCGCAGGCAAAGCGCTGAAAATCGGCCCAGCCCATTTTCTCGTGGATATCGAGGAACAGCTTCAAGTGTTCATGCAATAGCGCATCTACCCTTCCCCAGGCACCCGTATTGACCAAAGAGCGTGTCAGGTCTGGTCTTTCAATCGCTATCTGCTGACAGATACAGGCGCCAATCCCCACCATTCCGAGTAAATGAACATTGTTCAAACCCAGGTCATCGAGGACGGCAATCGCATCAGACGCATAGAGGCCCATCGTTGCCGGCGTCTGGGGATTATCAGTAGATGCAGCCAAACCGCGATAGTCCATGATGATGACCTGATAGCGATCCACCAGGCCAAAGGGTAAGCCTCCCAACTCACCGTGACAGAACGTACCCCAGCCGCCCAGGCACAGTACCGGCTCACCCTCTCCGACGACTTCGTAGTAAATCAGTGCCCCATCTGCCCGTTCAAGCATTGCCATCTGTTATCTCTCCATGAAGTCTTTCCAGCGCCGCCCGCGCCTGTGCCAAGGTGAGCACGTCGGCGTAGCGGCGGTCGATATCGCGCAGGTTGGCCTCATGCGCCTCCTGATCCTGATCACCACAGCACTCTTGCGGCACCAGGACGAAATACCCATGTGAAAACGCGTCCACCACCGTGGCACGCACACACCCGCTTGTGGTGCAACCGGTCACCAACACGGTATCGACCCCCTCGCGCACCAGGAACGTGTTAAGAGGCGTACCAAAAAACATCGATGGTGCGCTCTTCACAAAATGAAAGTCGCTCTTACCCGCAATACGCTGATCAATCTCCATGCCGGCATCACCGTAGAACAGGCCGTCATATACCTTATCAATCTTCCACCGCGGCATATCGCGTTCGCTGCACCAACCGACGGAGCAGCTGGCAATGGGAACACCCAGGGGCCGCGCAAAGTCCAGTAGCGCTGCGGTCTCTTCAACCGCCCGGTGTACGTGCGGCGAACCGCCCATGGGACTGTCAGCATCAGTGAATGCCAGCTGCAGGTCTACAACCAGTACCGCCGCACGTTTACCCAGGCCAATTGGCCGTGCCCCGTAAGAAGCGGCGGCAAAGGCGTCCTGCCCCGCCGTCGGGTTTTGGGTGACGTTCGGCACTCAGTCACCGGCGCGAGTGGCGCTGCCATCTGCCTCAGCTGCGCGCTTTTGCTTGCGTAGCCAGGCTGCAGCTATCGGCGCCTGCACCGGTACTTTAGGCGGTTCGAAGCCGGTTTCCTCAAGACAGGAGGCGCGAAGCTCATCCAGGCTACCGCCGAAATTGAATGGTTGAATTTCCCCGCGTTGCTCGCGCATCGTCTCGCGAAGCGTATCGCTAGCGGCAATATCGATGCTCATATCGCCACTGACCACGACACCATAACGCACCAGGCCATCGGCAGAGACGAGCCCTGACTCCAGATCATAGGCAATCACATCGTAGGGGCGCTCCAGCGGGTCGCCCCAGCCACCACCACCCCAGGTCTCGAAAACAAGCTGGTCACCGGGTTGCACTGGCACGTTATCAACCTTGGAGGGGAGGTTCTCCGAGGTACCGTCGGTGCGGATCAGGGTCTTCCTGCTCCGGGTACCCGGAAGCCCGCCCTTCACACCCCAGGGGTAGGTAAACCAGCGATCATCGTGGATTGAAATCTTGCCTTCTACCAGGAAGGCATATTCAGTCTTGACGCCATTCCCGCCGCGATGCAGACCGGGGCCACCGGTATCCGGTATCGACTCAAAGCGCTCTACGCGGATGGGGAAATACGCCTCGGTATACTCATTCGGTACGTTGCGCATCTTGGGCCACAGAGAGTGTCCATCGGGCCCGTCGCCACCGGGCTTGCCGGGAATACCGCCAAAACCAATCTGAAACATCAGGAACCAGTCATCGCGCTCGTTGAAACCCGAGAACATCAAATGCGGGCTGTCGGAAAACCCTGCAGCAACCAGGAAGTCTGGATTGGCCGTTCCGAAAAGCCCACTGATGATGTCAAAGATCCGGCCAAGCGCGTGGGTGCGCCCATTTAGTGCGGCAGGCGCTACCGGGTTGAGCAGTGTGCCCTTGGGAATCCTGACGTCGATCAGGTCGATGTAGCCGTCGTTAAGTACGATCTGCGGGTCAAAAACATTGACCATGAACTGACCACAGAACATCTTGAACATCCGGTCGTTCAGCAGGAAATTGATACAACCGCCGGACTGCGGATCCGTGCGCGCGAAGTCGAATATGAGCTTGTCTCCCTCGCGCCACATTTCACAACCTATCTTGTAGGGTCCGTAGCCCAGGGCGTCATCGCAAATCCAGTCTTCGAAAACAACCTTTTCTTCTGGCATCGTCGAAACGATCAGCTCCCGCATCGCTTCACGGTTGCGCGCCAGCAATTGCTTTTGCGCGGACACCAGAACGTCGGCTCCAAAGCGGTCTGCCATCTCAATAAGTCTGGCCGCACCGGTGCGACAGGCAGAAAGAATTGCGTAAAAGTCAGCCTCATTCCAGTCCGGCGTTCTGGAGTTTCTCACTGCCATACGTACGATGTCCTGCTGCAGCTCACCCTTGGCAACCACCTTGACCGGCGGAATAACGATACCCTCCTGGAGGATGTCGGTAGAGGTCACCGGCATGGATGCCGGGGTCGAACCGGAAATATCACTCATATGACCGAACATGGCCGTCCAGCCCAGCAGACGCCCCTCATAGAACACCGGCGTGCACACCAGCCAGTCGTTGAGGTGACTGATGGCACCATCGCAGGCATAGGGATCATTAGTCAGGAGAACGTCACCCTCCTCCACATCACCTTCGTAATTATCGATGAAACCATCGACTGGAGAGCCGAACTGCCCCGCCAGCATCTGGCCCTCATAATCTGTCAGCACCGGGAAACCGTCCCGCTGCTCTCGAATGATGGTCGAGATTGCCGTTCTGAACAGAATGGCATCCATCTGCACGCGCGCGTTCTGGATCGCATTTTCTATGACGTCGAGCGTTACCGCATCAACGTCCACCTCTTTCCAGGGAGTGGTATTTTTCTCTATTAATGTAGCCATTAGTCTGCCTCTTCCTGCTTAGGAGTTATCTCTGATCAATAGGTTACCGACCGAATCCACCATGGCATGACTACCGGGCAGAATGAGCGTGGTCGAGTCCAGTTCAGTAACAATCGCTGGTCCATCGACGCGATCTCCTGCCAGGAGTTTGGCGCGATCATAGATCGTTCCTTCATGGGACTGGCCTTCAGAATAAATCTGGGTCTTTGCCACCGCCGCGCGGGACGCGTCGCCGTCCCCCTGGTCCAGCTTCAGTTCCACGGCTGCTGCGCCCGGGCCCAGTACTATCACGCGCAAATTAACAATCTCCTTGGCTTTGGACAGCCGGAAGTTGAACATCTGCTCGTGGAGTTCATCGAAGCGGTCTACCGCTGGCGTGAGACCCTGGGATGCAAAATCCTCGGGACTGAAGGTGACACTGATATCAGCTGACTGCCCCATGTAACGCAGGTCTACCTGATACCTGATGTCCTGCTTCTCTTTGGGTACTCCCTCTGCATCGAGTGACGCGCAGGCACGCTCTTTAAGCTCCTTGAATGCCTCAGACAACTCTTCGTGGGACGCTTCATCGACGAGCTTGATCAGTGAACGGGCAGCCTCGTCCCTCAGGTTGGTTGTGGCATCCCCCGCCGCACACAGAACACCCGGGCCTCTTGGCACGATCACCGGCCAGGCGCCGAGCAGCCTACCCAGTGCGTTGGCATGCAAGGGACCTGCGCCGCCAAACGCCATCAGGGAAAAGTTGCGCGGGTCATAACCCTGCTCTACCGACACCAGTCGCAGCGCGCCAAACATATTTTCGTTGACGATGCGGATGACGCCTTCCGCCGCTTCTTCTTTTGTCATTGCAAGAGGCTCGCTGATCTTTTTCAGCGCCTTCTCAGCAAGATCTTTGCGAATCTCCATGTCGCCACCCAGACGGGCATCAGCAGGCAGATAACCAAGAACTACATTGGCGTCCGTCACCGTCGGCTCGTCACCGCCCTTGGCATAGGCTGCGGGTCCGGGCACCGCCCCCGCGGAGGCAGGGCCCACGCGCAGCGCTTTGGTAAGTTCGGGCACGTAGGCAATCGAACCGCCGCCGGCGCCCACAGTGCGCACATCGACCGAGGAAGCACGCACCACCACATCGTGCACGACCGTCTCACGCCTGACCTGCGCCTCACCACCCTCAACCAGGCAGACGTCTGTAGAGGTGCCACCCATATCGAAAGTGATGATGTTTTCAAAACCTGACTGTCGCGCCACCCAATTAGCGCCGGCCACCCCACCAGCCGGCCCCGACATCAACAGATTGACCGGGTACTCGGCAGCGGTCTGGGCAGCAGCCAGGCCGCCATCAGAGCGCAGAATTGAAAGACTGACCGAGCCGGTTCGATCTTCCAGGCTGCTTTTAAGATTGGTGAGATAACGGGATACCACCGGCTTTACAAAGGCGTTGGCAACACTGGTGATAGCGCGCTCATACTCCTGCACTTCCGGTAACGTCCGGGAGGAGACTGAAATCGACACGCCTGGCATCATCTCACGCACGATTTCTTCCACACGCTCCTCGTGCTCGCTGTTGACATAGCTGTTCAACAGGCAAATGGTCACCGACTGAATGTCACTCGCCTTGAGTTTCTCGACCTCACCCCGTATCTGATCTTCGTCAAGCGGCCGCACCACGACGCCATCGGCGCCAATACGACCGGACACCTCGACGGTGTCTCTGAGCTCCGCCATTGGCTTGGTCTTGACGAAATTGATCCACCCGGACAACGCGCCAGGCACAAACCCGCGAGCGAGATGCAGGATTTGACGGAAGCCATCAGTGACGATGAGCCCTACCCGCGCTCCGTTACCGGTCAGGACCGCATTCGTCGCCACTGTAGTACCGTGCATGATCGCCCGAATCGACGACGGGTCCACACCGTTCTCGGCACAAACCTTTTCGATCCCGTTAATAACCGCAATGGACGGATCTTCCGGCGTTGACGGCACTTTCGCCATCATCGGCTGCCCACCGGCGTCGTCCAGCATAAACACGTCGGTAAACGTTCCCCCGACATCGACTCCCAAGCTAAAAGCCATTTGAAACCCCCGTTAGATTGCGGCATTGTGATTCTGACAAGGCCCAAGAATAGACAGGGTAAGATTTACTTGTCAATATTTATTCGAACTTATTTAATGAAAAGTATGATATAAAGGAATCACGCCCCGGCTATCGGGCGCCATGGACAGGATGGGGGGTAATGATTTGTGACTAAACAACAGACCAGCGAATCGAACCAGCAGATACTGTACGAGCTTTTCAAGTCTCGTATAGCAGAGGGCGAATATCAGGTTGGGGAGTTTCTGCCAACGGAAAAGCAATTGTGCGAGAAGCTGCAAACGAGCCGCTACGCACTCCGCGAAGCCATGGCGAAACTGGAGGCCGATGGACTGATCCAGCGCAAAAGAGGTTCCGGCTCCACCGTTCTGCGACGCTTACCGCTGGCGATTTCCCGCTCGGGGATCGCATCCAGGGAGGACCTTCTGAATTATGCCTCGTCCACATCCATGCAGTGGAATCCCGGCGAAATAATACGCACTGATGGCAAGCTTGCACGCCGGCTGGGCTGTGACGAGGCCAGGCAGTGGCAGTACATGAATGGGCTTCGTCTCGATGAGGATGGCGAGCCGCTGGCGCTGGTCAACGTGTACGTCGATACCGAGCAGGCAGCACTGCCCAGCCCCAGGGAACTGGGGCGCAAACCGATCTATCAATGGCTGGAGAATGAGTATGGGCTCCGGCCCCATGCCGTGTCACAGGATATCCGCGCGACACGCCTGACCGCTCGCCAGGCCGAGGAACTTCGCGATGCCGCTGAAGCACCCGTACTTGAGGTGATCAGGCGCTACTTCGACGCCGACGGCGCTATTTTCCTTATTTCACAGAGTATCTATCGCTCGCGGGATTTCGTGCTCAATCATCTTTTCTACCTGGGCCACGAGTCCTGACGCGTCACGTTGATAAAAGGAGACACCGCCCATGACACGACAGCATCCTGCACAAAGACAGGCGGTCGAAGCTGCAACGCGTGCTATCGGGCAGCTTAACCCGAGGCTGAATGCGGTCATCCATACGGAGACACAAGCCGCGCCGGATCCAGGACGCCCCACACTCCCGCTACTGGTTAAAGACTGCATGCATGTACGGGGACTTCCTACGACCTATGGCTCAGAAATCTTCTTCGGGAACACCGTCGCGAGTGAGGATGCTACCGTGGTTGCTCGACTGCGCTCACAGAATGTGACCATCGTCGGCAAAGCCAGTCTCACCGAGTTCTGCTTTGGCGCGACCGGGCAAAATGAATACTTCGGTAACTGCAAAAACCCATGGAACACGGACCGGATAACAGGCGGCTCAAGCAGTGGTTCTGCTGCCGCCGTTGCGAGTGGCATGGTGCGCATGGCACTGGGAACAGATACCGGCGGATCAGTCAGGGTGCCAGCGGCGCTGTGCGGTATCGTCGGCTTACGCCCTACAGTGGGACGCGTACCCAACACGGGTTGCCTGGAAGTCAGCACCATCAGCGACACGATCGGCCCACTGGCGGCAACTGTCGAGGAGGCATCCTGGCTGTTCGACGCCATACAGGGCTATGACGCCGCAGATCCACTGTCCGTGGCAACAGGTCCAGGCACCCTGGCAACACTGGAAGATGGAGTAGAAGGCTTGACCATCGCGCGATTGGGGGGCTTTTTCGCAGAAAACCTGGACCCGGCTATTGAGGGCAGAATCGCCGAGGTGGCAACCCTTCTTGAATCCCAGCGCGCGCGCCTGACCGACACCCTGCCCGATAACGATACCGCCATCAGGGAACACCATGCCTTCCGCTTCATACTGGCAGACGTTGCCGACGCACGCAAAGCCCTCATGGCAGATCCATCGCAGCGCTCACGCATCGGCGCAGAAGTAAGACGGCGCATAGAGCTGGGCCAGCAGGTCTCGGGGACCGAATATGCGTCAAGCATACGATCGCTTCTCGCGCTGAAGCAGTGGCTACGTGACGTGTTCGCTGCGGGAGTCGACCTACTGCTGCTGCCGACTACGCCGGTCACCGCACCGCTGTGGCGCGATTCCATGGATATGGTTGAAACCACCCGGCTTGTCGCCCGCTTCACCTATGACCTGGGCGCAACCGGCGTACCCTCGATATCCGTACCCATGGGCCTGGATGCGCAGGGCATGCCCATGGGCGCCATGCTGGCAGCACCCTGGGGCAATGAAGCGGTATTATTGCGGGCAGCGCGGGCAATCGAGCGCGGACTCTCGCTCACGGCCAAACCACTGGTCTACGCCGAACCAGAGATGTATTAATTCGAATTTATTAGTAGATTTATCATATCTTTTGTAGCACACTCTTTTTGGCGCTCTGCAATCAAGAGGAATAGCAATGACGGCAAAAAAACCACTGGAAGGCCTGAGAGTCATCAGCTTTGAGCAATTTGGAGCAGCACCCTACGCCACCATGTTTCTTGCGGACTTCGGAGCGGAAGTCATCAAGGTGGAGAGTGCGCACGGTGACTATGCCAGACAGACGGGGCCGCAAACCCTGGATCAGGGCGACAGTCTTTACTATCAGTGCTTCAACCTGAACAAGAAGAGCATGGTGCTCAACCTCAAAGACAGCGAAGACCGAGAGCTGTTTGAAAATATGGTCATCGACTGCGACGCGGTCGTCAACAACCTCAGGGGTAGCCTGCCGACCAAGCTGGGTATCGACTACGAATCTCTTAAGGCAATTAAACCCTCCGTCGTCTGCGGGCACATTTCCGCCTATGGGCGGACAGGTTCCCGAGCGGATTGGCCAGGGTACGATTTTCTGATGCAGGCTGAAGCCGGGATTATGGCGCTTACCGGCGACCCTGATTCGGAGCCAACGCGAATAGGCCTTTCGATGATCGATTACATGACCGGGATGATGCTTGCCTACGGCGTTACCAGCGCAATACATTCCGCGAGCAAAACCGGCGTGGGGATGGATATCGACGCGTCACTGTTCGACACTGCGGTGCATCAGCTGGCCTATCAGGGCACATGGTATCTCAACGAGGGCATCGTAACCCCCAGAATGCCACGCGCGGCCCACCCCTCTACCGCCCCTGTTCAGTTGCAAAAAACGTCTGACGGGTGGATTTATATCTGCTGTATGAACCAGAATTTCTGGGAAATTCTGCTGACACTGATCGGCAGATCCGATCTGGGTGAGGACCCTCGCTTCGCCACCCTGGCAGAGCGGCAGACAAACCGCGCAATACTGAGCGATATCCTCGACGACGCTTTCAGCGATAAAACGTCGACGCAGTGGATGGAGGTTTTGAAAGGCAAGATACCTGCTGCGCCGGTACGACGATTGGATGAAGCGGTGGACAACCCCTTCCTGGAGGAAGCTGAGATGATCAGCCGGGTCGAGCACCGTTCGGGTCGCGAACTTCGTTTCTTCTCCAATCCAATAAAAATCAATGGCGAACGCCCCGAACAGCAGGCAGCTCCAGCACTTGATGAACACGGTAGCGCGCTGCGCCAGAGTTATCAGCATCCACGCGGCGCCGCACACTGCAATGACGGCACTTCCTGAAACGAGGACCTGATCACAATGAAACTGGACGGCGTTAAAGTCATCGATCTGAGTATGTTCCTGCCGGGCCCGGTGGTAACGCAAATAATGGCCGATCACGGCGCAAAGGTGATACGCATTGAGCCACCGGGCGGGGAACCCAGCCGCGGATTCGGACCATTTGACGAGTCGGGCGAGTCGATCTGGTATCGCAACACGCATCGCGGCAAACGCAGTCTCGAGCTCGACCTGAAAACCCCCGAGGACCGCGCAACGCTTGTGGAACTGGCCAAAGAAGCAGATGTTTTCATCGAGGGCTTCCGGGCAGGCGTAGTCAAGAAACTGGGCGTGGACGCAGAAACGCTGTGTGCGCTGAATCCACGGCTTATCTACTGCTCGCTGTCGGCTTATGGCCAGGACGGACCGCTTGCCGTAAAAGCCAGCCATGACATGGGCGCGCAGGCATTTACCGGCTTCCTCGCACTGAACGATAACGGCGACGAAAAACCCGTTGTTCCAGGTATGCCATCTGCTGATATGGCATCCGCCTTGACCGGGTTAAACGCTATTCTCATGGCACTGTTTCGTCGAGAGACCACGGGCAAGGGCGATATCATTGACGCCAACATGTACGACGCACTGATGGCCTGGACGGCACATCTTTCCGGGCCCGTCTTTCACGACAGGGTGCCGCCGACCACACGAACTCACCGTTCGATTGGCGGCTCTGCTTTTTATAACATCTATGAAACCGCGGATGGGCGACATATCGCCCTGACCGGCCGGGAACTTAAATTCGCGGGCGCGTTATTGAAGGCGCTTGATCGTGAAGAGTTATTTGATCTGGCCAGGCAGGATCCCGGCCCGGAGCAGCAGCGTCTGATAGGCGAGCTGCGCGCTTTATTCAAACAGAAGACGTTTGGGCAATGGTGCGATTTCCTGGCTGATGTCGATGTCAGTTGGGCGCCTATCCTCAATATGGCGGAGGCGTTTGATCACCCCCATGCCAGGGCGCGGGAGATGCTCATCGAAGACAGCGAAGGTACGGAATTGCCTGGCACACCGGTCAAGTTCAAGGACGAGCCGGGCAAGGCGCGAACCCGGGCCCCGAGGTTGAATGAATTTGCCGGGGAAGTTTCCTCTACCGGGTGGGACTACGACAATCGGGACTGAGCATGACTTTACATAGTAATCGCATCGTTACACACTAACACCAGCAACAGGAGCAGCTTATGACCAAGAAGATAAAGATCATTGTGCCCATTCCGATGGATGAAGCCGGGGTCGCCAACCGGGCGGCGCAGATTCCACCTGAAATGGTCGGCGAAGGTTTCGAAGTGGTTTTCGAGGCGGTAACCTGGGGTGCGGCACTGGGCGACAGTTACTACGATGCCCTGCTCATGGATATGAGTGTCTTCGAAGCCGGACTGCGCGCAGAAGAAGAGGGTTTCGATGCAGTATGCATCGACACAGTCAGTGACTCCGGTATGTATGCCCTGCGCTCTCGCCTCTCTATTCCCGTGGTAGGTCCCGGGCAGGCATCGCTACACACCGCCTGCATGCTGGGCCACAAATTCTCGGTGATTACCATGTGGCCTCAATGGTTTCATTTTTACCGGAAAACTATCGGCGAGTACAAACTCGAATCGCGCTGTGCGTCCCTGAGGTCCATTAATACCCGGCCGGACCTTGCAGAACTTCTGGAGGGTAAAGAAGAGGTGGTTTTTCAGAAGCTTGAAGATGAGTCGCGAAAAGCAATAGAAGAAGACGGCGCGGACGTCATCGTGCTGGGCTCAACAACCATGCATCAGTCGCATGCGCATCTTGCCAGCGTACTGCCGGTGCCGGTGATCAATCCGGGGCAGGTTTCTTTTGAGCTGTGTAAGATGTACCTGAACCTGGGCCTGACGCACAGTAAGACGGCATTTGCCGCACCTGAACAACCCAATGACGCCGGTGTTCTAAACCGCGGAAATAACTAACGCTGCATCATCAATACGGAGACAAAGCTATGAGTGCTCATCCCTACGAATACTACGTTGACATAGTGACCAAGCGTTACTTCGACGGCGTTGACAATTACAACCTGGAGCAGATTCTCGACTGCTTTCATGAAGACGCGGTGTTGACGGAGGTGACCTCAAATACCGTCCATGAAGGCCGTGACGCCGGTATTCGGACGATGTTTGAGGGTCTGTTCGGAGCCCATACCAGAATCTGGCATGGGAATTTCGTGCACACGGCAGATACGGCCGCAGAGTCCATCTGCTCGCAGTTTTCCGTGGAAGTCACGCCCAAGGACAGCGAAGAGGTACTTCGCTACGAAAACTGTAATCGCTTCTATCTCAAAGATGGCAAGTTCACCCGGGTATTCGTCTACATGAGCGGTGAAAATCTCCTAAAGTAATCATCGACCGAATAAAAGGACTAAGGCAATGCAATATCAATCTACACTTGGCAAAGACGAACTTGTTGATCTGGCACTGAACAAATATTTTGCGCAGGTCGATGCGAAGAACCTCGACGCGGTGCTCGATTGCTTTCACGATAACGCCATGATCACTGTACAGACCGCTTTTACCACCCATGTTGGCAAGGAAGGTATCAAGCGGATGTTTGTCGATTTCATGGACAGCCACAAGACGATCATCCACCGGGACTTCACCTGCACGGTGGACCAGAACAACGGCCGTATCGCCGCATCCTTCACAGCGGAGCTGGAGGACCACGATGGCGGCACAGTGCTGCTGGAGAACACCAACTTCTGGCGCATTCGCGATGACAAGTTCCAGGAAGTTTATATCTACATGAGCGGTGCCAACCCCCTGCTGTAAGCCGGGTTAGCGCAGGTAGAAAAAGGCCCTGTCGGCAAAGGCGCTAGCTGCAAAGCTCAGTGCCGGGCCGCCTCTTCAGGGTCTTTTTCTTCCATCCTCTTCAGGCGCCGCCATAACGTCGTCACGCTCATTCCCAGATGGTTGGCTACCCGCTGTTTGTCCCCGCCAAACTTCTCCATCGCCGCAATGATCGCCGAGGCCTCCAGTTCCTTCAGCGCGCCAGTCGTTGCGGTGGGGGATGGCCGGGAAAGTTCAGGTAAAATTTCGAAAACGCTGCTTTCAGACAATAATATATGGGTGGACTCGCGACAATTTACCACCAGTCTTTCAACAAAATTTTGCAACTCTCGAATATTCCCCGGCCAGCTATACCGTGCGAATAATGGCTCGACAACGGCCATTAACTGATCGATATCTACCGTTACGGCGTACTCTGCAGCGTAGTGGATCAGGTAATAGCGGGCGATCGCGCTGACATCCTCCAGCCGATCACGCAGCGGCGGCAGCCGCAGGTTGAACACGTTAAGACGATAGTAAAGGTCATCCCGGAATTCACCCAGCAGCACGGCCCGGCTGAGATCCCGGTTGGTTGCTGCCACCAGCTTGAAATCAATGGCGACCTCCCGCTCGCTGCCGACCGGGCGCACCCGCCGCTCCTGCAGCGCGCGCAGCAGCTTGACCTGCTGCTGCAGCGGCAGCTCTCCGATTTCATCCAGGAACAGCAGCCCCCCGTTCGCCTGCTGCATCAAGCCAATCCTGCCACCACGACGCGAGCTGGTAAAAGCGCCCTCGGCGTATCCAAACAGTTCGCTCTCGAACAGTTCATTGGGTATGCTGCCGCAGTTTATCGCCACCAGCGGACCGTCGGCGAAGTCGCCCAACCGGTGAATCTCACGCGCAATATGTTCTTTGCCGGTGCCGCTCTCGCCCTCCAGCAGTACCGCTGCCCGACCACCGGCGTAATTCCGCACAAGCGCCGCTACCCGCTCCATCTGGGGCGAGTGAATAATGAAGCTCTTGTCCCTCCCCCCCTCGGCCGCAGCGCGTCCCTGCTGCGCGTTGGCCGCCGTGTCGATCGCAGTCCTCAGCATCGCCCGGGCCGATTCGCGGCTATACACCAGAATTGCGGGACAACCGCTCTGCTCGGCCAGTCGGCAGATATGGCTGGGCCCAACAATCACTTCTGGTGACTCGGCAGCCATGGCGATAAGAAAGGCTTCTTTCGCCTCATCTGCGGTACCGTAGCTGCGATGGATAACTTCTATGTCGCTCACCTCCGGCAAACTGGAGAAAAGCCGTTTACTGAGCCCGGGCTGCCCGGCATAGGTGAACATGTGCACCCTTGAAGCCACGCGGCGCGCCTTACCCAGCGCCTCGATGACATCGGTATCGGTAACGGGCTGCAGAACGACCGGAACGTTCAGCGTGGAACTGAGGTAAGCCGCGTTGGAACCGGCACTGACGACTGTATCGGGGTTATGGCGCTCTACCAGCTTGGCATAGTCCGTGTTCTCCGAGGCAACGGATTCGATGATAGTGATATCCGCTTCATGCTCAAATTCCGGCAACAGGACGTTGATCAGCTCGCTGAACTTGCGATACCCGATCACCAGGATTCTTACTCGATCACTCACTGCAGCTATCCTGCCCGGGACAATGACTGTATAACCGTGTCAAAACCGGTAACCTCGGCATACTCTACTCCTGTTTTGGGCGCGACCTGCAGGGGGTCGCGCCCTCAGCACATACTAGCTATGCTGCCACATTGTTGCTGAGCCAATAGTGAGCACGCCCGCCCTGAGGTGCCTCGACCAACTCGCTGACTACGTCCACAGCCTTCAGCAGCGCCGCCATATCGACGCCAGTGCTATACCCTATAGAC
>Ga0316187_10002463_pt1 | contig 16095 bp, 14 predicted proteins | sample CroRivburrow1_MG_FD_204927 | JGI IMG/M metagenome (GOLD analysis project Ga0316187, IMG submission 204927) | Coastal sediment microbial communities from Maine, United States - Cross River worm burrow 1 | ecosystem: Environmental > Aquatic > Marine > Coastal > Sediment | place: USA: Maine... | reverse complement strand
GCCATCCGAGCGTTCGGTCACCATTGCAACCGGTCACGGCAAGAAAGCAGCGCGTTATATCAATGGCTGGCTGCGTAATGAGCCCTACATCCCTGCGGATAAACATCCGATTGTCGATCACGAAAAACTGCGCCTCTGGTATCGCACCGAAGCGCCGCAGGTGGAGCAGGGTGAACTCTCTGCTGAAAGGCGTAACAGCAGCTTTGATGAAATTTTGCAGGGCCTGACTGAAAAAGAGGCCAGGTTTGAAGCCAAACGCTGCCTCTCATGTGGCAACTGCTTTGAGTGTGATGGCTGCTACGGCTCATGCCCGGAAGATGCCATCATCAAACTGGGCAGAGGCAAACGCTACCTTTACGACTACGACAAATGCACAGGCTGTGCCTCCTGCTACGAGCAGTGTCCGTGCTACGCTATTGAGATGGTGAAAGAGAATAGTGCTGAAGCCGGGCAGGGATAAGATGACTGACAAGAAAGCAAATCAGAACCAAACCAAACAAGTTACCGTTGATGGCAGTTTTGGCGTAGCGCATATCGCTTACCGCGTCAGCGAAATCTGTTCGATCTATCCGATCACACCATCCTCCGATATGTCCGAACTGTGCGATGAATGGTCTGCAGCCGGCATGAAGAATATCTGGAACCAGGTTCCCGATGTAATTGAGATGCAGAGTGAGGGCGGCGCTGCCGGTACAGCCCATGGCGCTTTGCAGACCGGTGCGCTGACCACCACATTCACCGCATCACAGGGTCTGATGCTGATGCTGCCGAACATGTACAAAATTGCCGGTGAATTGACCGCCACCGTATTCCACGTGGCGGCACGTTCACTGGCAGCACAGGCGCTCTCCATCTTTGGTGACCACCAGGATGTGATGGCGGCACGCACCACCGGCTTTGCCATGCTCGCCTCCTGCTCAGTACAGGAAGCACATGACTCAGCACTCATCGCCCATGCTGCAACGCTGAAAGCGCGTGTGCCTTTCATCAACTTCTTTGATGGCTTCCGCACCTCGCACGAGGTGAACAAGATATCATTGATCCCGGATGATCAGATTCGTGCCATGATTGATGACCAGCTGGTTTATGCGCACCGCGAACGCGCACTGAATCCGGACAATCCGTTTATCCGTGGTACGGCACAGAATCCGGATGTCTATTTCCAGGGTCGTGAAAGTGCGAATTCATTCTACGATAAAGTACCCGGCATTATTCAGGATACCATGGATGAGCTGGCTGAACTGACAGGCCGCCAGTACAAGCTGTTTGATTACTATGGCGCTGAAGATGCCGAGCAGGTGATTGTGGTGATGGGTTCTGCTGCGCAGGCCATTGAAAAGACCATCGATGTGCTCAACGCCTCGGATGCCAAGTTTGGCATGATCATTGTGCGCCTGTTCCGTCCGTTCAGTACACGTCATCTGGTTGAAGCACTGCCGAAAACCGTGAAATCCATCGCGGTACTGGATCGTACCAAAGAGATGGGAGCAACCGGTGAGCCGCTCTATCAGGATATCGTCACTGCTCTGGCTGAGGCATTTACACAGGGCGAAATCGCTGCACTGCCGAAGATGATCGGCGGCCGTTACGGCCTCTCCTCCAAAGAGTTCACGCCTGCGATGGTGAAAACGATCTATGCGGAGCTCCTTAAGGAGGAGCCGAAGAATCACTTCACCATCGGTATCAATGACGATGTGACCCACACCAGCCTGGAGGTGGATCACAGCTTCAACATCGAACCTGAAAATGTGACCCGTGCCCTCTTCTTCGGCCTCGGTTCTGACGGCACCGTTTCAGCCAACAAAAACAGCATCAAGATCATTGGTGAAAATACGCCGCTGCACTGTCAGGGCTACTTTGTCTATGACTCCAAAAAGGCCGGTTCGCAAACGGTCTCTCACTTAAGGTTCGGTCCTGATCCGATTCACGCCCCATACCTGATCGAGTCAGCCAACTTTATTGCCTGTCACAAATTCAATTTTATCGATCAGGTGGACATGCTGCGCTGGGCCGCGCCAAAATCGGTGTTCCTGCTTAACAGCCTGATCGGTGCCGACAAGGTTTGGAATGAGCTGCCTAAGCCCATGCAGCAGACCATTATTGATAAAGCCATTCAGTTCTATGTGATTGATGCCTCCACCGTTGCCCGCGATTCGGGCATGGGTCGGCGCATCAACACCATCATGCAGACCTGCTTCTTCGCTCTCTCCGGCGTCCTGCCGCGCGATGAGGCGATTGCCAATATCAAAACAGCCATTGAGAAGACCTATGCCAAGAAAGGCGCCGAGATTGTTCAGCTCAATTTCAAGGCCGTGGATGCCTCGCTTGATCACCTCCATCAGGTGGATGTGCCAGCCCAGACCAGTAGTGATCACGGCATGGCACTCATGGTTCCATCACATGCACCCAAGTTTGTACAGGAGGTGACCGCTCCGATGCTGGCCGGCTTTGGAGATGATCTTCCGGTGAGCATGATCCCGGTGGATGGTACTTATCCATCCGGTACCGCGCAGTGGGAGAAACGTAACGTTTCCGACTTTATACCGCTGTGGGAGTCCGATCTCTGTATTCAGTGCGGCAACTGCAGCTATGTCTGTCCGCACAGTGTGATCCGCGCCAAGTTCTACAATGAGGCACTGCTTGAAGGTGCGCATGAGGATTTCCCTTCCAGCGAAGTGGCGGCACGCGGATTTCCTGAGACAAGATACACGCTGCAGATCTATCCTGAGGATTGCACCGGCTGTGAGATGTGTGTGAACGCATGTCCGGCACTCGATCCTGAGGATAAAACCCGTAAAGCGATCAACATGACAGACAAGGCTCCGATCCTTGAGAAGAGCATCAGGGATGTGGCATTTTTCGAAACGCTGCCCGTGAATGACCGCGATACCATTGATTACTCATCGGTGCGTGGCACCCAGTTCCTTGAGCCGCTGTTTGAGTTTTCCGGTGCATGTTCCGGTTGTGGTGAAACACCCTATGTACGCCTGCTGACCCAGCTATTCGGGCCGCGTCTGCTGGTCGCCAATGCGACCGGTTGCTCCTCCATTTATGGCGGTAACCTGCCATCCACACCGTGGACGGTGAACAAAGATGGCCGGGGCCCTGCATGGTCCAACTCGCTGTTTGAAGATAACGCCGAGTTTGGCTTGGGGATGCGTCTGGCTGCCGATCATCACACACACATGGCACAGCAGGCCCTGCAGGAGCTTGCGCCCCAGTTGGGTGATGATGAGCTGGTCAATGCATTGATTCATGCCGAGCAGCGCATCGGCTCCCAGATTGGCCAACAGCGTGAACGCGTGGAAGCGCTGAAAGGGAAGCTGAAGAACATTGATGATCCGCGGGCGAAGAACCTGCTCACCATCGTCGATCATCTGGTTCGCCGCAGTGTCTGGCTGGTCGGTGGTGATGGCTGGGCCTACGATATCGGCTCATCCGGTCTCGACCATGCCCTGGCAAGCGGCCGCAACATCAATGTGCTGGTACTCGATACCGAGGTTTACTCCAACACCGGTGGCCAGGCCTCGAAATCGACACCGATCGGTGCAACGGCCAAGTTTGCATCTGCCGGTAAGGCAGTGGGCAAGAAGGATCTGGCACTACAGGCCATCTCCTACGGTAATGTCTATGTGGCACGTATCGCGATGGGCGGCAATCCGCAGCAGACACTGCTGGCGATGCGCGAGGCGGAGGATTATCCCGGTCCGTCGATCATTCTGGCCTACAGCCACTGTATTGCTCACGGCATTGATATGACTCAGGGGCTGCATCAGCAGGATATGGCGGTGGCCTCCGGCTACTGGCCACTGATCCGCTACAACCCTGCACTGCGTCAGGCTGGCAAGAAGCCGTTCGTGCTCGATTCTCCAAAGCCGACCATGAAGCTGGCTGATTACGCCTATACCGAACAGCGCTACAAACTGCTGCAGAAGACCAATCCTGTAGAGGCTGCGCGGCTGATGAAGCTGGCTCAGGAGGCGGCAGACCTGCGCTGGGCCACCTATGAGCACATGGCCAATCAGGAACCATCGGAATTCGTTCCGGTCGGGTAAGTTTCTGAAACTGCAAAGCAAAAGGGGCGCATCTGCGCCCCTTTTTTTTGTTGAACGATCAACTTCGAATCACTTCCTGTGATTCTTCTCCTGCCCCTCATCATCTTCCTGATGCTCCTGTTTTACTTTTGACTCCGGCTTCTGACTCTTGGCCGACATCGGATGCTTCAGCTTGTCACGATTATCATGCGGCTTTTCCAACATCTTTTCATGCTTTTCAGCAGGTTCAGCTGCCTGGCTATGCGGCTGCCGCATCTCGCGATCGCGATTATCATGCACTGCCTTGTCTGCTGCCTCACGCTTCACGGACTCAGGTTGCTCAATTCGCCTGTCGTCGTGCCCTTGATTGTTCTTTGACTGACTTGCAGCGGGCTGATGATGTTCTTTCTGCTCATAAACGGGTGCGGATCGTAGCGGTGACTGTTGGATCACATGCTTCTTCTCAGGCCGGGGGTGTCGTGCCCGCCGCTCAGAGCGGTAGCGCTCGCGCCCCTCTTCATAGCCCTGCCAGAATTGATGATGATTGCGCCCTGAGCAGACACCCGAATAGGTCTGGTTGCTCTGGCCGATATAGAGGCCCGACTCATAGGTGCAGTAGTGGCTATTCCCCTGCTGCCAGCCCTCACGATAGCCCATCCTGTCCCCGGTAATTCCATAATTGCGACAGCCCATGGCAATCTCACTGGCCCTGCGCGGGTAGCCTGCCTCGCCATCGAGATAGCCGGTTTCAAACCAGTCATCGTCCATGCACGCCTCAAGCCCGATCAGGCGGGTGTAGCCACGATCCTCCAGATGCTGCAATCGTTCCACTTCGCTCAACAGCTTGTGTGCCTTCTGGGGATCTTTCTCGGCCGCCAGCGCACTCTCCATCCGCTCAAGCTTCTTACTGCCAGCTTTCTGTTCGGCGCGTGCCTTACGCACATCGGAACCCAATCGGTAGTAGTCGTAAAATGCGGGTTCCAGATCGGCCGGGCATACGCCGCGATATTTTCGACCGGCCAATCCCTGTCTCAGTCCATTCTCTGCCGTGCAGTATTGGCGGACACCCTGCTTCCAGCCGTAGCGGAAATTCTCTTCAACATCCTGCGGACAGATGCTGCGATAGGCCTGGCCTGCAGTCCCGGCCTTGTAACCCTGAGCTGAAGTGCAGTAGTTGCGAATGCCCTGCTCCCAACCGGCATGGTAGGCGGCTTCATCGGGGACAATCTCATGTTTGCCACAAGACTGGCGATGCTTCGCCAGATTGTTGTAGTGAATCCCCCGCGCACCATCGCCATGGCCAATCGCATGCCAGTCGGCACTCTGGCAATCCTTCTTCGACATCGAGGCACAGCCGGAGATAACGCCTATCATCAACAGGATAGAGAGTAGATAGAGCGATCGTTTCATGGCCAGCCTCCGAGGTGTTTGGAGAGGGCAGACTGCACCGGGCAAAAAAAAGCAGCAAGGTGCAGTCAACTTCACTGGGTGGGACTCTTTGCCCTCCCGCATGGCTTAAGCGTCGGAATTACTGCCCGGCTTATAGCAGAGGATTTTATGCGTCAGAGGTTTCTATGTGATGCTGATGCGGCGGCCCTGCCTAGTGGTAAAGCCCGAATGTTTTCAGGGCAACGAAAGCGACAATCGCACAGCCAACAACAAGGAACCAGAATGCCCAGGCCGGCGGCGTCAGAAAGGCTGCGGTGATACAGAGCGGGGCGAGCGGTCCGGGATGATTGAACATCATTTTACACGACAGTAAAAGGACACGGCTGTAGAGCCGCCCGAAGGGTGAGGCCATGGATGGGTGACATGATGGGCACCTCCTTCCACTACTATATATTACTTTTGCCCGCTTTGGGTTTAATTCAACATGGAGATTCACTAGTTTCGGCGTGATGAGCTGTGCAGACTTTGAACAACTGGACGCCTCCGGCCTGAATTTGCAGGCGGTGTTCAACCTCTCCGAATTGCCGGACGGGATCAGCGCAGCCATTTCCAAACATGTCGGGGAGTTTGCCGGCTATCGGCAGCTGATCCTGATCGGCCACGGCGGCAGGCGGATGTGGGAGGCGCTTCAGGCTTCAGCGTTCACGGCTAGTGCCGATCCGGTCGACAGCTTCTCGCAGGATCTGGTGCACCGCTGGTTTGCCGATCGTGGCAATCGCTATGAGATGCTCTATCCCGGCGATGAACAGGTTGTGCCGCTACAGAAGTTGGGCGCACTGGCCGGATGGCATCACAGTTCCCCATTTCGCATTGGGATCAATGCACACTGGGGTTCATGGTTTGCCTATCGTGCGGTGGTTCTGGCCGACAGCGATTTTGAACCGACACCCCCTCTGACTGCCCCTTCGCCGTGCGACAGCTGTATGGAGAAGCCGTGCATCCCGGCCTGTCCGGCGGATGCGTTAACCGGTAGTGACGCCTCGCTTCAACCCTGCATTGACTACAGGCTGACCGGTGACTCCCGCTGCAAAGATCGATGCTTCTCCCGCATGGCCTGCCCGGTGGCAGTTGAACACAAGTATTCGATGCAGCAACTTAACTACCACTATGGCCGCTCCATGCAGACCATCGAGGATTACTATCAATAAGAGCTCTGTCCCATTATTCTGGGCGCACTTATGACCAATAACGATATTCTTCGCCGCATCCGCTACGCCTTCGACTTTGGCGATTCGAAGATGATTGCGCTGTTTGGCGCAGCTGAGCTTGAGGTAACGCGGGAACAGATCAGTGCCTGGTTGAAGAAGGATGATGATCCTGCGCTTGTCGAGCTCCCCACCCCTGAACTGGCGACGTTTCTCAATGGCCTGATTAACGACAGGCGCGGCAAAAGAGAGGGGGCACAACCCGAGCCAGAGGAAAGACTGAACAACAATATTATTCTCAAGAAACTGAAAATTGCGCTCAACCTGATCGATGACGACATCCTGGAGATCATGACTCTGGCCGGTCGGAGCCTGAGCAAACCCGAACTGAGCGCCTTCTTCCGTAAACCCGGTCACAAACATTTCCGCAACTGTATGGATCAGGTATTGCGTAACTTTCTCACCGGGCTGGCGCTTAAGAATCGGGCTGACAAAAAACCTGCATCTTCAACCAAGGAAGCACCAAAAGAGACAACAAAGCCTCCCTTTAAGTGGGAGTAGTTTTTCGCTTTTACTCCTGAACCGGTGCAGGGTTCGAAAATTCTCTACCTACGCAGGAACCCACATTGAGCCAACTCGCCTTTTCCACTCTTCAACTGCATCCCGATCTACTGCACAATCTCACCTCCCTGGGTTATGAGACGATGACCCCTATTCAGGCAGAGAGTCTGCCGCATATCCTGGCTGGCAAAGATGTGATTGCCCAAGGCAAAACCGGCTCAGGAAAAACCGCCGCGTTCGGCCTTGGCCTGCTGCAAAAGCTGGATGTGCAGGATTTGAGCGTGCAGTCACTGGTGCTCTGCCCGACCCGGGAACTTGCCGATCAGGTGACCAAAGAGATTCGCAGGCTGGCTCGCACCATCCCTAACATTAAGATTCTCACCCTCTGCGGCGGTGTCTCGATCCGTCCGCAGAAAGACTCCCTCAGATATGGTGCCCACATTATTGTCGGCACCCCCGGCCGCATCGATGATCACCTGCTGCGAGAGACGTTGAGGCTGGATCGGGTCAATACCGTAGTGCTCGATGAGGCCGATCGCATGCTTGATATGGGCTTCCAGCCTGCAATCGATGCGATTATCGACCTGATACCCAAGCAGCGGCAGACGCTGCTGCTGAGCGCCACCTTCCCGGACAAGATCAAAAAGATTGCCAATCGCATCATGATCAGGCCGGTGATGGTGAAGGTGGAGTCCACGCACGACAGCTCCACCATTGAACAGCACTTCTACAAGGTGGATTCGCTTGAACAACGCATGACCGCGCTGCGTCTTCTTTTGTTACAAAACCGCCCGGAATCGACCCTGGTATTCTGTAATACCAAGATCGAGACCCAGGAAGTGGCCGATGATCTTATTGATCACGGGTTCAGTGCGCTGGCCCTGAATGGCGATCTTGAGCAGCGGGATCGCGATCAGACGATGGTTAGATTTGCCAACAAAAGCACCTCGATTCTTGTCGCCACCGATGTGGCTGCCCGCGGTCTGGACATTGATTCACTCGATGCCGTCATCAACTATCACATTGCCCATGATCCTGAAGCGCATGTTCACCGCATCGGCCGCACAGGCCGGGCCGGAAGCAAGGGCATTGCCTGCTCCCTGTTCAGCGACAAAGAAGAGCTGAAGATGGTCATGCTCGCTGATTACCTTGAGCGGAAGATTGAGGCTGAACCGCTACCGCCACTGAGCGTGCTGGAGGCCCCGGCCATGAAACCGCCGATGTCCACCCTGCAAATTGGCGGCGGCAAAAAACAGAAAATCCGCCCCGGCGATATTCTCGGTGCCTTGACGGGTGAAAACGGCATTGCCGGAAAGCAGGTCGGGAAAATTCATATTCTTGATAACTGGGCCTATGTGGCCGTCAGCCGGGATGTGGTGAAAGTCGCTCTGAAAAAGTTGAGTGATGGCAAACTGAAGGGCCGCTCCTTCCGGGTCCGCCTGATGTGGGATTGGCCTACCTGATCCATAGCTTCCTCTGGAGACCAAGCTCCAAAGCCCTGCTAACCTTGCAGGCTGTGAACAGGAGCAGGCTTTGGAAAACACACCCATAAAACGCATTTGCGACGCCGTTGAAACTGCGCATGCAAAGATTCAAGAGGATTTCGAAAATGTTAATCCCGTTGTCGGGGTAAGCAGCCAGATGCGCAATGTCGGCATCCCTACAGATGTGATGACGATCGATTGCCTGAAGAGCGGCAAGCGGATTCTGCTTGTGCTGCATGATGCCCGGCCGGATATGGCCGACTATCAGTTCTGCCTGATCAGGGAAGACCCTGCCGATGAATTCGAGAGCATTGCGATAGAGAGTCTGACCGTTCAGCAACTCTATGACTGGATGAAGGAAACCTTTTCAACATCCGGTTGAGAGCAGTGATCCCGAAGCGAAAATAACCAAGGACAGCCCACCATATGACGGACTACAGACTGCTCGACAGCTCGTCGGAGAACGGCACAACCCTGCGCCTGCTGCAGCGGGATGATGAATACACCATCCGCGTCGATGGTGAACATGGTGAGCTGATGCATAGCAGTGTGCATAACTCAGAGGATGTGCTGGCAGAACTCGCCTGCAGTCATATTGCAGATCGGCAAAGCCCGCGGCTGCTGGTCGGCGGTCTCGGCATGGGTTTCACACTGGCTTCCGCCCTGCGCCATGCAGGCCCCGACGCACGCATTACCGTAGCCGAACTGATGCCTGCCGTGGTGCGCTGGAATCGCGGTGTCCTGGGCACCCTTGCCGGACACCCGCTCGAAGATGAACGTGTTGATGTGCTCGAACAGGATGTTGGAAAAGTGATGCGCAGTCATAAAAACAGCTTCGATGCCATCATGCTCGATGTCGATAATGGCCCCGATGGATTCACCCGCGATGACAATGACAACCTGTATGGCCTGCATGGCGTTGAGACAGCCTTCGAATCGCTCAAACCCGGCGGCGTGCTCACCGTTTGGTCGGTAGATACCGACAGGAACTTCACCCAGAGGCTGATGAAGATTGGCTTCGAAGTAGAAACGAAACGTGTTCGGGAACATACAGACGATCTCGGAGCGGTTCACACCATCTGGGTTGCTATCCGCTACTGAGCTTCAGCCCTGCGCCCTCGCCAGTTCAACGAACACTTAAAAGGGCTCTGACTTCTTATTCTTTATTCTCTCGCAAATAAAAAAGTATCAAACAATGATACCTTTGTCCCACAAGCCGCTAATTGGCATGGCAATGAGGCCATCTCCAAATGAGAGTGGGATCTCACCATCAAAAAACACAATGCCCATTTCCCAGGATGGCCCCACCATGGATTGAAGCCTTTTTAATCCCTTAAAATCTTTCTCGGTCACCGTCGCCGCTGCTTTGACTTCCACTGCAACCACTCCACCGCCATGCTGCTCCATCACGATGTCCACTTCGTACTGATCTTTATCTCTAAAGTGATAAAACTGTATATCAGAATCACTCCAGCTCGCCTGTCGTCGTAACTCATTATAGATAAAACTTTCCAAAAGGTGCCCCAGCATAGTTCGATCACTGTCCAGTTGACCAATAGAGAGCCCTAGCAGAGCCGATGCCAGCCCCGTATCGCTCATATGCACCTTTGGTGTTTTAATGAGGCGCTTTCCCCTGTTGCTATGCCATGCTGGCAGCACATCTACCAAGAAGACGTTTTGTAACAGGGTAAAGTAGGAGTCCACTGTTTGCCTGCTCATCTGAAAAGGCGATGCAAGTGCCTGCTTATTAAGAAGCTGTGCACTTTGATGCGCTGCAAGCTGCAAAAGCTTTGGCATAGCCTCTAAGTTACTGATACGCGCTAAATCTCTAATATCACGCTGCACCAGGGTCTCAATGTAATTTGCATACCATTGGCTTTTACGTCTCGAACTTTTTCTTTGTTGAGGCTCAGGAAATCCACCTTCGACCACATACTTTGCCAGCTTTGTCCCAAGCTTTTCTAATACACCAACTTCAAATTCACCACGAAACAACTGCTCCAATAAGCCTTTTCCACTGTTTTCAATTTCACAACGAGAAAGCGCATGCAAATGAATAATCTCAATTCGCCCCGCTAAAGAGTCAGAAAGTTTTGGAAGTAATAAAACATTGGCAGAACCTGTAAGTAGAAAGCGTCCTGGGCTGCGTTCACGATCGACAGTATATTTAATTGAACTAAACAGTTCAGGTACATGTTGAATTTCATCAAGAATCACTTTGTCTGCTAGGCGATCTACAAATCCAATAGGGTCAGCTTTGGCAGCAGCAACTAGATTTACGTCATCAAAGGATAAATAGGTATAACCACGCAGATCACCGACCTTTTTGGCCAATGTTGTTTTTCCACATTGGCGCGGGCCATGGATCAACACAACCGGTGTATCGTCCAATGCCTCTTCCAGCCGAGGTTGCAACAGGCGTGGATAACTCATTGCGAGCGATAGCCTTTTTGCCCTGCTCTTAAGAGCATCTGGTGTAAGTAACTCATATCGTCTGATAGTAAAGCCAAGTGTCGTCCAATTGTAAAGTTTTACGTCGTCCAATTGTAAAGTTGGGTGTCGTCCAATTGTAAACTTTAGCCACCGAAAGCATTACCAATCCTCGCGAAAAGGTTTATGTAACAGCGATTGCTTCAGCGTGTCTTATGTCAAATATGGGCGCACTTTCCGACATAAGAAAATCCATATATCAAAAACTCCTTTTCCTCCGAATTTCTACTCTCCAATATCCTCGTTCCACAGTTCGGGATGATCAGCGATAAATTGCTGCATCAAGACTTTGCACTCGTTATCGTCAACCACCGTCACCTCGACACCGCGTGAACGCACATAGGCCTCAGGCCCGCAGAAGGTTCTGTTTTCACCGATCACCACTCGCGGGATGCCATAAAGCAGCACTGCTCCGCTGCACATGTCGCATGGGGAGAGTGTCGAGTAGAGCGTCGCCCTGCGATAATCCGCCGCCGTCAGCCGGCCGGCGCGCTCCAGGCAATCCATCTCCGCATGCAGCACCGCACTGCCCTGCTGCACCCGCCGATTATGGCCGCGCCCGACAATCCTGCCGTCGATCACCAGCACCGAACCAATCGGGATACCGCCCTCAAGCAACCCCAGCTTTGCCTCTTCGATGGCAGCTGCCATGAATTCATCCACCATCGGCTTCCCTGACGACAACATGTTTGGCTCCGCATACGGAGCAGTGGAATCGATGCGCTTCCTTCGCCAGCTCTTCAACCGATGTGAACGGCGTTCTCGGCAGGATTTGCGCAACGTCTTGTTGGAAATCACACGCTTCACAATAGAGGAAAAATGTCTTGCTGGTTTCTGCCATCTTCAACCCCTGTTTCACATCTTCTGAGGTGGCAAAATTACTTTGCCGGAGGCCAGAAGCTGATCAAACTCGGCTCGTTTTACACTTTTTAAATCGCCGCACTGGATAACCAGCTTTATGCTCGATGCCTGGATGCACCACTGCGGCGGCTGCCACCATTTGTCGAAAGCAGCCTTTAATCGTGCTTGCTCCTGCGCAACCAATCGCTGCCGTCGCTGTTGTTCAGCTCTGGCAACCTGCTCGCGTGCAAGACGTTGAGCTTTCTGCTGCTCCAGTGCGGCCTTCTGCTGTGCTCTTGCCTGCTGCATTCTGAATTGGTGCTGCTGTTGTTGTTTTATCGTGACCTGCATCTGCTCTACTGCCTGCTTGGCCACATAAGTGACTACGGCCACCCGAATACCCCAAACAATTAAAGCCGCCAGCACGATGCCTCCGGCAATCTGAAAAACCAGTTTCATTAATCCCTCTCCCCTAAACGTTATGCCCCATTAAATAGGTAAACTGTCCCCGGGTTTCCTCGGATTTCCCTAAAAGGGCTGGCCCCTTTATTCTTTATTGTTCTAGCACTCTCAGGAATTCTCCTACCACACGAAAATATGATGATGAATCCTCTGTGACTTCTAGGACTTCGAAACCCTCATCATATGAAATCGGTTTCAACATAATCTTTTGATGATGCCAGCCGCTTTCGTCTTCTTCTTTAAAGCTCTCATACTCTTTCACCGTGTAATGAGAACCAGTCTCCCCATCAGTAGTATCGCTAAGTTCCACTAACACTATTTTCCCATTGCGACTTCCGCCGGGATCAGTGCGAAAAAGGCAGGTGCTGCCGTTGGGAATAACCTTGTTCATCGACTCCCCCACCACTTGGCAGGCAAACATGCTTTTATTCAAACTGATACCTTCAGGTACCTCTATCCACTCTTTGTTTTCAGCTTTCTGAGTTTCACTAAATCCACCTGCCGCTGCTTGTAAATCATATAAAGGGACAGAATTTATAAATGGTCTCAGTTTAATAACTTTCACCCGGTGCTTCTCTACTGCTGAATGATGCATTGGAATATGCTCTGCCAAATATTCCCGCAAACTCTCATTACAGGCATAAATGAATGTTCCTTTAATTCCTCGAAGCATAATGGTCTTATATATATTCAAAATATATTGCTTTAGCTCATTCGGATCAGTGATACTTTGTTTGCCATTGCGGTCACAGTATTTGTGTTCATCAACCACAATCGTACTGAGATTTTTATCATAACCGATTTCCTCCCCGAAAATGATCCCTGCATAATTCAGGTCATAACCCTGCGTGGTATGAATACAACCTACTTCATATTCAGCATTTTTAGAGTTGATCCAATCTGTGTTAGTTCTATTCCAACGTAGCTGAACATCCTCAATTTCAATATCAAACAGGTTAGGATCTTTTTTTGAAATCCATGGCCATGCGTATCCTGCAATTAATCGTGATAATCCAAACTGATGATTTTTTTCCTGAATAGTCGCCACCATTTCATCAATAGAATCGAATAAAGAAAACTCATAATTCTTTGAATTGAACTGTTTCCCATTCGCTAAACCAACATTCAACAAAGCATCCACAAATTCAACATAGGCATTGCCACCGCGTACGCGAAATTGAGACACCAGCGTCTGTTCCTGAGTAGTAGCCTCTGATTTTAACCTGTCAAAATCGTCAGCATTGGCATCCGAGGGTTTGATAGATTGGCTTTCATCATAGAAGAAAACTGCCTTATCCGCTTGCTTGCAAACCCAGTCAACTTCACTACATCTGGTTTTATCAAACCCCAGCACCTCACACGCTTTATCAAAAGCACCATAGTATGCACCTAGATTCACTCGTTTACGCAAGCGATGAGACTCATCCACCAATACGATGTCATATCTTTGCTGTGCCAATTCAGATGGACTGATCACCATATCAGCACTTAGGCCAGCAATGTGCCTAAAGGCTTTTTTTAGAGTTTGCCGAAAAGAAGTCATCGGAACAACCAGAGCCATTTTTGGTTTTGAATAGCGCTGTTTGAGCTTCTCCAATATGCCTCGAAGCTCATCTTCCTCACTCGAAAACTCTTGGAAATTCAAATCATTTTCAGAAGATTGCATTAGTTTGAACAAGAATATCGCTAGTATGGACTTGCCCGTTCCTGCTCCACCCTGAACAACCAAATTTTTCACCTGATCATCTAACAACGCATACATAATGCCGAGCAAGCCTTGTCGCTGATCAAAAGAAAGTGACTTGTATGGTGAATATTTGAACAAATCAGAATTATCAATGGATTCCAGTGAATGCGCTACCACGCCTTCGCTGCGAAGCTTGTTCCATACGGCCCTGAAAATTGGGGCATAGAGATCATTTTTCTGGTAGTAGTTATGATCCACCAAGCCTAAATTACCGTTGAGTAGAGAAAATTGGCCGTCAGCAGCCATGTATTGAATCAAACTGGATTCCACATCCAGCGTCGCTGACTTGTTAAATCGTTCGCTACTGATCAAGTGGGCTGTTGTTAACTGGCTCTTCTGAATATGCTTTAAATGCGTGGCCATTCGGGTAAGCGTATCAGTGGTTTCACCAATATAAGCTCGCTTTTGCTTACCATCACTTAACACATACACCAAGGGCCACTGATTACTTGCATAGGCATTGTTGCGAATATCATCCAGTGAGTCCTTTGAAAAGGCATATTGATTAACTTCAACCAAATGCTGATGTGTCATAATTCGGTATACTTTTTGGCAGACCCTTTAGCTTTGTGGACAGGATATTTCTTTTGATTCTGCGCGATTTTATCAAGGACAATTTGTCGGATGTCTAGCTCATAGTGTTCTGCCAAAAGTAAAGCGTAGGCAAACACATCTGCCAATTCCTCTTTTACTTTTTCAACATCTGCATCTTCAGCCGACTTCCATAAAAAAGCTTCTAACAACTCACTCGACTCAATGCTCAAAGCTAAAGCCAAATCTTTAGGATTATGGAATTGTTTCCAGTCACGCTCATCACGAAACTTTCTTAACTTGTTAATTACTTCATCCATAACCACTCCCAGAGTCGACTAGCCAGAGAGTAGAACAGTTAGAGACATAAGTGAACGGTGAAGGGAAAAGGAAAAGGGCCCGTGATTTCTCACTAGCCCTTTGTGTGTGGCGCTTATCTTTTATCGGTATCGTTGCGATGCACAAAACCTATCGGCTGCTTCTCTCCTTCCGGTGGATTCATCATCTCCCGGATCGCATCGAAGACAACGGCGAACTGTTTGTCGTATTTCTCTTCCAGCTTATGTAGCCTTCTTGCCAGCGCCTTATGATCCGCACTCATCCCTCTCAAACTGACAAAAGCGCGCATGATCTCGATATTCACCTGCACTGCCTGCGTACTGCGCAATACGCTTGAAAGCATCGCCACACCCTGCTCGGTAAAGGCATAAGGTGATCGTCTGAGTCCCATCTTGTCGCTATTGGAGGTCACAATTTGTGACTTCCAATTTTCAAACTCCTGCTTATTCAGCTGAAACATAAAATCTTCAGGAAACCTTTCCGCATTTCGTTTGACAGCCTGATTCAATACCTTTGTTTCGACTTGATACAGATCAGCCAAGTCGCGATCTATCATCACCTGTAACCCACGAAAATGGAAAATAGCTTTTTCTATCCGAGCTACTGGAATGACTGAATTGTCGTTTGCCATAAATCCTCCCTTCCCAAGGAATGATAAGCCGAGCATAGACCAAACAGGACTCTCCGTGAATGGTGGGGAAACCCTTCAACCCCATTAACCAGCTGTTGACAGCAACCACTTCATTCCCACTATTAGCACTCCTTTTCCGAGAGTGCTAAAAACATTCTGTTAAGGGAGGGGGTTGAATCGGCGAGAGCCGGGCCCCATATAACAGTTTCAAGTATTTTATATATTGAAGGAGTAACAACGATGGCAACAAAGGTCCGTCCTTTACATGATCGTGTAATCGTCCGCCGTCTGGACGAAGAAGAGAAATCTGCGGGTGGTATCATCATTCCGGATTCAGCTAAAGAGAAGCCTGTTCAGGGCAAAATCATCGCAGTCGGCAAAG
>Ga0316187_10002459_pt1 | contig 16101 bp, 13 predicted proteins | sample CroRivburrow1_MG_FD_204927 | JGI IMG/M metagenome (GOLD analysis project Ga0316187, IMG submission 204927) | Coastal sediment microbial communities from Maine, United States - Cross River worm burrow 1 | ecosystem: Environmental > Aquatic > Marine > Coastal > Sediment | place: USA: Maine... | reverse complement strand
CACCTGCTCGAAGATCGCCATGAGTTGTCGTTCTACGACGCCGTTTCTCGCGAGGGCCTGAAGCCCGTCAAGCTTGAAGACGAAGCGGCAAAGGCTGACTTCGTTCTGCTATGCGTGCCGACGCAGCCACATCAGGAACTACTGACCAAGCTTGCGCCACATCTGCGTAAGGAAACCACCTGTCTGAGCATTGCTAAGGGGCTGGACGACAAGGGACGAACTCCGGCACAAATCTATGAGGAGGTCTACGGCAGCCAGCACCCCTACTGCCTGCTCTACGGGCCGATGATTTCAGAGGAAATCCGTGCCGACCGCAATGGTTTCGGCGACTTGTGGGGCTCGGACGCTTCGGCCCGAATGAAGGCGCATGGGCTTTTTCGCGACTCTCGGCTGCACTTGCGCGACTGCGGTGACATCACGGGCATGTCATGGGCCGTCATCCTCAAGAATGTCTACGCTATGGCCTTTGGCATGGCCGACGAACTTCTGCTTGGCGATAATGTACGTGGATTCCTGGCTGTTGCCGCCTTACAGGAGCTCGCCGCCATCGTGCAAGACAAGGGCGGCGATCCTGCCACGCCCTTGCACCTGGCAGGGCTTGGCGATCTCATCACTACCGCCACCAGCGCCGGTTCACATCATCACGAGCTGGGGCGCAAACTTGCCGGGGGCGACAGAACGGATATCAGCGGCGAGGGCGTGCATACGCTGGCAATGGTGGAGAAATACCAGCTGTTCGACACCTCGCCATATCCGCTGTTCGGCCTGATTCATAATGCTGTCAAAACAAGCGAGGATGTGGCGGAGGCATTCCGGACTTTTCTCGACTGAGCTTAAGCCCTAAAAGGGGCTCGCCATAAGGGGGATAGGAACCGGCCTCTATTCCACCGTGATATGGATAGTCCTGCTCATCGCCTCACCGTAGGAGCCATGCTGACCATCGGCAAATTGCAGCGTCAGCGTATGTTCGCCCGGACTCAGATCGATACTTGCTTCCTTCTGGCCCTTGCCGAAATGCTTATGCGTCGCATCCTTGGGCACCGTCTCGCCCTCCGGAACAAAGGCGCCGTCGATGATCAGGTGGTGATGGCCTGTGCCATCGATCAGCTCTCCGGCTGGGCGCGCATACATACCCTTGACCTTCATCACGACCGTCACGGGGCTTGAAACCGTGGCCCCATCGTATGGTGCGGCAAACGATACGCCCTTCTCGTCCCCTCCATACTCCCCAGAAGAGCAGGCCGCCAAAGCCAATGCCAGCCCTAGCAACATCAAACGCAGGCACACATAACTTTTTTTCATAGAAACACCTCCTGAAACGTAACACCAAGAAACAGCGGGAGCCTGCAAGTGACGTTCGCTAAAATCAATCGCGCACCATTTATGGGTAATCAAGCAGGATTTTCTCAATGCGCTATCATGCGACGATGATCAAGATTCTGTTTATTCTGACCGGCTTGCTTTTGGCGGCCTGTTCCAACGGACAGGATACGGGCCAAAATCAGCGTTCCGGCGCGGCCGCCCCTGCCAACAGCGGATTCAACACGGGCAAGCGCGAGTCCTATGACGCCGTCGGCGTCGCTGAAGGCAAAGACAGCGTCTCGCCGTTTGGCAAACCGGCCAACAACGCCTACAGCTCGAATGCGCTCAAGGACGCCATACGCCAGCAGGAAGCCAAAACGCAGTCTAACCCGTAGACAGAGAATCCCCATGGCCCAGGGACGGGCCGTCAAAATCAAACACTCGTGTGTTTGGTTTTGTGAGCATAGATAAAACCACGTTTTTACCTATGCGTTCTGAATACGGGCAGGGGCTCACTTATTCAGACCCCTTAAAAATTAGCCGCGCGCCCGCCTGATCAGGGCCTGCTGCTCGAAGGCGTGCACCATTTGCCGGCAGGCGGCTGAAAAAACCGGTGTGGCCACCATACTCAAAAGCCTGCTCTTGAAATCGAACTCAATGGAGAAATGAACCTTGCAGCGATTTTCGCCGCATGCCTCGAAGGTCCACAGGCTTTCGAGAATCCTGAATGGCCCCTCGCGTAAGCTGATTTCGACAAGCTTGGGGCGGATAAAGCGATCAATGGTGCTAAACGAGTGGTGTAAACCGGCAAGGTTCGCCGTCAACTCGGCCTCCAGTTCACCATCCCGGCGGGAAAGGATGCACGCGTCGGAAACCCAGGGCAGGAATTGCGGGTAGGCATCAATGTCCATGACAACGTCGAACATCATCTCGGGGCTGACGGCAATCTCCCGCGTCTCCTCGAAGCTGTGGCTCATGCGTGCCCCCCGCCGGCCGCATAGGGATTGTCACTGGCGGTGAAATTGAGCCGCACGGGCACACCGGGCAACTTAAACGCCTGCCTGAACTCACGTTCCAGGTAGCGGCGGTAGCTGGTTTTCAACTGCCTCGGACGATTGCAAAACACACGCAGGGTCGGCGGCGAGGTGGAAGCCATGGTGCAATACTTCAGCCGCACCGGCTGGCCATCGGCGCTGGGCGCGGGCTGCGCTTTTTGCGCCTGCTGCAACCAGCGGTTCAGCTCGCCCGTGCCGATCTCGAAACGGTTGCGTTCGGCCGCCTTCACCGCCTCTTTCAGTAAGCCATTCAGCCCCTTGCGCTTCAGTGCGGAAATGCGCCGCACGGGCACATCCGGCAGGCCGCGCATGCGAAAATCCAGGCGGTCGCGGAAATAGGTCCAACCATCCTCGGACATGGCATCCACCTTGTTTGCCGCCACCACCAGGGCGCAACCCACCTCCTGGGCCATCGACATCAGGCGTAAATCCTGCTCAGCCACGGTTTGAGAGCAATCGAGCAATACCACCGCCGCTTCAGCCCGGGCCATGGCTTGGCGCGCCTTGGTAACGGCGACGAACTCGATGACGTCATTGATGCGCCCATGCTTGCGAATGCCAGCCGTGTCGATCAGGCGCACCGTGCCGCCGCCATAGTCAAGATCGGCGTCAATCGCATCGCGGGTGGTGCCTGCGATAGAGCTCACCACCATGCGCTCCCGGCCCAGCCAGGCATTGATCAGGGTCGATTTACCGGCATTGGGGCGGCCGACCACGGCGATGCGCGCCAATGGCGGCTCGCCCTCGGCTTCCGCTTCGGCTGACGGAATCACGGCCTCCACCTGTTCACTCAACTCGCGTATACCCTGGCCATGCGCGGCCGATACGGGCATCGGGTCGTCCATCCCGAGGGAGAAAAACTCCAGCGCCACATCCGGTCTTTCGGCCTTATTCACCACCAGCAGGGTTGACACATTTTGCCGCCTCAATTTATCCGCAATGGCCTGATCCACCGGCGTGGGCCCGCTTTGGCCATCGACCACGAACAACACCACGTCCGCCACCTCAAGGGCGGCCTCCACCTGCATGTCGATGGCTTCCTGTAATTCACAGGATTCCGCGCCGATGCCGCCGGTGTCGACAAGCAGCAGCTGCGTGTGTGGCAGCTTCCACAGCGCCTCGACGCGATCGACCGTCACCCCCGGCCGGTCGCCGACAATGGCCTTGCGTTGCTTGATCAGACGGTTAAAAAGTGTTGATTTTCCGACATTTGGCCGGCCGATAATGGCCGCCAATGGCATAGCCTGAGACATTAGCGCAGGAGATAGAGGCTGCCGCGGGTGTTGCGCAGCAATACGCCCTGGCTGGACGTGATGGGCGTGCGATCGATGCGGCCGGTCAGCTTCAGCGAAGCCGCCTGCCCACCGGATGGGTCCATCACGTGGACGCCGCCGTCGGCATCGGCCAGCAGAAGGTTGCCCTGCCAATTCACGGGGCCAATCAGCTCCTCATCCGTCACTTCCTGCTTCCACAGGGTTTCACCACTGGCCGGATCAAGGGCGGAAACGGAGCCGTCGCTGGCGGCGGCAAACAGCTGCCCGTTCATCAACAAAGGCGCGCTGCGCAATGAGATGCGGCGTGTCCAGACGCGCTCGCCATCGGCGCGCGACAAGGCGATGATCTCACCCTGGTAGAAAGACAGAATCACCAGTTCCCCGGCCACGACCGGGTCGCTGATCGGGGCCTTGATGTCGCTTAACACTTCGGCCTCATGCCCGAGGAAAAGCTGCCGCCGCCACGTCAGGTTGCCGCTATCCAGACGCATGGCCGCCACATCGCCAGTGCTGAATACGGCGTAGACAATGCCGTCGGACACGACCGGTGAAGCGCCGGCATGAATGGTGATGTCGCCGGTTGCACTGGCAAAGCTCCAACGCTTCTCTCCATCCACGTCAAATGCATACACGCGGTTATCGGCGCTCTGCACGAGGATCGCCGAACCGGTCCATACAGGTCGACCAAGCACTGTGGATGACAACTGCCTGCGCCAGGACTCCTTTTCGCCCGTGAGGTCCAAAGCGTAAAGCACGCCCTTGGCATCGGCCAGAACCGCCCTGCCATCGGGCAGAGCCAGTGCGCCCGATTCGGATGGAGCACTCAAGGCAAAACGCATCTGTTCACGACCGCCAAAACTGAGCACATGGGCACGGCTGTCCTGACCGCCGATAACGATATGCTCGCCGGCCAGGGCCGGTTGGGAAAATGCCGGAGCGGCGCGAGGACGGCGATGATCGACATCGCGCACCCACACCACCTCGGGCGGCGCGGGTGGCGCCGCACCTTCTTGCCCGGCCATGGGTGGCGCTTTCGTCGAACACGCCGAGGCCAGGCCGAGCGTCAGCAGCAGCAAAGACCAGCCCATGCGGCTCATGATGATTACAGTTCCGCCAGCAGGCGCTGAATGGTCGCTTTCAGGTTCTCGTCGTGGGATGTGGCATCCAGGGCCAGCCGGTATTGGTTGGCCCGTTCAGCATCATTGTCGGCCAGCTGCGCCAGCAAATAATGCCGCACCTGCTCGTAACCCTCGCCCAGTGTTTCATTCAGCAAGGTCCTGGCTTTGTCAGCCTCGCCCATCTGAATATGCGCCTCAGCCAGGTCGAGCGTGGCCTGATACTTAAGCTCCGGCGTCAACCTGGAGTGGCTTAATAGCACCGCCAGGTGCTTCGTCCTCTGCTCCGGCTCAAGCGCGGCCAGCTGCATCAGGGAAAAGGGCGCATAGGACGTATCGCCAAAATCCTGCACCACCTGGTGCAGCAACGTTCGCTTTTGCCCCGGATCGGGCGCTTCCAGCGCTTGATGATAAAACGTGGCGGCCGATTCCCGGTATGAGACCTGCCTCTCCTTCCACATGACGCCGCCGAAAATAACAATCAATACGCCGACTGCGGCATAGATCAGGTTGCGCTGGTTTTCCTCGACCCAGGCCGTGATCTTGGCCGAGCGCATATCACGCTCAAGCTCCTGGACCTCTTCGGTCGTGACTTCGATGTCTTCTTTCCTAGGCTTGGGGCGTTTCGGGGTTTTGCTTGCCACTGTGAATTCCTTGATCGACTCAATATTTTGTATGTAACTGCGCGGGCGAAAAGCGCCACGCCAAACCCCCGGCAGGCTAAGCCCAAGCCCTCCCCTGTCAATCCGTTGGAAGGTCTCTCGTCATTGCCTCATCAACAAACCATGCTGCCGGCTTCACCCTGCCTGCGGGAAGCCGCTCGCCAGCACGAATACGTTGAAACGCATGCTGCTTGTCCCGGCCGGCGGCCATGATGATGCATTCGCGCGCGGCGTTGAGCGCAGCATAGCCCATGGAGACGCGATCGGGAGGCGGCTTGGGGGCATTGCTTACAGCCACGGCAAGGTGCTCATCCAGTAGCGCCTCACTTCCGGGAAACAGGCTGGCCGTATGGCCATCCTCGCCCATACCGAGCAACACAAGATCCAGCCTGGGACTGTCGCGCAGAAGCCGGTCGTAGATGGCAGCCGCCTGCGTTGACCCAAGCTCGGCGGGGATGCGATGGGTATGCTCCTCGGGAATGCCCACGTGAGCCAACAGCGATTCGTCAGCCATCACATCGTTGCGATCCGGGTGACCGCTCGGCAGACAACGTTCATCGCCGAAATACACGTGCACTTTTAGCCAGGGCATGTCGAGATGGCGTAACAGGGTATAACAGCGCTTCGGCGTATTGCCACCGGCCAACGCCCAATGAAACGATCCTCGATCGGCCACGGCCCGGGCGCAACTTGCCGCGATAAGCTCCGCCACGGCCTGGGCCAGGGCATCGCTATCAGGATATACGCGTACGTCCATGCTGGTGGCTGGCGGACAGACTTCGCCAGCAGCCCTCGCAATCACCCATCAGGCTTTCCAAACCGGGTAGAGCATCAGCACCGGCGGCGTAAAAGGCAATGTCCTTTTTCTGTTTCCAGGCGTTAAGGATGGGTTCAACGATGCGCCACGATTCCTCGACTTCATCGGCGCGCGAGAACAGGGCCGCCTCGCCAAGCAGCACGTCATGCAGCAACGTCTCGTAAGCATCGGGCGTATCCGCTCCCGGCATGGAATAGGGCGCGTCCAGGGCAATCGTGCGCACATCCGCTTCAAGGCCAGGCAACTTGGCGTTCAGTATGTAAATCATGCCTTCGTCCGGGTGCAGGCGAAACACCAGTTCGTTGTGGGCGATCTCTTCGGATGCACCATAGAATAGGTTTTTCGGTGGCTTGCGGAAGCGAATGACGATCTCCGACACCCTTTCGGGCAGGCGTTTGCCCGTGCGCAGCAGAAAAGGCACGCCCTGCCAGCGCCAGTTATCGACGTAGAGCTTGAGCGCCGCGAAAGTCTCGGTCACAGAATCGTTGGCCACGTTCGGCTCATCGCGATACGCGGGCACGTATGCCCCGTCGATATGGCCGCTGACGTATTGGGCGCGCACGGCAAACTGGTCAACCTCATCCTCACCAAACGGGCGCATGGCGCGCAACACCTTGACCTTTTCATTGCGCACGTCGTCCGCGCCCGGCGATAAAGGCGGCTCCATCGCCACCAGGGTCATGACCTGCATCAGATGGCTCTGGATCATGTCGCGCATCGCCCCGCTCGATTCGTAATAGCCGGCCCGGTACTCCACGCCCAGGCTTTCCGACACGGAGATTTGCACATGGTCGATATAGTTTCGGTTCCATAGCGGCTCAAACACTGAATTGGCGAATCGGAACACCATCAGGTTCTGCACGCCTTCCTTGCCCAGGTAATGATCGATGCGGTAAATCTGCGATTCATCGAAGTACTGTTGCAGGCATTGATTCAGATGCCGGGCGCTTTCAAAGTCGGTGCCAAAGGGTTTTTCGATGACCAGACGTTTGAAACCATCGTCCTCGCCGGCCAGGCCCGCCTGCGATAAATGTTTGGACACTTGCTCATACCAGGCGGGCGGAATCGCCAGGTAGAACAGCGCGTTCGCCCGGCCATTTTCCGAATGCAGGCGCTCAGCCAGCCGTTGATAGGTTGCCGGATCATCGAGGTCGCCATTGACCACGTCGAGCATACCGGCGATCTGCTGCCAGGACGCATCATCCTCCAGCGCCTCCGGCCTGTAGTTGCTCAGAGCTTCGCGCGTATAATCGCACCAATCCGACCGCGACCAGTCCTTGCGCACGACGCCGATAATGCGCGACCCCTCGCCGATGAGATTCCATTGATACATGCGCGCCAGGGCCGGCAGCAATTTACGCTTGGTCAAATCCCCGGAAGCGCCAAACACCACCACATTGCACGCCTCCGGCTGGCGCGCTCGGCCCAGCTCGGTCGTATCGCTCACGAGCCACCCTCGTCAGCCGCCTTGATGGCATGGCCGCCGAATCCGGCGCGCATGGCATTGACGATCTTGCCGCCGAAAGCCGATTCCTGCCGACTCCTGAAACGCATTTGAAGCGCCAGAGTGAGCACTGGCGTGGGGATGCCCAGCTCGATGGATTCATTCACCGTCCAGCGCCCTTCGCCCGAATCATCCATCCAGTCCGACAGTGCCGACAGCGAGCCATCCTGCTCCAGGGCGTCGGCGGTAAGATCGAGCAGCCAGGAGCGTACGACCGAACCATGCTGCCAGATGTGGGCGATCTGGTTGACGTCCAGATCGAATTCCTCCTTGGCCTGCATCAGCTCGAAGCCTTCGGCGAAGGCCTGCATCATGCCGTACTCGATGCCGTTATGGACCATCTTCACGAAATGCCCGGAACCGACCGGGCCGACATGGCCCCAGCCGCGATCCGCCGCCGGCGCCAGCGTTTTCAGGGCCGGCTCGATCAGACCTATAGCCTCATCGCTACCGCCGACCATAAGTGAATAGCCCTCCGTCAGGCCCCAGATGCCGCCGGAAGTGCCGCTATCGGCGAACAAAAAGCCCTGCTCCGCCAGCTCCATTCCCCGGCGCTGGCTTTCCCTGAAATTGGAATTACCACCATCGATAATCAAATCTCCGGCCTGCAAACCGGCATCGATGACCGCCGCGATCGTTTCATCCACTACCTGATGCGGCACCATGAGCCAGATGGCGCGCGGCGCCTCAAGACTGCCGACGACCTGCTTGATGGTCTCTACCGCAGTAATCGCATCCGATTCCTCAGCCATGCGCCTGGCAACGTCATGACTTCTGTTGTAAACCACCAACTCATGGCCGCCCGCCGCCAAGCGCTTGACCATATTGCCGCCCATGCGGCCCAATCCAATCATTGCAAGTTTCACTGAATATCTCCTCCTGTCTGCTGGCGCCAGCCATGAATGGCAGGCCAAACCCTCTGCATTTTATAAAGATTTTAGAAAATGCCTAAGAATCCTTTGCCTGCGCCATATTTATCGAACAATTTCACGATTTCGGTTTGATTCGCGACCTCAGCAAGTGTGCGGGCCTGCTCGCCCTTGTTGTTCTTGATATCGGGATTGGCGTCCGCTTCCAGCAAAACCCTGACGGCTTCGGCCGAATTGGCGAGCACGGCATGGATCAAGGCGGTATTGCCAACGTTGTTTTTCAAATCCAGCTTGGCCCGGGCATCCACCAGACGCTGAACGGCAGACGCGTGTCCATTGTCAGCTGCCAGCATCAAAGGCGTATTGCCTTCCTTGTCGCGCACGTTGACGTTAGCCCTGCGGCGAATCAGTAGATGAACGATATCGGAAGCACCTCGTATCGCCGCACGTGACAGAGCGGAATGCCCTCGCGATTCCTGCATTTCAGTATTGGCGTTGTGCTTGAGCAGAATAGAAACAGCATCAAATTGACCGGCATCGATTGCATACAGCAGTGCGCTACGATGATCGTGGTCCACCTTGTTAAGATCAGCGCCACGTTTGAGTAATGTTTCGATAATTTCAGACCGGCCACCAGCTGCGGCCACCATCAGGGCAGTGGTTTCTTCATTCTGGGCCACGTCGGCGTCAGCCCCGGCCGCCAACAACTCGGCCACGGTTTTAGGATGATTCTCTCGCACCGCGTGAATCAGGGCGGTGTCGCCGTTTTTCTGCCTGACGTTCAATGCCGCCCCCGCGCGAGCCAACTGTCTGAGGATTCCCGGATGGCCGTGCTCGGCCGCCAGCATCAGAGCGGTCTTGTCGGATGAAGTCTTCAAGTTAACGGCAGCGCCTTTTGTCAGCAGCAACTTCACGACCGGGGCATGCCCCTGCCATGCAGCACGCATGAGTGCGGTATAGCCCTCCGCATCACGGCCATTAACCTTTGCACCCCGGGATATCAGCTGGCCCGCGATATCACGCTGTCCTGTCCAGGCGGCCAGCATCAGCGGCGACCATCCCTGATAGGGAAGTAAATCCTTCTTCGCCTTTTCATCGCCAGCTTTCGCCTTAGCGGTGAGCGACTCGAATGTACTCAGTGAGACCTTGGGTTTTTCCTTTTTCTTGGCCGGATCGAGTTTGGCCCCGCGCGCCAGCAGCATATCGACGATGTCCTTATGCTCCCTCTGTTTGGCGGATTTAATCGCTGTCCAGCCTTTACTGTTTTTGCGGTGCACGTCCGCGCGATGGCGCAACAGGGTTTCGACCACCGCAGCATAGCCTTTGACCGAGGCAATAATCAGCGGTGTATTTCCATTGGCATCCACGCTATTGATGTCGGCCCCTGCCTTGATCAACGGTTCCAATATGTCGTCCTTGCTTTCCCGCCTTACCGCAATGATCAGCGTACTATCGCCAAATTTCTCCTTGGTGTTGACCTTCGCTCCCTTGGCGAGCAAATGCTTCACCACTTCGGCGCGCTTTTGCTCGACGGCAAGCATCAATGCCGACTTTCCGTATTCATCCACGGCGTTGATATCCGCGCCTTCGGATAAGGCCTTGCGAACATCTTCAATGTCGCCATTGCCTGCCGCCCAGCGCAGGATGTCCTCAAGGGAGCCAGCCTCCTTCGAAAAACGGCTCATGATGGAACCGGCTTCGGCTTCGCTGATCTTCGCCTGCGCCAGGGCGTAACCCTGCTTGGAGGCAAAAGCGAACCAGTAGCGGGCCTTATCCCTGTTTTCCTCCACCCCCCAGCCTCGTTCATACATCACGCCCAGATTGTATTGCGCCTTCGCCAATCCTTGCCTGGCTGCCTTTTGCAGCCATTGTACCGCCTTTTTATCGTCCCTTTTGACACCTTGTCCGGTGCGGTACATGGCGGCAAGCTGCTGCTGCGCCTTGGCGTCGCCCTTCTCCGCCAATGGCATCAACAGCTTCACCGCGCGCGTATAGTCGTGCATGCGTATGGCGGCCTTCACATCCTTCAGCGTGTCGACATCTTCGTCCGCCAGCGGCGTGCCCGCCATGAGAAGAAGCATGGCCATTGTAAAGGCGAAACCCCAGACGCAACGGTGGATTCGCATACGTGGAAGCAACAGGGAAGGCCTGTTCAGCGTCTCCCTGGTTGCCGGCATGCCACATGCGGCATTAGATGCCTTACGCTGTTCCATGCTTGGTTTCAACCTCGATGCCGATCTTTTTCAGAAAAGGCGTGGGCAGAATGCCGCCGGCGCACACGATGATGCCGTCATTTTCCAGTTCGATGATCTCGCCTTCCTGCTCGACGCGCACGCGGTCAGGGGTTACTTCCTTCACATTCGATTTCATCAATAGCCGCAACCGGCCCTCCTGTTCAGCCTGCTGAACCCTTTGCCGATTTTTTTCCTTGGCGCGCGCAAAGGCCTCAGAGCGATAGGAAATGGTTACCGTGGTATCCGGTTCGTCTGCGATGCTGGTGGCCGCCTCAAGCGCGCTGTCACCGCCACCGACCACAAGCACATGCTTGCCCTCATACTGCGCGGGGTCGATGAGATTATACACCACCTTGGGGTCATCCTCGCCTGGCACACCGAGCTTCCTTGGGGTGCCGCGCCGGCCAAGGGCAAGCAGGATTGACCGGGTTTGGTATGTCTGCTTCGACGTTTTAACCTCGAATCCGTTCGCCGTTTTGCTGATGTCCACCATCAGTTCCTGACAGTTGATCACCACGCCGGTCTTCTTCTGCACGTCCAGCCAGTAAGCCATCAGCTCTTCCTTGGTCGTTTCGTTGAATTTCACATTGCCGACCATGGGCATTTTGACAGGCGCGGTCATTACCAGCTTCCCGCGAGGGAAGCGAGCGACGGTGCCACCTAACGTTTCCTGGTCGACCGTAACGTATTTAAGCTTGTTCTCCATGGCCCCGAGTGAGGCTGAAAAGCCGGCGGGTCCTGCCCCGACGATGACCACATCCAGTGAGTTGACGTGTTTTTTCTTGCAATACTTTGCGACGGATTCTATCGCCTGCCTGCCCTGCTCAACGGCATTGCGGATCAGGCCCATCCCACCCAGTTCTCCGGCGATAAATATGCCGGGCACATTGGTTTCGAAAGTAGGGCTGATATTGGGGATATCAACCCCCCTTTTCGCGGTGCCGAAAACAAGCGTAATCGCGCCTTCAGGGCATGCGAGCTTGCACGCGCCGTGGCCGATACAATGGGTCGGATTGATCAGCACAGCCTTCTTGCGAATAAGCCCCAGCACCTGATTGTGCCCCTCGGGGCAGGCTTCGACACACGAGCCGCAGCCGATGCACAAGGTGGGATCAATCACCGGATGCAGCGACGCTGGCTCGGTAAGACCGGCCTCGATGGCTTCGTCACGCACGGTCTTGCTGAGCTGCTCCTTTCTTTTGTGTTTGCGCACATAGGCAACCCAGATCAGCAATAACGGCACGAAAAATATAGCTAGTTTCAGATATTCCATAGTTTCAGTATATCGACATTTTATCGGTGGCGATTAGACTCAGTAATAAGATGCGGCAATGTGAACCAAGTCACAGAGATGATCTGGATATATTATAGATATGCCGGAAATGCCGATACACCTTGAATAAGGCATCAAGAAAATCAGGGTGAGCGCCGTTGTTCAGGCCAGCAATGAAACCGGGCAAGTATGAGGAATATTGAGTGATCACGCAGTTTATCCGGCAATATATTGATTGCCACCTGAAATGAACAATGTAATGAACACCGCCCCCTTCCAGACGGACTGGATGGTCTACGGGGTTGGCTTGGCCATCCTCGTCATTGTTGCCCAGGCTTTTCTACTCAGGAAAAAAAGCAGGGCAGGAGCTTCGACTGTTGCCAAGGTGGCGCCTGCCAGTCCGGCAGCCTCGACGGTCACTGACAAACCCAGGAAAAGTTTCCTCAGCCGGCATAGTCCCGCACTTACTGCACTTTTCACCATCACCCTGCTTTATCTGGGCTGGCAGAACCGTGAATTCAACTATCTGGATGCCGAATCGGGTGCAGGCTACGCGCTTGGCATTATCGGCGGCGTCATGATGCTTGTGTTGCTCCTGTATCCGGTGCGAAAGAAATGGCGGCCAATGAAGCGGCTGGGTGCCGTGAAACACTGGTTCCGAATGCACATGATTCTGGGTATCGCCGGACCGGTCACTATCGTTTTCCACGCCAACTTTCAGCTCGGGTCGATGAACAGCAATGTCGCTCTGTACTGCATGCTGCTGGTAGCGGGTAGCGGCCTGATCGGCCGGTATATTTACAAAAAAATCCACAATGGCCTGTATGGCAAGAAAACCTCCCTGGAAGAGCTGAAGTCCAAGTCAGTGGCCAGCAAGGGCAAGCTTGCCCACGAACTGCAGTTCAGCTCTGCGCTCAAGAGGCGTTTGCAGGTTTTCGAAAAGGCCGCAATCAACCCGGAGCGGGGCGTACTCAAAAGCTTCTTTCATGTGCTGTTTTTCCGCTTCAGGCTCCTGTGGGCGCACTTTACCCTACTCAGGCTGGTCAAGGAGGGTGTGAGGCAAGAAGGGCAACGAAAGGTTGATACGGTGTTGGCGCATCACTGGAGTGATGCCGAGCTTCGTCGCCATACCGAAGACGCCAAGCGTTATCTCAAGAGCTACCTGAAAGCACTACGCAGGATCGATGAGCTTCATTTGTTTGAGCGCATGTTTGCATTGTGGCATGTACTGCATTACCCGTTTTTCCTGATGATGGTTCTTTCCGCGATTGTTCACACGATCGCGGTTCACATGTATTAATCAGCAGCAGCAACCAACACACATGAAACAGTTTGCCATCGCCTGCCTCGTAGCCGGCTTAGCCATACTCATGGCTGGCAGCGCCATGGCCGCCAGCATCGAAACGCTGATGATGCCAGGCGAGGTCATTCAGGGGCATGCCAAGTACGAAGAAGACTGTATCAAATGTCACGAACGATTCAGAAAGGTCAGCCAGACCAAGCTCTGCCTCGACTGCCATAAGAAAGTAGCTGAAGATATCGAACAGAAAAAGGGCTATCACAGCCGCATAAAAAACATCAAAAACACGGAGTGTAAAACCTGCCATACCGATCACATCGGCAGGAAGGGCGACATTGTTCAGTTAAACAAGGCCACCTTCGACCACAAACTCACGGACTTTGCGTTGAAGGGTGCGCACATCAACTCCAAATGCGTGAATTGCCACAAAAAGGAGAAAAAATACAGGGAAGCGCCATCACGCTGCATCGACTGCCACGAGAAAGCCGATGTACATAAGGGCCGCCTGGGCAAGGATTGCCTGAAGTGCCACACCGAAACGCTGTGGGCCAAGGCCAAGTTCGACCACGACAAAACAAAATTGCCTTTAAGAGGAAAGCACAAGACCGCATCGTGCGTCAGTTGCCATCCGAATGAGCTGTATAAGAATATCACCACCACATGCTTTGGCTGCCATCAGGTTAACGACATGCATGAGGGCCGCTTCGGCAAGAAATGTCAGGATTGCCACGCCGAAAAAGGCTGGAATCAGATGGTATTCAACCATGACAAGACGAAGTTCAAGCTGACCGGCGGACACAAGAAAGCCAACTGCCTAAGCTGTCATCCCAAGGGCGATATTTACAAAGCGGAGGCAGGGAAAAAGTGCTTTGACTGCCACAAGCTCGACGATGAACACAAGGGGCGATTTGGAAAGGACTGCCAATCATGCCACTCCTCGGTCGAATGGAAGAAGGCGAAGTTCGACCATGACAAGACCGACTTCAAGTTGCGCAGCAAACATAAAAAAGTCGATTGTCAGCGCTGTCACCAGGATGTCATCCCGAAGAAGACGAAGAAAAAGAAGACGCCGGCGCGCAGCTGCTTTGCCTGCCACCAGCAGGACGATATTCACAAGGGCAAGCAGGGCAAACAGTGCGCCAGCTGCCACAATGAGTCCAACTGGAGTGACAAGATCATTTTTGACCATGGACTGACGAAGTTTCCGCTTATAGGGCTGCACGCCGTTCTTACCTGTGAGGAGTGCCATGTAAGTGCGGCATACAAGGATACGAAGAGTGAATGCTACAGTTGCCACAAGAAAAATGACGAGCACAAACTGAAGCTGGGAACGAGTTGCGAAACCTGCCATAACCCGAACGGCTGGAAGCACTGGAGCTTCGATCACGACAAACAGACCGATTTCAAGCTTGATGGCAAGCATAAGGATGTCTACTGTCTCGACTGTCATACGCAGCCCACTAAAAAGAAACTGAAAACCCCCTCCGCTTGCGGCATCTGCCACCAGAAGGACGATGTCCACGACAGGGGTTTCGGTATGCAATGTGACCGGTGCCACATCACCAAATCCTTCAAGGAGCTGAAATTAAATTTCTGATGGTCTGGACAAATGAATTCCTGTTTGTGGCGGCGATAAGAGGGAGAATACAATGAAGGCAATTCTGGGCGGATACAAAAAGCAACTGCTGATCCTCATTCAAGTCGTAGGTTGGCTTGGTTTGTTTGCCGTAGCGGATGCAGCGCAAACGGACCCGGCTGGATTCAACCACTTTGCCACCAAGTTCCCGCTGACCGGCGCCCACACCCAGGTCAGTTGCGAGACATGCCACACCGGAGGGATATTCAAGGGAACGCCAACCCAGTGCTCCTCCTGCCATTCTCAAGCAGGCAGGGTACAAGCCTCATTTATGCCCCTGAATCATATCAGCAGCAGTGATCAATGCGATGCATGCCATGTTACCGACAGCTGGATAGGAGCAGTCAGGGTTGATCATACTGCCGTGCGCGGCACCTGCTCCACCTGCCATAATGGCATCAAGGCGGCTGGCAAACCATTCAATCATCCCGCCAGCAGTAACGATTGCGCCCAGTGCCATAACACCCTCGCATGGTCGCTGGCGTCATTCGATCATGGCAATATCTCGGGCAGTTGCGTCAGCTGCCACAATGGTGTTGGAGCAACCGGAAAATCGCCACAGCACATTGCCAGCAGCAACTCCTGCGAGAGCTGCCACAGTCCGAGAACTTGGGTTCCCGCTTTGCGTGTCGATCACAACGCCGTCATTGGCACATGCTTCAACTGCCACAACGGCACCGTCGCGGTCGGCAAATCCCCATCGCATATCAGCAGTACCAATGATTGCGCGGTTTGCCATACGACAAACAACTGGTTCTCGGCCACGTTTGACCACAGCACAACAACGGCCCTTTGCTCAAGCTGCCACAATGGCACCACAGCGGCGGGCAAAACAGCCAGCCACATTCAGACAACCCAGCAATGCAATAGTTGCCATACAACCGCAGCCTGGATTCCGGCCAGCTTCGACCACACCACTGTGACGGGCAATTGCGCGAGCTGCCACAACGGCACATCGGCCACCGGCAAAACAGCCAGCCACATCTTCACCACGGCCGACTGCGCCAGCTGCCACACCACCAATGCCTGGCTGCCGGCAACCTTCAATCACACCAGTGTG
>Ga0316187_10002458_pt1 | contig 16102 bp, 13 predicted proteins | sample CroRivburrow1_MG_FD_204927 | JGI IMG/M metagenome (GOLD analysis project Ga0316187, IMG submission 204927) | Coastal sediment microbial communities from Maine, United States - Cross River worm burrow 1 | ecosystem: Environmental > Aquatic > Marine > Coastal > Sediment | place: USA: Maine... | reverse complement strand
CGGCGATACCGCGAAAATCTCAACCGCGGGTATGCAAGAAACCCATTAATAAGTGGGCCGTTAAAAAAATCGGCAAAATAGCAATGGCTTAAGTCAACACCATTGGCGCCGCCTGCTACGTTCATCCAAAAAGTGGAATTGTGTAAACAACATAGAAGCATGACCGATTATTATAGAAACGTGACCCATTATTTCTCACAAACATCTGGTGTCATCATCAATGTGAGAAACAGTAGGGGCGCCGATTCATGCGCTAATCACAGACGATTTTTTGCAAGACCAACAGAGATAAAACCAACCAACGAGGAAGTGAAAAATGAAAAAAGATTCCATCGCCGGAAAAGCGATAACAGTGACAATATTGCTTAGCTTTATGATCATATCAATGATATATGGCATCATGTCAGCCAAACGAGAAAACTGGGTTTACGGAGTTTATCATGCACTTTATGTAAAGAAGCAACAACTTTTCCAAAAGGAAGAGAAGACACCAAGGGCTGTGAACAGGCAGACCGGCCTCTGGCACAAAGCCAGACAAGACAACTCTGACATCATCCTCACAGAAAAACAAAAAAAGGCGCTCGATGGGTTAAATGCTTTACCGTATCTCAGGGGATATAACGTTGCTCCAGATACTCGGAATGTTACAATTTATGATAAGGCATCCGCTTATGACGGGATCAACTTTGTCCTGTCTTCAGACGCGCCTCACGCTTTCCTGATGGATATGGAAGGGAACTTACTTCATGAGTGGAGCATCGATTTCAAAGAGGTTTGGCCTGAGAGAGCTGATTCGACAATGCAAAGGCTGCAACAGCAATATTGGAGGCGCGCCCGCTTAATGAGCAATGGTGATGTGCTGGCCATTTTTGCCAACCATGGCTTGATTAGGCTTGATAAACATTCCAACCTCTTATGGAAATACACGGGAGAATGCCACCATGATATGTTTGAGGCTAAAAATGGCAACATCTACGCTTTGACCCACAAAACAAAAAAGCAAAAAATACCTCATATTGAAAGCTTTCCCGGCCCTGACAATATTATACTTGAGGATTTTATTGCGATCTTAAGCCCGGAAGGTAAAAACCTGAAAGATATTTCTTTGGTGGAGTGTTTTCTCAACTCCGAGTACAGTCGGCTCCTAGAGAACATAAAGCAGCCCTTCGATATTTTGCATACAAATACAATAAGACCTATTGACGGCAAACTGGTGAATACATATCCTATGTTCAAAGAAGGACATCTATTAGTGTCTTTTCGCGACATTCATACGATTGCTGTGGTTGATCCCGAGCAGGAAAAAATTACCTGGGCTTTGACCGGCTTATGGAAATTTCAACATGAGCCAAGACTATTAGAGAATGGCAACCTGGCGCTCTTTGATAATCGGGGAAATCAGGGCAAAACTAGAATTGTTGAAATAAATCCGTTAACCCAGGAAGTCGTCTGGGTCTACAAAGGCGAACCGGCGGAAGCATTCTATTCCAAGCTAGCCGGGACTCTTGAGCGCCTCCCCAATGGCAACACGTTGATTACAGAGTCCGAAGGCGGACGGGCATTTGAAGTCACCAGGGCAGGTGAGATGGTTTGGGAGTTTTACAATCCTAACAGGGCAGGCGAGAATAACGAACTCATCGCGGCTTTATATGACGTGATTCGATTTGATAAAGACTATGTTAAATGGTTAGTGTGCGATTCCGAGCCGGATTGAACCATAAGCACTGATACATCATACTTAAAAAGAGCTTCTGACCATGCAATTTTGACAAATGGAATTACTCAATCTGATTGCAATTGATGGGATTTCTCCGAAAAAATATTTTTCGGAGAAACTTATGCCTCACTTTTTTCACGATGAGTCCAATCAGTATCCGCCACCGTCATTTCAAAAAATATGGCATCCATTAGCACTCAAATTAGAGCACGCCGAAGCGCGTTGTCATCTGTGCTTGTATCAATTCTCAATCAGCTAATCTGATAGACGGCTCCGCACGGGCGCCCTTGACCAGCAAGCCCAAAAACTTGTAGTGTGGCTCTCGATGTAATTCGAACCTACTGTGGAGAGGATGGCCAAAGTCCTACTGAGTAGGAAGACATAGAGTTCAGGAAATGCGCGTAACTTGGCGTCCATTTTTTCGGGGCGGTGTCAGAACATGACGTTTATCAAAGCGACGCAAAAACCTAACTCGGCCATTACCGAATTTGAGTGCGTATCTGAACGCAACCCTGCTTCTTTTTTCCTTTTCAAATTCATTAGCAGCCCACCCCTTGTCGCGCGCATCAGTTATTCATCCGACTTCTTATTTGAATGAAAAGCAGTTCGCAATCATTCCAGAGGCGCGCGATTTTTAAGTTAACGGTCAACCCATTTTCACATATTTCGCATCAACGAAATTATGGTCAGAATCTCAACTCCTGCATCTCACTGCCGATACAAGCAAAAGATAGAAGCAAACGTTTCACCTCATCCGCGCCAACTTCGTGAAAATTTGCCGGAAATCAGATCAATTTATTTAAACGCTATCAGTCAATTTTCAAAAAAGTAACTTAGAAAGCCGCATGTTAGTCGTTCTAACTTTTAACAAATCCATTCATTTAATGACCGGGAACGCACCCAAAGCGCTCATCTACGCCAAATTAATTTGGCTAAACGAGGTTTTTTTTCATGCTTACAAGTGAAAATCTCATTCAAGTTTTCATCATTGAAAGTCGGGAAAATATAAAAAACCTTGAGCAGCAACTAATCAGGCTTGAAGCGGAGCCAGAAAATACAGCGCTGCTGCAAGGAATTTTCAGGGCATTTCACACATTAAAAGGAAATTCCGGAATTGTGGGGATGACCCGGGTTGAGAAAGTTGCTCACATCGTCGAAGAAATTCTCACCCAAATCCGCGACGGAAAACGTAATCTCAACCCTGAGATGGTCAACTTTTTCCTTGATTCGTTAGATCAACTAAAAACGCTGCTCAATTCCATTGAAAAGACAGGAAGCGATTCGCCCCCTCCAGATTCAGAAGCGCAGCCAAAGAAGAAAAACCTTCAAGCAAAAATCAGTCAAAAAAAATCGACCGCTGCTGGTGGAAAAAATAAAACAGTTGAACCGAAAACAGCTCTTGACAATAGTCGCCCTGCAACCGCCAGAGAAGAGCGTCCAACTCAAGTGAAGGCCGAAAAACAAATCACCGCAATCCCAGCCTCAAAAAAACCGAAAGTTGAATCACCGCCTGTTGTGGATAGCTCAACAATAAAAGACACGACAATTCGTGTAGATGTTGCGTTGTTGGATAAATTAATGAACATGGTTGGAGAACTGGTATTATCCAGAAACCAAATCGTACAATTCACCCAACAGTTTGACAATGCAAAATTTCAAGCTGCGAGTCAAAGACTCGATTTGTGCGCCAGTGAGTTGCAGGCAGGCATTATGAAAACCCGTATGCAACCCATTCATAATGTATTTAACAGATTTTCTCGCGTGGTTCGCGATCTATCTCAAAGCCTCAACAAGAATATTGAACTCAAACTAAAAGGCCTTGAAACCGAACTGGATAAGTCCATCATCGAAGGAATTTGCGATCCCCTTACTCACCTGGTGCGCAACGCTATCGATCATGGGATTGAGGACGAAGACACCCGAAAAAAATCAGGCAAGCCTCCGAAAGGAACCTTGATTTTATCCGCTTATTACAAAGGCGGCCAGGTCTACGTTGAAATTATTGATGACGGCGCAGGAATTAATCCGGAAAAAATCAGAAAGCAAGCGGTTGAAAAAGGGCTAATGACCACGCAACAGGCAAACGCGCTTTCCGAACATGATGTTATCAATTTGATTTTCAGACCCGGCTTTTCGACCGCATCGAAAATAACCGGTATTTCCGGTCGCGGCATTGGCATGGATGTGGTCAAAACCGATATTGAAAAAATTGGCGGATCCGTTGAAATACATAGCATCCCTGGAAAAGGTTCAACCGTAAAATTTAAAATTCCCCTGACCCTGGCTATCATTCCGGCTCTAATCGTGAGCTCGGGAGGACAGCGCTTTGCAATCCCGCAAATCAACTTACTTGAACTGGTAAAGCTTGAGGGGGAAAAAATCAACAATATTGAACACCTTGGCGACGCCGAAGTTTACCGACTGCGCGACAACCTATTGCCGACGCTTAGATTAAACAAAATTTTACAGCTGCCTTCAGATTACAATGAAAACCTGGAAAGTTTGAGCCTTTTAGCGCTGTGCGCAAGTGAAGTAAGATTTTGTTTGATCGTCGACCAAATTCTCGACACAGAAGAAATTGTTGTCAAATCATTGTGCAAACAGATAAAAAACAACATTCCCTTCATAGGCGCCTCCATAATGGGAGACGGAGAAGTCGCGCTAATTCTCGATATTGTTCGCCTCGCTGAAATCAATCAAATCAAGCTGGCGCAACACCATAACAAAGCAGACGAATTGGCAAATAGTGAAATAGCTAAAAAAACGATTCAAACGTTTCTTCTATTCTCTGTTCACCCGAAAGAGCAGCTTGCAATTCCAATGCAACTGGTTTCACGCATTGAAACTTTTAACCGCAATTCGATGCAAAGAGTTGGGGGCAGGGAAGTCATCGAATACAATGGGGCAATTCTTCCCCTGCTGCGCTTTGAGAAGGATCTGCCAGCTTCCTCCCTAAATCCAGACGATTCAATTTCAGTCATCATCTTTACAATTGATGGTAAAAAAGTAGGCCTTGTGGTCTCTAAAATCATTGACATTATCGACTCTGACGCTGAAATCGATACGGTGGCTCTACAAGATTCAGCGCTTTTTGGTTCAACGCTTATCAACTCAAAAGTTACCTTAATCATTGATATATTTAACCTAATCCACCGTGAATTCCCCAAATGGTTTGAACGCAAGAACAACGTCGCAAGCCACGACCAAACCTCTGGCGTTCCCAATATATTAATTGTTGATGACTCACCGTTTATTCGGGCAATTGAACGTTCATATATAGAGCCTGAAGGATACCGCGTATTTGAAGCCAATGATGGGCAGGAAGCCCTGAACCAGATCAATAACCATCATATTGACCTGGTGATTACAGATGTGAAAATGCCGAATATGGATGGCTTGGAATTAATAAGAAATATTCGAAAAAACACCGATTACCCGGAACTGCCGGTGGTTATTGTTTCCAATTTAAATAGCCCGCAAGAGAAAGCCATTGGCATTGAGGCGGGCGCAACCGTTTATCTCAAAAAACTTAATCGAGAAGAACTCATGGCTTCATTGAAAGAACTAATTGTTGACGGGCTGCCAACAAATTGAAAACGCCCCCAATAAATCGAATAAAACCATTGCCGGTTAATGTCGGCAATAGTAGTTGCAGAAAACGGTCGACAATTAATGCATAAATTACAAACTATGAAAACATCTGTCGAAAGCGGCTTCATCGATCCCTCAGAGCAATATGCAACGTTTTGGCTGGGACATGATTTTTTTGGAGTGGAAGTTTTAAAGGTTCAGGAAATTCTCAAATCACAAGAAATGACGCCGCTCCCTCTTGCGCCGCATTATGTGAGTGGTCTAATCAATCTCCGTGGTCAAATCATTACTGCAATCGATCTCGGCGCTCGTATTGCCAACCGAAAAAGGGTGGCGCCTGACAAAAGTATGAATGTTGTGATAAACAGCGGGGGAAGCGCCATTAGCTTGCTGGTGGATAAGATTGGCGATGTTATAACGGTTGAGCTGTCAAGAATGGTGGAGCCGCCGCCTACTTTAAAATCGATCAAAACCGATTTCCTGAAAACAGTGGGCAGGCTTGATAGTGGGCTTCTCATGATTTTGAACGTAGACCACATTCTTCAAGATGAGAAAAATTAGTAAGAACAGTTGATTCAGATAGCAGTGGGTCGATAATACAGAGCAGTGTGAAAATATTCGTGGCGTTTTCTTGCATTTCAACCATCGAAAAGAGTTTGCGCAAAGCAAGAGGAGCGGGCGACACAATAGAAAAGTGTAATTCTGAGTTCTTAGAAATGATATATGAATAAATTACAGCAGATAACTTCAATATTTAAGTTGCTGAAATTCTCAAAAAGTGACTTCATCAACAGCGTCATAGATAAGCAAAAACATTCTGACTTTCATGGAAATAGCAATGGCGGTTAAAAGAAATCAAAAGAGTAAAATAAACCCGTCCGGCACAACAATTAAAGCGCTGGAAAACACTTTTAGAGCGCTGGCGCCCAAAAGTTCTGATCTGGTGGCCGACTTTTACGATGAACTGTTTGCCCGTTCGCCGGAAATAAAAGTTCTGTTTGCAGACTTCAAGCCGGAACAGGAAAAAAAATTATTGAACTTACTGGGGTTAATGGTTGAAAACCTGCGCAATCCAAACAAGCTGGCTCCCGTATTGCAGTCCCTTGGGAAAAAACATCAGGAAATCGGCGCAGAACCGAAACATTTCAAGGTGGTGGTAGAAGCCTTGCTTGCCGTAATGAAAAAAAATGTCGGCAATGCGTGGACTACGACAGTTGAAAATGCTTGGCGTGAGGCGCTTGAACACGTTTCCCAAACAATGCTTAACGCCTACGACAACAGACCCAAAAACATCAAAACGGAAAGAAAAGCGAGCAAAACAGAAAGCAGAACGGAGGCTGGAGAGCATCAAAAAATGAACGAGAATATCTCAGAAACAAAAAGTATTAGGGTGACCGAAGTGATAGAGGAAGTAGACAAAATTTCCGGGGTTTCAAAAATCACACTCGACGCCTTACAAAACAGTATATTCATCATCGATCGGAACTTTAATATTATCTACATGAACAAAAAGGCCGAACAGACCCTTCATGCGAATGCGGCGGCGCTCAAGGCTGAGTTTAATATTAATGTGGAAGCAATACTCAACGGCTCCATTCATCGCTTTCATCACAAGCCCGAAGCTGTTGAAGAAATTCTAAATAATCCGGGGCTTTTACCCCGCCAGGAAATATTTAATTTAGGCAACGCGATATTTGAGGCTCATATTAATGCTCTTTATAATAAGAGCAACAAATATATCGGAAATGTTGTAAAGTGCGAAGAGACGAGCGAAAAACACCTGAACCGCGAAAAAGCGGTAAGGTTACAATCCGCCATTGACGGTTTAGACACTTCAATAATGCACACGAACCTTGATGGCGTGGTTATCTACCAAAATCGCGCAATGGCAAAGCTGTTACAGGAAAATCCATCCGGCTTTCAATTTTTATTTTCCGACTTTGACCCGGAAAGCCTGATTGGCTCCACCATTGACATTTTCCCCAAAAACCCTGGAAAACAAAAGCAGTTATTTGCCGCTCCTGAAAACCTCCCACACAAAACTGACATTCTGATTGATGATTCAATATTTACACTTTCCATTACAGCTCTCTTGAATGATAAAAAAGAATTGACCGGGGTCTGTTTCGAATGGCAAAATATAACCAATTTACGCATCCAGGAAGGGAAAGCTGCGCGCTTGAGATCTGCTTTTCAAGGATGTAACACTGCGATCATGATGATAGATCGAAACTTTATCATCAGATATGTAAACCCGGCTTGTATGCAAATGTTGAGGCAGCACTACGATACTTTCAAAAAAATCTATCCTGATTTTCAAATCGACAATTTGCTTGGCAGTTGTATTGACATTTTCCATAAGAACCCCGAGCATCAACGCAAACTCATGAGCAATCCCGAAAACCTGCCTCACCAGACGACCATAATGGTAGAAAACCTGACATTTTCTCTGAATATCTCTGCGATATACGACGCGGAAAATGTTTACTTTGGCAATACGCTAGAGCTGACAAATGTCACGAATGAGGTCGAAATGAAAACCGCCACCGAGAACGGAATCTGGCAACTGAATAAAACGGCCACAGAGCTTGCGGCCATGGCAAATCAAATGGCCCACAACGCAGAAGAAACTTCGGCTCAGTCGAACAATGTTTCCGGCGCCTCTGAAGAAGTCAGCCGCAACATTAGCGACGTAGCAAGCGCCATCGAAGAAATGAGCCTCACGATCAGAGAAGTGGCAAATCGAGCCTCTGAGGCCTCTTTAGTTGCAGATAATGCCGTCAGCATGGCTGACCAAGCCAACAAAGTTATCGCAAACCTTGGCGTAAGCTCAAAAGAAATCAGCAAAGTAATAAAAGTAATCAACTCCATCGCAGAGCAAACAAATTTGTTAGCTCTGAACGCCACTATTGAAGCGGCGCGCGCTGGTGAAGCAGGCAAAGGGTTTGCTGTAGTGGCCAACGAAGTCAAAGAACTCGCAAAGGGAACAGCAAAAGCAACCGAAGATATCACCCAAAAAATTGAACAAATTCAATCAGATAGTGTCAGTTCAGTTGAGTCAATCAAGTCGGTGACCGATATTATTAACAAAATAAATGAGATCAGCAATACGATCACTTCCGCAGTTGAAGAGCAATCGATTACTGCAAACGATATTGCCCACAATGTCGCCGAGGCGGCAAGCGGAGCAGATTTGATTGTTGAAAATATCATGCAGGTTTCAAAAGCTGCCGGCGATACAGCGCAAAGCGCAATGGGCAGTAAGACGCAAGCAGAAAAATTAACTTCACTAGCTTTAGAAATGAATGGGTTGGTTAAAAGACTAACAATTTAAGTGAACTATATAACGGATAGCATAAATGAAGATTTTAGCAGTCGACGATGCAATGACGGTCAGGTGTATGGTTCGCAACATTCTTGAAGATAACGGGCATGAAGTCCACGAGGCTGAAAATGGCCTCACAGCAATGGATATTATGAATAAAATCCATGACTTCGATCTTATCCTGCTAGACTGGGAAATGCCTGAAAAAGACGGACTCACCTTTCTCACTGAACTCAAAGAAAATGACATTTCACCAGAGACCAAAGTCATTATGCTGACCAGTTTGAGCAAAATGGCAAACATTCTAAAAGCAATGGACGCTGGCGCTGACGAATACATCATGAAACCCTTTACTCCCGAAATTATGATAGAAAAAGTTCAATCGATCATGGAGCCTTAAACATGACAGAAAAAATTCGGGTTATAGTGGTGGATGATTCAGCTTTCTATCGCCAAGCCATTTCTCGTGTGCTCAACACCGAGCCGCGAATAGAAGTGGTTTCAACAGCGTCAAATGGCAAAGTGGCTTTGACTGAAATTTCTAAAAATCTACCCGATTTGATTACCCTCGACATGGAAATGCCTGAATTATCCGGACTCGAAACATTGCAAAAACTGCAACACAAACATTGCAATACGAAAACCATAATATTCAGTCACCACACCGAAGAAGGCGCTGAGTTAACCATGCAAGCCCTGGCTCTCGGCGCAATTGACTTTGTCACCAAACCAACCTCATGCGGCACTCTCAACGGAGGTCTGCAGCAAATAAAAAAAGACCTGTTGCCAAAAATTATTGAATTTTCAACTCGTTTTCACCTTGAGCAACCCAGGCATTCGACCTATAAACCCAATGGAATATTTCCACATAACAGCGCCGCCGCTCAGCGTGATGTGATTGCTCTGGGCGTCAGCACGGGTGGACCGGCCAGCCTGATGCAGCTCTTTCCGCAAATTCCATCCACATTAAAGCAATCCTTACTCATTGTCCAACACATGCCGGCAATTTTCACGAAAAAACTTGCCGAGCAACTTTCAAAGGTCAGTCAAATACCTGTTTCCGAAGCGTGCAACGATGATATTATTCTGCCTGGTCACGCATATATTGCTCCGGGCGGCTTACAGATGGAAGTCGTTCAAAAACATGGTCATAAACGAATCAGAACCTTTGAAGGGTCGCCGGAACAATATTGCCGTCCCTCCGTAGACATTCTCTTTGAATCCGTTGCAAAAATCTACGGACAACGAGCTGTTGGCGTCATTATGACAGGCATGGGGCGCGATGGATTAAGGGGCGCCGAGGCATTAAAAGCAAAAGGCGTCCCCATCATAGTTCAGGATCAGGCAACCTCAGTCGTATGGGGAATGCCCCGTTTCATTGTTGAAGCCCACCTCGCTGATGCTATAACGCCTCTCAATAACATGCTTGAAACAATTAAAAATTTTATATGCTAAGAGAAACGAATGCAAAACCTTCTGAATATAGAGCAAATTGAAAAAAAATTATCCCAGCGTCAAATTCAGTTTATTTCAAACTTTGTTTATCAACGCAGCGGCATTGTTCTTGGAGAAAATAAGCGTTATTTAATTGAAGGGCGCCTGCAATCTGTCGCCCGAATGGCAGGATTAAGTTCACTTGATCAGCTTTGTCGTGAACTTGCCAAACAACCCATACAACTCGAAACACTCGTTCTGGACGCCATGACAACCAATGAGACATCATGGTTTCGAGACAAAAAAACCTTCGACATACTAGGCAACCATATTTTGCCCCAACTCGCTCAATCAAAAAAAAACAGCAAAACCCTGCAAATTTGGTCCGCCGCATCATCAAGCGGCCAGGAACCTTACAGCATTGCCATCAAAATCAAAGAAAGTCGCCTCTTTGAAGGCTGGAATATCCGAATTATCGGTACAGACATTTCCTCTAAAATGCTCAAACAAGCCAGGCAGGGACGCTATTCCAAACTGGAAACTAGCCGAGGTCTGCCAACAACAATACTAATCAAATATTTTCAACAGGTTGGGAATTTTTGGCAAATCAAAAAAGATATGCTTGATCAGGTTCTTTTTAAAGAACATCAACTACAAGGGAATCTGGCGCCCCTCGGCATATTTGACCTGATATTTTACCGCAATGTACTCATTTACTTTGACCTGCCAACAAAACGCCGCATCCTTGAAAACCTCCCGAAAGTGATAACAAAAGAAGGGCTGCTCATTCTCGGAAGTTCTGAATCAATTTTAAATCTAACAAATGCCTTCGACACTATCTGGTTCAAAGAAACTGTCGCTTTTCATGTCAAAAAAAACAGCCAACACCAATGGGAAAACATGGCCAATGAACGTTCCGGAAGTTAAAGTTACGCCTACTGTAGAAGCAGAAGTTAAATTTGGTGACAAACTCAAAAAAAATGGCGTCTTTCGACTTTATAAGTATTTGATAGCTGACAACATAACCATTGTCAAAAAACAAGGTCTAAAAGCTCTGTGGAAAAAACGCGGCTGGAAATTTTTTACTTTGATTTTTTTCTACTACCTTATTCGAGACTCCATCATCTACATCCTGCTCCCGCTCCTCATCGCATGGAGAATTCTCCTCTAAACCGAGACCGGCGGCGCAGGCTTGGCGCACCATATAAAAACAAATCGACCCACCCTCCTCTCCGGCGCAACAATGATAATTTTCAGAGCCCTGAGGCCTTTCGCGCAAACTTGAAAAAGGCCGCTTTATAAAAAATCAACTCAATTCAGGAAGACAATTCTAATATTCAGGTTATTCTGATGTAGCCTTCACTTCCTCCACACCTTTAGGCGCTGAAATGACAGGTTTTTTATTTTTGTGATCCGCAGCCCTTCCGCCGGCCAAACGCAACACTGAATAAACCACCCAGGCTCTTATCGAATTCATGCCATCGTCCCTGCACATTTCTTGAATCAACTTATCAGCAGCCTTTCGGTGTTCTTTTTTCAAGAGCTTTTCATTCCGCATCAATTGATAAAGCGCATCGTGAACAAGGGAGCCTCTCATAAATGTATGCGTATCAATAGTTGGCCCTGATGGCCCGTCCCACGCATACCCTTTTTTGATGGTTAAAAGCCCTTTTTTGTCCAGCTCAATATAGTCGGTAACAATATCTTCACCCTTCGGTGGTTTAATGGGAATCAAAACAGGGTAATCCTCAACAATCTGATATTTGTACCCGGACTTATACGATATACATTTCATACAACCTCCAAAATTGATCTTTAAAAAACATCAAACACATTTAACTAAAAACTTTATCCAGCATTCTATGTCAAACATTTGCAAAACAGCTATCCCAATAAATGACCGACGCAAATCACTGAAAGATTTATCTTTAACTGCCTTCTCACGAATAAACAGAGCCTTCAACAATGATCTGGTATAGACCAGCGCTAATTTGCTAAAAGAAACGCCTGTTGCTCAACTTTGTACCGGAAACGGTTTCGTGAATTCAAATTTAACCTTGGTTAAGAGCGACGCTGCGGGGAGAGTATCCAGGCATTTATACGGAAAATCAGCTACGTTTCAAGGCAGAGCGGTATTGTCGGTTGTAGAGACAATCCCAAATGACCATTCATCAATTTCCAGGGAAAGCAGCTATTTTGAACCGAATTTAAAGTTCCTTATCAACGAAATGAATTTTCGATGCCGAAAGCGTTCATAAATAAATTTTTGCGCGTATTTTCCAGCAGATTGCGCCCGAAGGAGATCTCCAAAAATGAATTCTGGCACATCAAAATAGAGAAAAATTTCGTTTCCCAAAAACTTCAAATACAATATTTTCCGCGATTTACGATAACCTGCGGAAACAATGTGGGAAGAATTAAGGAAATATTCCGACACCTGAGCATCAGGGAAACCTTCCGAATAGGTTTGCCAGTCATATTTATGTCGGTGACTGTCGCCTGAGATCGATGATTTTTCTTCCTCTAAATTTATAAACGAATTAAGCAGGTATCGGTAGGCAAAATTAATTTGTTGCGTTTTTTTGACGGCAAGCTTTTCCATCTCAGGTTTTTCATGGAAACGATCAGGGTGCCATTGCTTGATTAACAGCTTATAGCCATCTCTAACTTCTTTAAGCGAAGGTTTTCCGGTAAGACCTAAGGCCAGAACGCAACTATTGAAATCGTTCTTGAAATTTATTTCATCGGAAAAGTTGTGGGAATGATTTTGTCGGTTTTGCTGCAACATATTATTCACTTGTCATGCATTTGCGTCTTGACCAATACAACAAAAAAAATTATCTGGGATTAATTGAGACAAATCTGAAAACTCATACTTCTAAAGACAATTTTCGGTGACCAATATAAAAAACGAAGAATGAACTCACAATGTTTATCTTTAATTTTCTTAAAGTTAAGAAAAATTAAAACTTACATAACATTGACCATTCGCGTTTGTGATTTCGCCGCAGCTCCCTGTAAATAACTCCGAATGGCTAAACAGCCTGAAACAACCCTTGTCGCTCGCCTGTGAAAGCAACGATCATAACGCCGATCAAAGCAAGCCAAATCAATACATAAATCGGCACAAAATATCGACGCTTCAGCAAATAGACGGGAAAATGAATTGACATGCCTGCGAATTTCCCACGCGGTCTGTTGGAAAAAAAAAACGTTTTATAGGTTTCGATTGTGGCAATTGTATAGCCGAGACCACCAAAACAGATATAAAGATAATTGCTGGTTAAATTCGCCAGCATAAACGAATAAGTCGCCGCGATAAGCGGGCTTCGAAAAAACTTGAATATCTGGAAACCTTCTTTTGGAGCGTCTTTCCAGGCGCCGCCAAAAGCGGAAATCCAGCCGCCAATGCTGCCGATTGTAAAAATTAGAATCCATACAGATGGCTGCCAACCACTTTTCTGTAAAGCGTAAATGCCGACAATGGAGCCTAGCACAATTGCCAGATAAATACCAGCCGCAATGAATCTGAGCCTTTTTTTCTGCGTGACAACGCCATTAATGCTAAATTGCATCGGTATGAAATATTTTGATTGATCCTGCACACGCAAAAAGGTTTTATAATATTCGAGAAACAAACGTTCGAGCACATAGGTAAGGCCAAACAACACAACAATGTTCGGCGCCTGCGTCGCGTCAAACTTAGTCACCATGACAAACGTCAATCCAATAACGGCCCCAACGATTGCGCTGCGAAAATATTTTTTCCAGGTAAACCCTTCATACGGCGCATCTTTATACATTCCCCAAGTTGATGTGTGCAATCCGGAGCAAAAACCGACAGCAAGTCCAATAAGAATAGTCATATTGCGCTCAATGTTAAAATGAATCAGTTGTAGTTTTATAAGCCCTTTCAATGATTTCCAGGTCGCGTTTTGCCAAATCGAGCGTGAATTGCGCCGGACGGTTTTCCTGAAGCCCGGCCAGAAAATCAGAGAACATTGCATGAAATCCGGATATATCTTGCAATCCCGGAAAAATAATCCGTTTTCGCTTGCCGCGAAGAAGAATAAACAAGCCATTTGACTCAAAGGTGAGGCTGCCTTCGCGACCATATATTTTTGATAAACGCAGCCCTTTGAACAGAGAAGGCGTTTCCCAGGAATAATAAAGGGAACCCACAGCACCTTCCCGGTATTGCAAAGAAAGCATCATACTTCTGTCAAGCCCGTCGGGTGAGCCTGGCCGCAGGCCGCGCACTGAATGCAAATTCAAACCCAAGTTCGAAATAAAATTGACCCAATGAACACCGCCTTCAAATAAAGCGCCGCCGCCGGACAAAGCAACATCACCGCGCCAACCGCGCGCCTCCTGTCCTTTCAACGCATTGAAATGGACGAATAAAATTTCTCCGATAACTTCCTGTTCAATCAAGTGCTTAAGGTGGGTCAACAGTGGTTTGTAAAAATAATTTTCAGCAATAAAAAGTTGTCGATTATTTTTCTCTGCTTCAGCCTGCGCTAAATCAAAATCGCTTGCCTTTAGAAAGGGTGGTTTTTCGACAATGACATGTTTTCCCGCCCGCAAGGCGGCCAAAGCCCATTCAAGATGATATTGGGGCGGTGTGGCAATGAGCGCCACATCAATATCTTTTGATTCGATGGCCTGTTGATAAGAGCCAAAAGCGCCCTCGCCGCCGAACCGCTTTTGATAAGCGTCCGCACGACTGCGCTCGCGGCTTGCATACCAGCAATTCACCTGACTTCTGAACGCAGTTAATGTTTTACTATGCATCCGCGTCACCCGGCCACAACCAAGGAATGCGAGGTTTAATTTTTTAGCCAATTGCAGCGTCTTATTCATTTTTTGAAAGTAACAATGGAGCTTTCCTTCGTGAAAAAGACAATAATACAAAATCATGCATGAAAATGGCAAGCCTTTTGCTCACACAATGGAAACTTTCGCCTTTACTTTTGGTGTTAAATCTTCATCATTAAAGCCAAATCCAACAACAAGAAAACTTGAAGCGGATTGAATTAAATCATCTGCCTTTTTTCCTTATGCAGTTATCTTTCTTTCATCTACGATCTACGATCTGCATCGCGCTCAGGCTATTGGAATTTTGGTTTAAACAGAAGGCGAGTAAAATCTCTACGACAAAAGTGGCGGGCTTTCTCCAGTGCCTCTAATTTCAGTAACTGAAGAAATAATTGGCAGAATCCCATTGGGACAGGCGCGAAGAACTCTTCGAAAAATCTAATGTTAAATCGGTATTTGAAGTTTCTTTAAATAAATTTATCGCAGAACAAACATCCTGCACATTGAAGGAATTGAGTTTCCTTGTAAATTCAATTGTTGAATCTTTCTTTCGAAACCATGTGTTTCGATTTATCCTTTTTTCATTATTGTTGTTCATTGAGCATAACGGTTCATGTATGGTGTCGTAGCATCCCGCAGGGTGCTATGCACTATACAGTTTTCTTTTCTGTCTGTTGAGCGATACTCTTTGACAAATTTTGGCTCGTGCGGTTGGCTTTTTGAGCGACTTGACAATGTGTATGCCTTTATGCGTTGGCAATTACTCCAAATACTTCTTCAAAATAGTTTCTTTCTGTTTTGGCACTAACTCAATTTGTTTTTCTAATTCAGCAATTTTCTTTTCAACCTTTCGTATTTCAGTAACTATTTCTTTCTGTTCGTCAATTGTTGGTAATGGGACTTTAAACTCTTCTAACTGCAATTTGGTAATCGCTTGTCTTGAAGTGCCACCGTCACCAATTTGTAATAACTTGTTTTTGTATTCTTCGCTGACCAAAATCATTTGTACATATTTTGGAAGAGCCTTGTCATTAGTCCGAATGATAGAAACGTGTTGATTAACTCTTGCAGGTAGATATTTATCTTCTACAATACAGCATCTTGCTGCGGAAGCTCAGAAGTGGACCCCATCCTTAAGACATCTTTAAGGTGAATTTAAGTGAAATCTTTTTAAATTCTTAATTCATTTAAACATGAGGAACACAGGAAATGAGCCG
>Ga0316187_10002457_pt1 | contig 16103 bp, 16 predicted proteins | sample CroRivburrow1_MG_FD_204927 | JGI IMG/M metagenome (GOLD analysis project Ga0316187, IMG submission 204927) | Coastal sediment microbial communities from Maine, United States - Cross River worm burrow 1 | ecosystem: Environmental > Aquatic > Marine > Coastal > Sediment | place: USA: Maine... | reverse complement strand
CGGCTGCTGTCCCCGACCCGCCGGCGCCCCCGGCCACGGTCTTCGTCAGCCCTCCATCGCCCGCCGTCACAGCTCTCGAGAGTCTCGTAGCATCCATCAACCGGGGCGACACCGAGTGGGCAATCCAACTGATGCTGGCCGAGCTCCCCGAAGTGGTTGGCCTCGGTACCGCCGAGTATCCCTATTTCGCCGGCGACGTGGGCTTGTGGAGAGACGGTCTGCTGGATCGGGAGCGCGCCGCGGGAATCGTCTCGTATCTCGCCGAGCTGCCCGGAACGGTAGAGCTGGCGGATTGCAAGGGGTTCTCCGACGGGCCAAAGGTAACGATCGCCATGTGCTCCTACGTCGCGACACAAGGTGAGTCCGCGACCTCCGGCGCGGGCCTGGAGACCGGCCGCCTCTTCGGCCTCGTCGTCGACGACAAGGTCGCCGGCATCGTGCGGCGCGCCGATCCGGTACCCAGTCCCTCGGCCGGCCGCATGGTCTTGCGCTTTGTCACAGCAACCCGAGCGTAGCGCGGGATATCGCTCGCCGTTCTTGAGAACTCCCAGGTCGAGCAGGCCTCGCAGTCAGCCATTGGCCGGTAGGGACGGCGGGATCCGTCCGAACAACCATTGCTCGACGTTGATCCGGCCCATGCGGAAGCCGGCCTCGCATAGCGTGAGGTACAGATCCCACATGCGCCGAAAGCGTTCGTCCAGGTCGTGTTCGGACGCCAGGTCCGGCCAGGCCGCAGCGAACCTCTCGCGCCACGCCAGCAATGTACGGGCGTAGTCGAGGCCGAATGTCTCGACCTGTTCGACCTTCAGCTCGACCGAGTCGGCCAAACTGGTGAGGATCTTGGGGGCCGGGAGTTGGCCGCCGGGAAAGATGTACTGCTGGATGAAGTCGGCGCGCGACCGATAGCTCTCCCAAGCCGCATCGTCGATCGTGATGATCTGCATGGCTGCTTTGGCGCCTGGCCTCAGGCGGCAGCGAATTGCTACGAAGAGCGCCGGCCACTGGGCCTCGTCGATGGACTCGATCATCTCGATCGAGGCGATAGCGTCGAATTCACCGGTGACGTCGCGGAAATCCTGGACGCGGATTTCCACCTGGCCGGCGAGGCCCGCATTGGCTAGCCGTTTTTCAGCGTATGCCGCTTGCTCGGTGGACAGCGTTATCGCGACGACGTGGCAGCCTCGCTCCCCGGCGGCATAGGCGGCGAAACCTCCCCAGCCACAGCCGATCTCCAGCACCCGCATTCCGGGTTTCAGCCCGAGCTGGTCGGCGATCGTCCGATACTTGTTGTGCTGGGCTTCGTCGAGGGGTTCCTCGGGATGGGAGAAACGTGCCGAAGAGTAGGTCATGGTCTCGTCTAACCAGCTCGCGTAGAAGTCGTTGCCGAGGTTGTAGTGATCGTTCATCGACTCGACCCGGTGATGGAACTTCTCGGGGCGAATGCGTTGCCAGGCGCGGCGGATTGGGTAGGTGAGTTTGACGACTGGGTGTTCGAACCAGGATCGCTGATTGGCGGCACCCCAGGACAGCAGCTCGCGCAGGTCGGGTGTGTCGAGCCGCCCATCCATGTAGGCCTCGGTGAAGCCGAGCAACCCGGTGCGCAGCACGTCCCGCACGGCCGAATAGTCGTGGATGACGAGGTTCGCTGCCGGGAGGCCGGAACCAATCGAGTGCGTCCCGTGCGGCGTGGTCAACTCGAGATGGCCCGTATGAACCAGGCGCCGGAAGACGCCGAGCCCGACTCTCTCGCGGGTGTTCATGAGGCGATCGCCTCCTTCTCGACGCTCGTGATATTGGGCTTTCGTGGCTCGGGGCGCTTGTGGAACCGGGCACCTTTTGCCCACAACCGCAGCGCCTGCCAATGGATTCCCCCGACGGCCTTGAGCGTCACCAGGGGGTGTGTGAAGAAGAGTCGCAGCAGATTGCCGTCGGTCAGCGGGAGGCGGGTCAGTCGCAGGCCGGCGCGGAACATGAGCCCGGCGGCGTCGCTCTGGGAGATACCGATGGCGATCCTCTCTGCAGGTTCGTTCACGGTGAACTCGTAGCGCTGGTTCATGGGATTGAAAGGTGAGACGTGGAGGTGCTTGTCGAAGCCGTGCCTCAGGTTGGCGGCGGATGTGATCGGAACCACATACATGTGCTTGTCGCCAAAAGTATTGCGAACCTCGTGCATTACCGCTCGCAACCGATCGTCGGGTCCGTAGCAATACCAGACGCTGATCGGGTCGAATACATGGCCGAGCACTCGGGGGAACGCCAGCAGCCGCACCGGACCGCCCTCCAGGTCTATTCCATTCTCGGCGAGGAGGGAATCGACCCATGGTCGCAGGGGGCCGCCGTCCACCGGGCCGTGTTTGTCTGCTTGGAAGCTGAACAGGTTGAAGCGATCGAGAGAGAAGAGGAGCAGCTCGCTGTCCAGCCGGTCGAGTTCGTCGATGTCGAACAACCCATAGAAGACGCGGTATTCGAAGTTGTGGGAGAACGGCGCCAGGCGGCTGTGGCTCACCTTGCCTTGATACAGCGCGGAGTTGAAGCGGCTCATCGGACGGGTGCCAGTCCTTGTGGGGCCGGAGCCGAGCTCATCGCTGTTACCGAGTCGTACCACGGCGCCGGGCTGCCCAACGCGGCGGCGACGTGAAGCCCGGACTGGAGACCATCTTCGTGGAACCCGTACCCGAGGTAGGCGCCCGCATACCACGTATTGAGCCGGCCCTGGATGGCGGCGATGCCCCGCTGGGCCGCTATGGCGGTGGCGTCGAACTGGGGGTGGGAGTAGCTGTACCGCCCGTGGATCTGTGCCGGGTCCGGCGCGGTGACGGGGTTGAGCGAGACAAAGAGCGGGTGGCGCGGGTTCAGGTTCTGCAGACGGTTCATCCAGTAGGTAACCGAAGCAACCCGATCGAACCGGTCCTGGGAGCGCGCCATCGCGTTCCAGCTTGACCAGGTGCCGCGGCGCCTAGGCATGAGAGCGATGTCACCGTGAAGTACCGCCTCGTTGGGCTCGTATCTGATGGCACCGAGCAGCTCCCGTTCTTGCGGGGTCGCCTCGCTGCCCAAGATGTGCAGCGCCTGATCGGAATGGGTCGCAAACACAACATGGTCGAACGTTTCATCAAACTTGGGGCTGCGCACGATCACCGAGTCGTCGGCGCGCATCACCTGCGACACCGGGCTGTTGAGGCGGATTCGCCCTGCGAGAGGCTCCGCGAGCTTGCGTACGTAGCTGCGGCTGCCACCGGAAACGGTCCGCCACTTGGGTCGGCCGACGATCTCGATGAGGCCGTGATTGGAAAGGAAGTGGAGGATCGACTCGGCGGGATAGTCGGCCGCCTGGGTGGTGCGGGCCGACCAGATAGCGCCGATCATGGGCAGCAGGTAGTCGTCGCGGAAGGCTTCGGAGAAGCCGTGTCTGGCCAGCAGTTCACCGATCGATTCGCCGGGAGACGGTTTGAGGCTTGCCCCCACCCGCCGAAAGCGGTTGATGTCCCCCAGCATGGTGCGGAAGCGAGGCCGCAGCAGGTTTGTCGGCTGGGCGAGGACCCCGCGGGCGCTGGCTCCGTATTCAAAATCGCGATCTAGCGAGAACGCAAAAGACATATCGCTCGGCTCGGTGTCTACCCCGAGTTGGGCAAAGAGCCGAGTCAAGTGTGGGTAGGTCACTTCGTTGTAAACAATGAACCCGGTGTCGACCGCGATGGGCCCCTCCGGCATGGCGACGTCAACGGTGTTGGCGTGGCCGCCGAGGCGATCGGCCGCTTCGAATACGGTGACCTGATGATCGCGCTGAAGCGCCCACGCCGCCCCGAGCCCTGAAATCCCCGAACCAATGACTGCAATTCTCATTGCACGTAGTTCGGAGCCGCCGGGGTCGGCGGATGGCGTAGCAAAGTTCACAAGAACCGGCGGATACCGGGGGAACGGGTGAGGAGGTCAGCTCGCGAGGTCGACGAGCGCCTGCCACAGGGCGGCGCGATCCCCGGGGCTTTCCACAGTTCGCTTGCTTCTGTGGGTCGAGCGGGGACGCCGATCGTGCCAGAACCGACCGGTTTGCCCGGCGGCCTCAGCGCCGGCCGCCAACCAGACGATCGTGTCGGCGCCCTCATCCGGCCGGCGCAGGAATGGCTTGGTTATCTTGTGGAACGTAGGCAGCGCGCCCACCACGCCAGGCGTGTCGGCCCACCCGGGATGCATTGCATTCACCGTGACTCCCCGGTCGGCGAGCTGGTCGGCCCACATCTCGGTGAGGATGACCTGGCCGCGCTTGGTCCGGGCGTAGGCCGCCGAGCCCTTGTACTCGCCCCGGTCGTTTTGCAGATTGGGGATCGAGATCCGCTGGCCGTACATGCCACCCGAGGACACGTTGATGATGCGGGCCGGGGCCGATTCGACCATTCGGGGAATCAGCAGGTTGGTGAGCAGGAAATGCCCGAGCAGGTTGGTGGCCAGCGTGCTGTCGATACCCTCGGCGGTAACCGAGCGTTCGGGGAAGAGCGTGCCGGCGTTGTTGACCAGAACGTGGATCTCGGGTTCGTTGGCCAGCAGCCGATCCGCCAGGTCCCTAACGTCGGACATCAGGCTGAGATCAGCCAGCTCATGGCGGACCCGGTCGCTGCCGGTTGCCGCGGCGATTTCGCCGTGGACCGCTTCTGTCTTGTCGGGATTGCGGCCGACGAGAATCATGTCGGCCCCCAAGCGGACGAGTTCCGTCGCCGCTGCCTTGCCGAGCCCGCTGGTGGCCCCGGTCACAACGACGGTACGCCCGGAGAGCGATTCGGTTATCGGCTCCCAGGACCTCTTGCGGATCCGATATCCGATGTTGGAGAAACCGGGCACAATCGCCGTGTCCATAGCTTTGTCGATCAACGAGGTCATGGGGTGCTTTCTCTCAGGGCTTTCTGGTATGCATCGAGTGTTCGGAGCCGAGCCGTGCCGTGGTCGACGATCGGCGCCGGATAGTTGTCGTTGAGTACGACGCCGGCGGCAGCCAGATCGAGCGGTGCGGCGAGCCAGGGAGCGTGGATGTGCTTTGTGGCCAGGTCGGCCAGCTCTGGCACCCAGCGGCGGATGTAATCGCCGGCGGGGTCGAACTTACGACTCTGGGTGACCGGGTTGAAGACACGAAAATAGGGGGCGGCGTCGGTCCCGGTGCCTGCCACCCACTGCCAATTCCCCACATTCTGCGGAACATCACCGTCGAGAAGCAGGCGGCGGAAGTGGCGCTCGCCGAGCCGCCAGTCGATCAGCAGATCCTTGACGAGGAATGACGCAGTGATCATTCGGACCCGGTTGTGCATCCAGCCCTCAATCGCCAGCTGCCGCATTCCGGCATCGACGATCGGATACCCGGTCCGGCCGGCCTGCCACGCGGCCAGGCCGTCGGGGTCGTCGTGCCACCGAACGCGGTCATATTCGGGCCGCATGGCCCGCTCGGCCGTGTGGGGAAATGCTTCGAGGATATGGGCGTAGAAGTCTCGCCACGCAAGCTGGCGCACAAAGGCGGCGGCCTCCGGGGCTGCCAGGGCCTCGACCACCTTGCGCGGTGACAGCGTCCCGTACTTGAGGTCTATCGATAGCCGCGAGGTGGTGTCCCGATCAGGGCGATCGCGCTGCTCGGGATATTCGGCGACGCGCTCGGCGAAACTGGCCAGGCGCTCGCCGGCCGCAGCTGCTCCCGGTGCGACCATGGCGGGGCCCCGCGGCGCGTAAATGCCTTCGCCGACATCGGCGGCGATGTCGGCTTCCCCGGGTTGCGGCCAAGAATCCCACGGCGTCTCCAGCCAGCGCCGGTAGAAGGGCGTGAACACCCGATATGGCTCCGCCGCCGCAGTGCGGATCCTGCCCGGTGCGTGAACCAGCGAGCCGTACCAGGTCTCGAATGGGCACGGCAGGGAGGCGGCAACGGCGGCGTCGCGCCGCACCGAGTACGGGCTCACGTCGCGATTCCAATACACCGCCGCCGAGCCCGATGAAACAGCTTCGGCGGCGACCAGCGTGTCGGGTACGCCCGAGCGCACCAACAGGCGCCCTCCATGCCGGGCAAGCTCGCCGTCGAGCGCTCGTAGCTGATGCAGAAGGTGCTCGCTGCGAAGGGCGTTCCTCTGGAATAGCTCGGGGTCGATCACAAACAGAGCGACGACACGGTCATGACGAGAGGTGGCGGCAGCCCAGGCCGGGTTGTCTTCGAGGCGCAGGTCGCGCCGAAACCACATCAGGCTGGTGTCGCTCACGCGTTTGCGATCCACGCATCGACTTCGGCCCAGCGGTCGTATAGCCAGTTGGCTCGTTCCTGCGGCTCGGCCGGTATGTCGCCGTGGGCGAACCGGCGGAATTGCACGCGAACGGTGCTTCCCACCAGGCCGCCTGCGAGGATCTGGCGGATGTGGCTGAAGCCGTCGAGGCCGGCGTGGGCTGCAATGACAACGTCGGCACCCGGCCGGGCATCGAGCAATGCCAGCGGGCCGCCCAATCGCGGTGGCAGCACAAACCGCATGGCGGCAGCGCGTTCGTGCAGCTCCGGGTTCGAGACGCGGATGTGTTCGAGGGCGCGGGTGCGTCGCTCTTCGGTGAATCGGGTGCCCTCCGGGTAGATGAGCACGCCTTCGTCGCCGCCCAGTCCACTGCCCAACCGACCAATCGCCGCCACTTCGCCCTCTGGTTCCGTGGATCGGCGGTCGACGAAGTAGTTGGGAAGCCGGCTTCCGGCAATGTCGAGGCAGGGATCCGACAGCAGCTCACGCTTGAGCACGTAGCGGAGCTTGATCCCATGGGGTGCGGTGATGAGAGCGCTCGGGAGCAGATTGTCGACGATGCTGGTGTGCCGCATGAAGACCATGATCGGGCCCGGCGCGAGCGACGACGATCCCTCAACCTCAACCCGAATGCTGAAGATGGTTCGGATCGCTAGAAAGACCGATCCGGCCCACCAGCCTTGGATAACGTAGGTGCCGCCAATGAAGACGCCGCGGAAGCGTCCTCCTGCGGACACCAACCACACCCCTCCCAACGCGATGATTCCGAGGACCTCCGTGCCGAGGTAGACCCAACCCATCAGGATCAGTCGAATCGCCATGAAATGACGGCGTCCCATCGCCAAGGCGACGATGTCGTACAACAAGCCGGCAAGGAGGAGAAGAGGCAGCGACACCGTTGTCCCCACGAAGGCGGCACCGACGATCGATATTGACCGGAGGCGGCGTTTCTGTGTTTGGCGTCGGCTCACAAGGAAGGGTGATACCACGAAGGGCATCACGTTTCTAGTGAAAGAACGATTGGGTCGTTCTGTGAGGCGGCCACCCCGCCGCGTATTTCCTCGGTTATCGCAAATCCCTCGAGCTCCTGTGGATCGATCCGGAAGGGCACGATGCCCGGGTCGGAACCGAGAATCCCTGCGGAAATGATCTTGCCATCGATGAGGGCCCACAGTTGGTAGGTGCGGTCCGGCGGAAGGGGCTGCAGCGTGTGCTCGGTCAGGTAGCCGGTCCCGTCGGGCATGACCACGATGGTGGCGTTGGACGCGTTGACGTCGGATCCAAGGAGGAGGCGTTGGCTGGCGGCGCCGGCGAGTGCTTGTGTGGCGGCCGTTTCGAGGGGTGAGGTGTCGAGCGGTGAAGTGTCGAGCGGGGGGCTCTCGATCTGTTCGGTGAGGGCGGCAACCTTGGCCTGCTCGGCCGCCAGCTCGTTGTTGGCGGCGCCGAGGCGCGCTGATTGCACGACCGTGGCTCCCACGATGAGGGCTACGACGGCTGCTGCCGCCACCGGCCGCAGCCAGCTCCGCCGGAGCGGCACTACGACGGCGGGTGGCGTGGCTTCTGGGGCCTCTTTCGATCTTGGGTCGTCGGATACTCGGCTGGCGATGGTGTCCCACAATTGGATCGGGGCAAACTTCTCGGTGGCAGAAAGTAGCGACGCTACCTCTCGATGTTCTGCGAGCTCCTGGCGGCACTCGTAGCAGTACTCGACGTGACCTTCTATGACGGCCGCCTCAGCGGCATCAACCGCGTGGAGTGCGTATACGCCCAGTAGTTCCTGGATTTCGCTGTGGTCCACTTCGACTCGCATCGTCTTCCTAGCTGACGGGCGCCAGCCCCGCGTTGGCCAGCAGCACATTGAGGCGCTGCAACCCTGATCGGATCCGGCTCTTGATCGTTCCTTCCGGTGTTTCGAGCAGCTCCGCAACCTCGCGGTACGAATAGCCGCCGAAATAGGCAAGTTCGATGGCCTGGCGCACTCCTTCGTCTAGCTCGCTCAGAGCGTGCCGAACGTGGCCGGCCAATGCCATTTCCCAAACTTCTTCCTCGATACTCAGGCCCGCCTCGACGGTGAGCTGTGCATCGCGCTCTTCTCGTGTACGGCGTGAGGACTCGGAGCGGATGAGATCAACACTGCGTCCGTGCGTATGCGCCAGTAGGTACGAACGCAACGAACCGCGAGCGCCATCGAACTTCTCGGGGTTGTTCCAGAGGCGGAGCATCACTTCCTGGACGATCTCCTCGGCGAGGTCGGGATCCCGCAGCAGCCGCCTGGCGAGGCCAAGGACCGGACCCCCGTGGCGTCTGTAGACCTCGGCGAGGGCACCCTCGTGTCCCGCGGCCATTTTCTCGACGATTTCAATGTCGTCCTGTCGGCTTGTCGTTTCCATGTCGCAGTCCCTTTTCGTAACGTTTAGCACTAATTGATGAGGTGAGGATCTTAGTTTTAGTACTAAATACGATGAACGTCAAGCTGCAACCCGGAACAGGGAGGTCCTACGGTGTCGATATCGAGCGCGAACGCCTGTCGGTCAAAGGAATCTCGGTTGATGGCAGTCAGCGCGCCGCCGGCAACTAATTCGATGCAGCTCCAGGGAGTCGCTGGGTTCTCGCTGTGAGCGGGTCGATGAGATCCGGAGACCGGCCGCCGCGAATTGTCAGGCGACGACACGCAGCAAAAGGTCGACCGCACCGGCGCCGTCCTTGGCCCAGCCGTCGGCGCCGAGTCGGTTGGCATGGTCGGCGTCGGCGATCGAGGTCCCTCCGACGAAGATGGGAACATCCGGCGCCGCCTGGCGTGTGGCCGCAATCGAGCGCCGCACCTGTTCGTCGGCGTTTATGCGTGTAGTGCTGATGCAGACGGCTACGAGACCGTCGAAATCGCCGACGATTTGGCCCAGTGTTTCGGCCGGCACGTCCGCCCCCAGGTCAAGCGCCTCGAAGCCGGCACCCCGCAGTAGATCAGAAACCATCAACGATGGAATGGCGTGTCTTTCGCCCGGCGGGGTGGTGACCACGACGGTCCCCTTGGTGCGACCCTTGCGGGCAAAACGGGGGCCCATTCTCCCGATGAGGCGCATGGCGACCGCCGTTGCCAGGTGCTCTTGAGCCACGGAGATATCGCCGGTGTGCCACCTGGTTCCCAGCGAGATCAGTGCCGGGGCGAGCAAGTCCATGTATATCTCGCCGGGTTCGGCCCCCGAAGAGAGGGCGGCTTCGATGACTCCCCAGGAGCCGGCCTCGTCGCCCGCCACCAACCGCGTCTCGAGACGCTGGGGCCAGTCGGCAGAGCGACGCGGCTTCGTGTTCTCATGGCTCCCTTCCTGCAGCGCCGCAACGTCGGCTGCATCCACTTCCCACGTGCCGCCGACCTTGCTGGCGGGGAGACGTCCCAAACGCACGTAGCGGTAAACGGTCATGTAGTGGGTGCCGAGATGGTCGGCTGCTTCCTGAAGGGTCATTGTCGTCGCCATTTGCTAGAGCATAATATCTCGAAACGGTTTAGCACTAAAACTGTCATCCGTTGGCTCCGGGGCGCCGTATAGCGAGTGAAGTCTCAAGAAATACCCGAAAGGAACGAGACAATGCGCAAAGCAATAATGACTCTCGTCGCTCTTATGCTGATGGCGGTGCCCACAACGGCACTGGCCCAGTCCAGTGATGGAACCGTAACCGTCGTGCACGGTGTGCCCGACCTGACTGTTGACGTGTATGTGAACGATGCCCTCACGATCGAGGACTTCGAGTACGGCACCGTGACCGACCCGCTGACCCTTCCTGCAGCCGACTACGCGATTGATCTGCGTGCGGCCAACGCCGATCCGGCTTCCGACCCGGTGCTGTCACAGATGGTGACACTGCCCGCCGGAGCCAACGCCACCATTGAGGCCAACCTCGACGGTGCCGGTGCGCCCAAGATCAGCGTCTGGGTCAATGACATCTCGACGATCGAGGCCGGCAACGGCCGGGTTACTGTCCGCCACACAGCGGCCGCCCCGAATGTCGACATCCTGGCGAATGACGGCGCCCTGTTCTCCGACGTGCCGAACGGCGCCGAAGGTGCGGCCGATGTCCCCGCCGGTGACTACAACGTCAAGGTGACCGCGGTCGGCGATGCCACCACGGTTGTCACGGAAGTGCCCGCGCTGACGATTCCCGAGGGCACCAACGTCATCGTCTATGCCATTGGCGATCTGACGGCCGGTAGCTTCCAGCTCGCCGTGCAGAGCATCGCAGGGCTCCACACCCCGCCCAGCGGAGTGCCCTCAGGCACCGGCGGCGATCTCGGCACCGGTATTCCAGCGTGGCTGTTCGCCTCCCTGGCCGCTGCCGGGCTGCTGATGGTGGCTGGTAGCGCCAAGGTCTCCCGCCAGCGCGGCTAGTTGACGAAGCTATCAAGCAACCCGAAGTGGGAGAGGGCAGACCGGCAGCCCTCTCCCACTTTTTCTTAGGAGGATCGATGAAAGTGAAAAGTGCCACAGCACTGTTCATCGCCGGCTTCCTTGTCCTGTCCCTATCTCTCGGGCTGTGGGCGTTCGGACGCTCGGCTCCCGAGGCGGGAGACGCTACCCCCTTCGAGCAGGCGCCGACCTCTACTACCTCTACTACCTCTACTACCTCTGTGCCGCTCCAGTCTGCCCCAACGACGACAGTGCCCGCGGTGTCGGCCGTCGATGAACCCGGGCCGACCGGATCTGTCCCGCAGTTCACCGTCGGGCGCTATCCCGAGGGCCACAACCGAATCCCGGTGGCACTGCGAATCCCGGCAATCGATGTCGCGGCTCCAGTAAGCCCTGCAGGTGTGGAGGCAAACGGTGACATGGAGGTTCCCGGCAACGTCGCCGAAGTGGGTTGGTACAAATACGGCCCGGCCCCCGGCGAGTCCGGATCGGCCGTGCTGGCGGCCCATGTCGACCTCGCTCGCCAAGGACCCGGAGTGTTCTTCGACCTCCGAACTCTCGAACCGGGAGATGTGATCCTGGTTGATTTTGATGACGGCACCACCGAGACGTACCGCGCCGAGGCGCGCACGGTCTACGAAAAGACAGAACTACCCATCGATGTGATCTTCAGCCGGGAAGGGCCGCCGGTCCTCACCCTCATCACGTGCGGCGGTGGGTTCAATCGGAACATCGGAAGCTATGACAGCAACGTCGTTGTCTACGCGGTGCCGGACGGCGCCGCCTCTCCGCTCGAATAGAAAAGGACCAGTCATGACCAAAGTCAGCAAATCTGTATTCATCCCCAGGCCTTCCGAGGAGGTCTTCACCTACCTAGCCGACTTCTCCAATACCGCAGAGTGGGACCCCGGCGTTGCCGACGCAATGAAGACGAGTGAGGGCCCGGTCGGCTTCCGGAGCACGTTTGACCTTGTCACGCTCTTCCGGGGACGTCGGGTTCCTGTGACCTACGAGGTGACGGTGTATGAGCCGTCGCGCCGGGTCGTGCTGGTGGGCCGCAACAAGAACTTCACCGGTATCGACGACATCGGGGTCGTTCCTGAAGGCGCCGGGAGTCGCGTCAGCTGGAATGCCGAGTTCCAGATGCAAGGCCCGGCGCGGCTGTTGCAGCCGTTCCTCGGCGGCGTATTCGAGAAACTCAGTACTGAGGCAATGGAAGGCCTCGAGAAGACATTGTCCTGAGGGTCACCCGGGCTCAACGTCACGTGATCGCTCGCCCGGCGGGTCCTTTCGTGCCGGGCCATCTCGGTAAGTGGGAGCAGGACGAAACCTAGGATGTCCGCGCGGTGTGGCTCACTATCCTTGGGCCGTTGTCGGAATGCGCCCTGGGCTGCCAAGCAATTGTGCGACGGTTTCCGATCATCCGGCGAGCCCGGTCGCTCCGAATAGTGGGATACGAACTTGGGAGGAATTGATGGCTGAATCGGGTTATCGCTTGCGGACATGGAATGTCGCTATGGGGGCGTTGCACGCGGCGCAGGCCGTCCTCGTGCTGGTTCTCGCCACGGATTTCACGCTGCCGATCACCGCCTCGTATCCGGAGGGCCCGCCCGGTACACCTGCGGGTGATCCGACCGTTCTGTTCGATTTCTCGATCGCCTGGGGCGTGGCGGTCTTTCTCTTCCTGTCGGCGTTCTTTCACTGGCTGATCGCCGCGCCCGGTATCTACCCGCGCTACCGCGCCGGCCTCGATGCGGGTCATAACTACTTCAGGTGGGTCGAGTACTCGCTGTCGGCGTCGGTGATGATCCTGTTGATTGCCGTCCTGCCGGGCATCTTGGACATCGCAGCCCTGGTCGCCTTGTTCGGCGTGAACGCGTCGATGATCCTTTTCGGTGCGCTCCAGGAGAAATACGAGGATCCGGGCGGCTCGCTGCTCCCGTTCTGGATGGGATCGCTGGCCGGCATAGTGCCCTGGATCGCCATTGGCATTTACCTGTTCTCGCCGGGAAGTGATGCGCAGCCTCCCGGGTTTGTGTACGGCATATTCTTCTCGCTGTTCGTGTTCTTCAATACATTCGCCATCAACCAGTGGTTGCAGTACCGCCGCATTGGGAAGTGGTCGAGCTATCTATACGGTGAGCGGGTGTACATGATCCTCAGCCTCGTGGCCAAATCCCTGCTGGCCTGGCAGGTATTCGCCGGGACCCTGGCCGGCTAGAGACGATTCCGTTCGATTCTCCCGGCGACGCTCTACCTGTCGGACGTGTCTGGACGGCTCTTGGTCCGCCGCACCGTGTGCAGCGGCATGATGGAGATCTCATAGGCGGCACCGACGATTTGAGCCGGTGCACGTACTGCCTCGACTAGTCCCTTTCCGAGGGTGGCGCCGGCTCGTCGACCCGACGGGCGTCTCATCCAGTCCAGAGCGACGAAGACGCCCAGCGACATCGTGGCGATCACGACCATGGCGCCGGTGACCAACACCCATCCCCAGTCGCTCCCGATGCCGGGAAGGTTGGCAAAATTCATGCCGAAGAAACCCGCCACGAGTGATAGGGGCAGCATGATTGCTGCGTAGATCGTGAGGACCTTTGTCACGTCGGTGGCCTGACGAGCCTCGGCGCCCCGGTAGGCATCGAGTATTTCGGCCAGGGAGGAGCGAGCCGCGTCCAGGTCCTGTGCGGCGCGGGAGGCGACGTCGAACACATCCGAGAATCGACGCCGACCGGCATCGCTTATGAGCGGCGAAGTGCTGGAGCGGACGAGGTCAAGCACCTCACGCTGCGGGTGGACGACTCGCCGCACAGCCGACAAGTCGGCACGAACTGCGGTCAGCTCCGCCACGAGTTGGGCATCGGCCGCCAGGGCCTTGTGTATGAGCTCGTTGGTCCGATCGTCGAAGGCATCGAGCACTGCCAGCAGCCTTCGCGTGAGGACGTCTGCGAGCCGGGCCAGCAGCTCATCAACACCGCCGCTGGCCAAAACCGCGCTCTCCTGCACTCGATTCCATAGCGCGTCCAATGCCGGGGAATGGAGGCGCCGCACCGTCAACAAAGACCGACCCGTCACGAAACAATCAATTTCGTAGGTTTCGACGCGGTCATCTCGGAGGCCGTGCAGAATCACGAGAAGGTGGTGACCAAAGTCGTCGAGCTTGGGGAGATCGACCTCGTCGATGGCGTCCCGGACTGCCAGCCCGTCCAACTCGAGCCCTGTTGTGAGCTCAATTAGTTCCTCGGTGTCGTCCTCGCCGACATGAACATCCACCCAGATCCAGCCTTGATCGAGATGGCCGGAAGGAAGCTGCGTCTCAAGCAACACCCTGCCGTCACCATCTGAGCGCAGAATCCGGGTCTCCATCCGATCATCATTGCCGAACGGGTCTTTCCATCCAACGACCTGCGACGGAGACGTGAGAATGGTGCGCGGGGTTCGGGCGGGCGCCGGACTCGGAGTTGGCATCGAAAGCCCTGATCAACCCATCGAGGTCTAGCTAGGTCCGGGGTGGGCGGGGAATCAACACCGCCGTGTTCCCGGTGTATCGCCGGAACTCCTCCTCTTCGCCCCACCGTTCCTCGGCGCGGGCTTCGAGCATCGGTATGCCGCTCACCCGCGTGAGCAGCACGACAACGAAGACGGGGGAGATCAGGGTGAACCAACGCCATCCCGACAGCACCGGGAGGGCCATGATGGCGATGCCCGTCCACAGCACAATCTCGCCGAAATAGTTGGGGTGGCGGGACCACGCCCACAGCCCTGAGGTGATGAACCGTCCCTCGTTCGCCGGATCACCCTTGAAGATCGACTTCTGCCGATCGGCGACGACTTCGATCGCGAAACCGGCGACCCACACCGCCATGCCGACAACCGCCACCCAGCCGATCGCCTCCCGTTCGGTGCCCGTGATGATCGCCAGCGCACAGGTCAGCGTGAGCAACACCCACAGGCCCTGCAAGGTCCAGGTCATGAAGAACCGCAGAGGATCGGTCTTGATCCGGTCGAACCGCCCGTCCCGCCCCGCGCGGCGCACCCGGCGGAATAGGAACGAACCGAGTCGCAAGGCCCACACAACGACCATCGTTCCGACGATCACCGCCCGTGCGTCGAGTTCGTCGCTGAGCAGCAAGGCAACGGCAACAACCGTCACGTAGGTAGCGCTTCCGGTGAGATCGAAGTAGTGCTCCGTCTTGGCCATGTTGGAGGGCACGAACACCACCCAGTTGATGACGTAGGCGAGTAACCCACACACCGCGAACACTGCGATCGAGCCGACACGCGAACTGCCATCGCTTCCGGCAAGGACGACCATCGCACCGACCACCAAGCTGGCAGCGATGCCGACAAGAGATTTCCGGTTCTGATCCATCATCGCCCAAACCCTAAGAGCGTGAATGGGAAGCCGCAACGAGGCCACGAGCTGTGCAGACGCGATTCGTTGCGGTAGGGGCGGTGGGCGTCCTACAGCAATCGCACGCCAGGGCGAAGCGGTCGCGCCCAGCCGATAGCACCCGCGAACGCGGGTCTCCTCGAGGTCACTAGAGCCTTCAAGATTCCCTCTTCTGTGGCCTCGTGCGAGACATAGTGAGCGTCACCATCCCCAGGTGCCTTCGCCGCCCTTGAATGGTCCCACGATGTTGGCTGTGATCCAGCCACCATAGAATTGGCCCGGCTGAGGCATCACGAGTTCTGCACCCAGGAAGCAGCTCTCCATGAGGGCTGGGTAGAACGACACGAAACCTGCGAGTGTTTCGTAGCCGGGACGCGGTTGCGGGTAGCTCCAGGCGGCGGCCGGCGCCGTCATGTCGCCAACCCGGACACTCCAGTACTCGGCTCTGCCTTTCCACTCGCAAGTGGTGCTTCGAGGGTTCCGCTCCAGCACTCCGGCGGCAACTGCCCCGAAGGGGACATAGATGTTGGGAGGGTGGCTGGTTTCAAGTACCCGTACGGCCTGCGAACTGTCAACGATGGTCCTTCCATTGAAGAGAATCTTCACCGGGCGGGCTTCAGCCTCGACGCGTGGGGGTCTCGGATAGTCCCAGACCGACTCCTGGCCGGAGGTGTCGGGTTTCATGCAGGCGGATCTCCGGTAGGTTGGGTGCTTGGCAGCAGGAGAGCAGTTGGGCCATCTCATATTCGGGGCCGGCGGCCGACACGGATGACGCGATCTCCTAAATTGAGTCGCATGAATGATCGACTCCGTCTCCAGGCTGAACAACTTGGCCGCATGCGGGGAATGACCCGCTATTACCACGAGCGGTTCTTCTCAGATGTGCGTATGTCCACAATCACCGTGCTGGCGCTGCTCGTCCTGGGTTGGTGGGAGGTCGAGGAGGCGTTCTTGCTGGTTCCTGTCGTCGCCCTCTTTGGAGCGACAATGACCGCGTTCGACGCTTCATATCTCCTATTCGCCCGGCATTACTCGGCTCGCCTGGAATCCGACGTCAACACTGCC
>Ga0316187_10002455_pt1 | contig 16109 bp, 10 predicted proteins | sample CroRivburrow1_MG_FD_204927 | JGI IMG/M metagenome (GOLD analysis project Ga0316187, IMG submission 204927) | Coastal sediment microbial communities from Maine, United States - Cross River worm burrow 1 | ecosystem: Environmental > Aquatic > Marine > Coastal > Sediment | place: USA: Maine... | reverse complement strand
AAAATTAAAAAATCGTAGAAATGCCAGAATCGAACTAACTAGTCTCAACTAATTAAGCTATAAAAACCTAACCTAAATCAATATCAACTATTCCAAAATCTCCTAATGAACTTTGCCTAAATTTCTCTTAAAGCGGGTGCAAATATAACAAGGTTTTTTATCCTGAAAAAAATATTTTATACTTTTTTTGCAAAAATATTCTAATTATTATACAACTCACTAATTATCAAGAACAAACCCTATTAAAAGGGACGCAAATTTAATGGAATTATACTTTGTTATAATTATTTTCCGCTGAAAAGTTATTAACATAATTGACAGGTAGAGAAATCAATAATAAATATTATAACATTACTAACTGATTTTTAAATGCTTGTAACCTATTTTTGAATGGTAACTGCGGGAAGTTTAATATTTTCTTAGATTTTTCCAAATCAAATCCGGTTTTAGGTGGCCTTTTGGCAAATTGGTTTAGATTATTTGTAGATATTCGATTAATCAAAGAAGCATCTAACTCAAAAACTTTGGCTATCTGAATAGCCATTTCGTAAACACTTAACAATTCACTACTTGAAATATGAAATACACCGTATGCTTGATTCTGAATTGATAACAAACACGCTTGTGCTAAATCATCTACAAAGGTTGGCATTCTATACTGGTCATCAACCATAGTTACTTCTTGTTTATTTTCTAACGCTTTTTTAACAAAAAGTACAATATTATTAGTAGACATATTATCAACTATTCCAAATACCAAAATAGTTCTAAGTATGGTATATTTAATTTCAGAACTAATTATAATATCTTCAGATTTCAATTTTGAAAGACCATAATAATTTATAGGGTTTGGCTCATCATCCTCTTTATACGGTCCATCATCACCATCAAAAATAAAATCTGTTGAAATTTGAAGTAAATGAATATTATTTTCTTGGGCACAACAGACTAAGGTTTTAACAGCCTCGACATTTATCAAATCGCATTTTTCTTTTTCCTTTTGACATTCATCAACATTGGTCATTGCCGCACAATTAACAATAAAATGAGGCTTTAAACTATTAATAAGTTCTTCTAATCTTTTAGAGTTAGTAATATCTATGTTATAATAGGTGTAATTATTCGAGGTATCATTTCTATTATTCCCTCTTGACAGTGCAAATACTTCATAATTACTTAAATTGGAAAAAAGATTTACCAATTTTTGACCTAATAATCCGTTACTTCCGGTAATCAGTATTTTTTGCACACTTAAAATAATTTGTTGAGATTTTGAATTTGCTCTAAACTACCTAACACAATTAATTTTGAATTAGAGACCAATTGTGTATCAGCTTCTGGATTGATAAGATATTCGTTTCCTGGAGTTTTAAAACCAATTACCGTACAACCCGTTTTTCTACGTAAATCTAAGTCCCGAATTGATTTTGATAAAAATTCTTTCGGTAAATTCTCAACAATAATTTCTTCTAAATGAGTGGCGTTATCAGAATCCACTGCTAGCATATCAACAAACTCAACAATATCTGGTGTAACCAATAAAGAAGCCATATGATCACCACCTAGTTTATCAGGCATAATTACATTGTTAGCCCCGGCTATTCTTAATTTACTATCAGATGGATCATCAGAAGCCCTGCTTACTATTGTTAAATTTTCATTCAATTGTCTGGCCGACAAAACCACAAATAAATTATCCGCATCAGAAGGTAAAGTAGTTATCAAGTTCGAAGCACTCATTATACCTGCTTTGATAAGGACATCATCATTAGTAGCATTACCATGAATACATAATAAGTTTTCATTTTCAATTTCTGAAACTAATGTTTCATCATTTTCAATTATTACCAACGATTTACTATACTTTTTTAATTTTACTACAGCCTGTTTGCCATTTCTACCGTAGCCACATACAATTGTATGATTTTTTAGTTGATTAATTTTTTTTTGCACTTTTTTAAATTTAATTCTTTCAAATAACTCGTCACTTGCTACATATTGCGTTATTACCGAAGCAATCAAACCAAGGATAACAATGCTCATTAAAATAAGAAAAATTGTGAATAATTTTTCATTTTGACTTAAGGGATGTATTTCACCAAAACCAACGGTGGTTATGGTAATTATTGTCATATATAATGCGTTCACAAAGGAATCATTAGACAAATACATGTACCCTAAAACACCTATAATAATTACTAATAAAAAAAGTAATAAGACTCTGTATAAATTTGATGGGAAATTGTTCATAAAACTTAAAGGTCAAATACCGAACTTCTCTTAGTATATATCATATCTTTTAATTTGAGTAAAAAAGCAAGTGTTAAATAAATTCCAAACCAAAACCCCAACGTAACAAATGAAATATATATAAAAAATAGGCGAACATTTGTAACACTTATTCCAATCTTATCCGCTAATCGAGTAGAGACATCAAAACCCCTCTTTTCAAAAAAATATCGGATGGAGTGAATAATTTTCATTGCCATAAACTTTTGACGCAATTTAATGAATTATTTAATAATAGTTTATAATATACATTTAAATTCTGTTAGCAATTAATTACCTTTGCATCTTGCAATTTTATATGGTAAAACAACAAGAATATATAGAAGTACAAGGAGCCAGAGTTCATAATTTAAAGAATATCGATGTAAAAATACCCCGAGAAAAACTGGTAGTTATAACTGGTTTAAGCGGTAGTGGTAAATCTTCATTGGCCTTTGATACCATCTATGCAGAAGGTCAACGTAGATATATTGAAACTTTCTCAGCATATGCTCGTCAATTTCTTGGCGGCTTGGAAAGACCTGATGTAGACAAAATTGATGGATTATCTCCAGTAATTGCAATCGAACAAAAAACTACAAGTAAAAGTCCGCGATCTACTGTTGGTACTATTACAGAGATTTATGATTTTTTAAGACTATTATTTGCGAGGGCCTCTGATGCTTTTTCTTTCAATACCGGAGAACAAATGGTTAGCTATTCTGATGACCAAATTATTGATTTAATTTTACGTGATTTCGATACATGTAAAGTAAATATTCTTGCTCCAGTTATTAAATCCCGTAAAGGACATTATAGAGAGCTTTTTGAGCAAATTTCAAAACAAGGATTTGTAAAAGTCCGGATTGATAGCGAGATCAGAGATATTGAAAAAGGAATGCGATTAGATCGCTATAAAACCCATGATATCGAAATTGTAATAGACAGATTAGTAGTTGATAATAATTCTAATAAACGCCTGCAAGAATCGATAAAAACGGCCATGTATCATGGCGATGATACAATTTTAGTACTTGACACAGAAAAGAATACAACAAGGTATTTTAGTCGTAGCTTAATGTGTCCGACTACAGGAATTTCTTATCCACAACCTGAACCAAATTCCTTTTCGTTTAATTCACCTAAAGGAGCTTGTAATCATTGCAACGGATTAGGGAACATTAATGAAGTTAATATTGAAAAAATTATTCCAAATTCAGAATTAACCATTTTAGGAGGCGGCATTGCCCCATTGGGGGAACAAAAAAGCACCTGGATCTTTAAACAAATTGAATTAATCGCTGATCGATACAATTTCACACTAAATACGGCAATCAATAAAATCCCGAAAGAAGCGTTAGATATCATTTTATACGGTGGTAGTGAAAAATTTGAAGTCATCTCTAAAGAACTTGGAATTACTAGAAATTATGAAATCGATTTTGAAGGTATTGCCAATTTTATCAAACATCAATTTCATGAAACGAGTTCTGTATCTATTAAACGTTGGGCATCATCGTATATGGATGAAAATAAATGTCCCGTTTGTAACGGTTCTCGTTTAAAAATTGAAGCCTTACATTTTAAAATTCAAGATAAAAATATATCTGATTTAGTAGAAATGGACATTATCCAACTATCAACTTGGTTTAAAAATGTCAAGAAAAAATTAACTGAGAAACAACTGCTTATAGCTACTGAAATCATGAAAGAAATTGAAGCCAGAATTCAATTTTTATTAGATGTTGGTTTAGACTATCTAACCCTTAGTAGAAGTTCTAAAACTTTATCAGGAGGTGAAGCACAACGAATTCGTTTAGCCACTCAAATAGGTTCTCAATTAGTTGGTGTTCTGTATATTTTAGATGAACCAAGTATTGGCTTACATCAACGTGATAATTATCGCTTAATTGAATCCTTACGAAAATTAAGGGATATTGGTAACTCGGTTATCGTTGTTGAACACGATAAAGAAATGATAGAAAGTGCTGACTGTATAATTGATATTGGACCAGAAGCAGGCAAACATGGAGGTGAAATTATCAGTAATACTAGTTCTAAAGAATTATTAAGTAGTAATACATTAACGGCAGATTATCTTAACGGAATTAAAAGAATTGAAGTCCCTAAAAGCCGGCGAAAAGGTAATGGTAAAAAAATCATATTAAATGGTGCTACAGGTAATAATCTAAAAAATGTTTCTGTTACTTTTCCGTTGGGTAAAATGATCTCTGTAACCGGAGTTTCAGGAAGTGGTAAGTCAACATTAATTAATGAAACTTTGTACCCTATTCTTAATCAATATATTTATAGGTCTGTAAAAACACCTATGCCTTATAAGTCTATTTTAGGATTGGAGCATATCGATAAGATCATAGATATTAATCAATCGCCTATCGGCAGAACACCAAGATCAAACCCGGCAACTTATACTGGAGTCTTTAGTGAAATTAGAAATTTATTTTCTAAAACCCCAGAAGCTATGATAAGGGGTTATAAACCGGGTAGGTTTTCATTTAATGTAAAAGATGGAAGGTGTAAAACTTGTGAAGGTGGTGGAGTTCGTGTAATTGAAATGAACTTTTTACCTGACGTATACGTAGAATGCGAAACTTGTCAAGGCAAACGTTTTAACAGGGAAACACTTGAGATTCGATACAAAGGAAAATCGATATCTGACGTCTTGAATATGACCATAGATGAAAGTGTGACTTTTTTTGAGCTCATCCCTAAAATAAATAAAAAACTAGAAACCATTAGAGATGTCGGATTAGGTTATATAACCTTAGGGCAACCTTCTACTACCCTCTCAGGTGGTGAAGCGCAGCGAATTAAATTAGCGACCGAACTGTCAAAAAAGGATACCGGGAATACTTTTTATATATTAGATGAACCTACTACAGGATTGCATTTTGAAGATATTAATGTTTTGATGAAAGTATTAAATAAATTAACCAATAAGGGGAATACTGTTCTAATAATTGAGCACAATTTAGATGTTATTAAACTTGCTGACCATATCATTGATATTGGTCCGGAAGGGGGAAAAAAAGGAGGAACAATATTATGTACGGGTACTCCCGAACAAGTTATTGAGGATAAAAAAAGTTATACTGCTAAATTTCTTAAAAAAGAGCTAATTTAGCCAGATTGCTTTTTAATATTATTTTATAATCTATAATAGCATGGAAATAATGGCAATTATTTTGACAACCTGTGCAATAATATAATTACCTCCCTGCAACTTAAAATAAAGATAATTACTAATTAAAGATCACAAAAACACAAATGAAGAAAGAAATGAAATCGAATGAGGAAAGAAAAATAATTGAGAAATTTCAACATAAAACATGGAATGAGATCAGGACGAATGATACTTGGGCTATTTTTAAAATAATGGCAGAATTTGTTGATGGTTATGAAAAACTTGGGAAAATTGGACCATGTGTTAGCATTTTCGGATCTGCCCGTACCAAACCTGATAACAAATACTTTAAGCTTGCTGAAAATATCGCCTTTATGTTAACTCAAAATGGTTACGGTGTTATCACAGGTGGTGGTCCTGGTATTATGGAGGCGGGTAATAAAGGTGCTCATAGAGGCAAGGGCATTTCAGTTGGATTGAATATAGAATTACCTTTTGAACAATTTGACAATGCTTATATTGATAGAGATAAAAATTTGCAGTTTGATTACTTCTTTGTGCGTAAAGTAATGTTTGTTAAATACGCACAAGGTTTTGTAGTTATGCCCGGAGGGTTTGGAACTTTAGATGAGCTATTTGAAGCGATGACCTTAATTCAAACCAAAAAAATTGGAAAATTTCCAATAATCTTAGTTGGAAAAGATTTTTGGAAAGGTCTTTTTGATTGGGTTAAAAAAGTACTCATTCAAAAATACGGCAGTGTTAGTCCTGAAGATTTGGATTTGATTAAAATTGTTGATACCGAACAAGAAGTGGTAGATGTTTTAAATAATTTCTATAATAAATACAGCTTAAGCCCTAATTTCTAAGAGTGCTTACTATGCAGAAGAGAAAGTTCATTCCCATTGTAATAATGGTTCTTTGGAGTCTAAATATTTTTTCTCAAGAATCCATCAATATAATGTTCTATAATTTATTAAATTTTCCTGAAGCACCGCCGTCGAATAGACCTGAAATATTAAAAGGAATACTTGGTAATTACCAACCAGACTTATTTATGGTTTGTGAATTGCAATCAGAAATAGGGGCTAATACCATCTTATCTTCATTTCCAAGAACGGAAGATGATAGATATCGAGCAGCACAATTTGTAACAAATCAATCCAGTACAAGTAATAATTTACAACAGTTAGTTTTTTATAATTCACAGAAGTTTATTTTGGATGATCAAAGAATAATTACTACTTCGATAAGAGACATAAATCATTATATTTTTATTTTAAACACCCAAAACACATCTGTTAATCCAGTTTATTTAGATGTTTTTGTAAGCCATTTAAAATCAAGTCAAGGCTTTGAAAATGAGCAATTACGATTTCAAATGGTTACAGAATTCACCAATTACCTATCAAATATGTCATCAGATCGGTTCGTGATTTTTTCCGGCGATCTGAATCTTTATACTTCAAACGAAAGCGCTTACCAAGAGTTGTTAGACCCAACAAATAGTATTGTTTTAAAAGATCCTATCGATAGATCTGGCGGATGGAATAATAATATAACTTTCCAAGATATCCATACCCAATCCACCAGAGTTTCAAATGACGGCTTTGACAATTATGGCGCAGGAGGAGGATTAGATGATAGATTTGACTTTATTTTAGTTTCTGAAAATTTACAAACTAGTTCGACATTGCACTATGTGAACGATTCTTATAAAGCTTATGGTAATAATGGTAACTGTTTTAATGAAAATATTAATGATATTTCATGCGCAGGAACAGCGTACAGTCAATCGATACGTGATGATTTATATAATATGAGCGATCACTTACCTATCGTTATGCAATTACAAACCGATCAGGTTTTAAACCTTTATAACGATTTACAATCAAATAATTATATTCAATTTAGAAATGGCAATGTTATATCAACATCAATTGTATTAGAATTGGATACCAGTATTATAGCTAAGAAAATTAATATATATAATAGTTTGGGGCAAATAGTTAAATCTTCTCTTATTGAAAAAAATATTATCAATATAGACGCAACGAATTTAGCTAACGGTATCTATTATATATCTTTGCAAAATTCATATAATTTCACTCCTTTAAAGTTTATTAAAATATAATTTGGATTTTACTAAATACATAGTAGCAGTTTTATTTTTGTCATTTTTTATGAGTACAGCTCAAAACGATGTAATTAAAATTGATGCCAAATTTAATTTTACCAAAAGAGAAATTCAAATTCAACAAGAAATTAATTATCATAATAGGACAAACCAATTTCTAGATACATTATTTTTTCATAATTGGGCAAATGGCTATAAAAATAAGTACACTCCATTATCGAAAAGACTAATAGAAGATTATGATAAGAGTCTATACTTCGCTAAATTGGAAAAACGAGGTTTCTCTGACATTAAAGGAATTTCAAGTAATTACGTTTCTACCAAATGGGAAACTGATAAAAATACACCAGACATTGTCAGAGTTATTCTAAATGAGCCATTACAACCAAAAGATTCCGCAACCATTACCTTCACTTATATAGTTAAAGTGCCTGAAGATATTTTTACTAATTATGGAAGAGTTGACAACACTTATAATTTACGTTTTTGGTATATAACCCCGGCCGTTTATGAGCAACAATGGCAAGTAATGAGTAATTTGAATATGGATGACCTATATATGGATCCTGCAGATTACATCATAAATTTAACAGCTCCGGAAGGTTTGAACATTAATACTGATTTAGATCTTTATGAAACTTTTGAAGCACCAAACAATGTTTACCATTTATCGGGAAAAAACAGAGTTGATGTAGAACTTAACCTAACCGTGTTTAATGACTTTAAAGTTTTTAATACTGACCCAGTAAAAGTTATCACGAATCTAAACGGTACCATTTTAATTGATCAAATAAAGACTGACATTTTAAATAGAGAATTATCTTTTATTGAAAAATATTTAGGTTCCTACCCCCATGAAAAATTACTCGTGAATAGAATTTCTTATGATAAAAATCCTATATACGGATTAAATCAATTACCTAAAATGTTTAATCCATTTTCAGGAGCATTTGAGTGGGATATTAAAATGTTCAAGGCCCTTACAAGAAAATATTTAGAAAATACCGTTCTGGTAAATAGAAGAAAAGATGCATGGATACTTGATGGAATACAAACATTTTTAATGATCAAGTATGTGGAACAGTATTATCCTGAAATAAAAGCTATGGGCAATATTTCAAAAATTTGGGGGGTTAGAAACTACAGTATTGCCAAACTAAACTTTAATGACAAATATCCATTTGTTTATCAATTTGCAGCTCGTAAAAATTATGATCAAGCACTCACGACAAGTACGGATTCTCTTTCGAATTTTAATAGAAAAATTGTCAATAGATACAAAGCTGGCATAGGTTTACAATATTTAAATGAATATTTAAACGATAGTATCGTCTTTAAAAGTATCAAAGAATTTTATTTACTAAATTTAGTAAAAACCACAAAAAGTGATTCATTTAAAGAGTTGATCACAGCAAAAACTGATAAAGATGTAAGTTGGTTTTTTGGCAATTATCTTCAATCTAAAAAAAAGATAGATTATACAATTAAAAAAATTAATCCAATAGGTGATTCCTTAACTATCGTCATTAAAAACAAGCGGAATTTTACTGCTCCTGTTGCACTTTATGGATTACAAAAAAGGGATGTTAAGTTCAGGAAATGGCTAACCGGAATTGATTCAACGGCATCTATAACTATTCCTAAAGGAGATTATGACAGAATCTCTTTGAACTATGAATATCTATATCCTGAGCTTAACCTACGTGATAACTGGAAAAATTTAAAAGGCCTATTTAATAGGCCAATTCAGTTCAGGTTCTTTAAAGATGTAGAAGACCCATATTATAATCAAGTATTTTATAATTTATATTCTGGTTATAACTTTTACGAAGGGATTCTTTTTGGACCACGCCTCTATAATGAGTCCGTTTTTAAAAAGAAATGGTTGTACAAAATTACACCGACGTACGGTATTAAAAGCAAAAAAATAACTGGTTCGTTTTCATTTGTATATCAGCATATTCCGGAGGAAACTTCAATTTATAGATTTACAACAGGTATTTCTGGAAGTCAACGCCTTTACGCTCCCAACTTGGCTTATAAAAGATTGACACCATTTATAAATTTAGAGTTTAAACGAAAAAGTTTGCGTGATGTTGGTGGTAAATCATTGTTTGCAAGATATGTAATGGTTGATAGAGAAACTGAACCTGGTTCTCCAGTTTTAGAAACAGATAAATATAATCTTTTTAATATCAGGTTTAACTACTCACAACCTAATATTATCAAAGATTTAAGATATAATTTCGACCTACAATTAGCTGATAAATTCAGCAAAATTGCTATGGACTTTAGATATAGAAAATTAACAGATGTTCATAGACAATTTGATTTCAGAGCTTTTTTTGGTGTTTTTTTACACAATGAAACCGAAGGAAATGATTTTAGTTTTTCGCTAGACAGACCAACAGATTATTTGTTCGATTATAATTTTTTAGGAAGGTCTGAACAATCAGGTTTCTTCAGCCAACAAATTATCATTGCAGAAGGCGGTTTTAAATCAATTTTTGAAAATCCATATGCAGACCGGTGGATGTTCACTACTAATGGAAGTTTTAGTGTATGGCGTTGGATCGAAATTTATGCAGACGCAGGCGTATATAAAAACAAATATATTGATCCCGTTTTTAGATATGATAGTGGTATCCGTTTAAACTTTGTACATAATATTTTAGAAGTTTATTTCCCTATGCAATCCAGTTTAGGTTTTGAGCCGTCTCAGCCAAATTATAGCTCTAAAATTAGGTTTGTACTCACGCTCGACCCAAAAAGAATTTTCAATTTCATAAGAAGAGGTTTCTTTTAAAATCAAACTAATAGATGCAATCTAAGCACTAATAGAACCATTTCTATTACTCATCTAAGGCTTACACACGAGGGTATGTCGAACTATCAAATTTGATAGAAAAAGAATTGATCTTCAAACCAAAAGAGCTTAATTTATGCTTCACTCATTAGGATCAATTTGATTAATCATTTTTGAAGTCTCTTATCGAGATTATAAAATTGAAGTCCCATTGACTTTTAGTTCTGCGCTTAAAATTGTACTTTTGCATTTCTTGATAAAGCCCAATGCATGCCCGAAAAAACAGCCTTAGATACACAAAATTTAACTTACGAAGAGTTTAAAAAAGAAATTTTAAGCGACTTTAAGACGGCTGTGATTAGCAGGGAATGCAGTATAATAGGGAGAAGGGAAGTTTTAACTGGTAAAGCTAAATTCGGAATTTTTGGAGATGGTAAAGAGGTCCCACAGTTGGCTTTGGCTAAAGCATTTCAAAATGGTGATTGGCGTTCAGGATATTACAGGGATCAAACTTTTATGATGGCAATTGGCGAGTTAACACCAGAACAATTTTTTGCCGGTTTATATGCACATACAGATATTAAAAAAGAGCCCTTTTCTGCAGGAAGACAAATGGGGGGGCATTTTGCCACACACACTTTAAACGAAGATGGAAGCTGGAAAAATCATTTAGCTCAAAAGAATATAAGCGCAGACATTTCTCCTACTGCAGGCCAAATGCCCAGGTTATTAGGTTTAGCACAAGCATCTAAATTGTATCGCAATATTGATGTTCTAAAAAATGTAACAAAATTTTCTAATAACGGAAATGAAGTGGCTTGGGGAACTATTGGTAATGCCAGTACTTCCGAAGGCCATTTTTTTGAATCTTTCAATGCCGCAGGTGTCTTACAAGTACCCATGGTAATTAGTGTATGGGATGATGAATACGGAATTTCGGTTCCTGCCGAATACCACACTACCAAAGAGAATATATCTGAAATTTTAAAAGGTTTTCAACGTGATAAAAAGAGTAAGGGATATGAAATTTTTGTAGTCAATGGTTGGGACTATTCCAAATTAATTGATGTATATAATGAGGCGTCAACTGTTGCTAGAAATGAACATGTTCCGGTTTTGATTCATGTGAAAGAATTGACCCAACCACTAGGGCATTCTAGTTCCGGTTCCCATGAAAGATATAAAAATAAAGAACGTTTAGATTGGGAACGTAAACATGACTGCATTTTAAAAATGCGGGAATGGATCGTTAGTGTTTTCGAAAATGAAGAAGAGCTTATCAATATTGAGAAAGAGGCAAAAAAAGAAGTAAATGGTGCAAAGAGAAATGCCTGGAATAATTATTTAAATGAAATTATTCTAACACAAAAACATGTGATTGGTTTATTAGAAAAAGCTGCAGAAAAAAGTAGTAACAAACCTTTCATATTAAAATTAAAAAATGATCTTAGCGCTGTTAAAGATCCTTTGAAAAAAGATGTCTTATCTGCCGCGAGACGTGCATTGATATATTTAAGAGATGGGAACAGTGAGAATAAATCACAAATTTTAAATTGGATTAAAAATTATACTGCTGAACAATCTAATAATTACAACACTCATTTATATAGCGAAGCGGAAAACAATGCAACTTCCATAAAGGAAGTAAAACCAACTTATGATGAAAATTCTAACTTAGTTGACGCCAGAGTTATATTAAAAAATAATTTTGACATTATTTTATCGCGTTACAATGAAGTATTAATTTTTGGTGAAGATGCTGGTAAAATTGGTGATGTAAATCAAGGGCTTGAAGGTTTACAAGAAAAATATGGTAAACTAAAAATAGCAGATACAGGAATTAGAGAAGCCACTATTATGGGGCAAGGTATTGGTTTGGCAATGCGTGGGTTAAGACCCATTGCAGAAATTCAATATTTAGATTATATGCTTTATGGTTTACAAATTTTGAGTGACGATCTAGCTACCTTACGTTATAGAAGTTTCGGAAAACAAAAGGCACCTTTAATTATTCGTACTAGAGGGCATCGCTTAGAAGGCATTTGGCATTCAGGTTCTCATTTAGGAGCTATTATTCATTTATTAAGAGGTGTGTATATATTAACGCCAAGAAACATGACCCAAGCTGCCGGGTTTTACAACACCCTTTTACAAAGTGATGAGCCTGCTTTAATTATAGAAAACCTTAATGGTTATCGTTTAAAAGAAAAATTACCCAATAATTTAGGTGATTTTACTGTGCCAATTGGTAAAGTTGAAACCATAAAGACAGGGAACGACATTACTATAGTTTCATACGGTTCTACTCTTAAATTAGTTGAAGAGGCGGCAAAACAATTATTTCAAGTAGCTATTGACGTTGAAATTATTGACGCTCAAACACTATTGCCTTTTGATTTAGATCATGATGTTGTGAAAAGTATCCAGAAGACCAACAGGCTTGTTATTATTGACGAAGACGTACCTGGAGGTGCTTCAGCATATTTGTTAGATCAAATTATAAATAAGCAAAATGCTTATCAATATATTGATAGTAAACCTATTACAATTACGGCTCAAAGCCATAGAACTGCATACGGTTCTGACGGTGATTATTTTTCAAAGCCGTCTATCGAGGATATTTTTGAAGGTGTCTATGCTATTATGAATGAGGAAAATCCTAAGAAGTACAAAAAACTTTATTAAAGGTTTTTTAATTTTTACCTTTCTAATTTAGAAGTATTTATTTACTTTTGAAAACTATTTAAACTCTAAATTATTTAAAATGAAATTATTGAAAGTTTTGATCTCCTTTCTTCCATTATTGTTTATTTCAATAACTGTTCTTGCTCAAGATAATGAAAATCAAGAAACGAAGGCTTCTTTAAATAGTGGTACCATTGAAAGTCAGTTTGAATATTTATACAAAAAATCTCCTAAATGGACAGACCCAAGAACAGGGCAACAGTATAGAACCATAAAAATTAACAACTTATTTTTGTTTAGAAATAATGTCTATGACTCTTTAAAGCAAGCAAGTCAAAAATTTGCTATTAGTCAAAGTACTATTGATATTCAAAAAAGTCGAATTGATTCTCTAAAAGTTCAATTAGGAACCACAAGTGATAGTCTTACTGCAGTAACCAAAGAAAAAGACAGTATTAAATTATTCGGAATGCAGTTAAGTAAGACTGGTTACAATAGTATTTTATGGACCATCATTGCGGCACTTACGGCATTATTAGCATTTTTTATTTCTAAGTTTAAGCGTAGTAATGCTATCACCATTGAGGCCAATAAGAACAAAGCTGAAATTGAAAAAGAATATGACGAGCACAAACAACGTTCCCTAGAACGCGAGCAACTTTTAAGACGTGAACTTCAAGATGAATTGAATAAACAAAAGTATGCAAAACAAGAAGCGGTAAAAAAAAGAACCAAATAAAAACTTTGCTTATTTTTCAATAATATACAGTTTAGAATTTTAACAAAATTCACACAATAAATTAACTTTTTGTAAGTTATATTTTTCCGATGTTCTGGGATTTGTTATGAAAAGCAATTTTTGTTTTTTTTATAAACACTATTATTTTATGGGTTTTTATGTATAGAAGACTATCAATCTTACTGACCATTTTGTTTTTTATATTTCCTGTCTATGCATGGAATACTTATACTTCTACAACTAATTTTTTATCGTATATTAGTAATAATGAAGAGAATTCATTTTCTTCTTTTTCCTTGAAATTATATCATAAAATAAATGACCATGATATAAATTTTGATGCTTTTAAATACGGTTTAAAAGGATTTTTAAAACTTCAAAACGAAAATAGCTTAAACAATTCCAACTATTTAACTATCATAGATATGAGCGTTTCAGCGAATACAGAACGTTTATTTATTATTAATATGGAAACACAACAACTGGAACATAAAAGTTTAGTTGCACATGGAAGAAACTCAGGATTGGAATATGCAAGTCGATTTTCAAACAAAATGAGCAGCCATCAGACCAGTTTAGGATTCTATAAGACTTCTGAAACTTATATTGGCAAACATGGTTTTTCTCTTAGACTTGATGGGTTAGAATTTTCAAATGACCAAGCGAGAAAACGAGCTATCGTTATTCATGAGGCAGATTATGCAAGTAGTGACTTTATTAAAAAGAACGGAAGGCTAGGTAGAAGTTATGGTTGTCCTTCGATTCCAAAAAAAGATTACAATACAATTATTAACAAAATTAAAAAAGGAAGTTGTTTATTTATTTATTATCCAGAACCTTCTTATTTAACAAATTCAAAATTAATTAATACGAAAACAAGTTTACTTGCCAATAACGGATAGTTCGGAAATTAATTTTTCATCCTTTTTATAGACATCATTATAAAAGATAATATTTCCCACATTGTCAACACTAGTGGTGAAATAGTATATATTTATTGGAATTTTAGTATTAAGCTCCATTGGTTTTTCCTTACACATCTCAATATATTTATATATACTGTCTATATTGTATTTATTATTGTCAGTCCTTAATATATGATCGGCTAGATCCAATGCTTTTTCAACCCTAACGCACCCATGACTATAAGCCCTTAATTCTTGGTCAAAATAATACTTTGTAGGTGTATCATGTAAATAAATGGCATATTTATTCGGAAAAATAAATTTTACTAAACCTAAAGCATTAGAACTACCTCCTTTTTGTCTTATTAAGTAATTAAAATTATCTTCATTAACTTCATCCCAGTTAATAGAATTTGGATCTAACTCTTCTTTATTATAAGTTAGTATTTCATAATTATTTCTTTTCAAATATGCAGTGTCTTCTTGAGCTTTTACTAAAATTTCTTTAACAGATATTGATCTAGGCACATTCCAATATGGATATGCAATAATATATTCTAAAGTATCTATAATTTCCGGTGTTGGATTTTCTAATTTTCCAACTATAATTTTATGATCCCTAACTAGTTTATGTTTATTATAGAGTTGCATTGTATAACTGGGAATATTAACAAAAAGGTAATCTGAAGTCCAATTATCCTTCCAACGCCACCGCTCCAAATTAGCAACAATTTGTTTATAGTATTTATAAGGGCTGATCGATAATGCTTGGGCTGTATTATTTCCAATTAATTTATCTGGTTTTAAACCATGTTCAAGTTGAAATTTGGCCAATGCTTCTAGATATTTTGAATCGTTGTTAGCACTCGTTAAATATTTATGCAATATGAGTGCTTTTTTAGCCTGCTTAATTGCTTTTAGAGAATCTACTCTGAAGTTGTGAACTTGTATATTTTTAGTTGACAAACTTGAGTTTTGCAAGAACTTTTCCAATCCTTTTTGCAAGCTCAGATACTGTGGATGTAACGGTTGCAAGGCTAATAGTTTATCAATAATACTATCTGTTTTTAATGCGTTATATAAATACTTAGGAAGATCTATACTGAATTTTTTTCTAGGTATCATCGTTAAGCTATCTACTCTATTCAAAATTCCATAATTCAGGTGTTTTCCATGTTGCATAAAGTAATGAGTCAACAATATTTCTAAATTGGCTGCTACCGCATAACTATCTTCTTTAGATTTCGTTTTATCTAATTTTTTTTTGAATCTTGTTAATGTATTAACATCGTATAGCCTGTTAACTAAGCCATAGTTTTGGGATTTCGAAAGTTGACTAATTAACTGAATACCTTCTTCCGATAATTGAATTGAATCATTGATCCAGATAGTTGAATAGTTGTTGTTTTGGTAGAAACTATGAA
>Ga0316187_10002454_pt1 | contig 16111 bp, 14 predicted proteins | sample CroRivburrow1_MG_FD_204927 | JGI IMG/M metagenome (GOLD analysis project Ga0316187, IMG submission 204927) | Coastal sediment microbial communities from Maine, United States - Cross River worm burrow 1 | ecosystem: Environmental > Aquatic > Marine > Coastal > Sediment | place: USA: Maine... | reverse complement strand
ATGAATTCAATGGCGATATCACCCAATTCAAGGTTGTGCGCCTGAAGCCATCCATTTTAACCCAGGAAGGTATCGCTAAAACTGAACCCGGCGATGAAAACAATCAGGACATCTCTGCATTAGTGGGCAAGGTCGACATAAGGAAACTGGAACAGTTTTCACAGGATGATCCAGATGCCTATTCATTTTCCGGTGGTCTGTGTCTGGCCAACCAGGGCTTGCTTGAGTTCGTAGAGATGTTCAAGGCCCCGATCAAGGTCCTACACCCGTTACTAACCGCCACCCAGGAAGGTAACTATATGGGTACAGAAGGGCTGTCTGCCCTGCCCTTTGATGGCGTCATCCTGGCCCATTCAAACGAATCAGAATGGCAGACATTCAAGAACAACCGCAATAACGAGGCCTTCCTTGATCGCGTCTATATTGTCAAGGTTCCCTATTGCCTGCGAGTATCCGAAGAGGTCAAAATCTATGAAAAACTGCTCGCCAACAGTTCATTAAGTGATGCACCCTGTGCACCGGATACACTGGAGTTACTGGCCCAGTTTGCCGTTTTGTCGCGCCTCAAGGAACCGGAAAACTCCAACATCTACTCCAAGATGCGTATCTATGACGGTGAAAACCTTAAGGATATCGATCCCAAGGCCAAGTCCTATCAGGAATACCGCGATTACGCCGGCGTCGATGAAGGCATGGCAGGGCTATCGACCCGCTTCGCCTTCAAGATTCTGTCACGGGTCTTCAATTATGATAACAGCGAAATCGCAGCCAACCCGGTACATCTACTCTACGTCCTGGAACAACAAATAGAACAGGAACAGTTCCCACCGGAACTGGAAGAAGATTACATCTCTTACATAAAGGGCTACCTGGCACCGCGTTATGCCGAATTCATCGGCAAGGAAATTCAGACGGCCTACCTCGAATCCTATTCCGAATATGGCCAGAATATCTTTGACCGTTATGTCACCTACGCCGACTACTGGATTCAGGATGAGGAATTTCGTGACCCGGATACGGGTGAAAGCTTTGATCGCGCAGCCCTAAACGAAGAGATGGAAAAAATTGAGAAACCTGCCGGCATCAGCAACCCCAAGGATTTCCGTAATGAAATCGTCAACTTTGTACTCCGCGCCAGAGCCCAGAACGACGGCAACAACCCGACCTGGACCAGCTATGAAAAATTGCGTGAAGTCATAGAAAAGAAGATGTTTTCAAATACTGAAGACCTGCTACCGGTCATCTCATTCAACACCAAGGCATCCACCGAGGATAAAACAAAACATGATGACTTTGTCAGTCGCATGACAGAAAAGGGTTACACCGGGAAACAGGTGCGGCTACTGTCAGAATGGTATTTGCGCGTTAGAAAGTCTTCATAATCATATCGCGGGGCGCTGTGGGACAAATAATAGACAGAAGGCTTAACGGAAAAAATAAAAGCGCCGTTAACCGTCAGCGGTTTATCCGCCGCTTCAAGCAGCAGATAAAAAAGGCTGTAACCGAATCCGTATCCGAACGCAGTATCACCGATATGGATTCCGGTGAAAAGATAAATATCCCTTCCCGCGATATTTCAGAGCCGGTATTCCGGCACGACCAGGGCGGAAAACATGAGGCCATACACCCTGGTAATTCGGACTTTGTTACTGGCGACAAGATAAAACGCCCGCCCAGTGGTAGTGCTGGATCCGGAGGACAGGCCAGCAATGAAGGCGAAGGCACGGATGACTTCACATTTGATCTGTCACGCGAAGAATTCCTGGAGTTTTTTTTCGAAGACCTGGCCCTGCCAGACCTGACTAAAACCCAGCTAGCCACGATTGTCGAATTCAAGACAGTCCGCGCCGGCTTCACTAATGACGGCATACCGAGCAACATCAACATTATCCGCTCACTCAGAGGCGCATTAGGAAGACGTCTGGCCATGGGCGGACCATTAAGGAATCAGCTAAAAGAGGCTGAACTTGCACTTGAATCCCTGCAACGGGAAAACGCCGACAACAATAAAAAAGAAGAAATAATCGCATTAGAAAGTGAAATCAGCGATCTTAAACGTCGCATCGAATGTATCCCGTTCATTGATAGTTTTGATCTGCGTTATAACAACCATGTTCAGCAGCCAAAGCCATCAACCCGTGCCGTCATGTTTTGCCTTATGGATGTATCCGGTTCTATGGATCAGGCGCGAAAAGATATTGCCAAACGTTTCTTCATTCTTCTCTACCTGTTCCTTACCCGCACCTACGATAAAATTGATCTGGTATTTATACGCCACCATACCATCGCCAAAGAAGTTGATGAAGATGAATTCTTTCATTCCCGCGAAACGGGTGGCACCGTCGTATCCAGCGCCCTGGAAATGATGCATGATATTATTAGGGAACGTTATCCATCCAGCGAATGGAATATTTATGCCGCCCAGGCATCGGATGGCGACAACTGGCACGATGACTCACCTATCTGTCGCTCATTACTGGACGAAAAAATTATGCCCCTGGTTCAGTATTTTGCCTATGTCGAAATTATGGCCGACCGGCACCAGCGGTTATGGGAGGAATATGAGCTAATAAGGGAGAACTACAGTAATTTCGCCATGCAGGATATTGCCTCCGCCAGCGATATTTTTCCTGTCTTTCGTAAATTATTCAAAAAGCAAACGGCATGAGCACTAAAAATTACATATCCACCGGCTCCGAATGGAACTTCGACCTGATCACCCGCTATGATGAGGAAATCAGTAAAATCGCCGCGGAATATGGCCTTGACACCTACCCAAATCAGATTGAGGTCATTACCGCCGAACAGATGATGGATGCCTACTCATCGGTGGGTATGCCACTGGGCTATCATCACTGGTCATTTGGCAAACAGTTTATGAACACCGAACAACGTTATCGCCGCGGCCAGATGGGCCTGGCCTATGAAATCGTCATCAACTCCAACCCCTGTATTTCTTATCTGATGGAAGAGAACACCATGACCATGCAGGCGCTGGTCATTGCCCATGCCGCCTATGGCCACAATTCATTTTTCAAGAACAATTACCTGTTCAAAAGCTGGACCAATGCCGACGCCATCATCGACTACCTGTTATTTGCCCGCAATTTCATCAGCGAATGCGAAACCCGCTATGGCGAAGAGGCCGTTGAACTGACACTCGACTCCTGCCATGCCCTGATGAACTATGGTGTAGACCGTTACCACAGGCCATCACCACTATCAGCATTCGATGAACGTGAACGCCAGATTGAACGTGAAGAATACCTGCAGTCACAACTCAACGACCTGTGGCGTACTATCCCGGCTAAAGAGCAGAAAAAGGCCGATAATGAACAGCGTTTCCCTTCGGAACCCCAGGAAAACCTACTGTATTTTATCGAGAAAAACTCTCCCTTGCTGCAACCGTGGCAACGTGAAATCGTTCGCATTGTGCGGAAAACGGCCCAGTATTTCTACCCGCAACGCCAGACCCAGGTGATGAACGAAGGCTGGGCTACCTTCTGGCACTACACCATTTTGAATACACTCTATGATCGCGGCCTGGTGGATGACGGTTTTATCATGGAATTCCTGCAGTCACACACCAGTGTTGTTTATCAACCTGCATTTGACAGCCCCTATTATTCCGGCATAAACCCCTATGCTCTGGGTTTCTCAATGATGAGTGATATTCGCCGCATCTGTGAAAACCCGACAGAAGAAGACCGACGCTGGTTCCCCGATATTGCCGGTAGCGACTGGATCAAGACACTGGATTTTGCCATGCGTCATTTCAAGGATGAGAGTTTTATTCAGCAATACCTGTCACCCAGACTTATTCGGGAGATGAAACTATTCTCGGTGCTCGATGATGATAAAAAATTAAAACTGGAAATAACCGCTATCCATGATGACGCCGGCTACCAGAATATTCGCAGCAAATTAGCCAATCAATATAATCTAAGCACTCAGGAACCGAATATTCAGGTCTACAATGTAGACCGTCACGGCGATCGCTCATTAACCCTGCGTCATTACCGGCAAAACCGTAAACCACTAAACCAACACAGCCAGGAAGTACTCAAGCATGTCAGCCGCCTATGGGGGTTTACTGTCCACCTTGAAACCATTGATGAACAAGACCAGCTCGAATCAACACAGGAATGCAGCGTAGAACGTTGATATCACGCGCACTCATTACCCATCACCAAGTCCTGAGTCCTGAGTCCTGAGTCCTAAGCTTCACGCTCAGCTATAAATTTGATCGGTCTTTGCCGCCATTACAAAATCATTGCGATGCAGGCCCTTTATCTTATGTGACCACCAGACCACGGTCACCTGGCCCCATTCGGTCAACAAATCCGGGTGGTGCCCCTGCTCTTCAGCCAAGGCACCCACCTTATTGGTGAACGCCAGGGCATCGACAAAATTAGAAAATTTGAACACCCGCTGCAGACGTTGTATATCCATTCGGGTTACGATCTGCCATTCGGGAATCTGGGTGGATAATTCATCACATTCCTGGTCCGTTACAGTGGGTGCCCCGACGCGGCAGGCCTCGCACTGCCCCTGTGCTAGTTCGCTCATATCTCACTCCTGCTCAAATACTGAACACTGCTTCCTTATGATGTAAATAACAGCGTGGGCAGACATGTTTGCCCTTAGAGGTCACGATCCAGCCGTTATCCGTGCTTTCCTCAGGAAAACCCTCGAACCAGTTACAGTCATCACTGCCACGTCGACCAACGTTCTCATCACGTGACTGCTCACGCCGATCAGTGGTAATTTGACAATGCTGATTACAACTATCACAAAATGTAAATGTCTTAACGCTCATAGCAGGTCTGCTCTCACTACGGGATTATATAACTAGATCGACTAACTATATACATAGCTTGAATATGAAAATAACAAAAATCGCAGCTCAAGACAGCCACAGCTACCATGACAAGGTTTTATGCAGGGAATTCAACGGAGAGCTTATTATCAGAGTCCGCTCCACACCATTCCATGGTGTGGTTATATGTCAGCGGCAATCCTAGGGGGGATATTATGTGTTATATGTTAAGACCGATTAAACCGATAAAAGTTCCCGTTCCATTAGATTAATTACCCATCCCTCAAAAATCACTATCTTATTGTTTTACATAAAATAAATGGATAATATAGGAAAAAAGGTTAACACATGGCGCAAACTCGCAATAATGAACAGGGTTGGCAATTCTGGGTGGATCGAGGTGGCACATTTACCGACATCATCGCCAAAGACCCGGCAGGACAGCTCAGCAGCCATAAATTACTGTCTGAAAATCCGCGCCAGTATGAAGACGCTGCCATTCAGGCCATCCATCAGATCCTGGATATTCCAACCAACCAGGCATTGCCCAAACAATTACTGGCTGGCGTCAAAATGGGTACCACCGTCGCCACCAATGCCCTGCTGGAACGCCGGGGTGAACGCACCGCCCTGCTGATTACTCGCGGCTTCGCTGACGCCCTGAAAATCGGCTATCAGAACAGACCCGACATCTTCGCCCTGCATATCCGACGCCAGCCCATGCTCTATGAACAGATCATCGAGGTCGATGAACGCATCAGCGCCAGCGGCGAAGAGCTAATAACACTGAACATCACCCGTCTGGAACGGGATCTTCAAACACTCTACCAACAGGGCATTCGCGCCATTGCCATCGCCTGTATGCATGGCTATCAATTCCCGCAACATGAACAACAGATTGCCGCCTGCGCCCGGAAGATGGGGTTTACACAGATATCCTGCAGCCATGACATAAGCCCGCTGATCAAGCTGGTCAGCCGCGCCGACACCACCGTCGTTGATGCCTACCTGTCACCGATATTACATCGCTATGTTGAGCAGGTCCGCAGCCAGCTCGGTGAGACAGCGCTGATGTTCATGCAGTCCAGCGGCGGCCTGTGTGAAGCCCGTCACTTTCATGGTAAGGATGCCATCCTCTCCGGCCCGGCTGGAGGCATTATCGGCATGGCCCATATTGCAGCCGCGGCCGGATTCGACAAGGTCATCGGTTTCGATATGGGTGGCACATCCACCGATGTCAGTCATTATGCCGGTGAATATGAACGTGACTTTGAAACCGAGGTCGCTGGCGCCCGGTTGCGTGTACCGCTAATGCGTATCCATACCGTAGCCGCTGGTGGTGGTTCGATCCTGCATTTTGATGGTGAACGTTATCGAGTCGGCCCGGATTCGGCTGCTGCCAATCCGGGACCCGCCTGTTACCGTAACGATGGACCGCTGACCGTCACCGACTGCAATGTCCTGCTCGGCAAGCTGCAACCGGCCCATTTCCCGCAGGTATTTGGTGCCCATGCCGATCAACCGCTGGACATCAATGCTGTAGGAAAAAAATTCACCGAACTGACCAACACCATTAATGCTGCTACCCATGCACAACTGACAAATACCGAGGTTGCCGAAGGCTTTCTGGCCATTGCCATCGACAATATGGCCAATGCCATCAAAAAGATTTCTGTGCAACGCGGCTATGACGTCAATGGATATACCCTGTGTTCGTTTGGTGGCGCTGGTGGCCAGCATGCCTGCCTGGTGGCCGACGCCCTGGGCATGCAGCGGGTATTGATCCATCCCCATGCCGGCGTGTTATCAGCTCTGGGTATTGGCATGGGCAAACCCCGCATCATCCGCGAAGTTGCGGTCGAACATCATTTGTCGGCCAGTCTGATGCCACAATTGGAACAACAGTTCAGGGAACTGGAATCACAGGCCAGCCGTGAACTACAACAGCAGGGCTTCAACAACAACGAGACTCATTGCCAACGCCGCTGCCATATCCATTACAAGGATTCCGATACCCGCCTGCTGATCGATTATTCGTCGGAAGCAGATTTGCGCAGCCACTTTGCACTAGCCCATCAACGCCAGTTTGGTTTCAGCAGTAACGATACCCCCCTGATGATCGCCGCATTACAGGTAGAAATGGTCATCGATGATCTCAGCGGGCTGTTGTCATCAAAAGTTCCAGAGCAGAATCACAACAAAGGGGCAGCTGCAGTACTTGAATACGTAAGCACCACAATGGCCGGACAAACCACATCCACCCCGGTCTATGATCGTGATGGACTGCATTATGGCCAGCACATAAATGGCCCGGCCATCATCATCGAACCTAATAGCACCATCATCGTTGAACCCGCCTGGCAGGCACACTGTCTTCAGGGTGGCGAGTTATTATTAAGCCGCGAGGTACAACAGGTCGCCGCCATCAGCAATAAAAACATAACGGCTGTCGACCCGGTATTACTCGAGGTTTTTAACAATCTGTTCATGTCCGTGGCCGAACAAATGGGCTCGGTGCTGCAAAACACCGCCCGCTCCGTCAACATCAAGGAACGGCTGGACTTCTCCTGCGCCCTGTTTGACAGAAACGGCCATCTGATCGCCAACGCCCCGCATATTCCCGTACACATTGGTTCAATGAGCGACACGATACAGACCGTCATCAACGACCATGGCGACACCCTCCAGGCCGGTGATGTCTACCTGTCCAACAACCCCTATAACGGCGGCACCCATCTGCCCGATGTCACCGTCATCCGCCCGCTGTTCATTGATAATCAACTAACCGCCTATGTCGCCGCCCGCGGTCACCATGCCGACATCGGCGGTATAAGTCCCGGCTCAATGCCTGCCAGCAGCAAACATATCGAGGAAGAAGGCATCGTCATCGATAACTTCCGTATCGTCCATGATGGCAACTTCGATGAACAGGGCCTTCGCACCCTGCTCTCAGAGTCACGCTGGCCCGCTCGCAACATCGACCAGAACATCGCCGACTTCAAGGCCCAGATCGCCGCCTGTGAACGTGGCGCAACGGAACTGATAATGGTCTGCAAACATTACGGTATAAAGGTCGTCCAGGCCTATATGAGCCATATTCAGGATTATGCCGCCCGTGCGGTCAGTCACTTGCTGGCTGACATCAACGATGGACAATTCTGTTACGAAATGGATGACGGTAGCCACATCCAGGTGTCCATTCACATAACACGGAGCAATAATAGCCACGCTGAAATCGACTTCAGCGGCAGCAGCGCCATTCATCCCGGTAACCTCAATGCCCCGGCATCGGTATGCAAGGCCGCCGTCCTCTATGTATTCCGCTGCCTGATTGATGAAGACATCCCGCTCAATCATGGCTTCCTGAGACCATTAAAAATCATCATCCCGGACAATTCCATGCTTAACCCCGACTACCCGGCCGCCGTTGTAGCCGGCAATGTCGAAACCTCACAGGTCATCGTCGACACCCTGTTCGGCGCCCTCGGCATACAGGCCGGCTCACAGGGCACCTGCAACAACTTCACCTTTGGTGATGACGAACATCAGTATTACGAAACCCTGTGCGGCGGCACCGGTGCCACGGCCAGCAGCGATGGCTGTGATGCCATCCATTCCCACATGACCAACTCGCGCCTGACCGACCCCGAGGTCCTCGAACAACGTTTCCCGGTATTACTCGAATCCTTCAGTATCCGACCGAACTCGGGCGGTAAAGGCAAACACAAGGGCGGCAACGGTGCCTTACGTCGCATCCGTTTCCTCAAGCCAATGACGGCCAGTATTATCTCCGGTCAACGTAAGGTCGCGCCCTTCGGGCTTGAGGGCGGCGGGGCCGGACAATGCGGCGATAATGTCATAGAACGGCATAACGGCCAGACAGAACAATTATCCGGCTGTGATCAGACGGACGTGGAGGCCGGTGATATATTTGTTATTGCCACACCCGGTGGTGGCGGATTTGGTGAGGCGTGAGACTTAAAACCGTCCTACAATATTTTTACTGTATTATTGGTATCCTTACTCCGACGAATCAGTTCATCACCAGCAATACTTTTATCTGACTTGGACAACCTGTCGTACAGAACCACATTCACCGTAGCGGCAAGATTCATACAACCGATGGTCGGTACGTAAACAACCGCATCCGCCCGGTCGATAACGTCCTGATCTATGGTGCCGTCTTCGGGACCGAAGATATAAAAGGCCTTATCCGGATGCTGGAAATCGGGCAGGGAATTAGCACCCTCTACCAGCTCGACACAGACAATCGTCATATCATCGGGTATTTTATCCAGAATATCACCCACCCCCGTCAACGGAAGATTAAGTCGTATCTTTTTTGTATCGGTATTTAACTTGACGGCACGATCATAACGTTCCCCGGTATAAAAAATAGAACGGGCCTGAAAACAGCCCGCCGCACGCATAACGGCACCCACGTTCTCCGGGCTTTTAGGGTTAATCAACCCTATACTGACTCTTGACTGTTTCATATATTAAATTCTACGAATGACAACTTATGTGGGACAACATTGACAGGAGGGCTTATTAATTCATCAGAGCATATCCCACCCAATATTTAATCCCTCCATCACCTTCATTAAATGTAATAATAACACTCATATCTATTCCATCCATTAGCTGGAAAAACAATCTCACCACAATGAAAATCATACTGGCCCCGATGGAAGGGGTTATCGATCACCACATGCGTAAGGCGCTCACCAGCGTCGGCGGCTACGACGGCTGCGTCACTGAATTTATACGGGTAACCGATCAAGCACTGCCCACCAGGGTGTATCAACGCCTGTCACCGGAGCTGGAACAACAGGGCCAAACTCCGTCGGGAGTATCGGTCACACTGCAACTACTGGGCGGTGATCCCGAAATGATGGCAATAAACGCCTGCACAGCGGTACAACTCGGCGCACCCGCCATAGATATCAACTTCGGCTGCCCGTCAAAATTCGTCAACCGTAAAATGGGGGGCTCGGTGTTATTACAAAGCCCTGAACGTGTGTATGCCATTGTTGCCGCCGTGCGCCAGGCCGTTGATGCCAACATTCCCGTCAGCGCCAAGATGCGCCTCGGCTATGAAGACGACACACTGGCACTGGATAATGCCCTGGCCATTGAATCAGCAGGCGCAGCCGAACTCACCGTTCATGCCCGCACCAAGGTCCAGGGCTACACCCCACCGGCCCGCTGGGAGGCACTGGCACCCCTACGCACAGCACTCACCATCCCCCTCATCGCCAACGGCGATATTCGCAATCTGGATGATTATCATCGCTGTGTTGCCGCCAGTGGTTGTGAAGATGTCATGCTTGGACGTGGTGCAATCAACAACCCCTCATTAGCAAGGCAGATAAAACAGCACCGCCATGAAAATTCTGTCATGGCCATGGGCTGGAATGAAATCGCCGCATTAATACTCGCGACCAGCGTAGATATGGAGCAGGAATACCCGCACCGGGTCGTCGTCATGCGCATCAAACAGTGGCTGGCCATGCTGCGTGGAGACCATCCAGAAGGTCAACAGGTTTTTCAGAAAATTTGTCGCATGATGGATCTGGAAGATATTAAAGGCGTGTTAGCGTTAGGTCGGTAAAGACTACTAAATATGAAAAACCGGGGTCAGACTGCGGTTTCAGTTGCGACTTATATGTCGACGAGAAACGCAGACAAGGCCGGATCAGCGGTACGCCTGCCTGAGCCAGCGCTGTTTTCTGGCAAGTTCGACCAGGACGTCAAAATAATATTCCCTCCTTGGCATGCTTTTGCCTGCGGTGTCGCCTGACGGTATTTATCCCAACACTGCCGGGAGATCTCTCACATGCGTTCGAGATGACACAGAATAGCTTGGCGAATCAACCCTGCTTCAACCTCACCCGTAACCGTCGCAATAAATCCCCATCCGCACTATCCGCCAGCAACACCAGACTCCGCACACGATGATCAACCCTGAACCGCAACACCAACAGGGCCGGATGCACATAACTACCCGGCAGTAATTGCGCTGCAAACTCATCACCGCCCGGCTCTATTAACCACCACTGGTCGAGACTATCCCAACGCAGCTGCGTATAACCGCGACCATGTTCACACCATTGCCGATACAGACTGAACAACACGACGAGAGTTACCAGCAGTTTTAACCATAGGTTCACAGGTAACAAAAATAACAACAGCAGCGCACCACCGTGGCTAACCAGAATAAAGGCGAGTAGATAATGGGAGGGCTGCAGATTAATCTGCAGCGCAGGAACGGATTTTTTCAATGACATCGACCCATCCCTGGTCTTGTGGTGCCTTGTTTTTCATCAGGTATTTAAGCAGGTCCGGATCGGTACAACTGAGCAGATCACGGAAGATCCGCATTTCCTCTTCATTCAGATCATCATAACGACGGCGCAAAAACGGCTGCAACAATTCATCCAGTTCGCGCAGACCACGGCGACACTGCCAGCGCAGACGTTCACGTTCCCTGGCGTCAATGATGGTAGCATCTGTCACAGGAATTGTTTCAACATCATTTGTTTGGTTTTACCAATGGCATCTGTGGGGTTCAGGCCCTTGGGGCAGACCTGAACACAGTTCATGATGGTGTGACAACGATAGAGTTTGTAGGCATCCTCCATGGTATCGAGACGTTCTTCAGCAGCCTGGTCACGACTGTCGGCCAGGAAGCGATAGGATTGCAGCAATGCTGCCGGGCCGAGAAACTTGTCCGGGTTCCACCAGAAAGATGGACAGGCGGTGGAACAACAACCACATAACACACATTCATACAGGCCATCGAGCTTTTCGCGCTGCTCCGGTGACTGACGGTATTCCACCTCGGGTTCCGGGTCCTTGACAATCAGATAGGGTTTAACGGCACGATACTGTTTGTAGAACGGTTCCATATCGATAACCAGATCACGGATCACCGGCATACCGGGCAGGGGTCGAATCTCGATCGGCTGTTTCAAAACGGACAGTGGCGTGATGCAGGCCAGACCATTACGGCCATTGATGTTCAGACCATCGGAACCACACACACCCTCGCCACAGGAATGGCGAAAACTGAGCGTCTCGTCAAAGGCCTTCAATTCCTTTAAGGCATCCAGGGCCATCATGCCCGCTGTCACGTCATCAAGGACATAGTCCTGCATGCGCGGTTCTGTATCCTGCTCCGGATTATAACGATAGACTGAAAAACGTACGCTAGCCATAAAATGCCCCTACTCAATAAACACGCGGCTTGGGTGGGAAGGCCTCGACCGAACGTGGCTTCATTCGCACCGGCTTGTAATCCAGCTGCCGCCCTTCCTTGTAAAACAGGCTGTGCTTCAACCAGTGCGCATCATCACGATCAGGATAGTCGATGCGCGAATGGGCACCACGGCTTTCCTGTCGTGCCAGGGCGGCCATCACGGTGGCGATGCCCAGATCCACCAGGTTTTCCAGCTCCATGGCCTCAATACGTGCGGTATTGAAAACCTTGCTATGATCCTTCAGACAGACATTCTCCATCCGTTTTTCGATCTCCAGCATCTTCTCGACACCCTCACGCATGACCTCTTCGGTACGAAACACGCTGACATATTTTTCCATGGTCGCCTGCACTTCCTTACGCAAGGTATCGACCGATTCAGTGCCATCCTTACGATCCCAGCGCGCCAGATGGGTCATGGCCTTATCTACGCTGTGCATATTCATGGGCCGGTGATAACGTGATTCATTCAGGTATTCAATGATGTGGTTGCCTGCCGCGCGGCCAAAGACCACAATATCCAGTAATGAATTGCCTCCCAGACGATTGGCACCATGCACCGAAACGCAGGCGCATTCACCCACGGCATACAGACCCGGGATTGGTTCCTCGGCCCCCTGTTGTACCGGCACCACCACCTGGCCGTGACGATTGGTCGGAATACCACCCATCGTATAATGCGCTGTTGGTGCCACCGGAATTGGTTCTTCGACCGGATCGATATGCAAAAAGGTCTGCACCATATCGCGGATACCCGGCAAACGTTTCTTGACGATCTCACTATCAAGATGATCGACTTTCAACAGGGCATAATCACCGTCCGGTCCACAACCGCGGCCCTCGCGAATCTCGGTAGCGATGGCGCGGGAGACCACATCACGACTGGCCAGATCCTTGGCATTGGGGGCATAACGTTCCATAAAACGTTCGCCATCCTTATTTATCAGATAACCACCCTCACCCCGGGCACCCTCGGTAATCAACATACCCTTACCGGCAATGCCGGTCGGATGAAACTGGAAGAATTCCATATCCTGTACCGGAATGCCGGCCCGCAGGGCCATGGCAATACCGTCGCCGGTATTGATATGGGCATTGGTATTGGTACGAAACAACTGCCCGACACCACCTGTAGCCAGTAGTGTGGTCTTGGCTTCGATAATCATCGGCTCACCGGTCTCTATACACAGAACCAGCGCACCGAGAATGTAACCATCCTCATCCTTGAGTAAATCAATGGCGAAATATTCATCAAAAAAATGGGTCTTGGCACGCACGTTCTGTTGATACAGCGAATGTAAAATGGCATGGCCGGTACGGTCGGCCGCAGCACAGGTACGCGCCGCCTGATCGCCGCCGAAGTTCTGGCTCTGACCACCAAAGGGACGTTGATAGATGCTGCCATTATCCAGTCGGGAAAAGGGTACACCGTAATGTTCCAGCTCTACCACCAGTCGTGAGGCCGCCCGACACATATATTCAATAGCATCCTGATCACCCAGGTAATCACTACCCTTGACCGTGTCATACATATGCCAGTGCCAGTTATCTGGCACCACATTGGCCAGTGCTGCATTGATACCACCCTGCGCCGCCACCGTATGCGAACGGGTGGGAAACACCTTCGATACTACGGCCACATGGGCATCGGCATTGGCCAGCTGCAGGGCTGCACGCAGACCACCACCACCAGCACCGATTACCAGGCTATCAAAGCGTCGTCGCTCCACTGCCGTTTTAATCTGATTCATTTCATCACCACCAACAATATATCCAATACCCACAGACCACAGGCCAACAGAGCCAGACCGGTCAGGGCCAACATAATCAGGCGCAAGGCTGACCAGTGTACATAATCAATAATGACATCACGAATGCCAACCCAGGCATGCATCAGCAGGGCCATAAAAAACAGCATCATTGCCAACGCCGCCCAGGGATCGGCCAGCGAATCACGCCATTCCGAATAAGAGGCCGGCGCATCGGTCAGCATATGCAATAAAAACAGAAGTAGATAAACGGCAAGATAAAGGCCGCTCAGGCGCTGCCACAACCAGGCCCGCAATCCTGCCAGATGGCGACTCATAATAACACCATCGAGGCAATCAACATCACTACAATACCGGCAACCAGCACCAGCCAGGAACTGCGCCGACTGACCTCTGCCCCGACACCAACATCAACATCGATTAATAAATAACGAATACCGGCAAATAGATGATGGGCCAGAAACCAGACGACCAGTATAAATACCGAGCGCCACACCGGTTGCTGAATCAGGGACTGTACCTGTTGAAAACCCTGCGGGCTTTCCAGCGATAAACTGAGCAGATAAATCAGCCCCGGGATCAGTAAAAATAATAAAACACCGGTGCCGCGATGGGCCAGGGATAAGACTGCCGTCACCGGCAGATGAATACGAAACAGATTGAGAAAGACCGGTCTATTATTATTGTTGTTTGCCATATTCGACCTATTGTAAGCTTAACCAAGGACGCTTAAATCAACCCAGTACTGGCTTAACCTGACTGACGACGACACTACTGTAACGATAATACGGTAGTGGTTCCAATTTAAAAACGATATACAATGGCCGCTAAATACTACTGGAGCAACAGCGCGACCAACCAGCCTTATCATCGGCACAAAGTGCTCATAGTGTGAGCTAATTTTTATCCGCTATCGCAATACCCGGCCAGACCTTAACAAAAGATAACACAGCCATTTAACAAGCTCCACAGAGACACCGCCTGACTTAACAACGGGATAATCGACACATGAATAACGAATGGAAAAGCTTTCTTGAAGATGCCGGTGCCGTCATCGACAACGGCATCGTCCAGGATTTTGGTAACCCGCAACGCGAGCAACAGGCCAGTGTCAGCGGCACTGTCATAACCGACCTGTCTCACCTGGGCATCATTCGAGCCAAAGGTGCCGATGTCGCCACCTTTCTACAAGGCCAGCTGACCAATGACATTCATCAGGTTGATGAACAGCACTGCCAGATCAGTGGCTACTGTAATCCCCAGGGCCGCCTGCTGGCCATCTTCCAGATTTTCACTTACCAGGGTGATTATTATCTGCTCCTTCCATCCAGTCTGCTCCATGAAACCCTGGAACGCCTGAAGAAATACACCCTGATGGCCAAGGTTGAACTCGAAGATGCCAGTAATGACTGGGTTCGCATCGGCATCTATGGCAAACAAGCCGAAAGCCAGCTGCAACCCCTGATCGACACACTACCCGACCGACAACACTCGGCCCATATCAAGGCCGAGCTCTGCACCCTGTATGTCGCAGCCGGCCCGATGCCACGTTATCTCGTCTTTGGCCCGGTTACGGCCATGCAGAGCCTGTGGGGACAATTGAATGTTCATGCCGCCGCCGTCGGCGCCAGCAACTGGGGCTGGCATGATATCCAGGCCGGTCTGCCCGTTGTCTACCCCGAAACCATTGGCAGTTTCATCCCGCAGATGGTTAACCTGGACGCCTTCGACGGCATCAATTTCAAAAAGGGGTGTTATACCGGCCAGGAAATCATCGCCCGCCTCCACTATCGCGGCAAACTTAAGCGCCGTATGTACCTGGCCCATATCGGCCGCGATGGCTTCGACACCCCACCCCAGCCCGGCGATATCCTTTACCACGAGCAGGCCGAACAGGAAGGCAAGGCCATTGGCCATATCGCCCGTTGCCAACTGGCCCCGGATGGTGGATTATCGGTTCTGGCCGTCATTGTCATCGAACTGGCCAACACCGGTCTGGCCGAGGGAAAAGTCCATTGGCAATCGGTGACCGGCCCCGTACTGGAGGCCCGTCAATTACCCTATACAATTGATGACATGGCGGAAAATAACACCGCCGGGGCCTGATCGGCGCCGTTTAAAGATTTTCCGCCAATGAACGATCTATAGTCTAATAACAGTACGTACAACTTAAAATAATTCAGTGAGTTAACGAATGGCATCGCCGGTAATAGAACGCTTCTGGAATGATCTGGTCAGCGACATCAAGAACAACAAGGTAAC
>Ga0316187_10002453_pt1 | contig 16115 bp, 12 predicted proteins | sample CroRivburrow1_MG_FD_204927 | JGI IMG/M metagenome (GOLD analysis project Ga0316187, IMG submission 204927) | Coastal sediment microbial communities from Maine, United States - Cross River worm burrow 1 | ecosystem: Environmental > Aquatic > Marine > Coastal > Sediment | place: USA: Maine... | reverse complement strand
ACCGGTACGGTGGGCCACTGGGGGCATGTGCATACGCGCAGGAACCAGTATGATGCGATTGTCACCGTGAAAGCCGATCAGGGTGACTGGAAGATATCGGGGATGGAGCTGTTGGAAGAACAGCGTATTGATCCAACGGCGCCTGGCGCCACAGTAGCGCGCTGAGTCATTCAACGGGAGAAAGAAATCATGTATTCACACAATACGAAAGCCGTCCGGGCAATCGTGGGGTGCGCTGCACTGCTACTGGCACAGGCTGGCCAAACGGCAGGTTTCTATATTTCCGAAGTCGGCACGCCGGGCAGCCTGGGGACTGCGGGCGTGGCAAACCCCGTAAACACAGTTTCAGCCGACTCATCGTGGACCAACCCGGCCGGCATGACGGGTTTGCAGCAGGATGAAATGCTGGCCGGCATGCAGGTGTTGCTACCAAAAATCGAGTTTGACTCGTCGGTGGCCGAGGCCGGCGGTAAAGATGGTGGCAATGCTGGCAATATCGCGGCGATTCCCGCGTTCTTCATGGTCAAGAAGCTGAATGACCGGGTTCGGCTGGGGTTCTCGCTGGTCGCGCCACAAGGTGGTGCCATGAACTACGGTGACGATTTCGTCGGGCGCTACGGAGCCAGCAAAGTGGCGCTGGCCGCGATGGGGGGCTCGCCGTCCATCGCCTACAAGGTCAACGATCGCCTGTCGCTGGGGGGTGGTGTTTCGATCATCTATACACAGTTTGAACAGACCATTGCCATTAACCAGAATGCACTGCTCCCGGGGCCCGGCACACTGCCGGATGGCAAGGTCAAGTTCGACAATATGACCGATCTTGGTTATCAGCCGTTTTTGGGTTTGACCTATTACCTGTCAGATAGCCTCATGCTGGGTGTCGTCTATCGCGCCGAAATGGACGTCAACCTGGAAGGCGATCTCAACTTCCGCAGCCTGGCGTTCCCGACACCGCCTGCCAACGACATAGAAATTGACTGGGATAACCCCCAGGTACTCAAGGCGGGCTTACGCTACGAGTTGGCGCCGGGCAAGCGGCTGATCTTCAGTGCGGACTGGGAAGACTGGTCGGCATTCAGCGAGAATCAGCTGGCCATTACCGGTGGCGTGCTCAACCCTGCGGGTGTGCTGGAACGAAATTTCAGGGATACCTGGAATGCCGGTATTGCGTTTGTCGATATGAGCAACAAGACCAGCGGCTATTCGGTCGGATTCTCCTACGACAGTTCACCGGTGCGTAATAAAGATCGCACCATCGATCTGCCTTTCGACGAGACCTACAAGGTTTCTGCGGCCTACGGCAGGAATGTGAATAAGCAAGTCGATTTCGCACTGGGTGCTACGCTCATGTATTTCGGTGAAGGTAAGGTGGATCAGACGGCGCAGGGGGTACGCTTCAAAGGTAAGTTCGATACCAACATAGGATTGTTCCTGGGTGGTACAGTGCGCTATGTTTTCTGATCTTTATGATCAGTATTGAGTCATTACACTTTGCTTACCCTCAAGACGGGTTCAGCCTGAAGATACAGGCGTTTTCCGTACCGTCTGGACAGAAGCTCGCCGTCATCGGCCCCAGTGGTTCGGGCAAAACCACGCTGCTCAACCTGATTGCAGGGATATACCCACCCCATACCGGGCATATTCAAGTCGCCGGTATCCCGGTCCACGCACTTTCCGACGCCGGCCGCCGCGACTTCCGCATTACACAGATCGGTTTTATATTCCAGGACTTCGAACTGCTGGATTATCTCAGCGTGTTGGATAACATCCTGCACCCGTATCGTATTACCCGTGCCTTGAAGCTTACACCCGCGGTGCGTCGGCGTGCCCGCGACCTGGCCGGGCAGATGAGGATTGGCGACAAACTGCAGCGCCATACCGGCGACCTGTCCCAGGGTGAGAAACAACGCGCAGCCATCTGCCGGGCGCTGTTACCGCAGCCGAAACTGATCCTGGCCGATGAAGCCACCGGCAATCTGGATCCCGACAACAAGCTGCACATACTCGACCTGCTGTTCGAGGCGGTCGACCAGCACGGTGCCACCCTGCTGGCCGTGACCCACGACCACGAGTTGTTGCCACGTTTTGACCGCGTGGTGGATTTCAACGACTTCCGCAGCGGGAGCGCTGTGTGATCAACAGTTTTTACATTGCCTGGAAATACCTGTTATTCAGTAAGGCACGCAGTGCCATAATGGTCGCCTGTATTACCCTGATTGCGGTGCTGCCGCTGGCGCTGGAAATCATCCTGGATGAAAGCGAGCATCAGCTGGTGGAACGGGCGGAGCACACGCCATTGCTTATCGGTGCCAAGGGCAGCGCGTTGGACCTGGTGATGAACAGCCTGTATTTCGCCGACGAAGTGCCGCAACCCGTTACCCTGGCCAGCGCCGATGAAATCACGGCCACGGATCTGGCGTTTGCCATTCCCTTGTATGTGCGCTTCCAGGCGCGCGGTTTTCCGATTGTCGGCACCACGCTCGACTATTTCGATTTCCGCCAGCTACAACTGGCGGCGGGCACGCCGTTCGGCCTGTTAGGGGAATGCGTCATTGGCGCTTCGGTTGCCAGGCAGCTCGGGTTGCAGCCGGGCGACAGCCTGCTGTCATCACCGGAAACCGTCTTCGACCTGGCCGGTGTCTACCCGTTGAAGATGCGCGTAGCCGGGGTGCTGGCGCCCACCCACAGCGCCGATGACCTGGCGGTGCTGGTGGATATCAAGACAGCCTGGGTCATTGAAGGCCTGGTCCACGGTCACGAGGATGTCGCCCGCAGCCGCGACAGTTCTGTCATTATCGAGCGCACTGAAAGCAACGTGACCGCCAGCGCCAAGCTGATGCAGTACACGGAAATCACCGCAGCGAACCTGGAGGCATTCCATCTGCACGGTGATCCGACAGGTTACCCGCTGACGGCAGTCATCGCATTGCCCCACGACGACAAAGCCGCGGCGATTCTGCGCGGGCGCTACCAGAACACCGACAGCCGTTACCAGATCGTGCCCCCGGCGGATGTCATCGATACCCTGATGACCAATATATTCCGCATCCGCAACGTGCTGGACGCTGTGATCCTGTTTGTCGGGCTCGCCACGCTGATGGCGCTGGTGTTGGTGTTTGCACTGTCGCTGCGGTTGCGGCAGCTCGAGATCGACACCATATTCAAGCTGGGCTGCAGCCGCCTGACAATCGCTCAGCTGCTGGGCGCGGAGATTGTTATTATTGCGGCGTTCAGTGCGGTGCTGTGCCTGCTGATTCTTGGTGTAGTTTCACACTATGCTCAGCAGCTGGTCAGAACACTGTTTATTTAGGTAACAGAAAGCCAGGTTGGCTGAAGCAGGGAACGGCCTGACATTGACTGACGAAGCGTTTGTTGAGGTGAAAAAGATGAAACGATGTATCTTTGCAGTTTTGGGATTTCTGCTGGTTCTGTCCGCTCCGTCGGTGCGATCCGCGCAACCATTGACGGTCTACACCGTCAACTACCCGCTGCAATACTTCACCCAACGTATCGCCGGTGACCATGCGCGGGTGGTTTTTCCGGCGCCCGCCGATGTGGATCCGGCCTTCTGGATGCCGGATCGCAAGACCATCAGGGATTACCAGCAGGCCGATCTGGTCATACTGAACGGTGCAGCTTATGCCGGGTGGGTCAGCAAGGTGTCATTGCCGCGGCTGCGCCAGGTTGATACGTCAAAGGCTTTCAAAGATGGCTTTATCATGGTTAAAGATACCGTCACCCACAGCCACGGCCCGGTCGGCGAGCATTCACATGCGGGTACGGCATTTACGACCTGGCTGGATTTCTATCAGGCGGTGCAGCAGGCAGAGGCGATTGCCGAGGCGCTTTCAAGGAAACAGCCCGAACATAAATCGGAGTTCGAAAAAAATCTTGCGGCTCTGCGCAAGGACCTGATGGGGTTGGACCTCGAAATACAGCAGTCCGTTGCCAAAAGGCCGCGCCAGCTCCTGTTCGCCTCGCACCCGCTCTATCACTACCTGGCCCGACGATACGAGCTGCATATAGAAGACCTGGTGTGGGAGCCGGACGTTATGCCGGACGACCAGCAGTGGCAGCAGCTGCGGCTGGCGCAGGAGCGCTTTCCGGCAGACTGGATGCTGTGGGAAAAACAGCCACTCCCGGAGATCGTGCAGCAACTCGACAGTATGGGAATCGGCATTGCCGTTTTTGATCCCTGTGCCAACCGTCCTGCCAGCGGCGACTTTTTAAGTGTAATGCACGACAATATCGCCAATCTCAAGCAGATATTCGCAAACTAGGCGCTCCGAGCAGTCGGACATCATCGCTATGGGTATCGTCTTTGCTCCCGGACTGGCGGTGTGCTTTGTTGGGCTGCCACGGCCTGTCGGTCTTTGACAATCCAGATCGCCGACCGCCTGGCTTCGGGAACAAAGTTGTGCAGCTTTACAAAGGTCCGGAAGAATAAGTACATCGAGAAGGGTGCGGAACGCGTAAGTATATATCCGTATGAAAATTAAGGTAAAAAGTTTACGTATGATACTGTGCGTAACTGGGGGATAAGGTGGCCTCCCCTTGGGGACGCCATATTGGCTTGTAACCAAATGAAAACTATATAAAATAATAAATCTGGTTTAATCTGAAAAACTGTCAAGCCCATAACCTACGGGTTTAACAAGCAAAAAAACAGGGGTTCGCGTACCCTGCCCGACGCCACACTGTTCCACGATTTCAACTACAGCGGACGGGATACTTTCGCTGATAGGGAAGGTTGCGTTTACGAACAAGAGTGGCTAAGTGATGGCACTCACGACATCATTGCGAATTCGCCGCCCACAAGTAGCAGCAAGTTCTTCATGGCAGACGACCTCGATCCTATCCATTTCCACCGCTATAACCATTCAACGCCGCCTTCACACCCGCGGATAAGTATTTCATCCCTTCAGCAAGTTGCTGCTGAAACTTAGCCGGCATGCCTTCAGCTGCCTCAAGCGCGACCCAAACATCACCCGGTCGATCTTCCAGCAATACTGCCAGGAGCTCTTCGGCCTGCTGAATATCCTTATTCACTTTAGTTTGTTGCGCAACGGGACGACGCTGAGAAACTACGAGTTTATGCAGCGCAAAACGTGCCGGGTTCGGCACATTAACGAGCACGCCACTACGAAAGGGGATGACGGCATCCTGACTATCGTCCAGCAGATATTCCAAAAAACGCATGGGATGGGCAAAGGTCTTAAAGTGCGGCAGGTGCACCGGTTTACTTGTATTCGGACCTTCGAGTGGCGTCAGCAGGTCCACTTTAAACTCCTGTCCACGCAACTTGAAACTGGTGGAGGGCGATTTCGGATTCAGTGCATGCACCTCAAAAAAGCCCATTCCGGATTCCAGTAAAACAGATTTTACGTCGGGGGCATCCCGGCGCATGGCTATTTCTACCTGATGCAGGCTGGCCAGATCCAGATCCTGAGTTTGCATCGCAGCGGATGCCCAGCTCACACCCAGCATGTTGCCGTAGGTATTAAAGGCATGGGAACCTACCAACACACCACCAGTTAGAAAAGTGCCTGCCTGGGCCAACACTTCCAGGACCCGCCCATCGGAAGCGCCGGGCGCAAACCCACCACCACTCACCAACATGGCGACCAGTTTCTCACGCTGTTTTAAATCCGGGACAGCCTGGGAAAACAGCTTTTTCTGTTTTTCTATTTGCGCGCGAAGTTCATCGGTGTCACGGCCAAGGGAATACTGGCGCTTGGTACTGCCCACCACCAGTTCCAAATACCAGTACTGGTTGCCACCGACCGTCTTGGTCACAAATGAAATCCCGCGCTGATTCGGCAGTGCAATTGCGCATTGCTGAAGCAGTTCTGCGTACAGGAGTTGCGTGGTATGTGGGAGCCTTAGCATCAATCTGCCATCCATGAATTATACGGAGTATGTATGTATACTCCGTATAATTCAATTCTTATAGCAAACTATACGGAAAATCTTAAGGGACTCCGTATAAACCGCTGCCACTCCGGCCGGTACTAAGAGCTGTTGCTTTGAACAATGTGCAAGGAGGCGACCATCAAAATTGATCAAGCGCAACTCATTGATTATTAGAACGCTGGGTGCGGGTCCCTACATGATGTATACAGATTCCAGGACCAAGGCCCGGGTCAACAACCTGGTGCCCGGCCACGGGGATGGCGCGGTCAAGCTGGAGGAAGACGGTGTCGCGTTTGGCTACATGCTGGGCGCGATGCACGAGGTCACGCCCGCGACCCGCATCGGTGCGGTTTACCGCTCGTCGGTCAAGCCTGATCTGGAGGGCACGCCTTCGTTCAGCAATCTGGATCCCCTGGTCCGCCAGGGACTGGCGGCAGCCGACCTGCTTGGCACGGAGGTCGACGTGGATTTCACCGTGCCGGCCCAGGCGCAGGTCGGCGTCTATACCGAACTGTCCCCGCGTTGGTCAGTGACCGGTGACCTCATCTGGATCAACATGTCGGAGTTCGGGATTACCCGGGTGAGTGTAGGCACAGACAGTATTTCGGTGCGTAACGATGACTTCCAGGACATGTGGATTGGCACGGCCGGAGTTAAATACCGTTACACGGCCGAGCGTGGGTGCCGGAGTCGAGCAGCCGTGCTTTGGTTTTGTTTGCTATGCCAATGTCAGTTACGTTGACCTCGGCGATGGAAACGTGTCCGAAGACGGTGGGGCGCTCCTCGGCAGCATCGACGGCTCCTTCAGCAGCAACTGGGCGGTGGCGCTTGACTTTCAGTTGCTCAAGCGGTTTTGATTGGCTGACTTGCTGCAGGGCTCCAGAGGGTCCCTGTCTTAGGAGAACCCTATGGCAACAACGAACAACAACCCCACCGGTCTGCGCCTGCCAATCCTTCAGGGTGTACTGCGGATAAAGAGCGCGCAGATCCTGGCCCTTGTCCCCCCTGTTTGTGAGTATGGTCGGTCATTAGAGGAGGCTGGCTAAGTCTATGGATCTCCCATCCATCTTGCTTGCTACAGTAGTCTTTCTTGCGGCAACGGCCATATGCGTCATCCTGTTCGAGCGACTCGGCTTCGGGGCGATACTGGGCTTCATTGTCGCCGGTATTATCATTGGGCCTCACACCCCGGGACCTGTCCCTGTCCACGCGGTAGACGAGTTGCAGGGCGTCGCGGAGCTCGGTGTGGTGCTGTTTCTGTTCACCGTGGGTCTGGAAATGCGCCCCGAGAAAATCTGGGCCATGCGCCGTCTGATCTTTGGCCTGGGATCGGCGCAGATGCTGGTTACCGCGGCCGTGCTGGCCGCGTATCTTTTCTTCTTTGTACATGCGTCCTGGGAAACGGCGGCGATTCTCGGCCTCTGCCTCAGCATGTCTTCCACGGCCATCGTGATGGCGACGCTGGGGGAGCGGGGGGAACTGGCCACCGAGCATGGGCGCACCTCCTTTGCCGTTCTCATGGCGCAGGATCTCTGGATTGTTCCGGTGCTGGCTCTGGTTCCCATCCTGGCCCACCAGACGGCGCAGACGGCCACGATCCCCCTGTGGGAGAAGATCGCGCTGGTGGCGGCGGTGATCGCGGGTATTTTCGTCGTCGGGCGTTACCTGTTGCCGGCCGCACTGAGCTATTGTGCGCGCCGGCGCCAAATGGACGCCTTTGGGGTCATTCTGTTTCTCGCGGTCATCACCGCCGCCTGGGCGGTGGACCGCGTCGGCATTTCCATGACACTTGGCGCCTTTCTCCTCGGGATGTTGCTCTCCACCTCGGATTTCCGATATCAGATCGAAGCAACCGTCGCGCCGTTCAAACAGACTTTAATGGGCCTGTTCTTTATCGCGGTAGGCATGTCCATCGACGTGAGCGCCTTGCTGCGTGACTGGGAGACGCTACTGGTCCATGTACCCGTGGTGCTGATCCTCAAAAGCGCGGTGCTGATCGGGCTGGTCTTCGCTTTCGGCATCGGCCGCTCGGCTGCCATCCGGACGGGGTTCTATTTGTCCCAGGTCGGCGAATTCGCGTTTGTGCTCCTGGGCGCGGCGGCCGTTGCCGGTTTGCTGAGCGCCGAAGGGAACGCCTTGGCTATGCTGGTGGTTGCGGTCAGCATGATTGCAACCCCGCTGATGGTAAAAGCAGGCGATCAACTGGCCAGTCGTCTTCGGCCTGTACCCGCGAGCGTAAAAGCCGAAGCGGCCGCCGGTCTGGATCGGCATGTGGTCGTCATCGGCTATGACAAGGTGGGTCAGCTTATCTGCCTGATGCTGGACAAGGCGAGTATTCCCTATACAGCTTTCGACCGGGATTTCACAACTGTCCACCAGGCCCGGCAATCGGGTCACAATGTCCACGTCGGCGACATGTACTACGCATCTACACAGAAAGCTGCCGGACTCGATAATGCCGCCGCTGTGTTTGTAACCTCGCGTAATATGGAACTCGCCAAGGGCCTGGCTGTCACCTTGCACCGCCTCTATCCACTCCTCAACGTCTATGTCGGCGTGAATACGATCGCGGACCGGGACGAGTTGGTCGCGAAGGGTATCAAGTACGCAAGCACGGGTTACATCGAGAGCACCTTGGTTCGCGGAAGCATGCTTCTGAAGGAGATTGGAGTACCTGAGGATGACGTCAGCGAACTGGTGAAAGCATTCCAGCACAACGACTACGCGTTGATTCGCGCCGGCAATGCCGAAGTCGAGAAACAATAGCAGGGCTGAATAGACGCAGAGAAAAAATGAAGAGGCAACGTACAGCGAAGCTGTTACTGATACTGATCTTGCCGGTAAGGTTAACTTTGCAATGCTAGCAACGGCGGCAGCCAAGAAAAACTTTGTGTGTGTGTGGTTGCAGCGCAGAAAACTCATTCGTAGACTCGCCAGCAGGAACAAGTATAGCCCTTGAAGATTGCCTATACCTCAAGTGGCTCCGATAAAAAGCCCTTGTGCATATTAAAAAGGAAGTCCGACATGACTGAACAAGGCAGCCAGTTACCTCCCGCTCTCGCACAACAGTTCCCGGTGCTGGTCATCGCTCAAGTGACAGGTGACACGACAGTGACACGCAGTGCCGAGGCGATTCGAGATGCGCTGAAAGATCGCGATATACACGTGGTTTTCGCACCTGGCCTGGAGGATGGTGAAATCGCGGTGAGTTCCGATCCGTCCTACAGTTGTATCATCCTTTCCTGGCGTCTGTGCAAGGAGGCCCCGGAGGATGCGCTACGCATCATACAGCTGGCGCGCCGGCGTACCGAGGGTGTACCCATCCTGCTGTCGATGAACAGCGCGAGCCGCAGTCCGGTTCCGCTGGAATTCGCGGAGAACATGGATGCCTTCATCTGGTTGCCCGAGGACAGCCCGCAATTCATCGCCGGACGCATCGAGGCAGCCGCCCGGCGTTACCTGGACAGCATAAAGAAAGTGGCCGATAGCGCCTTGATCAGCGATAAGACCGCCACACCGGTGCTGGCCGCACTGACCAATTCGACTTATGACGGACTGTGCTATAACGTGCAGACCACCACCCGCGAGCTGAGCAAGTCGGTGCCGTGAAAGCGCAGCACGGACAGAGGATATCTTTTTCAGACGCGGTACAGCGCTTTGGACAAAACTGTGCGGCGTCAAAGCATGCGACGACGGAATTGCTCGTCATGCCCAAGTAACCAAATTGACCAATATGAGAGAGGGAGATAAGCGTCCATGTCATCTGCAAACACGTCACTCCCCGCCGATCTGGCAGAACGCTTTCCCGTTCTGGCGATCGCGGATGTCGCCAGCGATACGGCCGTAGCACGCAGTGCCGCCGCGATTCGTGCAGCGCTGGAAGAAGAAGACATACAGGTTGTTGTCGCCAGATCGCTGGATGACGGTGAAACAGCCGTCAGCTCGGACCCGGGCTACAGTTGCATTGTTATGTCCTGGGCCTTGTGCAAGGAAGACCTCGATCTGGCCCTGGAGATTATGCGTCTCGCTCACCGGCGCTGCGCCGGCCTGCCGATCATGCTGGCGATGGGCAAGGCAAGCCGCAGTCATGTGCCGCTGGAGATGGTCGAAAATATCGATGGCTTCATCTGGATGCCGGAGGACAGCCCGAAGTTTATCGCCGGCCGTATACAGGCCGCTGCAAAGCGCTATCTGGATAGCATCATGCCGCCTTTCTTCGGCGCCATGGTGAACTTCGACGATACCCACGAGTACTCGTGGCACACGCCTGGCCACACCGGTGGCACAGCCTTCATGAAAACGGCGGTGGGTAAAACCTTCATCGACTTCTACGGCGAGCAGATGCTGCGCTCGGACCTGTCTATCTCCGTCGGTGAAACCGGCTCGCTGAATGACCATTCCGGCCCCGTGGCTGAAGCGGAACAGAATGCCGCCCGGGTGTTCGGCGCCGACTACACCTACTTCGTCATCGGTGGCAGCTCGTCCAGTAATGAGATCATCCTGCATTCGGCGGTCACCGATGGTGACAGCGTGCTGGTCGATCGCAACTGCCACAAATCACTCAACTACTCTTTGAACATGTCAGGTGCCGTACCGGTTTACATGATGCCGCGGCGCAACGCCCGTGGTGTTATCGGTCCCGTGCCGCAATCGGAAATGACACCTGACGCCATCAAGAAAAAGCTGGCCGAGAGTCCACTGGTGGAAGACAAGAGCATTCCACCCGTACTCGGTGTATTGACGAATTCAACCTACGATGGCCTGTGCTACAACGTCCAGACCACCACAGCGGAACTGAGCAAAACCTTGTCGCGCATTCATTACGATGAGGCCTGGTATGCCTACGCGCGCTTCAACCCGATCTACGAGGGCCGCTATGGCATGCATCGTGGCGAACGGCATGACGACGATGCCACGGTGACGGCCACCCACTCGACTCACAAACTGCTGGCTGCGCTGTCACAGGCTTCCATGCTGCATATCCGTTCCGGCAAGGTGCCGGTGATACCAGCGCTGTTCAATGAAGCCTTCATGATGCACACCTCGACTTCGCCACAATACAGCATCATCGCTTCGACCGATGTGTCGGCGAAAATGATGGACGATGCCGGCGAGTACCTGACCGACGAATGCCTGGTAGAGGCCATCGATTTCCGCCAGGCGATGGCGCGCATCCGGCAGGAGGTTGCGGAACGCAAACCGGGCGACTGGTGGTTCGGCATGTGGCAACCCGACGAAGTCGACGGCAAACCCTTCGCCGATGCCGACCCCGCCATGCTGCGTAGCAATCACGACGCCTGGCTGCTCAAACCCGGGGCCGACTGGCACGGTTTCGGCGACCTGGGTGATGACTACTGCATGCTCGATCCGATCAAGGCTACCGTGCTCACCCCGGGGCTCAGCCTCGAAGGCAAACTGGAACAGTCCGGCATCCCCGCGCCCCTGGTCACCTCGTTCCTCTCCAGTCGCGGCATCGTTGTGGAGAAAACCGAACCCTACTCTTTCCTGATTCTGTTCTCGGTCGGCATCACCAAGGGCAAGTGGGGTTCCATGGTTGCCGGGCTGATGGAGTTCAAGCAGAACTATGACGCCAATGAACCGCTGGAACGCGTCATGCCCGACCTGGTCGACAGCGCACCGGAACGCTATGCAGGCATGGGTCTTAAGGATCTGGCTGACGAGATGCACGCGGCAATGATCAAGACCAAGCTGCTGCACAGTATGGATGAGGCCTTCACCATTCTGCCGGATGCGGTCATGAGCCCGCGCAAGACCTACGGCCAACTGGTCAAGGGCAACGTCGAGCAGATTCGGGTCAGCGACATGGTCGATCGTGTCGCTGCCGTGCAGCTGGTACCTTACCCGCCCGGCATACCGATTATGATGCCCGGTGAGAAAGTCACAGAAGAAAAACGTGCGGTGGTTGATTACCTGCTGGCCTTACAGACCTTCGACAGCCAGTTCCCAGGATTCGAACACGACACTCACGGCATCGAAATTGAACGCGACGCCGAGGGTAATGCGGTATATATGGTTTATTGCTTAAAGGAGTCATGCACATGACAGTTGAAATTCGACCCACCAGACTTAGTCTATGCATTACTTTACTCCTGCTGGGCACATCGAACAGCGGTATCAGCCTTGCCGCGGATGGCGAAGCCGCCACCGCGACGAGTACGGATGCTGCCGACTACTTTTTCAAGGAAGCTTTAGCAGCCGAGCATCCATTTAAAACCGGTGCCGATCGGGCCAAGCACGGCGGTGAGAGCCCACTGGGTATCTGGGGAGGACCACGAAAGAGTTATCTGCGCGGCACCCTTAAAGCGGAAGGCGGCTACTTTGACTCCAGTAATGCCTGGTTCGGCAATGCTAAGGGCAACATTGGACAGAGCACCAACAGCTGGTATGAATGGGTTGTCCACCCGGGGGTTGAAGGCAGTTACCACTTCGAGGAAAGCGGCGAAGTCTACGGGCGCTTCAGTTTCGTTAACGGCAACACCCAGGACATTGACGCCGCCGGCTCCAATGTGGGCCGCGGAAACGACGGAGACACCAGCCATACCGCGGTTGAAAACGCCTACCTCGGCTGGCGTTCCGGTGATCTGTTCAGCTCGCTGGGCAAGGACTTTCTGGATGTCTCTTTCGGCATGCAGCAATACGTCGTTGGCAACGGGTTCCTTTTTTACAGTCAGAGCAGTAACGGGCAAGGTCGCGGCGCCTACTGGTCCGGGGAACGCAAAGCGGCGGAGTACGCGGGTATCGCCAAGGTAAATTATGGCCAGTTCAATGGTAACCTGGTGTATTTCAAGGCCAACGATAATCCCCAGTCGGATACCAAGGTCGGCGGGGTTACTCTCGACTACAAACTCGGCGATTTCGGCAGCGTGGGCGGTGGTTACTACAACGTTGATTCGGATATCCAGACCCGTGATGGTATGGATGTCTATGATCTGCGCTTTCAAACCACACCTTTCAAGGCGTTCAATACGCCGGACATCCTCAACCCGATCAAGTTTGACGGCGAATACGTCTACGAGGACAACGGTGATGAGTTAAACGCCGCCGCCTGGTACCTGTCCGCGGGCTATGGATGGGATAAAGTCATGTGGAAGCCGACCCTCACCTATCGTTACGCCGCGTTCGAAGGCGACAATCCCAACTCCAGCAAGAGCCAGGACTTCGACCCGCTGTTCTACGGTTTCTATGACTGGGGTTACTGGTACCAGGGCGAAATTCTGGGTGAGTACGTCCTGTCAAATTCCAACCTGAACTCGCACATGGTTCGCCTGAGTGCGGATCCTCTCGCCTCGGTACACCTCAACCTGTTCTATTACAAATTCAAACTGGACAATGCAGATGGGTTCGGCGTACAGAGCAGTGATTTTGCGGACGAGTGGAACCTGACCGTCGACTGGACCGCCAATGATTCTTTCGCTGTCAGCCTGGTCGGCGCCTACGCCAAGCCGGATGACGGCGCCAAGGAGGCTTATGGCGATAATGATGACTGGATGTACGGTATGGCCTACGTCACGTACAGCTTTAAATAACCGCTGAAAACCTGGAGCAACTAATGATCCTGACCAATCAACGCCCCATCATGAGCAAGGTGCTTATCATCGAAGAAGGCCTGGCGCAGCTGGAAACCGCGTTGGGCCGCAGCGCCCAGTCGCTGGTCGATGAGCTGGAGCTTCGCGGTGTAGTCGTTATCAAGGCGATCAGTTACGAGGATGGTCTGGCCAACATCGTGTCTGACACCTCAATTCATGCTGTACTGCTCAGTTGGGAGCTGCAGGGCACTACCGATTCCGGCGAACCCCCGGCGGCGTTACTGCTCGAAGAACTGACCAACCGCCACGAAAACATCCCGGTGTTCCTGATGGCCCAGACCAGCGAACGCGCCCGGGAAATCACCGAGCACGTGATGGAACAGGTGGAGGAATTCGTCTGGATGCTGCAGGACACCGCCAACTTCATTGCCGGCCGCGTGGTGTCCGCGGTGGATCGTTATCGCGAGCAAATGCTGCCACCGTTTGCCGCCGCGTTAGCGAAATATTCCCGCCTGCGCGAGCATTCCTGGTCGGCGCCGGGACACCAGGGCGGTATCGGCTTTACCAAGCTGCCGGTCGGCCGTGCCTTCTTCGACTTTTACGGCGAGAACCTGTTCCGCACCGACATGGGCATCGAACGCGGCCAGCTCGGGTCGCTGCTGGACCATTCCGGGCCGATCGCCGACAGTGAGGCTTATGCCGCCCGGGTGTTCGGCGCCCACCGTTCCTACAATGTGGTCGGCGGTACTTCCGAGTCAAACCGCACTATCTGGCAGGCCTGCCTGAAGGAAGGCGATATTGCGGTGTGCGACCGCAACTGTCACAAGTCCATCGAGCAGGGGCTGATGCTGACCGGTGCTTTGCCCGTCTACATGGTGCCCACGCGCAACCGCTATGGCATCATCGGGCCGATCCACCCTGAGGAAATGACCAAAGCAACGATTCAGGAAAAGATCGCCGACAGTCCGCTGACCAAAGATGCCGCCAACAAAGACCCGAGGTACGCGGTCCTCACCAACTGCACTTACGACGGCCTCTGCTACAACGCCGCCGAAGCACAGGACCTGCTGGCGCAAAGCAGTCCGCGCGTGCACTTTGACGAAGCCTGGTACGGCTATGCCCGCTTCAATCCGGTTTATGCCGACCACTACGCCATGCGTGGCGATCCCGGTGAACACGTCGAAGATGCGCCCACCGTGTTCGCCACACATTCCACGCATAAACTGCTGACGGCGTTGTCGCAGGGCTCTTACATTCATGTCCGTGACGGTCGCGATGCCATTCCACACGACCGCTTCAACCAGTCCTACATGATGCATGCCACCACCTCGCCACTGTATGCCATCATCGCCTCGAATGACATTGCCAGCGCCATGATGGACGGTGCCGGCGGTACCCTGCTGACCACTGACGTCATCCGGGAAGCGGTCGATTTCCGCCAGGCCGTGGCGCGCATGTACAAGCGTCACCAGGCCAACGGCGACTGGTTCTTCAAACCCTGGAACGCCGAGGTAGTGAAGGACCCGCAAACCGGCAAGCAACACGATTTCGCCGAAGCCCCGGCGGATCTGCTGGTCAATGAGCAGGACTGCTGGCGACTGCATCCAAAAGATACCTGGCACGGTTTTACCGACCTGACAGACAACTGGTGCATGCTCGACCCCATCAAGGTCAGCCTGCTGACGCCTGGCATGGGCGATGATGGCAAGCTGCTGGAAGAGGGTGTGCCCGCGGAACTGTTTACCGCCTACGTGGGCCGCTTCGGCATTGTGCCGACCCGCACCACCGACTTCCAGGTGATGTTTCTCTTCAGTGTCGGCATTACCAAGGGAAAATGGGCCACACTGATCAATACGCTGTTGTCGTTCAAACGCTTCTATGACAGTAACGCACCGTTAAGGGAAGTCCTGCCCGAGCTGGTCAGGGATCATCCGGACCGCTACGGTTCTATGGGGTTGAAAGACCTGGGTGACGAGATGTTTGACTTTCTCAGGAAGTACGATCCCGGATCTGTCCTGAATGAAGCGTACTCCACCATCCCGGTACCGGAAATGACACCGCGGCACGCCTTCGAATACATGGTCACCGGCGACGTGGAACTTGTGCCGGCGGAAAAACTGCCCGGCCGTATCGCTGCCAATGCGGTTATGCCTTATCCACCCGGCATCCCCATGGCGATGTCCGGCGAGAACCTCGGTGGCAAGGACAGTCCGCAGATCAACTACCTCAAAGCCCTGGGCCAGTGGGATGCCAACTTCCCCGGGTTTGAACATGAAGTGGAGGGCGCTGAAGTGGTCGATGGCGTGTACAACGTGCTGTGTATTAAAGCGTAACGATTTTTCTTTAAAGATATTTCATTAACCTAGAGACGAAGCAAGGAGTCTTGCATGGCTGATTCCAGCAAAAAAATGAGCCTTATGGGGCTCACCACCCTGGTGACGGTAAACATGATGGGCTCAGGCATCATCATGTTGCCTGCCAGTATGGCCCAACTCGGCGCAGTCTCACTGCTGTCATGGATTGTCACCGCCATAGGTTCAATGGCAATTGCCTACAGCTTTGCCCAGCTCGGCGTGCTTTGTCCACGTTCGGGCGGCATGTCGGCCTACTCGGAAGAAGCGCACGGCAAGTCGAGCTTTTTCATGGCTTCATTCC
>Ga0316187_10002451_pt1 | contig 16118 bp, 13 predicted proteins | sample CroRivburrow1_MG_FD_204927 | JGI IMG/M metagenome (GOLD analysis project Ga0316187, IMG submission 204927) | Coastal sediment microbial communities from Maine, United States - Cross River worm burrow 1 | ecosystem: Environmental > Aquatic > Marine > Coastal > Sediment | place: USA: Maine... | reverse complement strand
GCCGTCGCTGGATCTTTTCCCCGTGCGTTCCACGCTCTCCAAAGCCGATCCAAATCAAGCTGATCGTTACGATGGTGGCCGCGGCCGTGGCGAAGCCGGCCACTGCCCCAATCGCCCCCAGCCCCAGCGCCGCGCCACCGAGGATGCCGACGGTGCGAAGCGTCGAGAAGGTGACGTCGAGGCGGGCCTGCTGGCCAAACAAGTGCTTGCCGTTGAGGCTTCCAACGACCGCAGCGTACAGAGCGTATGCAAAGACCACGACGGACGCGACACGGACCAGCCGAGTGAGCTGATCGTCGAGGAGCAGGCGCGCGATTACCGGCGCGAACAGGAAGAGGCCCAGGGCGAGCGTGCCTCCTACGAGCGCTTGAATCCGGAGGCCCTGCCGAAGCGTCACCGCTGCCCGGGCCTCGTCTTCACTCACGAACTTGGATACCGATTGGATCGTCGCGACGATCAACACATTGGTGAGAATCGCGACGCCGCTCATCGTCGCCGAGTAGAGCCCGAACTCCTTGGCCTCCCCGAAGATCCTCGGGAGTAGTAGCTGCACCGCGTAACTACTGATGATGAAGTAGACCTTGGCGCCAGCAATGGACACTAGCCCCCGCCCAGCCCTGCGCGCGTCTTCAGAGGAATTCACCGCGGCCGGTTGTGCCGCCCCAGGTCGCTATGGTCAAGGGTTGACTTGGATCGGTGCATGACGCCAACTACGCCCCAGTGAAGCTGATGTTCTTCCAGTCGAGGCGGGGGGCCTACGGCCGCTTGATCTCGGCAGCGGGCGTGCTGACCGCCGTGGTGCTCGCTGGGGCCACCGCGTATTTCGTAGTTGGGGAAGGCAGATGGTCGTGGTTCGACTGCTTCTACATGACGATCATCACGCTCTCGACCGTCGGCTTCGCCGAAACGCTCGAGGGCATGAACGAGATGCCCGAAGCCCGGGCGGTGACCATCAGCTTGATCATCCTGGGCAGCGGCACGCTGCTTTATTTCATTTCTAGTCTCACTGCTTTGATCGTAGAAGGTGATTTGCAGGGGATTCTGAGGCGTCGGAGTATGCAACGAGCCATCGACAAACTGAATCAGCACGTCATCGTCTGCGGCATTGGCACCACGGGGAGGCATATCGCGACCGAGCTCAGCGCCGTGGGGGTTCCCTTCGTGGTACTCGACAGGGACCGGGGCAGGCTCGAAGAGCTCAGCCAGGAGTTCAACGACGGGCTGCTCTACGTCATCGGCGATGCGACGGACGACCACGTCCTCGAGCTGGCCGGCATCGAACGCGCGCGCGGCGTGATTTCGGCGCTCAATGACGACAAGGCCAATCTCTTCGTGACGATCAGCGCTCGGGCCCTCAACCCAACCGCGCGAATCGTTGCCAAGTCGATCGAACCGTCCACCGAAGCCAAGCTCCGCCGAGCAGGCGCCGATTCGGTGGTTGCGCCGAACTACATTGGCGGCGTTCGGCTCTTTAGCGAGATGGTCAGCCCCAAGGCCGCTGCTTTCCTCGACCGAATCGTTCAATTCGGGAGCGGCATCAGCGTGGGCCTCGAGGCGATCGACGTTCCCGCCGGTAGCCCGCTTGTCGGCCAACGTCTCGCCGAGACCGATATCCGGGCGGCGGGGGCCCTCGTCGTAGCCGTCCACCGGTCCGACGGGGACTACGTCTACAACCCCGGTAGCGAGCATCTGCTCGAGGCCGGGGACTCGTTGATCGTCTTGGCGGACTCCGAAGACATGGCCGCGCTCCGGCAAACCGTCGCCGGCTGAGCAGCGAGATTTCGCTCGGTTCCAGCCGAAGATTTCACCAGCGATTTCTGGCCTCGGAGGACCTTGACGGCCTCCTACGCGTGGTTAGGTTGGCTCAACTCCGATAGTAGCTCGGAGGCAAAAGGAGACAAGAAAACATGGGAAAGATTATCGGCATCGACCTCGGGACGACCAACTCTGTCGTCGCGGTGATGGAGGGCAAGGACCCGAAGGTCATCGTCAATGAGGAGGGTGACCGGATTACACCGTCGGTGGTGGCATGGGACGACCAGGGCGAGGTCCTCGTCGGCCAGATCGCCAAGCGGCAGTCCATCACCAACCCCGAAGGCACCGTCTACTCGACCAAGCGTTTCATGGGCCGCCGTTACGACGAGCTCGGCGACGACGCCACGCGCATGCCCTATCACGTCATTCAGCGTGAAAACGGCGATGCGGGTTTCGAGGTTCGAGGCAAGAAGCTTTCCCCGCCGGAGGTTTCCGCGCAGGTGCTTCGCAAGCTGAAGAAGGCCGCGGAGAACTACCTAGGCGAGCCAGTGACCGAAGCGGTCATCACCGTGCCCGCGTACTTCAACGACTCTCAGCGCCAGGCCACCAAGGACGCCGGCAAGATTGCTGGGCTCGAGGTGAAGCGAATCGTCAATGAGCCGACGGCGGCTGCCTTGGCGTACGGCCTCGACAAGACCGAAGACCATCTCATTGCTGTCTACGACTTCGGTGGGGGCACGTTCGACGTTTCGATCCTCGAGGTGGGCGACAAGGTCGTCGACGTCGTGAGCACGAACGGTGACACACACCTCGGCGGCGACGATATCGACCAGCGGGTCATCGAGTACCTCGTGTCCGAGTTCAAGAAAGACACCGGAATCGATGTCGGCAAGGACAAGATGGTGCTGCAGCGCCTCAAGGACGCAGCAGAAAAGGCGAAGATCGAGCTCAGCACCAAGCTGGAGACCACGGTCAACCTGCCGTTCCTCACGGCCGACGCCGCTGGCCCGAAGCATCTCAACATTCGGATCACCCGAGCCAAGCTCGAGTCGATGATCGACGATCTGGTCCAGCGAACCCTCGAGCCTTGCAAGAAGGCGCTTTCCGATGCCGGAAAGACCGCCGCGGACATCTCCGAGGTCGTGTTGGTCGGCGGCTCGACCCGTATTCCGGTCGTGCAGGAGACCATGACCAAGTTCTTCGGCAAAGAGCCCCACAAGGGCGTCAACCCCGATGAGGTCGTTGCGCTCGGTGCAGCCATTCAGGCAGGCGTGCTCTCGGGCGACGTGCAGGACATGGTCTTGCTGGACGTCACGCCGCTCAGCTTGGGCGTCGAGACGCTCGGCGGAGTCATGACGGCGCTCATTACGAGGAACACCACCATCCCGAGCCGTAAGGAAGAGGTGTTCTCGACCGCGGAGGACAGCCAGACGAAGGTCGAGATTCACGTCCTTCAGGGTGAGCGCGCCGAGGCGAGCAACAACCGCACCTTGGGCCGCTTCCACCTCGAAGGCATCATGCCAGCGCCACGCGGCATCCCGAAAATCAAGGTCATCTTCGACATCGACGCCAACGGCATTCTGTCGGTGACGGCAAAGGACGAGGCGACCGGCAAGGATCAGAAGGTCACGATCACCTCGAACAGTGGTCTCTCCGACGACGAGATCGACAACATGGTGCAGGATGCGGCTGCCCACGAGGAAGACGATCGTAAGCGGCGCGAGCAGGTCGAGGCCCGCAACAAGGCGGACCAGCTCGCCTACGGTGTTGAGAAGGCCTTGGAAGAGGTCAAGGACAAGCTTCCTGCCGACAAGGTCGCCGACGTCGAGGGCAGGGTGAAGTCGCTCCGCGATGCCATTGAAGCCAACGACACCGCCGCGATGGCCTCTCACAGTGAGGCCCTCGAGGCGGCCATGAAGGAAATCGCGGAGGCTGCGTACAGCGCTGCCGCGACGGCCACCGACGGCGCCCCGGGCGAAGCGGCAGCAGCGGGCGCTTCCGAGGAGGCCGGTAAAGGCGACGACGACGTCATTGATGCCGAGTTCGAAGAAGGCGACTAACTCCGGTTCGACACCCCCCGAACAGCCCCGCCCGGCCTAGCGCCGCGCGGGGTTTTTCATTGTGCTTGCCCCAATCCCCCCAACCCCTATGTAATGGGGACAGCCGCCCGGAATCGGGGGCTTCATTACTATGCCGGCATTCGATATTCCTTTCTTCGGCACTCTGGTGCTGTCTCTCATACTCATCAGCGCGTCGTACACGATGGCGGTGGCGATGGGCGCGGGCCAGGGGCGACCCCACCTGCTCCCCTCGGCTCGCTGGGGCACGTACGCGACATGCGCGCTCGTCCTCGTCGCGGTGTGCGTGTTGGCCTATGCGTTTCAGGTCCACGACTTCCGTATTCGGTACGTCGCTCGTTACAGCGATCGGTCGATGCCTTGGTGGTATTTGATCTCGTCCCTTTGGGGCGGCCAGGACGGCTCGCTCCTGTGGTGGGCGTTTCTGCTGTCGGGTTACACCTTCTTCGCGACGCGATGGCTTCGCGGCCGGCACATCGAGCTGCAGCCCTGGATCCTCGCCACCTTGATGAGCATCCTGATCTTCTTCGTGATCTTGATGCTGTTCGCGGCCAACCCGTTCGCCACATACATTCGGACGACCCCGGGTGACGGCGAAGGCCTCAACCCACTGCTTCAGAACTACTGGATGGCGATCCATCCGCCGAGTCTCTACATGGGGTTCGTCGGCTGGTCGGTGCCCTTCGCGATCTTGATCGCGGCCCTGATCACGGGCCGTCTAGGCAATGAGTGGGTTCGCGCGGCGCGTCTTTGGTCGATGATCGCCTGGACGTTCTTGTCGCTTGGCCTGCTGCTTGGCTGTCTTTGGTCTTACGAAGAGCTCGGCTGGGGCGGCTACTGGGCCTGGGACCCGGTCGAAAACGCCTCGTTCCTGCCCTGGCTGGTGGGCACCGCCTATTTGCACTCCGTTCTGATTCAGGAGCGGCGGCACATGATGAGGGTTTGGAACGTCTTTCTCCTGGCGCTCACGTTCTTCCTCACCATTTTCGGCACCTTCCTGACCCGCTCGGGTCTCATCGCGAGCGTGCACTCCTTCGCCCGATCGGACATCGGGCAGTACTTCGTTTGGTACATGGGCTTTCTGATCATCGGTATCGCAGCCTTGATCATTTGGCGGCTTCCTAAGCTCAAGGCCGAGAACGAAATCGAGTCGCTCATGAGCCGCGAGTTCGCTTTCCTGCTCAACAACTGGGTGTTGCTGGGCATGATGATGTTCGTGCTGATTGCGACGACCTTCCCGTTGCTCAGCGAGTGGGTACGCGGCGAGGAGGTCACCGTCGGCCCCGGCTTCTACAACAAGTGGATGGCGCCGCTTGGCATCGTGCTCCTGTTCTTAGCGGGGCTCGGGCCATTGGTCGCGTGGCGCAAAGCAACCGGGTCCAAGCTGCTGCGGGCGATGGCCTTCCCTATTGGCGTTGGCGTGTCCGTCGCGGTGCTGCAAATCCTCTTCGGCGCCCGCCTCGGCTACCCACCCATCATCGAGCCCACGGAGATCTACGACACGACGACCGGTACCGTCCTCGCTTGGCTCTCCGCTGTGGCGCCCCTCGTGTCGTTTGCCACCTGCGCGTTCGTGCTTGCGAGCGTCGGGCAAGAATTCTGGCGCGGCATGCGGGTTCGCATGCGGAAGGGAGAGAACGCGGGTACCGCGCTCCTTCGCCTCACGTCCAAGGGCCGACGTCGCTACGGCGGGTACATCGTTCATATCGGAATCGTGTTCATGTACATCGGCTTCACAGGCGCGGCCTACGATATCGAGCAAGAGAGCGCGCTTCGCCCTGGCGAGACGATGTCGATCGGCCAGCACACAGTGCGCTACGACCAGCCCCGCATGGAGGCCGACCCGAACAAGCGCATGATCTTCACGGACATGACGCTCATTGACGATTCGGGGAACGAAGACGGCCAAGTCGCCCCGGCCAAGTTCATCTATCGAACGCACCCGCAGATGCCGACGACGGAAGTGGCGATTCGCAGCCGTCCCGCCGAAGACGTCTACGTAATCATGAGCACCGTCGATCCTTCCACGCGCCGCGGAACGTTCCGGGTGATCATTCGGCCGCTGGTCGCGTGGATTTGGTTCGGCGGCATCGTGCTGCTGCTCGGAGCGATTCTTGGCATGTGGCCCACCGGACGCGAGATGCTTCGCGAAGAGGTGGCGCGACCCGGGCGCTTCCGCTTCTCGCCCGCCACCGCGGTGGTCGCCTTGGCGATCGTGGTCGCGACGATGATGGCGTGGGCAGGCGTCGCCTCCGCGCAAAATGATAGTAGCAGCTCGCTTCATGCCGGTTCGGTCGTCATCAACGACCCGGTCGAGCGGCAACTCTTTGGACGCCTGCTGTGCCAATGCGGTGATTGCGCGAGACTGCCGCTCGACACCTGCGCGTGCGGCTGGGCCGACGACAAGCGTGTGGAGATTCGGAGTCTGCTCGCCGCCGGTGAAGAACCAACGAAGATTCAGGAATCGTACAGAGCGCAATACGGGGCAAAGGCACTTGCGATCCCCTCGGACAAAGGGTTGGACCGCGCGCTCTGGGCTGTCCCTGTGGCAGCGATGGTCTTTGCGGTCGGCTTCATCGTCATGATGGGACGACGATGGCAGCGACGCGGAGTCGCGGCGCACACCGCGGCGACAGCCGCAGCGAGCACTGCTGCGCTCCAATACGACTCACGCCTCGACGAAGAGCTCGATCGCCTGGAGGACAGCTGATGGGTGATTTCCTCCCCTGGCTGTTCATCATCGTGGCGTCTGCAGCCATGGTCGCGGGGCTCTTCAGCCTGTGGCTTAGTCTGAGCTTGGCGCTTTCGGACGAGGTCCTGGGTGGCGCGCGCGCGGCGCTCATCAGCGATGCACGCCTAACGTTGCTCGCCGAAAAGGAAGCGCTGCTTCAGGAGATCCGCGACGTCTCGTTCGAGCACGATGCGGACAAAATTTCAGACAGCGACTTCGAAGAACTCAACGAGAAGCTCCGCGCACAGGCCCGGCAGCTTCTTCACGAGCTGGACGCGGGTGTCGAGTCCTTTAGAGGTGAAGCCGAGGCCCTGATCGCCGAGCGGCTCGCAGACGAGGCCTAATGCGAATCCCAGCTCTCATCAGCCTACTGCTGTGGGCTCCATCGATGGTATCAGCGCAGCAGGATCAGACCATCGTCAATCGTGTGACGGGCAATGTGCCCGACCTGGTCACCTCGGTGGTCGACCCCGAGCTCCCTGCCGGGACGATCGCGATCGAGGTCGTGGACGAAGCCGGGGCGGCCGTGGCCAAACAGGCCGTGCGCCTCGGTATCATGGAGCAGTCGGGTGGGCGCGACAGCAAAGCCTGCGTCACCGACGAGAAGGGCACGTGTTCGTTCGACACCCTGCTGACGGACACGAAGCACTCGTATCGAGTCAACGTGCCCTACAACGGAGCGCTATACAGCTGCACGCCCTTCCGGCTCGATTCCGAGAAGGGGCAGCGAGTTCGTGTGGTCCGCCTGCCGACGACGACCGACAACCGGCGTGTCTTTCAGGTGCTGGGCCGCACGATGATCGAGTTTCGAGATGAACGCGCCCACATTCAGCAGGAAGCGCGACTGACGAATCTGAGCGAGGCGACATACGTGTTCCCCGAGGGGGGAATGTCGATTCCACTGCCGAACGGGTTCAAGGCGTTCAACTCGATGGAGATCATGACGGACCAGCGTCTAGCCGCCACCGACGACGGCCTCGACATCAGCGGTTCAATCCCGCCGGGACGGGTCGACCTGATGTGGTCATACGACATCCCGGCCGCTGGCACGTCGATGCTGATCGAACAACCGGTGCCCTTTGCCACCATGGAGTACCAGGTCATCAGCGACTACGTCGACGGTATGAGCATGGACGTCGAGGGCTTTCAAGTGGCGCGGGTGCACGAGGGCGGCGACCGGCGCTTCTTGGTCGCCGGCATGATGAGGCGGCCCGGCGAGCCGCCCCTCGGTCCCCTGCGGATTCACATCCGGGGCATTCCCGGGGGCGGTCCGCTCCCGTATTTGGCGGCTGCGATCGCCGCGATCTTCGTGTTCCTGGGGGTTTGGCTTCTTTTTCGTCCCCTAGACCGGACGGCGATCATGGTCAGGGTCAGAGAGGATCGCCGCGCCGAGCTGCTCGACGACATCGCTTCCTTGGAAAGCCAGCGTAGGGCCGAAGCGATCGGGCCGAGTTTTTACGAGCACCGTCGGCGGGAATTGACCGATGAGCTTGCAATCGTGCTTCGCATGCAAAGCGAGGCCACTGGCCATTGACTCGGGTCATTGATCCCGGGCGCAAGGCCGCGTATGTTCGCGCCGCCCATCGCGGCTAGGAGAAGAGGGGAGCCATGGCAGAAGGCCTGAATCGTGTGATGCTAATTGGGAATCTGGGTGCTGACCCGGAGCTCAAATACACTCAGAACGGGCAAGGCGTGCTGCGCCTGCGCCTGGCGACGACCGAGTCCTACATGAACCGCGCAGGCGAGCGTCAACAACGCACGGACTGGCACACGGTCATCGTTTGGGGCAAGCGTGGCGAAGCCCTCAACAACATCCTTTCCAAAGGCCGCAGCATCTGCGCCGAGGGCCGCATCCAGTACCGCCAATGGGAAGACAAAGACGGCAACAAGCGCAACTCGACCGAGATCGTTGCAACGAACATCGTCCTCCTGGGCAGCGGCCGCGGCCGCGACTCCGGAGCCCCCGGTGAATTTGGCGGTGGCGGCGGCGGCGGTGGCGGCGGCGGCGGCGGTGGCGGCGGCGGTGGCGACAGCAGCGCCCCCCCCGCCGACGACTTCGGCGACGACGACATCCCATTTTGAGGCGGGAGTCGCGCTGGCTCCGGCCTCAGCTGAGGCACTCGCCGACTTAGGGCTGTTGGACGGGAGGCGGCGCGGGCGCTTCGAGTTGCTGGGCGTGTTCGTGAGCGAGGGCGGCTTCTAGGGCAGCCTTCTCGGCTCGCTTTTGTTCTTTTGCTTCCCGGGAGAGGCGCGCCTTTTCGGAAATGTATGCCGCGGCTGCCGCTACGGCGATCGCGACCTCCAAGGCGATGGCCACCCCCGTGTACACATCTGGTTTGGCGCCTTGAACCATCGCCAGGATGCGGCCTCCCGCAAGACCAGCGGCGCAGACGACGAAGGTGAGGGCCGCGGCTAACCTCAGGCGTTGGAATGCGGCGCCGAAAAGGGCAAACGCGCCGAGCGCAGACCAAAGCCCCACGTTGACCGCAATAGACTCGATGTACAGTGCGCCGCGGGGATGGTCGGTGAGCCCCATCCAATCCGGCATGATTGTGCCTGCGAAGAGACAGAGCAGACCCCAGCCAATGGAGCCGACCCCGAGAAGGAAGAGCACGTTGCGCGCCATGCGATCAACATACCGCCGTTCGCGTTTCAAAGAAAGTTAGTCCAATCTTCTGGTGTGCCGAAGGTTCGCGCCGATGTACTGCTGACCCAGCGGGGTCTCGCCCCTTCGCGGGCGCGGGCCCAGGCGCTAATTCTCGCGGGCAAGGTCTTCACCGAAGGCCGACGAGTGGAGAAAAGCGGCGAGGCGCTCGACCAAGATGCTCCGCTCGACGTGAGGGAGCCCGATCACCCGTATGTTTCACGGGGCGGTGTCAAGCTCGAAGGCGCGCTCGACGCGTTCGGGTATGACCCGGCCGGCAAGACGGTCGCTGATTTCGGGGCATCCACTGGTGGTTTCACCGATTGCTTGCTTCAACGCGGCGCCACGAAGGTGTTCGCGATCGACGTTGGCTACGGGCAGCTGCACAACAAGCTTCGGCAAGATGAGCGTGTCGTAGGAATGGAACGCACCAACGCCCGCCATCTGAAACGAAGCGACCTTCCAGAAACACTCGACCTCGTGGTCATCGATGCGTCGTTCATCGGCCTCGAGAAGCTTCTTCCAGCCGCGCACGCACTCCTGAGCACGAACGGCGAGGTTATCGCGCTCGTCAAACCGCAATTTCAGGTCGGCCAAGACAAGGTGGGCAAGGGCGGTGTGGTCCGCGATCCTGAGCTTCGGCGAGAAGCCATCGACAGTCTCGTTGCGGATGCCGAGAAACTTGGCTTGGACCTGGTCGCCCAAGCGGACAGCGTGATCACCGGGCCGAAGGGCAATCAGGAGACGTTCATTTGGCTTCGTCGGTCGGTGGCGCCACACGCTCCATGAGCCCCGGCCTGACCGGCATCCACCCCTGATCGACCTTGCTCTTTCGAACCTTGACCCACCAGACCTGCTCGCACGCAGCCGGATGTTCTTCGCTCAACCCCTCGAACGTGTCGTCGAGCGTGCATGGAGTCCAGCCGGGACCGTCCTCCGTCCCCACCATGCATAGCCCGCGCGAATTGTAGAACAAGAAGCTCCCGACCTCGCCCTCTCTGACGGCCAGGTATGTGCGCTCCACCTCGATGCCCTGGTCCCAGGCTTTGCGCTTTACGTACAGATCGCGCTTGGCCACGAGGCGTCGTGGCTTTTGGACGAACACTTCGCTGTCTTCGACGCTGATTAGGTCGCCCTTCTTCCAGGTCACGGTTGCCGTGACGAAAGCAGCGTGCGTGGGCTTCAGCTTGAGCTTCATCTTCTGGTACGTGTCGCCCCAGCGAAGATCGCGGAAGTCGGCCGGGTAGGGCCAACTGTGCTTCACGACCGCATTGAGCTTCACATCGTGATCGCAGCCGGTCGCCTGCGCTACGGACGAGGCGCTCGAGGTGGTGCGGGAGGTATCGCCCTTCTTGCAGCCGCCTGCGGCAAGAGCGACGACTAGGATCAGAGTGGAAATCAGGAAGGCGCGCATGATGAAAGCTGGTTCCCGGGGGTGGATTCGAACCACCATTCACAGGTCCAAAGCCTGTTGTCCTGCCCTTAGACGACCCGGGAGCGAATTTCCTCATAACACGCATGCGCGCCCCCTCAAGGTTCGGCCGTCCCGGGTTGCGGCAGGGGCGCCAATAATGCGATACCCAGGCCAGTCGACCGGCTAGGGAGCGTTTTCGTGAGCGACAATCAGAAATACCCCGAGTGGTTCCTTTGGTTCATGGAGCACGGCGTCCGTGTTATGATCTTGCTCGCGATCGCATTCATGGCCTTCGTGTACTCCCGCAGCCGAACGAACACCGAGGAGCGGCTTCACGCGATCGAAGACACGGTGAAATTCGAGCCCCCGCGCTCCTACGCCGCTCCGAACCTCGACGATTACGCGGCCGCGGATGTCTCGGTTCGGTCGCTACCGGTCCATCAGGCCGCCTACGTTCCCGTCTACTCACACATCTACTACGACGGTGGTCGGCCTTATCTTCTCGAAACCACGCTGAGCGTTCGAAATGTGGATCCAAAGCGGCCGGTCTACGTGAGCGCTGTCGAGTACTACGACACCAATGGAAAGCTCTCGAAGAAGCAAGTGGATCGCTTGATCAAGCTCGACCCGCTGCAAACGATCGAGTTTCTGGTCGAGCGGCATGACGTCGCTGGTGGCTCCGGCGCGAACTTCATCGTCGAGTGGCATGCCGGCTCTGGCGAGACCCACGCGCCCCTCATCGAAGCCGTCATGGTGGGTCGCTCCGGGACCAATGCGATCTCATTCGTGCGCAAGAGCGAACCCTTGCCGCAGTGGATGTCGGACTAAGCAGCTTGGGTCAGTTCACCTGGCGGACCGGTGGTGGCAGGTAAAGCGGGTCCAATGCTTCGGGCTTGGGCAGGTACATGCGGAACTGAAGCGAGAAGGGACCACTGGGCGCGGGAAGCCAGTTGCTGGCCTTCTTCTGCCCGGGCGACTCGTGCTGAATGTAGAGCGTTAGCGAGCCGTCCTCGCCGTACTGCAGTTTGCTGCGATCGCCGATCGAGTACCGGTTGATCGGGTTGGCGACCATGAGCTGGTCTGGGAGGCTGTACATCGTCATCGACCAGAACGCGTCGACCTGGGGCAATTCATCCTTCTCGAAACGCATCACGTAGCGGTCTTTCGCTCCGTCGAACGGATCGTCCGAAGCATCGCTGTTGCCGACCGGGTAGTACGCTTCGATCGCGTCGTTGCCATAGAGTCCGATCATCGCCGCGAGAGCGCGAACCATGTACTTGGAACGCATGATCTCGCCGGGCCCGAAAATTCCGTCGATTCCTGTCCAGCCGTGATCCACACGGACGGTGACGCCTTGCAGGTCGCCCGGGGAGTTGGCCGCTCTGCTGAGCGTCACCATCCCTTGGCCGACGCCCGCGTCGATGGCGTCACGCAGCTCCGGGGGCAAAGCGAGCGAAGCGGAGAGTGCGCCTGGGCGAATCCCGATCCTCGCAAACCGGCTCATGAGGTCTTTTTCTTCGGGCACCACCGCAACCTGCATCAGAAGAAAATTGAGCAGGTCGATGAAGCCAGCGGACTTGGCCTTACTGGGATCGTAGGCCGGGAAAGTGATCCCAGCGGCCACGGGAACTCGCGAGCGGCCGAGGAACACGTTCATCGCAGTGAGACGGTACTGCTTCTGAAGTTCCACGACAGAGGCCACGTCCTCGGGCCCGTCTACCTCGGTTCGAATGATGCAGTAGACGAAGTCGCTCTCGCTGCGGAAGACTGCTTTGGCGTCACCTGGCTTGGCGCCTACCCATTGCGGCCCCGCAACCACGTAGTTTCCAGCTTCCGTGCCGGTCGCGCGCGTCCCGATGTATCCGAAGTTGTGTGTGAACATGTCGATCAGCTGCACCGAGTAGTAGCGATCCGCGATTTCGGGGACGGTGATGACCACGGGTTGTGCTCGGAGATCCAGCCAGGCGAAGGAATACATCGTGTCGTTGTTGGGGCGAACGATGTCCTTGAACTCCGGGCCGAGAAGCTCGGTCCTGTGCGCAATCTCGTTGAACGGAGCGCCATACCCAGGCGCGTTCCTATCGATGGCCTGGACGTACATCGTCCGGTAGTTCTCCAGCATCGGAAACGCGTAGATGTAAGCCTCTTCGGCAATCGCGCTCGCCTCTTTGGGCGTCGGCCCCTCCGCCGCAGTTTGTGAAGAAGGCGTCGAGCCGTCTTTGGCGCACGCAGAGACGACTAGGGACGCGGCGATCGCAAGGGGCCAGATGAGTTGAATCATGCCGCTACTGTAGTCCACCGCCGAGCGTTTGTGGAAGTGGGGCGTTACGGTGGGGAATGCCTCCGGGGGCGCCGAAGTTGACGGGGATTTCACGGGTCGACACTCTGCAAGCCGTGGACAGCGCCTCGATGCCGCGGTCGCGTGGGGTGGATCGCGTCTTGCTGACCGTAGCGCTAGCTGCGCACGCGCTCGCTTGGCTGTTCGCGACTCGGCCGGTCGCGCTCGACCCCGACCCGATGAACCTCGCGTACGGCATGTACCGGTTCGACATCACCCATTTCAATCCGCACGCACCCGGATATCTCGTCTACGTCTGGACCTTGAAGGCCGTTCATCTGGTGACCGGAGGAGGCACGACGCTCGTGGAGCGCTTCGCAACCGTGCAACTCGTGGCGTTGTTGTTCGCGCTGGCCGCGATCTTCATGGTGTACGCTGCCGCTCGCCGGCTGAAGCTGGCGGATGGTGCCGCCGGCTGGGCAGCCCTGGTGATCGCACTCCACCCGATCCTGCTGTTTCACTCGGTGGATGCACAGACCCACACTTCCGAGGCGTTCGCATCGGCTCTGTTGTTGTGGGGCTCGATCTTCTACCGGGAGCGGCCCGGTTGGCGGCGAGCACTCTGGCTCGGGCTCTTTCTCGCGTTTGGCTCGGCCCTTCGGCCTTCGTTCATCCTCTTCGGCCTCCCGATCATCCTCTGGACGGTCGGGTTTCGACGATTCGGGGACCTCTTGGTCGCCGGCCTTGCCAGCATCGTCGGCGCGATCGCTTGGATCGTTCCGACGGTCCACGCTTCCGGCGGCTGGGAGACATGGCGAACCGCGACACGCGGCCTGGTGCACCATGGCTTCGTGCTAACCTCGAGTCCATTCTCCGATACGGCGGTCGCGTCGTTGGTTTGGGCCAATCAGCTGTCCCTGGCGCTCTGGACCTTCGAGGCCATCGTCCCGCTTCTCGTCGCCTGGGCAGTCGTTCGCGTAGGCCCGTGCGACGAGCAGTCGCCGTTCACTCAGGGCCCAGACGAGCGATGGCTCCGGGGGGTGATCGCGATCGGCGGCACCTGCGCCGTTCTCTATTATGCGACCACTTTCATTTCCGAGCCCGGTTACCTTGCCGCGCTGTTGCCTCCGGTCGCGCTTTACGTCGGAGCGTTGACCGGCGGAACGAAGGGAGCGCGGCCGGCGGCCTACGCGGTAGCCGCAGTGCTCCTTTGCTGGGCGATCCCCGCCCTCCCAAACATCCTCAAGGCGCCGTCGGTGGCAGAGTGGGAGCGCCGCACCGATCTGGCAACGGCCTACGCCGCACACGTCGAAGGCTCGCTTCCGCAGGAAGGTCGTTACCTGGCCGTGGTGGGTCATCCAGACATCACCGTGGGACGCCAGCTTCCGATGCTGAGCCCGAGGGTGGACACCTTGCTCGTCCACGATGGACGCCGCCCCTGGTTTGCTCAGACCGCGCTGACCTATGTGACCAAAGATGATGCGACGCCGATTCCCGAGGCGTTCGGCCTACCGGGAGCCGGGGCTTCGACGGCGACTTCCCGCGAGTACGCAGGGCTCTATTTTGACGGTTCGCTGGCGCCCCACTTCCAGGCGCAAATCGCTCAACGTTCCACGTGCCCAGTCAAGCGCGCAGTGGATGTGACCGAGACGGTGCTAGTGCCAGTCCGTTGCTTGCAGGGCGCTACGGTGGCGCTCGATGAGCTAGAGTTACGCCTCGGCGTCCCGGGAGCGCCCGCGCGTTGAGTAGAGCTTGGCCGAAGGAAAGGCCAGGGCGAACACAACGAACATACAGACGGCGATCGTGATCAAAACCCTGGGATCGTCGCCGAAGTTCGCCGTCGCGATTGTCGCCGCCGCGCCAATGTTGCGCGCGGTCGTGATGAGCCCGAGGGTCACCTTGCCCTTCTGTCCACCAGGGCCGAGGAGGTATCCGACCCCAAAGGCCGCGAGCGTGAGGACGATGGCTGAGGTGATCGCACCTTTCCCAATCATGCCGAAGAGCGCGTCCCGATGAATCACCAGAGCGAGCACCAGGAAGAGAGCGAGAGAAAGGTTGACGACGATGTTTGCCGGCCTGTGCAGCTTCGCGGCCGCGCGGTCGCTGAGGTGCCGAATGCCCAATCCGATGACCAGCGGCACGAACATCTGCAGGAGGAGCGGCCTGGCGATCTCCCAGACTCCAATTTCGGTACCAGGGACCAGGAAGGGCAGCACGAACGGCATGTAGAGGATGGTGAGCACTGTCAGGAGCATGGTAGCCGCGATCGAATTCGGGACGTCGCCCCCGGCTACGTTGACGAGCTTGGGTGTGTACGGCGCGCCAGCGGCAAACCCGTACAGAAGCACGCCGATCATGTATGGCCGCTCGAGCGGGAACGCGATGCTCATTCCGTAGACGATAAGCGGCGTGAGGATCAGATTCGCAATCAGAGCCCGCGCCACGACGGGAGCGTTCCTGAGTGGCCTCAAGACCTGCTCCAACGTCACCTCGAGCCCAGCGGTGAAGAGGACGCCCGCGATGAAGAGCGCAATGGAGACGTTCAGGATGATTTCGAGGGTCTCGGCCATGTGTCGACCGGAGGGTTTGTAACACCAGCGGTGGAGACAGCGCTAGGGACAGTGTCGGGGGAAGGGGGAGTGATAGGGTGAGTGTCAGTGTCAGTGTCGGCGCCAGCGTCGGCGTCGGTGTTCCTCGGTCGGATTCTGCTATTCTCGCCCGCGTGATGAGAGCCCCCGACCCGGCCAAGCTGCTCGTGGCGGTCCTTCTCACCGGGGCTCTGGCGAGCTGCGGCGCTGAGCGGAAGACGCCGTCCGGCTATCAGGGGATCGTCGAGCACGACGATCGCCATCTCGGCTTTCGAGTCGGTGGCCAGCTCCGCGAGATTCGCTTTGATCGTGGTGACGTCATCGAAGAAGGAGCGTTGATCGCGGTTCTCGATGACACGGCCGAGCTTCCGATCTTACTCGCACGCGAGGCTGACTTGGCACAGACCAGGGCAAACGCGGCGCTGGTCTATGCGGGGCCGCGCGTCGAGGAAGTCCGGTCCACCATGGCAGAGCTCGATGGTGCACGTGCGGCGGCGAGGGAGGCCAGAGCGAATCTGGCCCGGCACCGAAACCTGCCGGAAGAAGCGGCAACCGCGCGCTCTCTCGTATCGGAGCTCGATGCGGCGTACGCACAGTCCAAGGCGCAGGTGCGGATGCTGCAGGAACGGC
>Ga0316187_10002449_pt1 | contig 16128 bp, 10 predicted proteins | sample CroRivburrow1_MG_FD_204927 | JGI IMG/M metagenome (GOLD analysis project Ga0316187, IMG submission 204927) | Coastal sediment microbial communities from Maine, United States - Cross River worm burrow 1 | ecosystem: Environmental > Aquatic > Marine > Coastal > Sediment | place: USA: Maine... | reverse complement strand
CTTCAGACTGCGGTGCTCCGCCTCCACCGCGACCCGGTGTGGACACCGACGGACCTGCGCCGAGAACACCCCGACGATCGAAGCGCCGGGTGCGTCCGCGCTGAACGGGGTTACAGCCTCAAGATAGGGTTCATGGATTGAATCCAGTTGTGGCGACGACCGTATTCGCATCGATATAAAGTCAATCCCATCGGCATCAGGAAGTTCATTGATCGAGACTCCTCACCCCGGCCCTCTCCCGATGGGAGAGGGCGCAAGAGGAGTCAGACCGTAAATTCAGCTGCGGCTTCCCCGATCCAGTCCCAGAAGTAACGGGCAAAACCTGAATACACCAGGAGGTCAAAGGTCGGTAGGTCATCGACCTGGTGGATCGTGACACCGACCTGCGCCACTACCGTCTGGGCACAGAAGCCGGGCCCCGCCGATGACGGGTGCAGATCCAGACGGCAGCCCTTGGCCATGGCGCGGCGCGCCATCGGGCCGCGCAGACGGATGCACACCCTGGAGTCGCTCTGCTCTGAGACATAACCCCTGTTCTCGATGCGATTCGTCACATAGGCAGCGAGCCCTTCCGCATGGGTGGACGCCGTGGACACCAGCATCCACTGCCGCGGCGATAGTGGCAACGCCGTAAACTCCGGGTGCACGCTTGACCTTCCCGGGCTGCGGCCGATATCGAGCAGCTTGCACAATTTGGACGATTTGCCTCTGTTGGCAAACAGTTGCACGAGTTCCAGACCGGGGACGACCGACAGTTCGATCTGATCCGAGGGCGGTAATCCGGACACACCGTCGAGCGGATAAACGGGACTGAACGCCGGTGCTGAATCAGCCACGTAATCGCTCCCCTTCCGGATCGACGAATACGGGGTGGCAGACCTCCACCTCCACCGTTTCGTTCTTCAGCGGATGCACGGCATAGAGCCGCTCGCCCTTGCGCGACAGGCCGCCCTTGAGGTAGCCAAGTCCGATCCATGTCCCCACCGCCGGGCTGTCACCCACCGAACTGATCCAGCCAAGGCTGGTTTCCGTGCTGGCCTTCTCCGGGTCTTCCACCAGGTGGGCACCGCCCCTCAGCCTGCCCTCCGCGCCGAGCATTTTGAATCCCGCCAGCGTCGGGCGATCAGGATCGACCATTCCCTCGCGCTGCGACATGGGCAGACCGATGTAGTGTTTCTTATCGGACATCATGCGTCCCAGCCCCATGTCGGCGGCGGTGGTTCGCCCGTCGAGTTCGTTGCCGGCGACGTGTCCTTTTTCTATGCGCAATACGCCCAGCGCCTCGGTGCCGTAGGGGATGAGTCCGTGCGGTACGCCCGCGTTATAGATCGTGTCCCACATGGCCTCGCCGTAGCGCCAGGGGACATTGATCTCGTAGGCCAGTTCGCCGGAAAAACTGATGCGGAAAATCCGGGCCCGGGCGTTCCGCCAGCCGAACTCCCGGACGCCCATGAACGGCAGCGCATCGTTGGCAAGGTCGACGGCGCCACCGAACGCGTCGTCAAGCACCTTGCGCGCACTCGGCCCCGCCACCGCGATCCCGCACCACTGCTCGGTTGCCGAGCAGAAATGCACCACTAATTCAGGCCACAATACCTGCGACGCGTGTTCCAGATGTGCCAGCACCCGGGCCGCGTTCGCCGTTGTGGTGGTCATGAAATAATGATCCTCTGCCAGCCTCGACGTGGTGCCGTCATCGAACACATGACCGTCCTCGCGCAGCATCAGGCCGTAGCGGGCCTTGCCGACGGGCAGCAATTTCCAGCCGTTGATGTAAACCCGGTTAAGAAACTCGCCTGCGTCCGCACCGTAGATGTCGATCTTGCCCAGCGTGGAGACGTCGCAAACGCCTGCGGTTTTTCTGACCTGATCAGTCTCTCGCCATATTGCCGCCATGATGTCCTCGCCCGGGCGGGCATAGTATTGCGGCCTCAGCCACTGACCAGCCTCGACGAACGTCGCTCCCAGTCGCTGATGGCAGGCGTGCATGGCGCTTCGACGCACCGGCTGGTAGGTCTTGCCGCGCTCGTGGCCTGCAAACGCACCGATCGCGACGGGCGAGTACGGTGGCCGGAAACGCGTGGTGCCCACCACTTCGATTTTCTGGCCGCGCGCCATGGCCAGCAGCGCCAGTCCGTTCACGTTGGAAGTCTTGCCCTGATCCGTCGCCATGCCGAGTGTCGTGTAACGTTTGACGTGTTCTACCGACTTGTAGCCTTCCTGTCTCGCCTGGTGGATGTCCTGCGCGGTTACGTCGTTCTGGAAATCCACGAATGCCTTGCCGGTGCCGGGCGCGTGCCACATGGGTTGTATCGGCGTGCTTGCTTCCTGCGTGGTGACCGGTGCCGCGCCGGGGTCGCTTGACTCGAAGCCTGCTCTCTTCGCCGCGTCCAGCCCGGCCTCGTGTCCCTCCTGCAGGCAGCCGGCGAGATCGAACCGGCCGGTACTTGCACCCGCGGAACGTTCCCGACGTATCGGGGGTGCCGGGACAAAGCCCTGGATGTCGTCACGCCAAACCGGCGACACCCCGGTCTGGCTGGAGAGGTGGACATCCGGCGAATAGCCGCCGGACACGGCGACACAGTCGCACTCGACCTTGTCTGCAAACAACCCGTCCTGGCGCTGGAACGACAGCGCGGCGACCCGATGCCGGCCGTACGCCTTCATGGGAAGCATGCCGGTCTCCACCCGGATTCCCTCGGCTCGTGCCTGTTCCGCCACCGCTCCCGGGTCGAGCCGCACATCCGCAATGACGGGCACGCGCAGCCCGCGCTTCCGGAGCAGCATGGCCGTACGGTAGGCGTCGTCGTTGTTGGTGCAGATCGCGATCCTGCGCCCCGGAGCGACCGCATAGCGGTCCACGTATCGACGGACCGCGGAGGACAGCATCACACCGGGCTTGTCGTTGTCGTCGAACACCATCGGGCGTTCCTGGGCACCCGGCGCCAGTACCACCTCGGCGGCGCGTATCGTCCACAACCGCTGACGCGGCTCGTGCGCAGGCGGCCTGGCCACGTGATCGTTGACGCGCTCCAGAGCGACCAGGACGTTGTGGTCATAATACCCGGCCAGGGTGGTGCGCCGCATCAAGGTGACGTCGGGCATGGCCGACAGGGTGTCGATCGTCTGGCGCACCCACTGCACGGCCGGCACACTGTCAATCACGTCACCTTCCACGTGCAGGCTGCCACCGAAAAAGGGCATCTCCTCCACGAGCACGACGCGTGCTCCCGTCCCGGCCGCGGAAAGCGCCGCCGTCAGCCCCGCCGGTCCACCACCGACCACCAGCACGTCACAATGGGCGTGGCCGTGTTCGTAGTGGTCCGGGTCGGGTTTGGCAGACACCCTGCCCAACCCCGCCGAGCGACGGATCAGTTTTTCGTATACCGACTCCCAGAACGGCGCCGGCCACATGAAGGTCTTGTAGTAGAACCCTGCGGTAAAAAATCTTCCGAACAACTGGTTGGCGGATGCCAGGTCGAACACGAGCGACGGAAAGCGATTCTGACTCTGCGCCGTCAGCCCGTCGTACAGTTCGACCATGGTGGCGCGCGTGTTCGGCTCCCGGCGCGCACCGGTCCTCAGTTCGACAAGAGCATTGGGCTCCTCGGAGCCCGCCGTCAGCACGCCGCGGGGACGGTGGTATTTGAAGCTGCGCCCGACAAGCGCTACCCCGTTGGCCAGGAGCGCCGAGGCAAGCGTGTCGCCGGCATAGCCGGTATAAGAATTTCCATCGAAGCTGAAGCGAACGGGTTTTTCACGATCGATCGCACCTCCGGAGTCGAGACGGTGGCTCTGCATGGTCAACCGCCGTCCTCACCGGGTATTTCGAGATCGTCCTGTGGACTTCCACAGGACGCGATCTCATGGGTCAGGGTGTTGCGTACCACCTTGATCCACTGGCGGCAGCCACCGATATGGTGCCACCACTCGGTGTGCCAGCCCCTGGGATTTTCACGGATGTAAACATAGCGGAAAAAAGCCTCCGCGGGCGCGTCCGGCGCCGGTCGCTTCACCGTTGCGTCCCCCTGATACTGGAACTCGGCCTCGTCCCGCACGCCGCACCATGGGCAGTCTATTCGATGCACAGCCGCCCCCTACTGGATCCAGGGATAGGGCCCGACGCCCTTCTCGTCGAGCATGCGGCCCTTCTCGAAACGGTCGATGGTGAACGCCGCATTGAGCGGATGGGGTTCGTCCCGGGCGATGGTGTGGGCGAAGCACCAGCCGGACGCCGGGGTGGCCTTGAAGCCGCCATAGCACCAGCCGCCGTTGAGATAGAGACCGTCGATACCGGTCCTGCAGATGAAGGGGCTGCCGTCGAAGCTCATATCCATGATGCCGCCCCAGTGCCTGAGCATCCTGACGCGGCCGATTGCCGGCATTATGGCCATGCCGCCGGCCATGACGTGCTCCATCATCGGCAGGTTGCCGCGCTGCGCATAGGAATTGTAGCCGTCGAGGTCGCCGCCGAACACAAGCCCGCCCTTGTCCGACTGCGAGATATAGAAATGTCCCGCGCCGAAAGTGACCACGGTATCGATCAGCGGCTTGATCCCCTCGCTGACGAAAGCCTGCAGCACGTGGCTCTCGACGGGGAGTTCTATACCGGCCATCCGCGCCAGCCGGGAGGTGTTTCCGGCGACCGCGATGCCGATTTTCTTCGCCTTGAAGTAGCCCCGGGTGGTATCCACGCCCACTGCCCTGCCGCCTTCGACCCGAATATCGAGGACCTCGCAGTTCTGTACGATATCGACGCCCCGACTGTCCGCGCCCCGCGCGTAACCCCACGCCACCGCATCGTGGCGTGCGGTCCCGCCCCGACGCTGCAGCAGCCCGCCCCGGATCGGGAACCTCGCGTTTTCGAAATCCAGAATGGGCACCCATTCGCGAAGCTGGTCCGGGTCCAGCAATTCGGCGTCGATCCCCGCCAGCCGCATGGCGTTGCCGCGGCGCGCGAACGCGTCACGTTGGGGATCGGAATGAAACAGGTTGATCACGCCGCGCTGGCTGACCATGGTGTTGAAGTTGAGATCCTGCTCCAGGCCTTCCCACAGTTTCATCGATTTTTCGTAAAAGTGGGTGTTTGGTGCCAGCATGTAATTGGAACGGATGATGGTGGTGTTGCGGCCGACGTTGCCACTGCCGATCCACCCCTTCTCCAGCACCGCCACATTGGTCAGGCCGTGTTCACGCGCCAGGTAGTAGGCAGTGGAGAGCCCGTGTCCCCCGCCCCCGATCAAGATGATGTCGTATTCATTCCTCGGCTCCGGGTCGCGCCACATCGGCTTCCACCCGGTGTTGCCCGTCAGGCCCTGCCACAGGATTGATAACGCGGAATACTGCACGACTTACATGAAATACCGGTTTTCCAGAGTGCTGGATTATTCATTATAAATTGGCCGGGAACAACCAAGGAGTAGCCGGGAACAACGTAGGCGCCAATCGCCCGGCACTTGGCCGGACGGATCGGCGACGATAACGTTACCCATGCACTGTCCGCGAGTGGGGGAACCGGAGCGCCGGCTCAGGTAACCGGCGATCCGGCATGGCCCGTCTCCGGTCCATCGAAAATCTGCTCAGTGAGGAAGCCTCCCGATTGATGCGCCCACAAATTCGCGTAGTGCCCGCCCAGCCTGAGCAGTTGCTCGTGAGTTCCCTGCTCCACGATCTTACCGGCATCCATCACGACCAGCCGGTCCATGGCCGCAATGGTAGACAACCGATGGGCGATGGCGATGACGGATTTGTCCCGCATGAGACTGTAAAGATTCTCCTGGATCGCGGCTTCGACCTCTGAATCAAGGGCGCTGGTGGCCTCGTCGAGCACAAGGATGGGGGCGTTCTTGAGCAATACCCGCGCAATGGCAATGCGCTGTCTCTGCCCACCGGACAATTTCACGCCGCGTTCGCCGACGTGGGCCTCGTAGCCTCGCCGGCCATTTACATCCTCAAGTCCAGCGATAAATTCATGCGCATGCGCTTTTCTCGCGGCAGCGATTACGTCGCCCATCGTCGCGTCGTTGTTTCCATATCGGATGTTGTCCGCTACCGACCGGTGAAGCAGCGAGGTGTCCTGGGTGACCATCCCGATCTGCGAACGCAGGCTGTCCTGCTGCACCCCGGAGATGTCCTGCCCATCGATCAGGATCTTTCCATCCTCGAGATCGTAGAACCTGAGCAGCAGGCTGACGAGCGTGGATTTTCCGGAACCGGAACGCCCCACCAACCCGATCTTCTCACCGGACCGGACGGTGAGCGAGAAATTGTCGATCACTCCGGAATTGATATCCGTTCTGACCTTGCCATAGTTGAAGTGGATCTCGTCGTACTGGATCTTTCCCTCGCTCACATCAAGAGGTGGTGCATTGGGTGGATCGACGATCTTCCGGTCGCGAGAGATAGTCTGAATACCGTCCTGGACGACGCCGATGTTCTCGAACAGCGCATAAATTTCCCACAGGATCCACTGGGACATACCCTGCAGACGGAGCACCAGACCGATGGCGAACGCGATCGCCCCTGTCGAAATGGTACCGACGTGCCAAAGCCAGATGGACGTCGCCGCCACCGAGAACAGCATGAACGCATTGAGCCAGTTCAGCGTCACGGTCAGCAGAGTGGAGAGGCGCATCTGCTGATACACATTGTCAAGAAAATTGCCCATGCTCGCGCGGGCATAGTCGTCCTCGTGAGCGGCGTGGGCAAACATCTTGACGGTGCTGATGTTGGTATAGCTGTCGACCACCCGGCCCGTGACCGCGGAGCGCGCTTCCGCCTGCTCCATCGAGATTTCGCGCAGCCGCGGTATGAAATACCGGAGCGCGATAATGTAGCCCGCCAGCCACAGGATCATCGGTGCGGACAGCCGCAAGTCGCTGGATGCAAACAGCACTACCGCGGCAGTGAAGTACACCCCGATATAAATCAGCACCTCTGTCAGCTTCATGACGACTTCCCGCACCGCCAACGCCGTCTGCATCATCTTGGTCGCGACCCGTCCCGCAAAATCGTCCTGGAAGAATTCCACGCTCTGCCGGAGGAGGTAGCGGTGCGCCTGCCAGCGAGTTCGCATGGCGAAGTTACCCAGCAAACCCTGGTGCACGACGGTTTCGTAAGCGAACTTCAGAACTGGCAGCACGACCAGAACCAGGACGGCCATGGCGATGAGCTGGAACCGGTGTTCCATCCAGAACCTCTCCCGGTCCGATGCACTCAGCCAGTCTACCAGGTTGCCCACAAAAGCGAACAGTCCCACCTCGACCAATGCAACGACTGCGGCAATAACAGACGTCAGCAGCAGCAGGGGCCAGAACGGCCAGGAGTAATGGACCAGAAATCCCAGCAGAGTATCCGGCGGTTTCTCGGGTTGTTCGACCGGGAAAGGGTCACCGACGCTTTCCAGCCATTTGAAGATTCTATCGATCATTGAATATAAGCCTCGCTTGAAAGCCGCGACAGGAACCGCTTTACGGATTCCGGCGATACTCCGCTAGTTTACTCCGGACACGCGCATATCGGAGCGGAACCGGGCAACCTCGAGAACTCACACCGATGGATCGGAGAAAAATCGGTTCAAGCGGCATATGATTTAGTCACCGAATCCATATAAAATACGTGGCCTCCCCGGGGATACCCAAAACCGGACCCGCAAAATGCACCGGCGCTGTTCTCGTCATATACAACCCGGCACGGGAGAGGCCAACCCTTCAAATCATAAAGATCCGCCATGCAAGAACAAATCAAATACACGCTGGACGAAAACGAGATCCCCCATCACTGGTACAACATAGCGGCGGACCTGCCGTCACCGCCGCCGCCGGTACTGCACCCGGGCACCGGGATGCCCATCGGCCCCGACGACCTGGCACCCCTGTTCCCCATGGCGGTGATCGCGCAGGAGGTGAGCACCGAACGCTACATCGAAATTCCGCACCCGGTACGCGATGTATTGAAACAGTGGCGACCGACGCCGCTGTACCGCGCTCGCAGGCTCGAAAAAGCGCTGAACACTCCGGCCAGGATCTTCTACAAATACGAGGGCGTGAGCCCCGCCGGCAGCCACAAACCGAACACGGCAGTCGCCCAGGCTTTTTACTGCAAAGAGGAAGGCGTCAAACGGATCGTGACCGAAACCGGTGCAGGACAGTGGGGTTCGTCGCTGGCGCTGGCGGGATCGTTTTTCGGACTCGACATCGAGGTCTTCATGGTGCGGATCAGCTTCGATCAGAAACCGTATCGACGCGCATTCATGGAAACGTTCGGCGCAAAGTGCGTGGCGAGCCCGAGTGAACTGACTGCCGCCGGGCGGGCGATACTGGCGGAACACCCGGACAGCACGGGAAGCCTGGGCATCGCCATCAGCGAGGCCGTCGAATGCGCGGCTCAGGCTGACGACACCAAGTATGCCCTGGGGAGCGTGCTCAATCACGTACTCCTGCATCAGACCGTCATCGGGCAGGAAGCCTGGCTGCAGCTCGAAAAGGCGGACACCTACCCGGACATTGTGATCGGCTGTACCGGAGGCGGCAGCAACTTCGCGGGCATCGCATTCCCGTTTATCGGAGAAAAGCTGCGCAACGGCCGCGAGGTCGAGATCATTGCGGTTGAACCGGCAAACTGCCCGACGCTCACGCGCGGCAAGTACGCCTATGACTTCGGCGATACGGCACAACTGACTCCTTTGGTCAAAATGCACACGCTGGGGGCGTCGTTCGTCCCCCCTGGATTCCACGCCGGTGGATTGCGATACCACGGGATGGCGCCGCTGGTCAGCCACCTGGCAGAGATCGGAGAGATCAAGCCGCGCTCATATCAACAGATGGAGTGCTTCGATGCGGGTATGCAATTCGCCCGGGCCGAGGGCATTATCCCGGCCCCGGAAGCCAACCACGCCATCAAGGCCACCATGGACGAGGCTATTCGCTGTCGCGAGGAAGGCCGTAGTAAGACCATCCTGTTCAACCTGTGCGGACATGGTCATTTCGACATGCAGGCCTATATGGACTACACGGCGGGAAAGCTGGTAGACCAGCCGTACGACGAGTCCGAGGTTGCAATGGCCCTTGCCGGATTACCCACAGTTGCGCCCTGAATCAGCCCTCGCCGGAACATGACCTCTGACAAGGCCGGAGACGCCGGGAAGCTGAAGATCGCGGTCTTCGAACTCGGCGAAATACCGGAACCACTCGCCCGGAAATATCCCTACTACCCAAGGATGATTGCGGAGTGGATCTCACCCTCCCTGCCCGACGCTGATTTTACAGGCATGTCACCGGTGACCGGTGACCCCTTGCCCGAGGTGGATGCCTTTGACGGCTACATATATTCAGGATCGCGCCACGGGATATACGAAGATCTGACATGGATAGAACCCCTGAAGGAATTCATCAGGGAGGCCACCGCTGCGGGCAAACCTCAGTTCGGGATCTGTTTCGGCCACCAGATTGCCGCCGAGGCGCTTGGAGGCAAGGCCGTGAAATCGGACCAGGGTTGGGGTATCGGCGTACACACGTACGACATGCAGCTTGAAGTCAACGGCAACACCAGGCAGGTACCCGTCATGGTCATGCACCAGGACCAGGTCATCGCCGTGCCGGAAACTGCGACGGTTCTCGGCGGCAACGAATTCTGCCCCATTGGGGCGGTGCGTTACGATAACACGGTACTGACCGTCCAGTTTCACCCCGAGTTCAGTGAGGCCTATATGGAGGATCTTCTGGAATTGAGAGGCGGTGTCACCTTCCCGACGGACCTCACGGAGGAGGCGCGCAAGTCGCTCGCCCAGCCCGTTGACAGCAGGCTGATAGCCGATTGGGCCGCCGATTTTTTTCGCCACAACCTGGCGGACTGACCGAACCGGACTGAAAGAATTCGATCCCTATCGGTTTGCGCGCTGCATCAGGTCGGCTATGTACTCCTTCTGGTCCGGACCCGCAATGTTGTGAATCTCCTTGAGTATGCGCAGTGCTTCTTCCTTGTCGCCCATGTTGAGGTAGGCCTCGGCAAGTTCGGCCTTGATAGAAACCTCGTTCAGATTCCCGCCCTGATCCGGCACCACTCCTGCTTCCTGGTCGGGCGGGGACAAATCCCCGCTACCGGAATCCGGTTCGTCAGAGCCGGTCTCCAGCATAACCGTATCATCGTCGTCCGGGTCCAGCTCGAATCTCAGCTCCGAGGGATCCGTGGTATTGAAGTTCATTATCTCAGGGTCCCGGGGAAGCAGGTCCGATTGCAGCGCGTCCGATTGCGTCGCAGCGGAGGATGACTGGTCGGATCTCCCCAGGGTACCGAGTACCTCCTCTCCCACCCGGGCATCTTCGTCCGGCTCGGGGAACGGTTGCAGTGCGGGATCGACAGGCCCGGAAGTCTGAGTAAGGATGTCATGCGGCATCCCGGAATTCCGTTCGCCTTCGGCCCGGGGTTCCTGCTGGTCCGTATCGTCCAGAGCCAGTTCCCAGTCCTGATCAGCCAGCTTAGAAGAAAAAGGCGTTTTGGTAGCTGCACCCGCACCCCTGGCCGGGCCGGGCGATCCCGCTGGGCTGTCCCCCTGCATCTTGAGCTTCAGTTCGACAACCTTGGCCCATGCCGCCTGATCTTCGCTGGCCTCGCTCAGGTTCATCTCCGAAACGAGATCGTCGAACGACTTTACGTCCCCTTGCTGTTCATAGACTTCCAACAGCTTCAGATGCAGTTCCTTGCGCTCGGGGGTACGGTGGGTGGCTTCCTGCAGAACCTGGATCGCCTGCCCGGTGCGACCATACGCCAGATACACCTCGGCCTCGGCGAGGGGATCCACCTCCGCGGCCTCCATGCGTCCCATGCCCGCCATACTGAGATCGCTCAGGTATCTGGGTTTTTTCGATCGGATCTCTGACAACTGGCTGACTGGGCCGTCCAGGGTACCGCCGGTCATCAGAATACTTTCTTCCATCATCAACAGTGATCTGCGGCGGCGGACCATCAACCACAGCACCAGCAGAATAAGAAGGACTCCGGCGGCGATAGCGATGCGGGACTCTTTGTCTTCGGGAAGTTGATCGAGCCATTTCTTCCACACCGGCGGCGCCTCAGTATCCGATCCGGCAACCATGCGCACTTTCTTCGGGCTCGCCCCGGAGCCATCGTCATCACCGGCCGCCGCGGGTGAAGGTGTTGTCAATGTCGCAAGTGCGGTCGATTCGACCTTGCCTTCGAGCATCCCTACAAGTTCGGTGATCCTCTTTTCAAGCTGGGTGTTTTCTTCGCCTCTTTGCTTCTGATTCTCAAGAAGCTTCCCCATCTCTGCACGCATGGCTTCCATCTGCTCACGCATCGAGTTGATCTGTTCATTCGCCGCCTTCCTGATGGCCGCGATCTCCGCTGAACTGTCTGACGGCACAGCGGCGGTTTCGGCTGTCGTTGGGGCGGCTACCTGATCGCTCAGGTCGCTGAAGTCCTGCTGTGCCGGAGCAGGTTTTTCCGCATCGCTCCTGGTGAGTTCCGTTACCTGCGCACGCAGTTCACGGATCTCCTGTTGCGCCTGCGAAAGAGCGGCTGAAGCGCCGGATGCATCTGCCGACATCTCGTCCGCCCGCTTCATCTCCGCAATTTGTCCGCGAAGAGCCATGATCTCCTGGTCCGCGGCGGCCTGCTTGAGGAACGTAATCTGTTCTCTCAGGGCATTGATTTCCTTTTCCGCCTCCGCCTTTACTGACTTGATCTCCTCATCTGTGGTCGTCGCGGCCTCGGACGCGCTCTGCTGGCTTTCGAGTTTCGCGACCTGCTCACGCAATGCCTCAATTTCCCGGTCGATGGCGGCCCTCATCGCTTCGACTTCCACTTCGGCGTCCGCAATCGCCGAAGTAGCACCTTCATCAGCCTCGGATCCAGGTGGCGCGATCTTGAACACATACTTTTCCTTGCCGGCCGGTTGAGCATCCGCCGCCTGATCCTCATTCTCTGCCGGGACGGCCTTGTCAACGGCTTCCATCGGGCTCTCCTCAGGTGCCGGCTCCACCTTCGCCACGTCGGTCACCGTCGGCTCGGCCGGCGCCTCCTCGGCAGGCCCTGCCTCCACCTGTATCAGTTCCGCCTGCGGTTGAGCCCCGTCAGGTTGATCCGCCATCATGGTGGTGGCCGCCCGGCTTTTTTCCCATTGCTCGATCTGGGCCGCGTAGGTCCGGCCCGCATCGGATTTCGAGATCAGAAGTACCGACCGATTATCGGCGAGCCTGAGCTTCTCCCCGATTTTGAGGCGATTGATGTTGTTGTCGATGAACGCCTCGGGATTCTCTCTCAGCAGCGCCACCATGACCTGAAAGATATTGGCATCGAGGCCTGCGGTATCGACCAGCGACGCGATCCCCCACAGATTATCGCCGGGCGCGACCGGACCGTAGTCGAAACTGCCGGACATCTGAGGCTGGGAGGATACCGGTTGCGGTGCGGCCGTTATTACTTCTTCTTCGAGCACCGGTGAAACCACAGGTTCATCTTTCTCATCGATAACGATCGGCGTGCTGACCGAACCGGATTGCTGCTGCCCGTACAGTGGCGGGTCCAGCAGCGCCGTATACTCGCCCAGGATCATCCCGAACTCCCAACGTGCACGGAGGATCATCTGGAGGAACGGCTCGGTTATCGGCAGTTCCGTTGTCACCCGTATCACGGGCGGCGTCGCCGGAACCACTTCGAACTCAAGCAGCGCGAGGAAAGGAGGGCGATCCACACCGGAATTGTTGAATACTTCCTGTGCGCCCAGAGTCACCTCGAGTGTCGAGAGTTCCTCGGCGGTTGCAGACAGGATATCGATTTCGGCGACAAATGGCTCACCCAGCGCCGACTGCACCCGCATTTCCCCCAGTCCCAAAGCATAAACAGGCAGCACGCACAAGAACGCCAACACGCCAACCAGGCGCGAAACACACCGGAATAAACTGGAACAACCCCCCGCCCGGGTTGTCATATCGCAATCACCCCACTAAGTCCAAATGTTCCCTGCTGACGATATTTCTGATTTTAAGGTCCAACCGTCGGACCCAGGTTGGGTTACCTTTACCCCAAGTTGCCAGCACATACAAGGGATAATATCATAGTTGGATGTGGGATCTGCCTTCTAATTGAATGGCTTAGCTTCGACATCTACTGCACAATCTTTACCAGTTGCCCGGGCTGCGGTTCACCATCCGGGTACATGCCATTCAACAGCCGAAGCTGCGATTCGGCATAATTGCCGAGATCGCTCCGCCTGGCGAGCGAGGCGAACGTGTCTGCCCTCCCGGCACGGATCACTTTGACACGTTTCTCGACGGCCAGGGCACGGTCCCGGGAATCGAGGTTGCGAATACTTCTCACTGTGTCGAAAAACGCACTTTCCGGGACCTGGTTGCGAGCGGCGCCGTAGAGCACGAAAACTTTGTCGCGGTGGACCGACGCGGCCACTCGGATGGTACCGGTGCCGTAGGGATTCTTGCCGCGTGTCAGCCCCGTGTAGCTGTCGGCATCGACCGCCCTGCCCTGAGACAGATTGTCGAATGTGCGCCGCAGGTACGTCCTGGGCGATTCATTCCCTGCCCGGTCGTCCAGTCGCACCAAAAACACGGCGCTTTCATCGGGCCTGACGGCGACGAGCTGCTGCGGTGTATTTTCGATGCGCCACCCGGACGGGAACTCGATCCGGAAATCCAGGGGCAGGTGGTAGAAGCGGTTCCCCCGGATAATTCCCTGCTCTTCGCTGTCACCGAACGTGACGCCGTCCAGCATTTTTACGAATGCAGCCGGGTCAGTCCGTTTCGCCCCGGGTTTCCTGAATTTCTCCGCGGCCTTGACCACCTCCTGCAGGCGCTGGTCGTTCCGGGGGTGACTGGCGAAAACACCGTGGTATGTCCGGGGCTGGCGGCCCTCCTCCCTTGCCCGCTGGATCTCGAACTCCTCCTGGTCTTTAAGTATACCGACAACCTCGAGCATCATATCCGGATCGTAACCGGTCCGCGCCAGATACTCAGCACCCAGCCGGTCTGCCTCGAGTTCGTGGCCCCGTCCGTAGCCGCTCACCAGGGCACCGCCCAGCTGACCGGACAACTGCCCGACACCCTGGCTCCCGGTGGCGATGGTGGCAACCGCTCCGAGCAGTCCGGCAGTGGTGGATGCGGCATGCTGCCTGACGCTGTGCCTTGCCGTCACGTGCCCGATTTCGTGGCCGAGCACCCCGGCAAGCTCCTCCTCGCTGTTCATGTAAGCAATGATGCCCCGGGTGACATAGATGTATCCGCCGGGCAGCGCAAACGCGTTGACCTCGGGACTGTCGAGCACGGTGAAACTGTATTCCAGATCGCCGCGGTGGCTGTTTGCAGCGATTGCCGTCCCGAGCCTGTTGACCAATGCGGTCAGCTCCGGGTCCTTATACTCCTTGTATTGCTGCATCACCTGGCCGCTGTACTGCTTGCCCAGGTCGATTTCCTGATCCTCGCTCATGAGGACGAAGTCCTGCTTGCCGGTGACCGGGTTCGTGGCGCAGCCACCGAGCAGGGCAAGGGAGAGCACACACACAAGGGAGACAAGGCGAACTGGTTTCAATTTCATTTGGTCTTCAACTCTTAACCTCAACGGGTCGCGGCCGCCACCAGGCGGCAAACATCACGGGCAGCATCGTCATCAGTGCCGCCATCCCTACCACCCAGAACAGCGACCTGGGTGCGAAGTGATCGAGTACGTACCCGAACAACGGCGGCCCGAGAATGCCACCGATGTTATACCCGGTAGAGACAAATGCAAACACCTTGCCCGTTTCCGTCGGCGGCGTGATCGCCCGGATCAGCATGTCCCTGGAAGGTGCAACCATTCCGGAGAACAATCCCGAGACGACTAAAAGTATTCCGATGAACACGTGCGGCATCGGCAACGCGGCGACGGCAAACATGGCGGCAGCCACCACGGTGAAACACCCCGCCGCCATGAGGCCGTGCCGGCGGGTACGGTCCGCGACCCAGCCACCGATCAACACCCCCACCGGCATGGCGAACAGGTAGCACGAGAGCAGCGCCCCTGCGAGAGAAAGTGAAACGGATGGGAATTCCGTCAATGCGCTGATACCGAAACCGCTGATTCCCCGGCCGGTGATCGAAATTCCGACAAAGAACAGCAGGCCCATGACAACGGGGAGCGACATGAGCAGGCGCAGGCCCACGGCACCCGGGGCCTGGGCGACACCTTCGCCCTGAGCCATCGGCGCATCGAGCAGGGCCGAATTGAACGCCATGAACAGGGCGACGATCCCCCCTCCCGCTCCGCACAGGATCAGTGCCAGCCGCCAGTCTACCCAGATCATGAGTGCCAGCATCGTGACCGGGGCCACGGCTTCTCCCAGGTACCCGGCGAATGTGTGTATGGAGAACGCTCTGCCCATTCGCGACATGTGCACCGCCCGGTTCAGTATCGAGTAGTCCGCCGGGTGGTACACGGAATTGGCCACCCCCGCGATCACCAGCATCGAGATGAATGCGGTGAACGTGTCGAACAAGCCGATGCCGGCGATGGCGATCGACTCCAGCAGCAGTCCGGCGATCAGCAGTCGGCGCGCACCGTGCCGGTCGACGATGAAGCCAGCGGGAATCTGGGTGAGGGCGGTGGCGATGCTGTAGGCGGTAAGCGAAAACCCAAGCTCGGTGAAGCCGACACCAAAGTGTTCGCGCAGCAGCGGGAACAGCGGCGGCAGCAGCAACAGGTAGAAATGGCTGAGGAAATGGCCGGTGCTGACCAGGCCGATAATCTTGGATTCTGCGCGGGGCATTCGGATTGACGTTTCGATGACCTGACGGGCCACTATGTTGACGTATTCTCTGCTATAGAATACTGGATGAACCGCCCACTTTGGCCCGCGGGAGACCTCCCCGCACCCACAATAGAAACCGACGGCAGGGCAATCGTACTCGATCTGGGCCCGGGTGGTCGAATCATGGGAGAAGACATCACGGGCGTCGATACCGCGCGGCTTTCAAACCTGATCGACTGCGCGATGGAGGATGCAGGCACGGGGTTTGCGTTTGGCAGGTACGCAGAACCTCGGGAGGTCTACCGTGGCGATCTCTTCACCAGCAACGAGACAGGGGAACGGCGTACCATCCACATGGGCATCGATGTGTTCTGCGA